>ENA-OQKN01000127-OQKN01000127.1-human-gut-metagenome-genome-assembly--contig:-NODE-127-length-99828-cov-36.475873_pt1 | contig 99828 bp, 74 predicted proteins | sample MGYA00242776_ERZ504794 | MGnify/ENA primary metagenome ERZ504794 (study PRJEB26092, sample SAMD00036434) | human gut metagenome | host: Homo sapiens | study: EMG produced TPA metagenomics assembly of... | reverse complement strand
CGATGTCTGCCCGGATGCGACACTGAAGTAAGTGTCCATCCTCGCAGTATCCGGTTCTCAAGGTGCACGCCTGGCGGCTGATCCGGTCCGACCGGGCCGCGCGGCAAGGAGATATATTGCCAGACCGGAGGGGCGCCGGGGGCGGGAATCTGGGTGTACACATTTCCTACACAATTTGGGATCCGACTAACGTTTGCCAGCCGTTAACTACCGCTCACCGAGCATCTCTTTATATAAGGCAGTCTCATGGTTAAAGCGGATACGTTCCCCTAGCTAAAGCACAGCCAGCATCGAGCAACTCATCACGTTCTTCCACCGAGAACCCCTCGGCGTAGACGCGCACCACTGGTTCGGTCCCGCTAGGACGGACCAGCAGCCACGTGTCATCCTCGAATGCTAAACGCAAGCCATCCATATGGCTCACGCTCTGCGGCACCTTACCGCATATCGACTTTGGATTCACACCGGGGAGCAGCGTACGCAGCGACTCGGCATCCTCGGCCTCAAGACGCAAATCTCGACGCCCATAGCTCGTCTTGCCAAAGCTCGCCTCGAGTTGGTCAATAAGCACGCCCAAGGGCGCACCGGTTTTGGCCATCAGCTCGCACAGAATCAGGCAGGCAAGGATTCCATCGCGCTCGGGCATATGCGCGGCGATGCCGATACCGCCGGCCTCCTCGCCTCCCATGAGGACGCCGCCCTTCTTCATCTCTGCAGCTATATATTTGAAACCGACCGGCTTAACGGTCACACGACAGCCAAGCGCCTCGGCAATGCGGCGCACGAGCGTCGAGCACGAGAGATTGACGACGACACGGCCCTCTAAATTGCGGAATTGAACGAGGTCGCCCAAAACAAGCGCCATGATTTGATGCGGATGTATATATCTACCGCGTTCGTCGACCGCGCCAATACGATCGGCATCGCCGTCGGTCACTAGGCCCGCGCATGCCCCGTCCTCGACAACCGCACGCTCGCAAGCGTCCACCCATGGCTCAACAGGGTCGGGGCAAATGTCCTCTTGATCGGACGACTGTCCGGCATGAATCTCGTGCACCTCGACGCCTAACTCTCGCAGCAGGTCGGCAAGATATCCCTGGGCCGCGCCGCCCATGGGGTCAACTACCACACGCAGGTGAGCGGCTCGAATGGCCTCGGCATCGACAAACGATGCCACAGCCTGCATATAGTCAGGAATAATATCCGCGGTGCGATAGCGTTCCTCGATCCCCATTGGCTCGGGGGCCATGGTCTCTTCGAGCTCTTCGATGACATCCTGATTGGCCGTCGAGCCATCTCCCATGCGTAGTTTAAGGCACAGATACCCCTGCGGATGATGGGACCCCGTCACCATGAGCGCGCCGCAGGCCTCGCCGTCATACGCCGCCGCCCACGTAAGGGCGGGGATCGGGACAGGCCGAGATGCGAGCACTGCGTCCAATCCGTGAGCCGCAAGCACGCCTGCCGCAAGCTCAGCGAACTCGCGCGCCTGCGGCCGGGTGTCGAACCCTATATATACTGTTTTGCCGGGATTAATCTTTTGCCACAACTCGCCGACGGCATCGGCAATGCGGGCAACGTTGTCGGCGGTAAAGTCGTCGTCGACGCGGGCGCGCCAACCGTCAGTTCCAAAATGAATTATCGCGCACACGCGCAGACACCTCACAGTGTTTGGATCATGATACGCATGGGGTATACCCGCAACGCTCGCCCGGCAACCTGCCAAAACCGGCATTCACCATTTGGGCAAATGGTACCAGCGATGCGCAAGCAATAAAAAAACCGCCCCCGTATGGAGCGGTTTTGACCTTTATATATCGAGCGCCTCGGCCATCGCCGCCGTGGTAATCGCCGTAGTTCCACAGCAACTGCCCACCATTGCGGCGCCGGCATGCCTCCATTCGATGCAAGCGCGCGCGAAGGCTTCGGGGTTCTCGCGCCACACAGGGCCATCCTGAGTTTGGACCGGATCGCCCACGTTGGGGCGTACCGTGACGGGCGTAGTCGCCGATGCAACCATCCTGGGCACCGCCACGTTCGCGGCCGCAAGTGAACAGCAGTTAACGCCAACCGAGTTTGCGCCGTGCTTTTCGGCGTACAAAACGGCAGCCTCGATGTTGAGGCCATCGCCTAGCAGGTCGCCTTTATCGTCAACGACAAAACTCACCAAAACAGGCATGCCGGCGGCGGCATCCTGGGCGCCGGCAAGCATGGGCTGCAAATTACGGATAGACGTCACCGTCTCGATCAGCAGACCGTCAACACCAGCATTGAGTAGGGCGTATGCCTGCTCTCGCGAAAAGCCTCGGATTTCTCGATACTCGGCAGAGTCTTCGGCAAACCACTCAATGCCAATCGGGCCCATCGAGCCCAGCAACAGCTGAGGGTGCGCCTGACGTGCATCGTCGACGGCACCGCGATTGACCTCAGCCACGGACGGCGTAATCAGATCCTGCTTGAGAGCATAGCTTGATGCCTGAAAGGTATTGGTAATGAGCACCTGCGCGCCAGCGGCGACATACAGGCGATGGATACGAGAAACCGTCTGCGGTTCGGCAAGATTCCAAAATGCCGGCGGAATATCGGCGGCGCCGTACTCGCTCAGCAGCACGCTTCCCATGGGGCCCTGTGCCAGTAATGTCTCACTGGCAAGTCGGCGCATAAGTTCCTCGCCGCCAAAGCGATTGTAATAACTCGTATCCATATAAGTATTTCGCTATTCCTCGACGCTGATTCCCTGCTTTTCGAGATAGGCGAGCCAACGGTTCATCGTGTCCTCGGAAAGCGCGTGCTCCATCATGCACGCCTCAGCATCAGCGCGCTCAAAATCGACGCCGAGCTCCTGGACCAAAAACGTGCGGATCAGGCGATGGCGATACCAGATAGCCGAGCCGACCTCGCGCCCACGGTCGGTCAGGACAACCTTGCCGTAGTGAGACTGCTCGACAAGCTCGGATGCTTTGAGAGCCGAAACCGCCTTGTTGACCGATGCCTTCGAGACGCCAAGGCGCTGCGCGATATCGACCGACCGCACACCATTGGTCTCCCCTTCCTCGCTTTCGATGCGAACCATGCACTCCAAGTAGTCTTCGTTCGCCACCGTTAGGTGTAGCTCGCGCGAGCTATTTGTCGTATCCATGAACATCCGTCCCTTCTGCATTCAATGGCTGATTCTACCCCATCCGAGCGTCGCGGTATGCCTCGGCATACCGTGCTAGAGTTCTTGTTGCACACGACAACCAAGATTGGAGCGTTCTTTATGGAAAACTTCACCACGAACCCCGACGTACTCGAGCGTTTTTTGCGCTACGTCCAGATCAACACACAGTCCGAGGATGCCAACTGCGACCAGGTGCCGTCGAGCGCCGTCCAGTTTGACCTTGCCAACCTGCTTGCCGAGGAGCTGCACGAGTTGGGTGCAACCGATGCCCATGTAACCGAAAACGCCTATGTCTGCGCGCATATCCCCGCAAGCGCCGGTTCCGAGAATAAACCCGCCCTGGGTCTGATCGCGCACCTCGACACCACCGAGGTCGCGCCGGGCGCCGACGTAGCGCCGCACATCGTGCACTATGAAGGCGGCGACCTAGTTTGCGGCATCGTCGACGGCAAGCCCGTATCCATGAGCACCACCAAACTTCCCGCCCTGAACAACCTGGTGGGCGAGGACCTGGTGTGTACCGACGGCTCCACGCTGCTGGGCGCCGACGACAAGGCCGGCGTCGCCGAGATTATGGCGCTCGTCGCGCGTATCGCAAAGGACCCCACCCTGCCCCACCCCACGCTTGGCATTTGCTTCTGCCCGGACGAGGAAATCGGTCACGGTGCCGAACTGTTGGATATCGAGACCTTTGGCTGCAAGTACGCCTACACGGTTGACGGCGGTCCGGTTGGCGAGCTCGAGTGGGAGTGCTTCAACGCCGCCGAGGCAACCGTTCGCTTTGAGGGTCAGTCCATTCACCCCGGCGACGCCAAGGGCCGCATGGTTAACGCGGGCAATCTATTCTGCGACTTCAATGCCCTGCTCCCCTATGTGCAGCGCCCGGAATACACCGAGGGCTACGAGGGCTTCTATCACCTTGAGGGCGTTTCGGCAACAGTCGACCATGCCACGGCACGCTATATCGTCCGCGATCACGACGCTGCCAAGTTCCAGCAGAAGCTCGAGCTAATGGACGCTGCCGCCGCAATGCTCAACCAGCGCCTGGGCGAGGAGCGCGTGACGATCGAGGTCAAGCACCAGTACCGCAACATGGCCGAGATTGTCCGCGACTACCCCGAGCTTATCGATGTCGCCAAGGCAGCCTATCTTGCCTGCGACGTTGAACCCCAGGTGCTGCCGATTCGCGGTGGCACCGACGGTGCACAGCTGTCGTTCCGCGGCCTGCCCTGCCCCAACCTTTCGACAGGCGGCTACTGCTACCACGGCGTCAACGAGTTTATTCCGGTCAGCTCGCTCGTCAAGATGACCGACGTCTTGCAGGAGCTCGTCGCCCGTTTCGCATAAGAAACTCGAACAATCTAGGTAAGCAAAACCGCCCCGTCCTCAAAACCGAGAACGGGGCGGTTTTTGGTGCAAGGGGAGTAGTCAGCAACGCAGGTTGAGCCAACGTCAGCGAGCGACGTCCAAGGCGAACAAGTTGGCATGAAAAAGGCAGGACATTGACCTTCTGGTCATGCCCTGCCTTTTGAATGACAAGTTGTCGCCCTGGGCGGCGCGCAGCGTCGAGCCGTTACGGCGTTTGGTAAAACGCCGTAACTTAGTAGTTGGCGTCGTAACCGTTGCCGTCCCCGGTTGGCTCTTCGTAGTAATCGGAACCGTCACCCGAATCGCCAGAATCATCCGAGCCGGTCGAAGACGTCGCGGTGCCGTATGCATAATCATCGGACGTATTTTCGTTGAGATCGCCAATGGTAGAGCTCGATCCATCGGATAGGCCCATGGTGTTGGGCCCCTTGGGGTCTTTGCCGGCATCGACGCGCGCCATCATTTCCTTAAGCTCGTCTTCGTACACAAACACGTAGCTCTGGCCATCAATTACGGTGGTTTCGTCGGCATACGAGGGCAGATTGGCCGAGTACATGCCGTCGACATCCATGCCTCGCATGGCATTGACCGTGGAAACGATATCTTGAACGCTCATGTCCGTCACGAGCATGTCGGACAGCGAATTGACCAGATCAAAGACCTTGGTGGGGTCAAAGTTGTTGAGAATCTGGTTGGCAAGGGCGCCGAGCACCTGACGCTGGTGGCGCATGCGTGTGTAGTCGCCGTCGGCATAGATGTAACGGCAACGGGCGTAGGTAAGGGCAGTGGCGCCATCCATATGCTGCTGGCCGGCAGTAATCTTAATATCCAGATGCTCGGGATCGTCGACGTCATCGGTCGCGTTGATGTCGATACCGCCAACCGAATCAATAAGCGACTGCATGCCGTCAAAGCTGACCTCGGCATAGTGAGAAATCTGCACGCCGCACAGCTCATTGACCGCCTGGACCATAGCCTCGGCGCCGCCATACGTATGACAGGCGTTAATCTTCATGGTCGAGCCGTTATAGACAACCTTGGTATCGCGCGGAATGGAGATAAGCGTTGCCTGCTTTTGCGTAGGGTCAATGCGAGCCAGGATAATCGAGTCGGCACGATACGTATCCTCGCCCGGACGACCGTCGGTACCAAGAAGCAGCACGTAGAACGGATCTTTTGCCTCATCGGTATCGACCAGAATCTGGCGCAGGTTGTTGGTAATGACATTGGAGTCGCCAAGCTTGCCCATGATAGTGGCAAACCACAGACCTGCAGCAGTCGTGGCGCTCAGCAATACACCGAGCACGGCGATGAGCGCGACGCGGCGAACCGTACGGCCGCGACGGCGCTGACGGGCGCGCTCAGAATAGCGTGCGACATTGTCGCGGCTGTAAATCTTGGCCTGCGCACCAGTCGAGGGTCTTCGGGTGTTATCCGCTAGGGGCTTCTTGTTAAACATAGGCAACCTGCATTAGTAGATGACGGGATCGGAAACGGTGGCATGTTCGACATGCGCGCCAAGCGTCTGCAGCTTTTCGACAAACCGCTCGTAGCCACGTTTGATGTGATGGATTGCCGAGACCTCGGTAACACCATCAGCGATAAGGCCAGCAACGACGAGCGCGGCGCCGCCACGCAGATCGGGCGAGGTAACCTGTGCGCCCGAGAACCCCTTGACGCCATGAATCATGGCATGATGGCTTTCGATGCGGATGTCCGCGCCCATGCGGACCAGCTCCGACGCAAACATAAAACGGTTCTCGAAGATATTCTCGGTAATCACAGAGCTGCCATCAGCAAGGGCTGAAAGCACCATGATCTGCGCCTGCATGTCCGTCGGGAAGCCCGGGAACGGAAGCGTTTGAATATCGACCGGCTTGATGCGCTCGACGCGACTCACGTGAACGCCATTCTCGATTCGTTCACACTCGATACCCATGAGCTCCATCTTCTTGAGCACCATACCCAAGTGAATGGGGCAAAAACCCGTAACGTCTACACCACGGTCATCGGCCATCAAGGCGCCGGCAACGATAAAGGTGCCGGCCTCGATGCGGTCACCCACCACGCGATGGGTAACGGGATGCAGCTCGTCCACGCCTTCGATGGTCACGACAGGCGTGCCGGCGCCGACAATCTTGGCGCCCATCTCGTTGAGCATGTTGGCAAGGTCGACGATCTCGGGCTCGCGAGCCGCATTATCGATAACCGTAGTGCCTCGCGCACGCACGGCCGCCATGATGAGGTTCTCAGTAGCACCGACACTGGCAAACTCAAGCGTAACCGTAGTGCCACTCAATCCCTGAGGTGCGTTGGCATTGATGTAACCGTGTGCGGTGTCGAATTCTACGCCCAGTGCCTCAAGACCCAGGATGTGCATGTCGATCTTACGAGCACCCAGATTGCAGCCGCCCGGCATGGCAATCTTGGCGCGATGGAAACGACCCAGCAGGGGGCCCATCACGGCCGTGGAGGCGCGCATCTTGGCGACAAGCTCGTAGGGAGCCTCCCAGGAATCAACCTGAGAGGTATCGATTTCGAGCGTGTGCTCATCGAGAACTTCAATCGTGGCGCCCATGCCCTTGAGTACCTTGCCCATAACGTGGACATCGGAAATATCGGGCACGTTCTGAAGCGTTGTCTTGCCCGGTGCCAGAAGCGTTGCCGCCATGAGCTTGAGTGCGGAATTCTTTGCACCCGAAACAGGCACGGAGCCTCCGATGGCGTGGCCACCCTCAACACGGATAATATCCAAGGTCTACCCTTTCAAAAAGCATGCCCGGGGTGGCTGAGCCATCCCGGGCATGATGTATTCGCAAATGGTCGAACGCTAAATCGTTTGACTATTGGGCAAGCTTGAGCTTACACCATGCGATTTCATTATAGAGGTAGGCGCGGCGTGCATCATCCTCCGACAAATTACCCAGCTTCTCTTCAAAACCTTGAATATCGGCTTTAACCTTATCGGCGTCGACAGTCGCCAAATCGCAAGCGCGCTCGGCGAGAACGGTCACGACATCGTCCGCAACCTGGGCATAGCCGCCGGCCACGGCAAACGTGTGGTCGACAGTGCCCATGGCCTTATCGGAAACGCGAACGTAACCGCGGTCGATCGTGCAGATTTCGCTGGAGTGGGCAGGTAAAACGCCAAACTCGCCATCCGTAGACGGAATCGACACAAACGCAGCGTCACCCTCATAGGCGAGGCTCACGGGGCACACGATGCGGATACGCATAACCTACTTCTCCTCCATCTTGCGGGCGCGCTCACGCACGTCCTCAATCGTGGAGGCATAGCGGAATGCCTGCTCAGGCAGGTCATCGGCCTTGCCGTCGACAATCTCGGCGAAGGAGCGGACGGTATCCTCGACGCGGACGTAGACGCCGGGGTTACCGGTGAACTTCTCGGCGACGTGGAAGGACTGCGAGAGGAACTGCTGAATCTTACGAGCACGGTTGACCGTAAGGCGCTGCTCCTCGGACAGCTCGTCCATACCCAGAATGGCGATGATGTCCTGAAGGTCGGAGTACTCCTGCAGGAGCTCCTGGACCTTGACGGCGACGCGATAGTGCTCCTCGCCAACGATCGAGGGATCGAGGGCGTCGGAAGAAGACGCGAGCGGGTCGATGGCCGGGAACAGGCCAAGCGACGAAATGCTACGCGAAAGGACCGTGGTGGCATCGAGGTGCGTGAACGTCGTGGCAGGCGCCGGGTCGGTCAGGTCGTCTGCAGGGACGTAGACGGCCTGAACAGAGGTAATGGAGCCCGTCTTGGTCGAGGTGATGCGCTCCTGGAGGTCGCCCATCTCGGTAGCCAGCGTGGGCTGGTAGCCAACGGCGGACGGCATACGGCCCAGAAGGGCGGAAACCTCGGAACCGGCCTGGGAGAAGCGGAAGATGTTATCGATGAACAGCAGGACGTCCTGGCCACGATCACGGAAGTACTCAGCGGTGGTGAGGCCAGCCAGACCGATGCGCAGACGCGCTCCAGGCGGCTCGTTCATCTGACCGTAGACCAAGCAAGTCTTGTCGATAACGCCGGACTCGCTCATCTCGAGATAAAGGTCGGTACCCTCACGGGTACGCTCGCCGACGCCGGTGAACACCGAGGTGCCGCCGTGCTCCTGAGCGAGGTTGTTGATGAGTTCCTGAATCAGAACGGTCTTGCCGACGCCGGCACCGCCGAACAGGCCCGTCTTACCACCACGAATGTAGGGCTCAAGAAGGTCGACGGCCTTGATACCGGTCTCGAAGATCTCGGTCTTGGTGGTGAGCTCGTCAAAGCGGGGCGCTGCGTGGTGAATGGGGTAGAACTCCTCCACCTCGGGCATGGGCTTACCGTCAACAGGCTTGCCCATAACGTTCCAAATGCGACCGAGCGTCTTGGGGCCAACGGGCATCTTCATGGGCTCACCGGTATCGGTGACGACAAGGCCGCGCTGCAGGCCGTCGGTCGAGGACATGGCGACCGTGCGGACAACGCCGCCCGGAAGCTGGCTCTCGACCTCGAGGATCGTGCTCAGGTGACCGATCGGGGTCTCGGCCTCGACCGTGAGCGCGTTGTAGATCGGGGGCACCGCGCCGTCAAACTTGACGTCGACGACAGGGCCGATGATACGAACGATGCGACCATCACCGGCAGTCGTCTTCTTGGTGGCTTCCTCGACCGCAAGCTTTACGGTGTTATTAGCCATTACTGTTCCTCCAATGCTGAGGCTCCGCCGACGATCTCGTTAATCTCGGTCGTGATCGAAGCCTGACGCACGCGACTATACGTGCGGGTAAGGGTCGAGATGATCGCGGTGGCGTTTTCCGTCGCGGAGTGCATGGCCTTGCGGCGCGCACCCTGCTCGGCAGCCGCCGAATCGATCAGGGCCTGGTAGATGACCGTCAGGATATACGACGGTACAAGCTTGCCGAGAACATGCTCGGGAGAGGGCACGAACTCGAACGTGGACGAGATGCGCTTAGGGGCGTCGGTCTCGTTCTTACGCGGACCGTGGGCCATAGCGATCATCTCGGGATCGAGCGGCAGCAAGTGCTCGACGCGAAGCTCCTGATCCACGCGGTTCTTGGCGTGGTGGTAGACAAGCTCGACACGGTCAAGCTCACCGGCACGATACGCATCGCAGATATGAGAGGAAATCATGCGAGCCTGATTGAAATCGGGCTCGGAGGAATTGCCCTCAAAGTGCATGATGACGTTCGCGCGGTCGCGGAAATACGTGGCCGGCTTGCGCCCGCACGCAATGATCTCGCACTCGATGCCATTGTTCGCCCAAGAAGCGGCGAGCTTTTCGGCCGTGCGCTCCACCGTCGTATTGAAACCGCCGGCAAGGCCGCGGTCCGAAGCAATGACGACAATCAGGCCGCGCTTTACCGTCTCATGCCTCTGCAGCATGGGGTCGGTACCCGAGCAGGAGGCGTCGCCGGCAACCGTCAACATGACGTCGGTCAGCGCCTCCTTATAGGGCTCGGCCTGCTTGGAGCGATCGAGGGCACGACGAATCTTGGCCGTAGAGACCATCTCCATCGTGCGCGTGATCTGCTTGGTCGTGGTAACCGAGGAGATTCGCTTCTTAATGTCGCGAAGGTTGGCCATAGGGCTTAGTTCTCCTCTGATCCAGTCGTATCGGCATGGTGCTTTGCCATGAACTGCTGCTTAAAGTCGCCGATGACGCGCAGGAGCTCAGCCTTGGTGTCATCGTCGATCTTCTTGGCGCGAACCTTGTCGAGCAACGAGCCAAAACCGTTGTCCATGTACTCGATGAGCTCGGCACGGAAGGGAAGCACGTCGGCGATCTCGAGATCGTCGAGGAAGCCCTCGTTGCCGGCAAACAGCGTAACGATCTGCTCGGAAACTTCAAACGGCTTGTAGCGCGGCTGCTTAAGGAGCTCGGTCATGCGAGCGCCGTGGGTAAGCTGCTTCTGCGTAGCCTCGTCAAGGTCGGAGCCGAACTGCGTAAAGCCGGCGAGCTCCTGATACGAAGCGAGGTCCAGGCGAAGGTTGCCGGCAACCTGCTTCATGGCCTTGGTCTGAGCGTCACCACCGACGCGGGACACGGAGATGCCCACGTCGACTGCCGGGCGCTGGCCCTGGAAGAAGAGCTCGGACTGCAGGTAAATCTGACCGTCGGTAATGGAAATGACGTTGGTCGGAATGTAGGCCGAAACGTCGCCGTCCTGGGTCTCGATGATCGGCAGGGCCGTCATGGAGCCGTAACCGTTCTTCTTGGACATCTTGACGGCACGCTCGAGCAGACGAGAGTGCAGGTAGAAGATGTCGCCAGGATAGGCCTCGCGTCCGGGCGGACGATGCAGCGTCAGCGACATCTGACGGTAAGCCACGGCCTGCTTGGACAGGTCATCGTAGATGACGAGCACGTGACCGCCGGGGTTGGTCTCGCTGGCGGGCTTACCGTCCTCGCCGTTGTACATGAAGAACTCGCCGATAGCGGCACCGGCCATAGGCGCGATGTACTGCATAGGGGCAGAATCGGCAGCGGTTGCCGAAACGATGATGGTGTAGTCGAGCGCACCGTGCTGAGCGAGGGTCTCGCGGATGTTGGCAACCGTGGAGGCCTTCTGGCCGATGGCGACATAGATGCAGACCATGCCCTTGCCGCGCTGATTGAGGATAGCGTCGATGGCAATGGCGGTCTTACCGGTCTTACGGTCGCCGATGATAAGCTCGCGCTGGCCGCGGCCGATAGGCACCATGGAGTCGATAGCCAATAGGCCGGTCTGAACCGGCTCGCACACCGGGGTACGGTCGATAACGCCGGGGGCCTTGAACTCGATGGGACGACGGTGAGTGGCGACGATGTCACCCAGGCCGTCGATAGGCTGGCCGAGCGGATTGACGACGCGGCCGAGCATGGCACGGCTCACGGGGATATCCATAATGCGGCCAGTGGTGCGGCACTCGTCGCCTTCCTTGATGGAGTCAACGGCACCAAACAGAACGGCGCCGACCTCGTCACGGTCAAGGTTCTGGGCGAGGCCGAATACGGTCTCACCGGTATCGGAGCTCTTGAACTCCAGAAGCTCGCCTGCCATGGCACTCTTGAGGCCGGAGACGCGCGCGATGCCGTCGCCTACCTCGTCGACCGTTGAAACCTCATGCGTATCGACCGTCGCGGAGAGGCTCGTGAGCTGCTCCTGCAGTTTCTTGGCGATATCCTGGGCATTGAGGGTTTCGGACATTAGGCTTCACCTCCGTACGAATTAGCAGAGTTTGCGAGGGTCTCCTGCGCGATGCGCAGCTGCGTCTTGACGGAGATGTCACGACGCTCGCCGCGGGCCTCGAGCACCAGGCCGCCCACGATAGACGGGTCGACCTGCTCGATAAGGAATACCTTGCGGCCGAAGTCCTGCTCGCATTTCTTAGTGATGGTTTGACGCAGCTCGTCGTCGAGCGGGATCGCCGTGGTGACGGTCACGCCCACTACATCCTCGTCTTCCTCGGCAACATACTTAAAGGCAGCTGCCACCTTGGGAAGAAGGTCGAGCTGGTCGCGCTTGGACATGGTGTCGAGCACGGCGATGATCTCGGGGCTGGCGGAAGCCAGACGCTCGATCATCTCGAGGTCCTCGAACACATGGTTCTCGGCCTTGGCGGCTTCCAAAAGGGAGCGCGCGTAGGTCTCGAGCACCTTGTCCTGATAGCGGCTAGTCGGCATTCAGGCTACCTGCTTCCTGGATGTAGCGCTCGATGAGCTTCTTCTGCTCGGCCTCGTCCTCGAGTGCCTCGCCCACGATCTTGGTGGCGACGGCAACGGACAGGTCGGCGATGGAGCTCGCGGCACCGGCGTAGATGGACTTGCGCTCGTCCTCGACGGTCGTGTGGGCCTTGGCGATGATCTCCTCGGCCTCCTTGTGAGCAGCCTCGATGATACGGGCGCGCTCGGACTCGGCGTCCTTACGGGCCTCGAGAACGATGTCGGCAGCCTGACGACGGGCGTCGGTGACGATCGAGTCGGACTCAGCGCGCTTGGCGATGGCCTCCTGCTTGGTCTTCTCGGCCTCGTCGAGGCTCTCCTCGATCTTCTTGCCGCGCTCCTCCATGGTTTTCATGATGCCCGGCAGGGCGACCTTGGCCAGCACGATCCAGATGATCAGGAAGGCGATAAGCGCCGGGATGAACTCCGCCATCTTAGGGATGAGGATGTCCGCACCGGCAGCGCCGTCCTCGGCGAACGCGGAAACCGGCATGAGCAGCGCGGCCGCGGACGCGGAGAGTGCGATCGCGCTCTTCTGGGATGAAAGATTCATACTTGACGCTCCGTGCTATTTAACGATCAGCGCGACAACGAAGCCGATCAGAGCCAGAGCCTCGCCGAAGGCGGAGCCCATGATGAAGACGGTGAACACGCGGCCCTGGACCTCAGGCTGACGGGCCATAGCACCCGTAGCACCCAGAGCAGACAGGCCGATAGCAAGACCAGCGCCGATAACACCGAGACCGTAACCGATAACTCCCACGATTCCTCCTTTGTCGTGCGTGTCTTATTTCACGCAGGATAACCTTTTTATAACTGCCGGGCTCCATGGGTACGGGCACCGGCGGTTTAACGAATTGCCTTACCTTTAAGGCGCGAACGGAAGGCTACTCCTCCTCCGCGACCTCCTCTGCCTCGGAGACATACACGGCGGTAAGGACCGTGAAGACGTAAGCCTGGATGGCGCCGACCACAAGCTCGATCGCATAGATCAGGATGAGGATGGCAAGCCAGGCCAGCGAAGGCAGGGCGCCGACGGCGTGGGCCGCGGAAACCTGCTGAAGCAGCGGCTGCATGAACATGCTCGCCATGATGGCGAACGAGCCCATGACCACGTGTCCTGCGAACATGTTGCAGAACAGACGGACGGCGAGCGTGATGAGGCGCAGGAAGGTCGAGAAAAGCTCGACGACCCACACGAGCACGTTCATCGGGAAGCTCACGCCCTGCGGGGCGAGGCTCTTGATGTAGCCGATCACGCCGTGAGCCTTGCATCCGTAGTAGATGAAGTACACGAAGGCGAAGATGGCGAGTGCGGCGGTGGAGCCGATTGCGCCGGTGCCGGGCTTCATTCCCGGGATCAGGCCGATCATGTTATTGATCAGGATGAACAGGAAAAGCGAGCACAGGAACGGGAAGTGCTTCTTCCAGTTCTCACCCACGACACCCTTGCCGATATCGTTCTCGACGTACTCGATGATGTACTCGAAACCGTTGACGAAGAAGCCCTTGGGAACCAGGGTCTGCTTCTTCTTGAACACGGCCAGGACGATCAGGAGCACGATCGTGGAGACGATCAGCCAAAACGAGTACTGCGTGATGCCGCAGCTCAGATCGCCCACGACAGGGGTGGAGCTGAACTCGCTGACCAGATGATTAATCTCATCAGGCAGCTTTTCAAAAATTTCCACGACTTACCTTTCGACCTCATGAGGATCTCGCAGCGCCTTGGCGACGCGAACCGTGCAGGCGGCCATAAAGGCCACGAAGCCGATCGCCTCGCCCAGGAGGAACATGCGAAATGCCTCTCCGAACAACACAAACACAACCAAGGTAAAGACGAGCAGGGCGATTGCCGAGACCGCCAGACTCACCATACCCTTGAGCATGTCCGCATTCTGTCTATCGTCAAGAACCGGCTTGAGCGTAAAGACAAAGGGAAGGAAGGCGATCGCGCCCGCGATGGCACCTGCAACGATAGCGAGCAAATCGGCTATCTGAAACACTGGCGTCCTCACTTTCCCTTTTTAACGCTTCACAGAACAGTTCCCGCCAAACATTGGTGACTATTGTACGAGCCAATCGCTAAAGTACAACCGAAAAAGCATCGGTTAATACGCACCTGTTCGTTTTCTTAAGACCTTCTTTATGCCGCAGGTACGGTAATACGTTTTTCTCGAACCCTGCAGGGCAAAACGTCCGTTAACAGGAGTGCGCGCGGTCGCCTTCTGTTCGTCCGCGCGCACCGTTTCTTCGTATTTGCAGCCGCGGTCGTCTTAGTCCAGCGACTAGAGCGTGCCGTAGATACGGTCGCCGGCGTCGCCCAGGCCGGGAACGATGTAGGCAGCCTCGTTGAGATGGTCGTCGATGGCGCAGGTATAGATATGCACATCAGAATCCTTCTCAGTCAGCGACTTGAGGCCCTCGGGGGCCGCGACGATGCACAGCATGCGGATGTCCTTGACACCGCGCTCGCGCAGGTAGCTGATGGCCATCTCGGCCGAACCGCCCGTGGCGAGCATGGGGTCGACAACCAGGCAGATGCGCTGGTCGATATCCTTGGGCATCTTGCAGTAATACTCGTGCGGCTCGTGGGTGACCTCGTCGCGCTCCATGCCGATGTGGCCCACGCGAGCGGAGGGCACCAAGTCGAGAATGCCGTCGACCATTCCAAGGCCCGCACGCAGGATGGGCACGATGGCGAGTTTCTTGCCGGCGAGCTGTTTGAACGTGGCGGTAGTGATGGGGGTCTCGACCTCGACGTCTTCCATAGGCAGGTCGCGCATGGCCTCGTAGCCGTCAAAAAGCGCGAGTTCGCGCACGAGCTGGCGGAACTGGTTGGTGCCGGTGTTTTTGTCGCGCAGGATCGACAGCTTGTGCTGGACGAGCGGGTGATCGACAAGCGTCACACGGGACGTATCGTAGGTGACGGTCATGGGTTGATTGCCCCTTTCGTTGCGGCCGCAATACGGCCTTGCTGACAAGGCGCGCAGCAATGTTGCCGCCGCACGCCATGCATTAGTTTAGCGGTTTGTTGTATCGAGCAGCCCATCGCAGCCCTACTGTGCGGTACTGAGCGAGCGCCTGACTGCATCACGCCAGCCCGCAAGGTTTTGTTCGCGGCGCTCGGCGGACATGTGGGGAAGGAAGGTCCTAACGATCTGGGCATTTTGCTCCAGCTCTTCTAGGTCTTCCCAATAGCCGACGGCAAGACCCGCCAAGTACGCGGCACCGATTGCCGTGGTCTCCACCGTCTCGCATTGCAGCACGGGGATATCCAGCAGGTCGGCCTGGAATTGCATGATGAACTCGTTGCGCGAGGCACCGCCATCGACAGACAGGCGCTCAATCGAAAGCCCCACGTCCTGCTCCATGGCGCGCAACACGTCGTAGCTCTGATATGCCATGGATTCGCAGGCGGCACGTACGATGGTCGCACGGCTCGAGGCGCCGGTCAGACCGCACACGATACCGCGGGCATGCGGGTCCCACCAGGGAGCACCCAAACCCGCAAAGGCGGGAACGAAGTAGCAGCCCTCGTTGTCGCTAATCGAAGCGGCGAGTTGTGCCGACTCGCTCACGCTCGAGATGATGCCCATGTTGTTGCGAAGCCAGTTCATCGTTGAGCCGGCGGCAAAAATAGAGCCCTCGAGCGCATAGCTGACTTTGCCGTCCGCAGCGATACCGATGGTGGAGACCAGGCCATTCTTGGATTCGACGATCTCGTCGCCGGTGTTCATGAGCATAAAGCAGCCCGTGCCATAGGTGTTTTTGGTCTGACCGGGACGGAAACAGCAGTGGCCGAACAGCGATGCCTGCTGGTCGCCCGCCACACCCATGATGGGCGGCATGTTGGTCATGATGTCGCTCGCGACGCGGCCGTAGTCGCCCGAGCTCCAGCGAACCTCGGGCATCATGGAACGTGGAACGTCAAAGAGTGCCAGCAGGTCGTCGTCCCAATCGAGCGTATGGATATTAAAGAGTGCCGTGCGGCTGGCATTGGTGTAGTCGGTGGCAAAGACCTGGCCGCCGGTGAGGTTGTAGATGAGCCAGGTGTCGATGGTGCCAAACATGAGGTCGCCCGCCGCCGCGCTCTCGCGTGCGCCGTCGACGTTGTCGAGAATCCACTGCACCTTGGAGGCCGAGAAATACGGGTCGAGCGTGAGTCCCGTGCGGGAGCGCACCAGCCCTTCTGCGCCCTGCTCGACAAGCTCGTCGATCAGAGGTGCGGTACGGCGGCACTGCCATACGATGGCGTTATAGATCGGCTGACCGCTCACACGGTCCCAGACCACCGTGGTCTCGCGCTGGTTGGAGATGCCGATGGCGGCAATGCGGTCGGAGTGGATACCGCTCTTAAACTGGACTTCCATCATGACCGCGATCTGGCTGGCAAGGACCGCCATGGGGTCTTGCTCTACCCAACCGGGACGCGGAAAACTCGTTTTTACGCTGCGACGTGCCTGCGCGACGATGCAGCCGTACTCGTCGACGATGGTCGCAAGTACCGAGGTGGTGCCGCAGTCGAGCGCCATGATGTAGGAACCGCCAAAGTCAAACGAGGCATCTTCCATGCCCAGGCTGCCCAGATTCAACGACATCGCTTAAACCTTTCTATTGCATCGGGTCGGACAGGACCCGTTCGATCTCTGATGCGGGAAGTGCGCCTTGGCGCAGGATCTGGAGCCCGCCGTGCTGAAACGACACGATGGTCGAGGCGTCGCGACACGGGGTCTCACCGGCGTCGACGGCAACATCGACCCCCTCCAGGATGCGACCCTCGACGGCGGCAAAGCTTGCCGGCGAGGGCGCGCCGTGCGTGTTGGCGCTCGTACAGGCAAGGGGGCTGCCGCAGGCGCGAATGAGCGCTTGGACCACGGGAGAGGCCGAAGCGCGCAGGGCCACGGTGTCGTCGGCAGCGCGCATAAAGGTCGGCACACAGGGAGCTGCCTTGACCACGATAGTCAGGGCTCCCGGCCAGCATCGTCGCGCGAGTATGCGGGCATCTTCCGGGATATCCACGCCATAGCGATCGAGTGCTTCGACGCCATCGACCAGCCAAGCGACGGTTTGCGTGAGCTCACGTTGCTTGAGAGTGAAGATACGGCGATAGCCGGTGCCGAGCGCAGGAACTGCGGCGCCATTGACGGCAGCCTGCGGATCGCGCGGCCACGATGGGAATTCGCTTGTATCTTGGGGCACGGCGTCCGAGAAGGCGCTGACTGCCACGGCGACACCGTAGACGGTCTCGGTCGGGATCAAAGCCAGGCCGCCGCGGCCGAGCACCTCGGCCGTGCGCTCGACGGCAAGCCGATGCGGCTCGCGCGTTCCCTCGTATACCCGATAGACCGTCTGCATGTGTATGCCAGCCCCTTACGCTCTGGTGCAAGTTTGTTTACTGTGGGGCATTCTCGCACGAAACGTTCAATCTATTTGCCCAGAGCGCATGTTGGTTTGGTGAGCGGCTCTAGTAGTCGGTGAAAGTGAGGGGGTTATTGGACTGCGACGAACTTCTTTGGCCTGCCGGCGTGGCGTTCTTGGGCGGCGTAGCGCTCGATGCTGTCTATCGTTATCATCCGACGGCCGTCGACGAGTTCAACATCGAGCTTTCCGGCTTTGACCAGCGCGGTAATCCGCGGAGCGGAGACTTTGAGGTCCAGCGCTGCGTCTTTAAATGTTCGGCACGCCGCTTCCCGAGCGTCCTCGTGGTCGATTTCGACTGAAAGGGCCACGACCTCGGCCGAGCGTTCGTACCCTGCCGGAGTCAAACCGTTGTTGAGGTCGTCGGCCAAAAACGCCATCAGTGCCTCGGTGGCATGGGCAATCGCGTCTTCGCGCGTATCGCCATCGGCAAAGGCGCCGGGAATCTGCGGGAAGCTGGCGCAGTAACCGTCGTCTTCTTTTATGAGAACGCAGTCATAGGTAAATCGCTGCCTCATTTTGCCTCCAACTACCGTCCAGCTTGGCGACGAATACTTGCCCACGTGCCCTTCTTTGGTCGATCACCACCAGAGCCGTTCACGGTGACAACACGATCGTTAGAAACATACTTAGCATGACTACCGACTTGCGCGACCTTCACGAATCCATCGTGCTTGAGTAGGGCAATGATTTCCCGAAAGGTAAGAGGTTGCATGGACCGACCTCTTTCAGCCGTCCTAATTATAAACTAATTTATAATTTTTGTTAACCAGTTAATAAATATTAATGGCGCTGCTTGGGCTCGGTGACGATGGCTCGGACGATGCGGGGGCGATCGGTAAGGTCATGGACGATACGTACGTCCGAAAGGCCTGCCTGGCGACAGAGCTCGGCCGCGGCATCGAGGGTACCCTCGTAGAGCTCACAGGCAAACAGGCCGCCGGCGCGCAGCATGTAAGGCGCCGCGTTGAGCAGGCGGCGGAAGATATCGAGGCCGTCGGCGCCGCCCTCGAGCGCCAGGTCGGGCTCAAAGTCCTTGACCTCGTGCGGCAGCGAGCGCATGACGTCGGTCGGGATGTAAGGTGGGTTGGAGACGAGCACATCAAAGGTGCCCCACTCTTCGCGGGGAATGGAACTCACCAGGTTGGTGAGGCTAAAGGCAACCTCATCTGCCGTGAGGCCGAGGGCGTCGCGGTTTTTGGTGGCCAGATCGATGGCGCGCGACTCGATATCGGTGGCGGTGCAGGTAACGTGGCCGCGGCGCTCCCAGGCAAGGGAGAGCGAAATGCAGCCCGTGCCGCAGCCGACCTCGAGAACGCGGGCAGTGCAGGGCCCGGCTGGGGCAGGCGCAGCGGTATCCTGAGCTAAAGCCGTCTCCTGGTCGGCACCCTCGATGGCGATGTCGTATTCGTCGAGCTCGGGCTCGGCGGCTTTTGCGGCTTCGGCTTCTGCTGCTTGCGCGGCGGCTTCCTCGGCCTCGCGATCGGCAAGCTCCTCGGCATAGGCGCGGCTACCGAGCACGTCGCTACCCAGCGCAGCCTCATCGGCGGCCGTCAGGTTGGCAGCACGGCGCTCGGCGGTCGCGCGTTCGTCGGCCAGCGCCGCCTCAGCTTTGCGGGCCTGCTCGACCTCATCGTTCCAAGGCAGCTCAACACGCTGACGGGCAGCGGCCTCGGGGCTCAGCACCTCGGCATCCAGATAATTGAGGACTTCCTCGACGAGCATCTCGGTTTCGGGGCGCGGAATGAGCACACCGGGAGCGCACGCGACGTCAATCATGCGAAACTGCGTGCTGCCGGTGATGTACTGCAGCGGCTCGCCTTTGGCGCGACGAACGACGGCCGCATGCATGGTCTCGAGCTGGGCCGCGTTAAGCGTCTCGTCCATACGCATATATAGGTCAATGCGCGCCAGGCCCGTGGCGGCGCACAGCAGCCACTCGGCGGAAAGACGGGGATGCTCCTCGCCGCGCTCGGCCAGGTACTCCTTGGTCCACTCGAGACAACGCTTGATGGTCCAGATCTCGTTTGCCATGGGGCCCCCCCTCTTAAGCGCCGGGCGGCGCGCGAATGTCGGAGCAGATTGTAAGCGAGGCCAGCGCTTGGCAAGGGACGATTGAAGGCGATTATCGAGAATCAGCCCAGAATTTTGCTTGGAGCCTGCCTAGAGTGTTCATTCGTCGACGTCTAAATCTGCATCCGTCAAGCTTTTGGCAAGGTTGCCCCAAAACTGACCAATATCTAACCAAGAACTTGCCAAATCACTTGACGCGCGACCCATCAAAAATCGCCCCGCGACTTCTTGGACAATTTTTCGAGCAATATTTTCGATAGCAGATATATGCCGTCAATTACCTTAAGCAGGTAAGCAGCTCAAATGACATCACAGCCGACTGAATAAAATATCAAGGCAATGTCACCAATGACTCCCTACGGATCATTTGACAACCAAGGAAACGCCGATGTTTTGGCAATGTCAGCGAGCGACGTCCAGAGCGACAAGTTGGCATGAAAAAGGCAGGGCATAGACCTTCTGGTCATGCCTTGCCTTTTGAATGACAAATTGTCGCTCTGGGCGGCGCGCAGCGTCGAGCAGTTACGGCGTTTGGTAAAACGCCGTAACTTAAACAGCCTGTGCCAGCTTCTCGGCTCGCTCGGCGGCGGCGAGTGCCTCGATGACCGTGCCGAGCTGGTCGCCCAGGAGAACGCCGTTGTAGGTGGAATTGAAGCCGATGCGGTGATCGGTCACGCGGTCCTGGGGCTGGTTGTAGGTGCGGATCTTCTCGGAACGGTTGCCGTGGCCGATCTGGCTCTGGCGCTCGGCACCGAGCTCTGCCTGCTGCTTCTCGAGTTCCATCTCGTACAGGCGGGCGCGCAGCATCTGCATGCAGACCTCGCGGTTCTGGATCTGGGAGCGCTGTTCCTGCGACTGCACCACGGTGTTGGTGGGAAGGTGGGTGATGCGCACGGCGGAATAAGTGGTGTTAACGCACTGACCGCCAGGGCCGGAGGCGCAGTAGGTGTCGATGCGCAGGTCGGACTGGTTGATCTGGACGTCGATCTCCTCGGCCTCGGGAAGCACGGCGACAGTTGCCGTGGAGGTCTGGATACGGCCCTGGGACTCGGTCTTGGGAACGCGCTGGACGCGGTGCACGCCGGACTCGAACTTCATGACGGAGTAGACGCGGTCGCCCTCGACCTTGAACTCAATGGACTTAAAGCCGCCGGCCTCGCTGGGGCTGGAGTCGAGCACGGTGGTCTTCCAGCCGCGCGACTCGCAGAAGCGCTGATACATCTTGTACAGGTCGCCGGCGAAGATGGCCGCCTCGTCGCCACCGGCGGCGGAGCGAATCTCGACGATGGTGTTCTTGTCGTCGTTGGGGTCGCTCGGGATGAGCATGTACTTAATGTCTTCCTCGAGCTGGGGAAGCTTGGCCTCGTTTTCGGAGATGTCCATCTGGAGCATCTCCTTCTCATCGGCATCGGTAGTATCGTGGAGCATTTCCTTGGCAGCCTCGATGTCATCGAGCGCGCCGATGTACTCGCGCGAGGCGGCGATGAGGTCGGACTGGTGCGCGTACTCCTTGTTGAGACGCGTGAACTCCTTGATATCGGAGGCGACGGCCGGGTCGGAAAGCTTCTTCTCGAGCTCCTCGTAGGCCTTGATAATCTTTTCGAGCTTGTCGCGCATGGCGGGACTCCTTTATATGCGTGAAGGTGAAAATCGGCAGAGCTGATGGGGCGCACGGCGCCACTGCGGGGGTAAGCCCGGCTAGAACATGTCGATCTTCAGATACATGCGCATCCCTTCGCGTATGGGGTACATAGTTGCGGTCTAACCCATACATGATAGCGTGCGCAGGCAAACCTGCATATAACCCGCACGGAATGAGTGGACGTAGCCGTTGGGGACGTTCCTTAACGGCTAGTCGTTTAAGAGCGTCCCCAACGGCTAACAAAGAGACTGTCGCTTTGTCACATTCTAGAGCGTTTGAAGCAGGGCGATGAGGAAGCGAACACCCTGGAGGTAGGCGCGGCGGGTGATGCGCTCGTTGGTGCCGTGGACGCCGCGGTTGCACTCGTCATCGTCGACCACAAACGCCGAAAAACGAATGCATTCGGAGCAAATGTGCTGGTAGTTGGCAGCGTCGGTCGCGCCGATCACGGTCGAGGGGACAATCGCCAACGGCTCGGATGATCCGTTTTCCTCCGTCCCCTTTGGATCGCGGAAATAACGGGCGGCGATGGAGCGAACCGCCTCGAGGCCGGGACCACCGATGCGCGGGGACGGCGAGGGCTCGGAGCTGCCGGGGGCCAGCTCCACTTCGACACGACCGGCAAGGTCCGCCCCGGCAACCGCCTCACGGCAGCGCGCCACAACGTCGGCCACGCTCGTGCCCTCGAGCATGCGGAAGTTAATGTTGGCCCACATATCCTGTGGCATCACGTTAGCGCCAGCGCTGCCGCCCTCGATCTGCGTGGGCGCGCAGGTAGTGGTCACGAGCGGGTAGAGTTTTTTGCTGGCGAGGCACTCGCACACGATGGTGTCCTTGTTGGAGGCAATCTCGTCGGCCGAGTAGAGCCCCAGCTCGACAAGCTGTGCGGCAAGCAGATCGGTCACACGCGTCGGCCACTCGATATCGCAGATTGCGGCGATAGCGCGGCTCAGTACCTCGAGCGATGTGCCGCCGTAGGGGTTGGACGAATGCCCGCCCTCGCTCTTCGTCTTGAGCACAATATCGGCGTAGCCCTTCTCGGCAAGGTCGGCATGCATAAGCCAGCCCTCGCCCGCGCCGTACTCGGCAGCCGAAACGATACGGTAGTCACCCTCGTCGATCAGGTATTCAAGTTCAATACCGCGCTCCTCGAGCACGCGACCGATCGCCCCCGCGCCGTACTGCGTGGTTTCCTCGTCCTGGCCAAAAGCCAGCAGCAGCGAACGCTTGTGCTCCCAACCGTGCGCCAACGCATACTCAACCGCCTCGAGAATACCTGCGACCTGGTCTTTCATGTCGATAGCGCCGCGACCCCAAATGTAGGTGTCGTCCACCTGTCCGCTAAAGGGAGCATGCGTCCAGTCGGCCTCGGTGCCCGGCACCACGGGGACCACGTCCATGTGGCCCATGAGCATGACGGGTTTGAGGGCGGGGTCGGAACCGTCAAGCGTCACCAACAGCGAATGGTCGACAAGCTCGACCTCGCCCGCCGCGAACACGCGCGGCCAGGCCTGCTGCATATAGGCGCGCAGGTCGTCGAAGGGCTGCCAGTCCACCGCCTCGGCATCCATGCTCGAAATGGTCGGAAACGACAGCACGCGGCCCAAGCGCTCGCACGCGCCGACCTCGTCTATATCGGCAAAATCGTCCTCATGCGCAAAGAAGCGCCAAACCTCGGCCATGACATCCTTTCGATTGTGACGACAAAGGCCGCCCCACGGGAGCGGCCCTGCAACGTAAGCGTTTGCGGTCGGTTATTTGTCCTCGAGATAGCGAGAGAGGAACTCACGAGTGCGCTGGTGTTTGGGGTTGCCGAAGAGCTCGGCCGGCGCGGCATCCTCGAGCACCACGCCCTTGTCCATAAAGACCACGCGGTCGGACACCGTGCGGGCAAAGGCCATCTCGTGCGTGACGACGACCATGGTCATGCCGTCGGCGGCGAGCTTGCGCATGACCTCGAGCACCTCGCCCACGATCTCGGGGTCGAGCGCGGAGGTCGGCTCGTCGAACAACATGATCTGCGGATTCATGCACAGGGCGCGGGCGATGGCCACGCGCTGCTTTTGGCCGCCGGACAGACGACCCACGGCGGCGTGCGCGAACTTTTCGAGCCCCACGCTCGTCAGATGCTCCATCGCGACCTTCTCGGCCTCGGCCTTGCTCATCTTTTTGAGCGTGACGGGCGCGAGCGTGCAGTTGTCGAGCACGTCCATATTGTTGAACAGGTTGAAGCCCTGGAACACCATGCCGATGTCCTCGCGCAGCTTATTGATATTGCAGCGCTCGGCCGTGAGGTCCTGGCCGTGGAACCAGATATGGCCGGCATCCGGAGTCTCGAGCAGGTTAAGGCAGCGCAGAAACGTCGACTTGCCCGAGCCCGAGGCGCCGATAATGGTGACGACCTCGCCGGGATTGACGGACAAGTCGATACCCTTGAGTACCTCGAGTGAGCCAAAGCTCTTGCGCAGGCCCTCGACGCGGATGAGCGGCTCATTGGTCTGTGCGGCGGCCGCGGTGCCGGTAGTGGCGGTATCTGCCATGATGATTCTCCTCGTCTTGAGCCTAGTTGGAGCTGGGCAGCGTTGCCGGGGCCTCGGCGCCGAGCTTTTTGCCAAAGGCCTCGAGCAGGCGGCTCGCCACGAGCGTCAGGATCAGGTAGACCACGAGCGCCACGCAGTAGACCTCCATCTGGCGGTAGTACACGCCGGCGACGGTGGTGGTGGCGTACATAAGGTCGAACACGCCGATGACCGAGAGCACCGACGAGTCCTTGATGTTGATGATGAGCTCGTTGGTGAGCGCCGGGATCGCGTTTTTAATACCCTGGGGGAACACGACCTTGCGCATAGCCTGCCACTGCGACAGGCCCAGCGAGCGCGCTGCCTCGGCCTGGCCGGGATCGATGGACTCGATGCCGCCGCGCAGGACCTCCATCATGTAGGCGGTGGAGTTGAGCGAGATGGTGACGAGGCCGGCGGTGAAGGTACTCCAGATCTGGTTGGCCTGGGCGGTCTCGAAGCCCATGCCGCGCAGAACGGTAAAGCCCGCGTAATAGATGAGCAGGCCCTGGACCATCATGGGCGTGCCGCGCACGACGGTGGAATAGACGGTCGCAAAGCCTCGGCCAATGCTCTTAAAGAAGCGCACCAGGTCGTTGTCGACGCGATCGAAGGTCTGGGTGCGCAAGAACACAAAGAGCAGCGCCAAGAAGAAGGCGATGACGGTGCCGAAGGTGGCAAGCGCGATGGTGATCTCGATACCGCGGATAAAGAAGTCGCCGCTCTTGTAGGTCATGTAGACCAAGCTCGACAGAAAGTCGCTGGGATTGGAGTCCGAGACAATGCTCACCTGCACCAGGTCGACAAACGACATGACGCAGCGGTCGATAAAGAAGATCGCCGCGATGGCAACCACGACATAGCTGCCCAGGCGCGCGCCGCGACGGCAACGCTCGGATGCGAACGGCGACGTTTCGCGATAGTCGTTCCAGTGCATAAGCTTGGTGACGAGCGCTGCCACCGATACGACGATCCAGGCCCACAGAATCGCCCAGAGACAATCCTGGAACACGCCCGTGGGCGCCAAGAAGCTCAGCGGCGTTGGGTTGCGCTGGCTAAACGCCAGACCGAGCGCCGCGATAGCGCTCGTGCCCAGATACACATAACGGTGGTCGGCCTTGATAAAGGAGGCCAGACGATTGATAGCTTTCATGCTGCCTCCCTATGCCGGCTGACGGTCGAGGCACGCGTCCCACATCTGGTCGCGCTCCTCCTGGCTGATGCCCTTGAGCGTCTTATCGATAAGTTTGAGCAGCTTGTCCGAGCCCTTGCGGCAGCCGACGTTTGTCGTAACCTCCTGCTTAAAGCCCTCGCCCTCCGCAAAGCGAATGGGCACGATGCCCGGGTTTTGGGCCATATAGCCCTTCTCGTTTTCGGTGTTGTAGGTCACGGCGTCACAAGTGCCCTGCAGAAGATTCGAGAACACCGTGGGGACCGAATCGACCGGGTTTTTGTGCACAACGCCCGGGATTTCGTCGATGACGGTATCGAGCATGGTGTCCTTTTGGCCGAGGACCGTAGCGCCGCTAAAGTCGCTGAGCTTGGTCGCATTTTGGTAGGGCGAGCCCTCTTTTACGAACAGGCCAAAGTAACCGATAAAGTACGGGTCGGAAAAGCCGACGGACTCCTCACGCTCGGGCGTGGCGCTCATGCCGGCGATGATGAGGTCGATCTGGCCGTTGTTGAGCGAGTCGATGAGACCCGAGAAGCTCTGCTTGACGGCGACGGGCTCGCCGCCGAGGGCCTTGCAGACGATCTTGGCAATCTGCACGTCGTAGCCATCGGCGTAGGCTCCCTGCACGTTGTCGATGGGGATGGTGTACTCACTGGCTTCGGAAACCTGCCAGTTGTACGGGGCGTAGGCCGCCTCCATGCCGATACGGATCTTGTCCTTGCCGATAACGGAATCGGACAGGTCGTCGCGGCCGCCGCCCGTCGTGGGCTGAACCACCTTGAGCGTGGACGGGCGCTGGCAGCCGGCGAGCGCGCCGGCGACAACGGTAGCGCTCGCAGCAAGCGCACTGCCTAAGAAGATACGACGGCTGCACACCGGCTGGGTATGCGCACCGCGCTGTAGTCGAGGTTGCATCTGGTGCCTTCCCTATTTTGTTTTGCTGACAATAAGACAGGATATACGCCCGCAACCAGCAGCACGGCATGTGCGCGAAAAATTAATAGACACGCGAGGACAATTGGCGCAAAGTAGCCTGCCCCCCATGCACCGCTTGGCATAAAAAAGGCAAGGCATAGACCTTCTGGTCATGCCTTGCCTTTTGAATGACAAATTGTCGCTCTGGGCGGCGCGCAGCGTCGACCGGTCCGCCGTTCGTTAGAACGGCGGAGCCTCTAGAGCAGGGTAACGCTAAAGCTGCGGACGTCCGTCTCGCCCGGCGCCAGCGTAATGGTGTTGACCTTGTGCTCAAAGACGTCGTCCTCGGTGTCCATGGTGGTGTGGCCGGTCCAGGGCTCGAGCGCCACAAACGGGGCGTCGTTGGCGGCAGACCACACGCCGATGTACTTAAAGCCCTCAAAGTCGATCTTGACGCCGTGGCCCGACTTGCGACCGCGCAGCGTGAGCGTGGAGCCCGGGGCATCGGTGAACATGATGGCGTCGTTATCGAAGCTGCGGTGCGTGATGGGCAGCACGTCCGAGTTGTCGGGGGCCTTGTGGCTGCCCTCGAACGTCATAAGGCCATCGGGCGTGATGATGGGGGCCTCGTTAGTCCAAGCCTCGGTAAACGCCAGCTCGTAATCCTCGAATGCCTCGTCCTCGGCACCAGGAGCGGGCACGTTAAATGCGGGGTGACCGCCCACCGAGAACGGCAGGTCCACGTCGCCGGTGTTCGTAACGGCAACGGTCTGGGTAAGCGTGGCGTCGCCGGTCAGGGCATAGGTCATGTTGAGCTTAAAGTGGAAGGGGAACGCCTTGAGCGACTCAGGCGTGTCAGTGATCTCGTAGGTGACGGACGAACCGTCCTCGGAGACCTCGACCAGCTTGTGCTCGACAATGCGCGCGAGTCCGTGGCGCGGCATCTCGCAGGTGCCGGCCGCAGACGTTGCCGTGTTGTTGCGCAGCGATCCCACGATGGGGAACAGAATCGGCGCATGCTTGCCCCAAAAGGCGGGGTCGCCCTGCCACAGATACTCGTTGCCGTTGAGGGCAAGGCTCGTGAGCTGGGCACCCATGGAATCGATGGCCGCGGTGAGGCCGCCGCGCTTGATGGTAGTGACGGTGGACATGTTACTTCCTCCAAAAGTAAACAATAGTGTCGAGGGCTATTGTCCCACTCTTGGCGGCAAGGAGAAGCGACAGGCACAGTTATTGAACGATTGCGTAAAGGTCGAACCCGCCCTGCGGCGTGCTGTCGACCGTATCGGGCGCCTGTGAATTAAAACTCACCGGAACCATGCGCTTTGAGGCACGGTAACGCGTGCCGTCGGTGGCGACGGGCGGCTCATCGACCGTGAGCTCGTAGTCGCCGGGCTTGAGCTCGATGCCGTCACCTTCGGAATTAACGTATTGATACTCGTCGATTGCTTGTCCCCTGAGCGTGCGGCCCACAATATGGACGAGCATTTGGCTATCGCCGCGCGCGGTATCCCACGTCGCGCCGTCCTTAACCTCGACCGACACATGCACCGAGCGCGTGCGGCTGAGCGATTGCTCGACAGACATCTCGACCTTGGCGGCGTCCTTGCGCTGTTGCTCCACGTGGCTCCAGACATTTCCGATCGCCGAGCAAGCGATGACGCCGGCCATGAAGGCGATGAGGATGGGGCCGAGCGGTGAGCGGCGGGCCGCGTCTTCCTCGCGAGCCAGGTTGGGGCGACGCGTGGGGGCGGGCGCCTGGGCACCCTGCGCGGGCACGTCGAGTATGCTGAAGGATGCCGTGCTGCCGGGGTCGATGGTGTGGCGCGGCTGCGGGGTCTTGGCCGGCGAGATGGACATGTCGGCTGGCTCACCCAGCGTGGCCGTGGCATCGGCCTTTGCCTCGTCGGCCTCGGCCTGGGCCCAGGCCTGCTCGAAGGTCAGGGGCTCGGCGGGGTCGGAATCGGCATCCGAGTCAAGCGCATCGCCAGCATCGGAGTCCACATCGGTCCCGTCGCTCAACTCATCACTTGGCAAGGGCTCGTCCCACACCTCATCCGGAGCCTCGCCCTCGCTGTACCACCATTCAAAGCTATCGATATCCATACGGGGCGCCCCCTTGGCCTCGCAAATAAACACTTGCTAGCCTTATACCCCCAGACGGCACGGCGGCTCGCCGGCACAGATAGGAAAACCATCACAACATTCGACGCTTTTCCTCGTTTTCGAGATTTTCATCGAATGTTGTGACGGTTTGGGCGGCAGCCATGCCGCGAATGTGACAAAGGGACTGTCCTCTTGTCACATCTGGAGGGCTACGGGGATTTGGATGCAGCAGAAGTCCTCTTGGTGGGACTCGTCGTAGCTGGTGGTATCGAGGTAGCAAAAATCGAAGGCATCGCCGATGGGCTGGAGTGCGTGCTCGTCCATGCAGGCCACGATGGCACGAATGCCCTCGGGTTCGTACGGCATGCCCCAGCGGCTCATGCACAGGTATGTGCCCTCGGGCAACACCTCGACGCCAATCTCTGCCAGCTCGGCAGGATCGCTCGGCAGCAGCTCCTCGGCACCGCGCGGCAGCACGGCAAAGGAGCCGGCACCGGCGATGGGGTCGTCGGAATGCAGCGCCTCGCGACGCAGCATGGCGCCCCAGCCGCGCATGGGGCGCGTGCCCGTGAGCGCACGCATGCGCAGAATCGCGCGCATGAGCGTGGGGTGCAGCATCGAACGGCCGCGCTCGATATCGGCCGGGAACTCCTCAAAGACCACGAAGCGGCGCTCGAACTGCTTGAGCTCCGGTTTGCCCTCGCGCTCGCGCCAATAAACCGCCTCGTCGTAAAAGCTCAGTCGCTCCTGCACGCTCGCACGCTCGGCTTTGAGCCCGGCAATCTGCCCATCGAGCGCCTGAACCCGCGAGCGCAGGTGATCGGTCATCTCGCCAATGTCGAACGTCGAGGTCAGGCGGTCAATCTCGTCGAGTTCGAGCCCTAGGTCGCGCAGCATGCAGATCAGACGCATGAGCGGGATCTGCGTGGGCGAATAGAAACGGTAGCGTTTTTCGTTAACCACGGCGGGCTTAAACAGGCCGATCTTGTCGTAGTAGATGAGCGTTTGACGCGAAACGTTAAACAAGCTCGCCATCTCGCTAATCGCATACATACCCGTCTGCATAGGTCCTCCCGACACATCCTTTGACGCGAAAAGCCCGCCGCCCACAGGGGCAGCGGGCTCAAACACTCCTCGTATCCTACCCTAAATGCGCCTATGACCAGCGCTTATAGTTTGCACATGACACGCCGACGGCCTCGAGCGCCTTGGCGGCGATGTGATGCACCGCATCGTCGAGCGTGGCGGGGCCGTTGTAAAACGTGAGCATGGGCGGCATGAGCATGACACCCGGCACACGCGCCAGGCGCGCCATGTTGTCGACATGGATCGCACTGAAGGGCGTCTCGCGCACCATGAGTACCAGGCGGCGTTGCTCTTTCATCTGCACGTCGGCCGCACGCAGCAACAGGTTTTCGCTGTAACCACTCGCGATGCCGGCAAGCGTCTTCATGGAGCAGGGCGCCACGATCATGCCATCGACCGGATAGGTGCCGCTTGCAATGGCGGCGCCGATGTTCTTGTTGTCGTAGACCACATCGGCATGCGTGGCAAACTCGTCGAGCGTCATGCCGAGCTCCTGCTCGATGGTGATCTCTCCCCCGCGCGTGACGACAAGCGCCGATTCGGCGCCGGCCTGGCGCAGGCATTTGAGACACTCGAGGCCCAGCGCAGCGCCGCTGGCACCAGATACGCCAACGACAATGCGACGGGGACGGACAGAAGACTCAGGCATGACAACTCCTTACTTAGTTACTCGGTAGGGTTACTTACTAGAAAGCAATCTCCTTGGCCCACTTGTCACGGTCGATCTCCATGAACTGCGAGCGGATGAAGTTCTTCTTGAGGTCGAACGGAACCGTGCAGTCGAAGATGGCCTTGCAGGCGATGCCGTGCTCGCGGATCGAAGGATCGAACGCGGGGTCGTTGGACGGGTCGAGCACGTGGCAGTGGCAGCCGGGGATGGTGATGAGGTCGACGTCGGCCTGGAAGCGCGTGGTCATGGCCCACATCACGTCGCTCATGTCGAAGATGTCGACGTCTTCGTCAACCAGGATCACGTGCTTGAGCTCGGAGAATGCCGAGAAGGCGAGCATGGCGGCGTTGCGCTGACGGCCCTCGTCATTTTTGCTCGACTTCTTGAACTGCATGATGGCAACGAACTTGCCGCCGCCGCAGGGGGCGGCGTGAACGTTGAGCAGGCGGCCCGGGATAGCGGTCTCGACCATCTTGTAGATGGAAGCCTCGGTGGGGATGCCCGCCATGGACACGTGCTCGTGCGAAGGACCGATGCAGCTCTCCATGATGGGATTGACGCGTGTGGTGACGGCGGTGATCTTGATCACCGGGCAGACCTTGGCGCCACCGGTGTAGCCGGGGAACTCGGGCATGGCATAGCCGTGGCCGTTGACATCCTCGTTGATGGTCTCGTCGTGCATGAGGTAGCCCTCGAGCACGTACTCGGCATTGGCAATGCACTTCTGCGGAACGGTGATGCAGTCGGCAAGCTCGACGGCGTGGCCGCGCAGGGCGCCGGCGATCTGCAGCTCGTTAAAGCCGAGCGGCGTGGTGGGAGCCTCGAAGCCGCAGCACATGTACACGGCGGGGTCCAAGCCGATGGAGATGGAGATGGGCATGTCCTCGCCGCGCTGGCAGTACTCGTCAAAAAAGGCACCAAGGTGACGGCTGCCCGGGGTGATCCACATGGCGAGCTTGTCCTTGTCGACACAGGAGAAGCGGTGGATGGTCACGTCGGACTGGGAGCCGTCGGGGCTCGTGCCGTAGGCGAGGCCCATGGTGATGTAGGGGCCGCCGTCGACGGGTGTGTTGGTGGGAGCGGGAACGATCTTGCGCAGGTCAAAGCCCTCGTCGGTCGCCTTGTACACGACCTCCTGGCAGTCGACGTGCGCGCCCTCGGCGATCTGCTTAGGCGCAATCAAGCTCTCGAAGCGCTTGCCGATCTCGAGGCCCAGGTGCTCCTCGTCAAGGTCGAGCAGGGCGGCAACGCGCTTGCGGCTGGCAAGCATGCCGATGCAGACCTTGGCATCGTCAAAGCCCTTGACGTTGTTGAAGACCATCGCCGGACCCTCTTTGGTCGGACGCATAACGGTACCGCCGGCACCGACGTGGCGATAGACGCCCGAGACCTCGGCGTCCGGGTCGACCTGGGTGTCGGTCTCGAGCAGCTGGCCCGGCATCTCACGCAAAAAGTCGAGCGCGGAGCGCAGGTCGTGGATCTGGGAAGCATCGGTAGTGGACATAGCGTGCTCCTTTCGGGAGAGTGCCCGGCGACGGGAGTGCCGCCGGGCTGGGTAACGTAGTGGGGCCGCAGCGCTTATAGATGGAGCGCTTGGCAACTCGCGGTTCAAGCACTCGGCTGTTTACAGCCCAAGCGCTCGGCCGCTTACATCAGGCCAAAGAGATGGAACCAGGCGGCCTCGACCAGCACGACGATAAAGACGACCGCGGTGAGGGGAATGCCCATGCGCATGGCTTCTTTGGAGGTGTAGCCGCCGGCGTCCTTGCCCTCGCCGATAAGGATCGGCAGGTTATGGAACGGCAGGATGTAGTGGATGTTGATGGACGTGAAGACGATGAGTGCCACGGCGAGCGGGCTCACGCTGGAGCCGGCCGCGAAGCTGATGAACGCCGGCACGCACACGCCGAGTACGGCCATGACCGAGCCCATGAACATGTGGATGATCATGGAGAGCGCGGCGACAAGCAGGGCGAACAGGAAGATGTTCTCGGGCACGGAGCTGGGAAGCACGACGTCGGCGATCCAGGCGTTCATGCCGGTGGCACCGCCCACAGAGCCTACGGCCATGGCGGCCGTCAGGAACATGAGGGACTTGATGTCGACAGCATTCCAGCTGGCGGGGGTGAGGACCTCGCCGATGACGGGCATGGCGAGGCAGACGCCGATGGCCAGGGTGACCCAGCCGATGTAGTCGCCCGAGACGGTGAGCCACAGCGCAATGGCGATGACAAGCCACACGATGGTGCGGATCTCCTTGACGGAGAGCTTGCCGAGCGCGGCCTGCTTGGCCACGATCTGCTCGCGATCGTAGACGAGCTCCTTGCTGGGCTTAAAGAGGAAGAGGCCCAGGAACAGGGTGCACAGCAGCGCGACCAGCATGGGCACGCTCATGTACAGGAACCAGTCGACGAAGGACGGGCTCATGCCGCCGGCCTCGGCGCTGTACTGCGCAACGAGCGGGTTGAGCGTGGAGTCGCCCGTCAGGAAGAACATGGAGCCCGGGGCGGCAGCGGCAAACACGAGGAAGCCGAGCTTGCCGCGGTCGTCGTCACCGTAGCCGGCGGACTCGGCGATAACCGAGACGACGGCGAGGATGAGGAAGGCGCGGGGGAACGGATGCGGGATCAGCAGCGACAGCACAAAGGTGAGCGCGAAGATTGAGATGATGAGCGACTTGGCATCGCGCACGAACTTGAGCATAAACGCATAGGCGATGCGCTCGCCCAGGCCCGACTCCTTGACCGCGCTGGCGATGAGGTAGGCGCCGATGACGAGCCACATGGTGGCTTTGGTCCACGAGCTAAACGTGGAGGCGACCGTCGCCGAGATGCTCGCGGCACCCGTGTCGTCCACGCACACCTTGAACAGAACGAGCAGCGCGCAATAGAGCAGGCCCACAAAGCCCGGCTGTGCCACGCCACACGCCCAGAACACCACCGTGGCGAGCGTCAACGCCAGACAGGTCTGACCGCCGACCGTAAGCTCGACCGTCGAGCTCAGCTCCGCCAAAGGAAGAAACTTCACCAGCAAAAAGACAACGATACCCAGCACAAAGCCAATTTCGCGCTTGGTGATCTTAAACGCCTTCTTTTCCGCTTCCATCTCCCCACCTTTCTTGTTGGGGGCGCTCCGGATTCGCGGCCACGTTGCCACTTAAAAAGGGGCGCCCGTTATCGGACGCCCCTTACGTTGCGCTGTGTTGTGGCAATACAGTCAAGCGGGATTTTTGGATGAGAAGCGATCCTCTGGACAAAAAGCGTCACAACATTCGACGCTTTTCCTCGTTTTCGAGATTTTCATCAAATGTTGTGACGGTTTGGATGTGGCAAAGGGACTGTCTTTTTTCACATAGCGAGGGCTGCGCGGATGGAGGGGACCTCCAGAGCCTCGCGGAGCCAGGGGGCCAGCTGCTCGGGGTGACCCTGCAGGTAGCCTTTAAGCTCGGACGGGGCCACGCGGCGCACTTCCGAGATCTCCTCTTGGTTGATATGCAGCTCGCCCGGCTCAACATGGGCAAGGTAGACCTCGCACCATTCGCACTCGCAGCGGCCGTCGCCGTGGTCCTCGCGGTACACCACGTGTCCGAGGTGCTTGAGCTGATCGGGCTCGCGCGTGATGCCAAGCTCTTCGTTGATGCGACGTGCCGTGGCGGCCGCGACGTCTTCCCCGGGGAGCGGATGGCCGGCACAGTCATCGGCCAGCACCCCGCCCCACAGGCGTTTGAGCGGACTGCGACGACAGAGCAGCAGGCGCGCGTCTTCGCCCTGGCCCTCGACCAGAAGTGTCAGAAATGCCTGATGCAGGATTCCCTCGCCGGTATGGGCCTCGATGCGGTCGACGGGGCCAAGCGCCTCGCCGGTCGCGGCATCGACCGCCACGACCTCGGAGCCTGCGCCGCCCTCATCCCAGCCGGCGCGCAGAATGCGGGCTGCGGCCTCCTCGAGCGCGGCGATGAGTTCCTTGGTGGTATCGAGCATGCGCCGCAAGTCGTCCGCGGTCGCGTTCTCCACATGAAAACCCGTGCTTGCAACTACCGGCACGCCAAAGCGCGTGGCCAGCGCCGCCGCAATATCGTGCGCCGGAATTTCGTCTCGATGGCACGGAACGGCCAGGATGCTCACCGTCGCCGTACGGCCGGGCTCGGGGCGAGGAATGGCCTGCGCCGTGGCGCCCAGGTGCGCAAACTCCGGCGAGCAGGCGTACACCGCCATGCCTCGCGGCGTCACCGTCAACTGGGCCTCGAGCGCAAACTTGCCCTCGCCCACTACAACCTTTGTCGTGTGCATACCCATGGGATCTCCTGTCGCCCGCAATGTACCTGAGACCATCTTCGCCTGTATTGCGACTATACAGGCAAGCGCAGCCTGCGACAAAGGAGGCAGGCACCTGACACATTCTGTTAGAGTTGCAGGGATTGAATCCCGCTTATTCATGCGACATTGGAGTGACAACCTTGACCGCCGCAACCACGCCTAAAAGTAAGTCAACCGCCGCCGCGCTCTCCCCCGCGCGCACCAGGCTCTGCCTGGCGCTGCTCGTGCTGTTGGGATTCTCGCTCGGCTGCTCCGAGTTCGTGGTCATCGGCATCGAAAGCGACCTGGCGACGGAACTCGGCGTATCACTTGCCACTGCGGGCCAGCTCATCAGCGTGTTCGCGCTGGTCTACGCCATCGCGACGCCGGTGCTTGCGCTCAGCACGGGGCGCTTCCGTCGTTACCAGCTGCTCGTGTGCTACAGCATTATCTTTGTGCTCGGCAATCTGGTCATGGCGTTGGCGCCCAACTTCCAGGTACTGTTTATCTCGCGCATTGTCCTGGGATCCGTCTCGGGCGCACTGCTCGCCGTGGGCGTGACGTACATCCCCGAGCTGCTGTCCCCGCAGCAAACTTCGCTTGCCATCTCGGTCGTGTACGGCGCGTTTTCCGTGGCGATGGTCTTTGTGACCTCGATTGGCAAGTTTGTGGCCGACACGCTCGACTGGCACGTGGCCATGTACGGTACGCTGACCTTTGCCGTTTTGATCTGCGGAGCGCTCGTGGCGTTTATGCCGCGCGCCGGACAGACCGACGAACCCGCTACCTTCCGCGAGCAGGCGGGTCTGCTACGCGAACCGAGCATCATCACCGGTATGCTCATCTTTTTGTTTGGCGTGGGATCGGTCTATGTGTTCTACGGCTACGTGACGCCTTATCTTGAGCAGGTGCTGGGCATGGGCACTGTTCAGGCAAGCACCACGCTTATGGCCTACGGCGTGTTCTGCCTGGTCTCGAACATCTTGGGCGGATGGATCGACGCGCGCTTTGGCATGAAGGCGCTGCTTGTGACGTTTGTGCTGCAAGCTGCGGCGTTACTCGGGCTGTTTGCCGTGGGCGACACCATGCCGCTCGCGCTGGTCTTTGTCTTTAGCCTAGCGCTGCTCATGTACCTGTTCTCGGTGTCATGCATCACGCACTTTATGGACGTGGCGCGCAGCCGCCATCCCAAATCGATGGTACTCGCGAGCTCGGTAGAACCCATGGCGTTTAACGTCGGCATTTCGTTTGGCACCGCAGTGGGCGGCGCCGTGGTGAGCAGCGTTGGCATTGCCTACGTTGGCGCGGTTGGTGCCGCGTTCTCGCTTGTGGCCTGGGCGCTTACGCTGGTGACGATTAAGTTGGCTCGCTGGGAGCGCAAGCGGGCGAGGGCGTAAGCGCAGATGCGATACTCGAGCTCGATGATGGCGATCGAAAGGAAACCGCATATGCAACGCGTACTGTTTATCTGTCATGGGAACATCTGCCGCTCGACGATGGCTGAGTCGGTGTTTACCGAGCTCGTGCGCCGCGCTGGGCGCGAGGCGGAGTTTGTCATCGATTCCGCAGCGACCTCAACTGAGGAGATTGGCAACCCGCCGCACCACGGTACCGTTGCCAAGCTACGCGAGGCCGGAATTCCCATCGTCGCACATCGCGCACGTCAGGTGCGTCGCGCGGAGTATGGCGACTAGGATCGCATTGTCTATATGGATGCCGAGAACGCGCGTGGCCTGCGTCGCATCTTTGGCGACGACCCCGACGGCAAGATTACGCGCTTGCTCGATTGGACCGAGCGCCCCGGCGACGTGGCCGATCCCTGGTACACCGGCAACTTCGATGCCACCTACCGCGACGTGCTCGACGGTTGCATCGCTATGCTCAAGCAGCTGTAGGCAAGCGAGCTCGCGAGGTGCGCCATTGGCATAAAACGAGCGTGGATTATCTCCCGCATACAAATTGAGCGTGGATTTTCTCCCACTTTGAGCGCGAAATAGCTCCAAAAACGGGAGATAATCCACGCTCGATATTTCGACGGCAGAAAATCCTCGCTCGATACTCACCGACGAGCTCAATGTGACAAAGGGACTGTCCATTTGTCACATTCCTAGACAGGTTTGACCTCCAGCTTTATCCCCTCGACACGGGAGTCGCCCAAAACATCCGGAAGGGTCCAAGTCGCATACAGAGGCAGATAGAGAACGCCCCCGTCACGCTCAACGTTGCCTCTCGAGAAAACAATCCCGCGCTTTACGCCATACTCGGCCGTTTCTAGCACATGGTTCAACGCGGCGTGCGCATGGTAATACGTCCCCAATTTAACCTCGATGGGCACAGCCGTCCCATCCGGGCCGTCAATCACGAAATCGACCTCGCCCCGTTTCTTGGTCTGGTAGTAATACAGCCCTCTTCCCTGGGCAGCCAGCTGCTGAGCCACCACGTTTTCGTACACGCCGCCGAGGTTGGGCTCCTTGCTGTCGAGGTACGCCGCCTGGGCGACCCCGATAGGATAACGGGCCATCAGCATCCCGATATCGGACTGGTACAGCTTGAACTGGGACGCCCGTGCCGTCTTAAGCAGTGGGGACTTGGGCTCGGTCACGATGTCGGTCTTGAGAGCGACGCCGGCATCGACAAGCCAGACAAAATCTCGCTGGTATTTCTCGTAATGCGCCTTGGGATCTATGGAGTTGAGCACGAAACGCTTGTTCTCGCCCTCCAGCATGACAGGAAGCTGGTCGAAGATACTCTGCACCTGGAGCGCGCGCCCGTTCGCGTATTTCGAGATATCCCGACGGTATTGCCCGTTCAGCTCGGACTGGAGCTGGCGGACAGATGCCAGATCACCCTGCGTGTCGAGGAAGCGCTGCACGATCTCCGGCATACCGCCGACGACGATATAGGTCCTGAAGTTTGCCATCATTGCGTCGTGAATATAACCAGGAACCGGCGTCTCGTTGCGGCACGCATCGCAAATCGAGCGCCGCGCCTCTTCGCTCACCCCGATTGCCCAGCTGAACTCCTCAAAATCCAGCGGGAACATCCTGAGCTCATGGACGTACCCCACGGGATAAGACCTGACGCCCTTGAATTGGGTCCCAAGCATGGACCCCGAGAATGCCCAGCGACAACGGCCGTCCTCGACAAGGAACTTGGCCATCGTCATGATGTCCGGCGCCTCCTGCACCTCGTCGATAAACACGAGGGTCTCGCCCGGCGCTATCGACTTTCCCGAGAGAAGCGTCACCCTGCTAATGAAATCATCGGCATCTCGCGCCTCGAGGAGAGCGTCCCTTGCCTGGCGATTTTCCATGAGGTTGAGCTCGATGTAGGTTGCGTAGTTCGACTTACCGAACTCGCGAATCGAGTAGCTCTTGCCGATTTGGCGAGAACCCGTGACGAGCAGCGCCTTTCGTTCGATGAATCTCTGCCAACGATTAAGCTCGTCTGCGATTTTCCTGCGCAACATAAGCTCTCCCTTCGCCACGATAAATGAAATTCAGAAATTTATATCGACTATTATCAATGAAATGCAGAAATTTTTAGTACCGAAATTGGATGAAATGCAGAAATTTGACCTTACTCGCATACAGAATATAGACGAGAGCGCCTAAGCATAAGCGAGCTCATGATTCCCATATACAAATCGAGCGTGGATTTTCTCCCACTTTGAGCGTTCAATCGCGCCCAAAACGGGAGAAAATCCACGCTCAATGTTTCAATGGGAGAAAATCCTCGCTCGGCTACTCGTCGACGATCTCGGCGAGCCAGACGTTTAACGTATCGACCTCGGGGCAGCAGAACTTTGCCGTACCAGGCTCGTTGCCAGGTACGGTTCCGCCATAGCGCAGGATATCGATATAGGGAAAGCCCACATGGCAGGCCATGGCGCACATCTTGCCGCGGTCTCGGTCAAAGTCAAAGACGTCGCCCGGCTTGTGACCATGGTGGCAGCGGCACGTCCCCAGCTGGTCCACGCAGCTCACGCGGATACGCGGCCGCTTGCCACGCGGCGCGCCGAGCGGCCTGTTCTCGCCCGCAGGCTTGACGCCGCCCTCGCCAGCGTTACTCATGGTCAATCACATCCAGGCAGGCCTCGATGGGAAGGCCGGCCGACTTGTCCTCTTGGTCGGCATTGCGCTCGATAAGCTCAGCCACCACACGCATGGCATCGGACGTCGCGCGCTGCAGACTCCAACCTGCCATAACGCGGCCCATGAGCACCGCCGAGAACGTATCGCCCGTGCCCGGGAAATAGACCGGAATGAGCTCAAAGGGAATCGTGAAGTACTCCCCCGCCACATGGTCGTAACCGATAACCGCGTTCGTGCCATTTACCACGGCGCTCGTAATGACCACCGACTTGGCACCCAGCTCGCGCACGGCGTCCACAAGGGCGCGGGCCTCATCGGGCGTGATCTGCTCTGCAATAGGCGTATCGGCGAGCAGACAGGCCTCGGTGTAGTTGGGCACCGCGTAGTCTGCGCACTCCAGCAGGTGCCGCATAAGGCCAATCGTGGACTCGGGCACACCGGCATAGAGCTTGCCGTTGTCGCCCATGATGGGATCGACGAACACCTTGGTGCCCTTTTGCGCGCGGCGGTGGCAAAAGTCCGAGATGATACGCGTCTCTTCCTCGGTCACGATAAAGCCGGTCGAGATGGCGTCGAACTCAAAGCCGAGCTCCTCCCAGATGGCGAGGCTCTGGCGCACGTACTCGGTGGTGTCGTGGATGTAGAACTTGGGATAGTTGAGCGTATCGGACACAAGTGCCGTCGGCAGGTTATGGATACGGTAGCCCATGTGCGACAGCACCGGCAGCATGGCGGAAAGCGCGACCTTGCCGTAGCCGCACATATCGTTAATCAGCAGCAGCTGAGTATTCTTCATGAGGGTCTCCCTTGTTTCGGGCGCGGCGCGGCAGCGCCACAGTGCGACTAAGTGTAGCGCAGGGGACGTTGTGAACGGGCGCTGGCACCGCAGAGGACGAATTGTTGCGGAAAGGTTACGGGAAGGAGGAAGTTAGTCGTTGGGGACGTTCTTAAATGACTAGTCGACACAAGGAGTGTCCCCAAATGCCGGCACATAAGGAACGTCCCTAAGTGCCGCTCGAACATAATAAGTTTGGTACCTTGACATTTATTTACCGTGCTCCTAAATTGGTTAGGCACAAAACAATTCAACTACCTAACTAAAGAAAGGAGCGAAGCTTAGATATGTGTGTTGAACCACTCGTCCTTCCGCATGAGCCCAGCGGTGACCCGTCGCAACCGGTAGACATACCCGAAGCGGTCAGCGCCGAAGACAAACTCGCCAAGCGCATCCTGAGCGGCCTGGGCTTTTGCGGCCATTACATGCATTTTCATGGCGGAGGCGTGTCCGGCAAGGCGCCCATCATCTGCCTACTGGCCAAGCAGCCCGGCGGCGAGATGTCGCAGCAGGAACTCGGCATGCACTTTGACCTCAAGCCGGGGTCGCTTTCCGAGATCCTGTCCAAGCTCGAGCTCAACGGCCTCATCGAGCGCAGCCGTAACCCCAAGGACCGCCGGCAACTCACCATTCGCCTGACCGAAACCGGCCGGGAAAACGCCCGCATCGACCAGGCGGCCCGCATCCGCTTTAGAGAACGAGCCTTTAGCGCGCTCACCCACGACGAGCGCGAGCAGCTCGCCGAAATGCTCGAGAAAATCCGCAAAACCTGGGAGGAACTGGATGATTAAAACCCTCATGGGCAGCATCCGCGACTATATGAAAGTCACTGTTGCCACGCCGTTGCTCGTGCTTGGCGAGGTGCTCTGCGAGATGCTGATTCCATTTATCACCGCCAACCTGATCGACGCCATCAAAGACGGCGCCACCGTAGCCGAGATGCTTCCCACCGCAGGCTTTTTGGTGCTCATCGCGCTGACGTCGCTTGCTTTTGGCGCCGCGGCCGGCGTCACCTGCAGCCATGCGAGCTGCGGCTTCGCCAAGAACCTGCGTCACGACCTGTTCTACAAGATCCAGACGTTCAGCTTTGCCAACATCGATGAGTTCTCGAGCTCCTCGCTCGTCACGCGCCTGACCACCGATATCAACAACGTGCAGCAGGCCTTTATGATGATCATCCGTATCGCCGTGCGCGCGCCGCTGGTATTGATCTTCGCCTTTACCATGGCGTTTATCATGGGCGGCAGCGTCGCCATGGTCTACCTGGTCATCATTCCGCTGCTGGGCTTTGGACTGTTCTTTATCATCTTTAAGGTGCGCCCCATCTTCTCGCGCGTGTTCCACAAGTACGATGCCCTTAACGAGTCCGTCGAGGAAAACGTCACCGGCATGCGCGTGGTTAAGAGCTACGTGCGCGAAGACTTTGAGAAGGAGAAGTTCGCGACCGCCGCGCGCGACGTCCAGATGGACTTCACCCGCGCCGAGAAGCTGCTCGCCTTTAACAACCCCATGATGAACATCTGCGTCAACGGCGCGTTTGTCGTCATCATCTACCTGGGCTCCAAGCTCATCATCACAAGCCAGGGCACGCTGTTCGACGTGGGCCAGCTCTCCTCGACCTTTACCTATGGTTTCCAGATTCTCATGAGCCTGATGCAGCTGTCGATGATCTTTGTCATGGTGACCATGGCCGACGAATCGGCACACCGCATTGCCGAGGTGCTGGCCGCCGAGCCCACGATCGCCGATCCCGCCGAGCCCGTGCTCGAGGTTGCCGACGGTTCCATCGACTTTGACCACGTGAGCTTTAAGTATTCCGCGCATGCGAAACGCCAGGCGCTCGACGATATCGACCTGCACATTACGAGCGGCGAGACCATCGGCATCATCGGCGGCACCGGCTCGGCCAAGTCCACGCTCGTTAACCTCATCGCCCGCCTGTACGACACCACCGAAGGCGCTGTGCGCGTGGGCGGCGTGGACGTGCGCGACTACGACCTGGACGCGCTGCGCCACCAGGTCGCCATGGTGCTGCAGAAAAACGTGCTGTTTAGCGGCACCATCGCCGAGAATCTGCGTTGGGGCGACCCGAACGCCACCGACGAGGAAGTCCGCGAGGCGGCACATCTGGCCTGCGCCGATGAGTTTGTCGACGGCTTCCCCAAGGGCTACGACACCTGGATTGAGCAGGGCGGCTCTAATGTTTCGGGCGGTCAGAAGCAGCGCCTGTGCATTGCGCGTGCCCTGCTGCGCCGCCCCAAGATCTTGATCCTGGACGACTCCACCAGCGCCGTCGACACCAAGACCGACGCCAAGATTCGCGCAGGCCTGGCAAGCTATCTGCCCAACACGACCAAGCTCATCATCGCCCAGCGCATCAGCTCCGTGCAGGACGCAGACCGCATCATCGTCATGGAGGGCGGCCGTATCGCGCAGATCGGCAACCATGACGAGCTGCTTAAGACGAGCGAGATCTACCGCGAGACCTTTACCTCGCAAAACAAGATGTCTGCCGAGGGCGAAGGGGCCGTCGAGGCCGACACCGAGGCATCCGCAACGCAAGCTCAGACCCAGGAAGGAGGCGAGGCACATGAGTAAGGCAACGACTGCCGAGCGCGCGCTCAACCGCAAGGGCGGCACCATGTCGCGCCTCATCAAGACGCTCTTTGGCTTCTATCCTGTGCTTTTGTCCCTCGTCGTCGCCGGCGTGGTGCTCTGCGCCATCATCAACTCCATCGGCGCGACCTTCCTGCAGAGCGCCCTGCAAATTATTAGCGAATCATGGCAGTCGGGCGATTGGGACGCCGCACAGCCCAAGATCGCACAGCTCGTGACCACCCTCGCCTGCATCTACGGCGTCGGCGTCCTGTCCTCGCTCTTCTGGAACCGCGCCATGGCTATCGTCACGCAGGGCTCGCTCGAGAAGCTGCGCGAGATGATGTTCAACCGCATGCAGGACCTGCCGATCCGCTACTTCGACACGCACCAGCGCGGCGATATCATGAGCCACTACACCAACGACATCGACACGCTGCGTCAGATGATCAGCCAGTCGCTGCCCAACCTGCTCATGACGATCATCATCATCGTCACGGTGTTCTTTATCATGCTGTACTACAGCGTGTGGATGTGCCTGGTCATCATCGCCGGCGTCGCCTTTATGACCTTTATGACCAAGCTGCTCGGCTCCAACTCCGCGCGCTTCTTCATTGCGCAGCAGACCGAGCTCGGCGTGGTCGAGGGCCATATCGAGGAAGTCATGAACGGTCAGAAGGTCGTCAAGGCGTTCTGCCACGAGTCTGCCGCCGAGGCCGATTTTGACGAGCGCAACGAAAAGCTCTTCGAGGTCTCCCAGAAGGCCAACATGTACGCCAACATCCTCATGCCCATCCTTATGAACCTGGGCAACCTGCTCTACGTGCTGGTCGCACTGGCGGGCGGCATTTTCCTGGCGCTGGGCGTGCCCAACCTGAGCATCTCGGGCATGGCGCTGTCCATCGCCGTCGTGGTGCCGTTCCTCAACATGACCAAGCAGTTCTGCGGACAGATCGGCCAGATCTCGCAGCAGATCAACGCCGTGGTCATGGGCCTCGCCGGCGCCGACCGCATCTTTGAGCTCATCGACGAGAAACCTGAGACCGACGAAGGCTACGTGACGCTCGTCAACGCGCAGGTGAACCCCGAGACTTGGGAGTTCGAGGAAGCCGACCACCACACCGGCATGTGGGCATGGAAACATCCGCACCGCGCAACCGGCGAGATCGAGTACGTGCCGCTGCGCGGCGACTTGGTTATGGACAACGTGGACTTTGGCTACACGCCCGACCACGAGGTGCTGCACGGCGTGTCCGTATACGCCAAGCCGGGCCAGAAGGTTGCGTTTGTCGGCGCCACCGGTGCCGGCAAGACGACTATCACCAACCTCATCAACCGTTTCTATGACATTGCCGACGGCAAGATCCGCTACGACGGTATCAACGTCAATAAGATTCGCAAGGCCGATCTGCGCCGCTCACTGGGCGTCGTGCTGCAGGACGTGAACCTGTTCACCGGCACCGTAATGGATAACATCCGCTACGGCAACCTGGATGCCACCGACGAGGAGTGCATCGCGGCGGCCAAGCTCGCGGGCGCGGACGACTTTATCACCCGCCTGCCCGACGGCTACGACACCATGCTCACCGGCAACGGCGCCCAACTGTCGCAAGGCCAGCGCCAGCTGATTTCAATCGCGCGCGCCGCCGTCGCCGATCCGCCGGCAATGATTCTGGACGAGGCCACGTCGAGCATCGACACCCGCACCGAGGCCATCGTGCAGGCGGGCATGGATAAGCTCATGGAGGGCCGCACGACGTTTGTCATTGCGCACCGTCTCTCCACCGTGCGCAACTCCGACGCGATCATCTGTCTGGATCACGGCCGCATCATCGAACGCGGCAACCACGACGAGCTGATCGCCAAGCGCGGGTATTACTACCAGCTCTACACCGGAGCGTTTGAGCTGGAGTAGAACCGATTACTGACGGAGGGCGCCCCGGGGACGGGCGGGGTAATTCCTCCGTGCTCAAACATTCTCGCTGCGCTGCGAAACTGCGCGCGGAGGAATTACCCCGCCCGTCCCCGGGGCGCCCTCCTGCGCACGATCAGCCCGTCATTTAGAACGGAATAAAAGTTTGTGAGGCCCTGGCCGTTTGGCCAGGGCCTCGTTTTGTAAATAGCTAAAAAGCCCCATCCCAAATGAGCTACTTGAGAAGTTGGGCCATGGCGTTGACGAATTTTTGTACTTGGAGGGTGGGCTCGAGCGGGTAGTGCAAAAAGACCGGCACCTCTCGCCCGCACAGGAACGGCACGCCCACAAAGGCCGGGTGCACGCCCGACCATGCGCCGCAGGTGAGCACCGCGTCGCCCTTTTCCTCCGCCTCGTTAAAGAGCGCAAAGTCGAAGCTATCCACATCGATCACGTCCACGCCGCCGTCGGCCAAAAGGTCGATGCGCAGGCTGTCCATGGCGTCGTTGCCGTGGCGCAGTACGCGCAGACGCATGCCCTCCAGGTCGGCAACCGTAATGCGATTCTTGCGCGCCAGCGGGCTTGTGCGCGGCAGGTCGATATAAAACGGCACGTTGACAATGCGGAGCTTTTGGCAGGCATCACCCCAGCGTGGGGTAGAAAAACTCGACTGCACCACATCGACCTCGCGGCCCAAGCTGCGCATGACGGATTCGCGCTCGTCATAGAGGTCGCTCACCGGCACGATTTCAAATCGCAACGACGGTTCCAGATCGTGGATGCCCGACCACATCGACAGCGTTTGGCGCCCCGGGCACATCATCGACACGCCCAGGCGCACAGCACCGCCATCGCCCGCGGCGCGTCGAGCACGGCGCAACGCATCCTCGGACTGGCGCATGATCGAGCGCGCGTCGTCCACCAGCAGCGCGCCGGCCGGCGTCACCTTGACACCCGAGTGCGAGCGTTCGAACAGCGTGATGCCGAACTCGGCCTCGAAACCCGACACCTGCTTGACGAGCGCCGGAGTCGACACGCGCAATTTTGCCGCCGCACGCGAGAAGCTTCCCAGCTCCGCGGCGGCCGATATGGCCTCAAGTCGTCGATCGTACACGTCAATCTCCCGTTTTCGCGCCCGTGGCCACATAGCGCCACAGGGGGTTGTTTTCGCAGGTCACGCGCTCAATTGAACATAAACTGCATCGCACAGTGTAAACCTACGGTTAACGCCATTCTAACAAATATGCAATTCACCTGCGCAAATGCAAAGCATACGATAACCTGCGAAAACCACGTGGGTCGATTAATGGGAACGGCCCACCGGGAGGCACAAGAAGGGAAGTTCCTATGAGCAATTGGCTTAAGCTCGAGGGCGATGTCTGCGCCGTGACCGGCGCGCTCGGCGGTATGGGCGTCGAGATTTGCCGCGAGTTCGCCCGCAACGGCGCCAACGTCGTCCTGCTCGACCTGGACGAGGAGAAGGTCAAGGCCGCTGCCGCCGACCTTGCTGCCGAGTTTGGCATCCACGCCGAGGGTTACAAGATGAACGCCACCGACGAGGCCGAGGTTCAGGCTGCCGTCGACGCCACCATCGCCAACTTCGGCCGTGTCGACGTCCTCGTCAACACCGCCGGCATCCTGCGCTTCGCAGCCATGGAGGACCTGCCGCTCTCCGACTGGAACGAGGTCATCAACGTCAACCTCACCGGCTACTTCATCACCTCGCAGCGCTTTGGTCGCGAAATGATCAAGGCTGGCCAGGGTCGCCTGGTGCACATCTCGACCGTTGCCAGCCACTCCCCCGAGACGTTCTCGGGCGTGTACAGCTCCACCAAGGCCGGCGTCAACATGATGTCCAAGATGCTCGCCGCCGAGTGGGGCCCCTACGGCGTGCGCTCCAACTGCGTCGAGCCCTGCTTTGTTAAGACCCCGATGTCGGCGAGCTTTTACGCCGACCCCGAGGTCGAGAAGAGCCGCAGCCGCCTCATCGCCACGCGCCGCATCGGCGAGGTCAGTGATATCGCCAACGCCGTCATGTTCTTGGCGTCCAAGCGCTCGGACTTTACCACCGGCGACGCCATCAAGGTCGATGGCGGCTTCTCCAATATGATGGGCGACCTCACCGCCAAGCCCGGCGGCCGTCGAGCCTTTGCCGACAACTACCTCAAGAACAAGGGTGTCGAGCTTTGGTCCGACGAGTCTGGCGTCGCAAAGCCCACTGACCAGTAAACCAGCCTGACAGGGAGGCTCGCGGTGACGCCTGCCCCTCCCCCGCATCGATTAGAAAGAGTCCAATGGCTTCCACCAACTCCAACAAGGGTCGCGCCGTCGTGCTTTCCGCCGCGTGCGTCACCATGTTCTTCATCAGCTCCATCGCGCTGTATTCCGTCGTGAGCAAGAACCTGCTCGCCGTCTACCCCGAGTGGTCCAGCGCTCTTACCTGGGCTTTCCCGGTCTTTCAGACCATCATGGCCGTAACGGGCATCTTCGCCGGCCGCATCTCCGATAAGATCGGCCCGCGCAACGTCGTGATCGCCGCCGCCGTGTGCTACGGCCTGGGCTGGTTCATGTCCGGCACCGTTACCGAGCCGTGGCAGTTCTACCTGTGGTTCTCGCTCGTCGCCGCCATCGGCAATGGCCTGGGCTACAACCCGGCGCTCACCACCGGCCAAAAGTGGTTCATCGACAAGAAGGGCCTCGCCTCCGGCATCACCCTTGCCGCCTCCACCGCCGGCCCCGCCGTGCTGTCCCCGGTGCTCGCCTCGCTGCTCATCCCGAGTCTCGGCATCTTTGGCGCCCTCAAGGCACTCGGCGTCATCTTCTTTGTAATGATCGCCGCCTCCGCCCTGTTCCTGAAGGCCCCCGAGGCCGGCTGGCTGCCCGAGGGCTTCGAGGCCCCCAAGGGCGGTGCGCACGCCGGCACCTTCGGCGACCTCACCCCAGGCGAGATGGTCAAGACCCCGCGCTTCTGGGTCCTCATCGTCACCTTCGCCTTTGCCGCCACCGCGGGCACCCTGCTCGTGGGCAAGGTTGCCTCCATCGCCGCCGTCCAGCTCTTCGCCGACCCCACGAGCGCCGCGGCCGTCGCCCTCGGTGGCGTGGTGGTCTCCGTCAACACCTGCGCCAACCTGGTCGGCCGTCTGTCCTTTGGTCAGATCATCGACAAGCTCGGCGCCTACAAGTCGCTGCTCATCAGCCTTGTCGTCACCATCGTCGCACTCGTCATCATGTCGATGAGCTTTACGCAGAGCATGTTCTTTGTGGCGCTCGCCCTGCTCGGCTTTAGCTTTGGCGCCCTGCTCGTCATCTACCCGCCGCTTACCGGTGGCGCCTTTGGCACCAGCAACATCGGTGTCAACTACGGCATCATGTTCTTGGGCTATGCCGCTTCTACCTGGATCAGCCAGCCCATCACCGCCGTGCTGTATCACGCCGAGGCCGGCAGCGCTGCCTACCAGCAGTCCTTCTACGGCGCCATCGTGATCGCCGCCATCGCCGTCGTGCTCACCGTCTACATGATGGTCTCCGACAGCAAGAAGAAGTCCGCCTAGTTATACCAATGTGGCAAAGGGACAGTCCCTTTGCCACATTCGCCAGCCACCAGCATTAAGGAGTCGAAATGTCTGAGCTCAACCCCGTCCGCATTGCCGTCATCGGCGCCGGCGCCATGGGCCGCAACCACATCCGCTTTGTCACCGAGGAGCCCGAGGCCGAGCTCGTCGCCATCGCCGACGCCTTTGAGGGCGCCCGCGCCACGGCCGAGGCCGCCGGCGTGCCGTTCTTTACCGATCCCGCCCAGATGATGGACGAGGTCAAGCCCGAGGCCGTCATCATCGCCACCCCCAACGACCTGCACCTGGGCGTTGCTCGCGAGGCCATCAAGCGCAACATCGTGCCGCTGGTCGAAAAGCCGATCTCCAACGATCTTGAGGATGCCCAGGCCTTCGCCGCCGAGGCCGAGACCGCCGGTGTGCCCGTGCTCGTGGGTCAGCACCGTCGCCACAACCCCTTCGTCAACAAGGCCAAGGAGATCATCGAGTCCGGCGAGCTGGGCAAGCTCACCGTGTCGAGCTTCCACTACATGATCTATAAGAACGACGAGTACTTCGATGTCGAGTGGCGCCGCAAGAAGGGTGCTGGCCCGATCCTGGTCAACCTGGTGCACGACGTCGACCTGCTCCGCTACCTGTTGGGCGAGCCCGTTGCCGTCCAGGGCATGCAGTCCAGCGCCGCCCGCGGTTTTGAGACCGAGGACTCCGCCGTGGTCAACGTCCGCTTTGCCGATGGCGCGCTCGCGAGCATGACCATCTCCGACGCCACCGCCAGCCCCTGGAACTGGGAGGCAACCGCTCGCGAGGATCCGCAGTACCGCCCCTTCGACGCTGACGCCTACTTTATCGGCGGAACCTTGGGCGCCCTGTCGCTGCCCCGCCTGCACCAGTTCTCCTACGACGGCGCCTCTAACTGGCACAAGCCGCTGCAGATGGAGATTCCGGCCGTCGACCCGGCGCTTCCCCACAAGATGCAGCTCAAGCACTTTGTGAAGGTCGTCCGCCGCGAGGTCGAGCCCGTCGTGACGCCGGCCGACAACGTCAAGACGCTCACGCTTCTCAACGCCGTCAAGGAGGCCGCCGAGACCGGCCAGCTCGTCGAGCTGTAACGCCTTAAGAGCGGCCGCGACAGAAACCCCATGCCGAGCCCCTCGGTCCGCCACAAATAAGCCCCTCTTCTTTGCCCCGCGAGCAGCCTCCTGCCCGCGGGGCTTTTTGCTACTTCGCTGACGATTTTTCTGAGATGGGGGCCTTTTTGCACCTCAGCTTGATTCGTTCGCCACGAAAGCGGCCTATCTACTACGTTTAACCGATCGCCCTCAACCATGCCAAATTTCGCGGAATAAAAACCGCAGGTAAACGGCTTGCCACTTTTCGGAAAACCGGGGGATGGTCGACCCACACGGTTCAAACGTAGTAGATAGGCCGCTTTCATGGCGCGGCCCCAAAACAGTCTTTTGGGACGGGTGGTATCCTTGGTAGCTCTGTGCTGCAAACGCACCTTAAACGCAAGGAGTCCCATGGATCTTATCGCCCAGCTCGCGCGCGAGCTCAACCTTAAGGCCGCCAACGTCGAGGCAGCCGTCAAGCTCATCGACGAGGGCAACACCATCCCCTTTATCTCGCGCTACCGTAAAGAGGCCACCGGCGGCATGGATGACGTCGCCCTGCGCGCGCTCGACGAGCGCCTGTCCTACCTGCGCAATCTTGAGCAGCGCAAAGAGGACGTCATCCTGCTCATCGACGCGCAGGGCAAGCTCACGCCCGAGCTTGAGCAGCAGATTCGCGAGGCCACGCAGCTCCAGCGCGTCGAGGACCTCTACAAACCCTACCGCAAAAAGCGCATGACCCGAGCACAGAAGGCCCGCGAGGCGGGACTCGAGCCGCTCGCCAATATGATCATCATGCAGGCCTCGGCCAAGGGCAGCGCGCTCGACGTCGCCGCGGCATACGTCAACGAGGAGGCCGGCTTCGACACGCCCGAAAAGGCGCTCGCCGGCGCCGCCGACATCGTGGCCGAGACGGTGGCCGAGGACCCCGAGAACGTCGCCGATCTGCGCGCCTTTACGCAAAACACCGCCGACATCGTCGTTGAGGCCACCGACCCCGCCGAGAAGACCCCCTACGAGCCGTACTACAGCTATGACGAACCGCTGCGCCGCATCCCCAACCACCGCGTGCTGGCTATCGACCGCGGCGAGCGCGAGGGCAAGCTCCGCGTACGCGTGAACGTCGACGGTGCCGCCGCCACGGCGCGCCTCGGCAGCCGCTGGCCCCGTCGCCAGGGCGTCTTTGCGCCCGTCTTTGACGCCGCTATCGCTGACGGTTACAAGCGCCTCATGGCCCCCTCGCTGGAGCGCGAGGCACGCGCCAAACTCACCGTCCGCGCCCAGACCGAGGCCATCAACGTCTTTGCCAAGAATCTCGAAGGCCTGCTCTCGGCACGCCCCGTGCGCGGCGCCCGCGTGCTCGCGCTCGATCCGGGCTACCGCACCGGCTGCAAGGTCGCCGTCATGGACGAGACCGGCAAGCTACTCGACCACGGCGTGGTCTATCCCACCAAGCCGCGCCACGACGTCGCCGGCACCAAGCGCGAGCTCGCCCGCCTCGTCAAGAAGGACGGCGTCAACACCATCGTCATCGGCAACGGCACCGCCAGCCGCGAGACCGAGGAAGTCGTCTCGGAGTTCATTACCGAGCAGGCGCCCAGCCTTCGTTACACCATCGTCAACGAGGCCGGCGCGTCGGTGTACTCCGCCTCCGAGCTCGCCAGCCAGGAATATCCCGACCTGGACGTCACCGTACGTGGCGCCATGAGCCTGGGCCGCCGTCTGCAAGACCCGCTGGCAGAGCTCGTCAAGATTCCGCCCCAGTCCATCGGCGTTGGCCAGTACCAGCACGACCTTGACCAGGCCGAGCTTTCGCGCACCCTGGGCCACGTGGTGGAAGACGTCGTCAACCGTGTGGGCGTCGACGTCAACACCGCGAGCGCAAGCCTGCTGGGCTACGTGTCGGGCATTACGCCGAGCGTAGCCAAAAACATCGTGGCCTACCGCGAGGAAAACGGCGCCTTTACCGATCGCCGCCAGCTCAAGAAGGTCCCCAAGCTGGGACCCAAGGCGCACCTCAACGCCGCAGGTTTCCTGCGCATCAGCGGCGGCAAGAACCCGCTCGACGCGACAAGCGTCCACCCCGAAAGCTACGAGGTGGCCACGGCCGTCCTGGAGCGCGCCGGCGTTGCGGCAAGCGAGCTCAGCCGCGGCGGCGTGCCCGATATCGAGCGCCGCCTGGGCAGCATCTCGGCGCTGGCAAGCGACCTGGACTGCGGCACCTTAACGCTCATCGACATCGTCAACGAGCTCAAGAAGCCCGGCCGCGACCCGCGCGACGACGCGCCCGAGGTGGTCTTTAGCCGCTCGGCGCTTTCGATCGACGACCTGGAGCCCGGCATGGAACTCAAGGGCACGGTGCGCAACGTTGTGGACTTTGGCGCCTTCGTCGACGTGGGCGTGCACCAGGACGGCCTCGTGCACATCTCCAAGCTGGCCAACCGCTTCGTCAAGCACCCCAGCGACGTGGTGCGCGTCGGTGACACGGTCAAGGTGTGGGTTGAAAAGGTCGATCGCGACCGCAAGAAGATCTCCCTCACCATGGTGCAGGGGAAGTAAACCGCCAAAGCAAGGGTCCCCCCTCTCGCGACGTGCAAAATCGCGAGTATTCTGCAAATTCCACCGTTCCGGATGCCCCTCAGAGACGAAAAAGCAAGAAACAGCCCCCGTTTTAGCGTCATCAGAGCCAAAACGGGGGCTGTTCCATGCTTCACCCAGCTGGTAAAAGCCTTTACCTTGCTGAATACTCTCAATTTTGCACGGCGCAGGCGGGGGTACCTTTGTCCACGGCAGGATATGGAAGCCTATCACCAACCTACCGGCAAGTTCGTGTCGGCAGCCCCGGCCTTTCCTTTGCCTAGCGCGACCCTCGCGAAGCGCGTGAGCGATAGGGAAAGGAAAGGCCGGGGCGAACAACCCGCGATGTAGCCAGCGTTCGCGTTACGGCAGGATATGGAAACCGAGCGAGGCGATATCCTTGGCAAAACCGCGCACGGTATCGAGCGAGACCTCGTACGGGTCACGGCCGATGTTCTTACGCTTGGCCAGGATGCTGTTGGGCACCGTGATGATCTGGCAACCGCATCCTTCCGCCTGGTAAATATTGATAAGCTCACGCGTGGATGCCCACAGGACCTCGCAGTTGGGCTTGGCGGCGGCCTTCTTGACCGACTCCGTCATAAACGGAATGGGGTCGACGCCGGTATCGGCGATGCGGCCGGCAAAGAGCGAGATGATGGACGGTGTCTCGGCATCAACGGCCTCGACCATCTCGTCGACCTGCGTAGGCGTAAAGATGGTGGTGACGTTGACCTTGATGCCGTCGGCCGAAAGCTTGCGCACCAGCTCGGCGGTGGACTCACCCTTGGTGGTCACGCACGGAATCTTGACGTAGACGTTCTCGGCCCAGGTAGCGATCTCGCGGGCCTCGACCTCCATGGTCTCGACGTCGTCGGCAAAGACCTCAAACGACACGGACACATCGGTGATGTGGGCCAGGACCTCCTTGGCAAACGCGCGGTAATCCGTCACGCCGCCCTTCTTCATAAGGGACGGGTTGGTCGTGAAACCCTGAACGTTGCCGTTCTCGTACATGTCGAGCATGCCCTCGAGATTTGCACCGTCAGCGAACACCTTGATTGCCATCTGCCTGATTCCTTTCGTTAGCATACGGCCGATAAACTGCTAAACACTTTACCTACGTTTATCAAGGCGTGAACTGCGGGTTTTTATCTTCTCGGCGAACGGTATAAACACCTCAGTGTTTGGATTGATAAATCGATTGAGCATGCAAAAGCAAAGAGTCGCAGTTTGAGCAAACGTCAGAAGGCGAGATTCATTAGATGAGGCCGAAATGTTGCATCGCTGTGACGGTGCCATCGTGTGCGACATCGTCGGTCACGTAGTCGGCGACTGCCTTGACCTCGGGCATGGCGTTGCCCATGGCTACAGCCGTCTCGACGGCGGCGAGCATACCCAGATCGTTGCCGGAATCGCCAAAGCCAAAGGTGCGCGCGTTGCCGGTGCGACCCAGGTATTCCAGCGCTCGCGCCACGCCCACGCCCTTGTCGATGCCCTTGGGGCTCAGCTCGCGATTCTGACCACCGGTGTTGCACAGCTCAAACTCGCGCTCGATAAAGCCATCGTCGTTGGCTACGCGAGCTAGGTCGCACGCGTTAATGCACACCTTGCCTACGCGCAAATGCCCATCGACGCGCATCTGATCAACGCCATGCACCACGCCGGCGCCTAGCAGAAATGACTGTTCGACACCAACTGGCTCAAGTGAATAGGTGGCACCGTTCGTCTCGAACAACGCCTCGCCGCCCGCCACAGTAATGCGACGCGCGAGCTCCTCAACAATGTCCTCGTCAATGCAGTCCTCGTGTGCCACGCGGCCCTCGACCTCGAGCGTGGCCCCCGCCATGGCAACGACGCCCGCGGGGTCGAGCGCACGCAAACTGTCCGCGATGAGCCACAGGGGACGACCCGTGCAGATAAACGCCTTGTGCCCCGCATCGCGCAGTGCATGGAACGCCTCAACCACCGTCTGCGAAGGGCGAACCGCCGAAAAGTCCTTATCGGTCATATCGTCGGGATCGAACGACGTCAGCGTGCCGTCCACGTCAAAAAAGAGCACAGCGGGTTCGGGACACGCATCAATCATATGGGTTCCTTTCGAGGATAAGGGCAAACGAAGCATCCATCATATAATGGAGCGACGCAACCAGAGAGGTCACCCATGGAATTTTACGCAAGCTGCCCCGAGGGCTTTGAGTCCGCACTCGCCGATGAGCTTAAACGCCTCGGGCTTTCGCATGTCCGCCGCCTGAAAGGCCGCGCTACGTTTGAGGGCGAGCTCGAAGAAGGCTACCGCGCCTGTCTGTGGTCGCGCCTGGCGAGCCGCGTGTTCGTGGTACTCGGGCGCTTTGAGGCGCAGGATGCCGATGAACTGCACGATAGCGTTTACGACATCGCCTGGGAGAGCATCGTCCGCCCCGGCGCCACCATCGCCATTACCGCCCGCGGCGTGACCGAGCAGCTGCGCAACACGCGCTTCTCGGCCCTGCGCGCCAAGGACGCATTGTGCGACCGCTTGGCCGAAACCACGGGCCGTCGCGCCGATGTCGACGCCGCCGATCCCGATGTTCACCTGCTGCTTTCGCTGCGTCAGCGCCGCGCGAGCATCAGCCTGGACCTTTCGGGCGACCCGCTGTTCAAACGCCTACCGCCCGCAGCGACCCGCGCCGGCGAGGGCGCGCACGTGCTGCGCCCCGACTACGCCGCCCTGGTGCTGGCGCAGGTCGGCTGGACCGCACTATGCGAGCGCGAGCTGACGGCCGACGATTACGAGAACGAAGCCCTTCCCACGCTGATCGATGCCTCGTGCGCCGGCGGCGGTCTGCTGCTGGAGGCCGTGAACATTCTGACCGACCGCGCCCCGGGCGCCGCACGCGAGCGCTGGGGCTTTGAGGGCTGGCAGCTGCACGATGCCGCCCTGTGGGAGCAGCTGCTTGCCGAGGCGCGCGGGCGCGAGGCGGCAGCGCGCGAGCGCCAGGCGCGCATCGTGGCCGTGGATGTTGACCCCGCCGCCCGCAAAACCGCTGAGCGCATGGTTAAATGTGCCGGCTACAAGCGCTTTGTCGATTTTTGCGCCGCCAAGTCCGCCACCGTACTGGACCACGCGGGCGCTGTCGCCGGCGCCGCCGTGGTCGCGGATACGACCGAGACACCGCTTTCGCTCATGCATGACACCATGACGCTCATCGGCGAGTTGCGCCGCGCGCCCGAGCTTGCCGCGGCGCCGGTCGCCGCGCTCACCCGCGACGGATTGCTGGCCCGCGCGCTCCACACCGAGCCCGAGCGCTCGATCGCCGTCATGCCCAACAACGAAGAGGCGACCGTCGAAGTCTGGCCTTCGCTCGACCACGCCGCCGCAGCGTTTGAGGCTGCGACCAGTGCGGATGCCGAGGCCGAGGCTGCGGATGCCAACGAAGTCAACGATGAAGCCGCCGCTTCCGCCATGCCCGAGCCTGCCGCCATGCTCGACCTGGGCGACGGCAAGCCGCTGCCCGTGCTCATCCCCGAGTCCGAGCAGTTCGCCAACCGCCTGCGCAAGAATGCCCGTCTGCGCCGCAAGTGGGCCAGGCGCGAGGGCGTGAGCTGCTACCGCGTCTACGATGCCGACCTGCCCGACTACTCCGCCGCTATCGACCTGTACGAGGGTTGCCCGCAGACGCCGGGCCGCTGGCTCGTCATCGCCGAATACGCCGCGCCCAAGACCATCGACCCCGCACTGGCCCAGGCCCGTATGCTCGACATTCTGGCCATCGCGCCGCGCATCCTAGATGTTCCCGCCGAGCATGTGCACGCCAAGGCCCGCATGCGTTCGCGCGGCGGCTCGCAGTACGGCAAGCAGGGCGCCGGCAAGGGCGGCTCGGGTGAGCGCGCCAATATCGCGCGTCGTCGCCTGCCGCTCATCGAAGAGGGCGGCCTCACCTTTGCCGTCAACTTTGACGACTACCTGGACGTCGGCATCTTCTTGGACCACCGCGTCACGCGCGATCTGGTGCGCGAGCACGCCAAGCAGGCACGCCGCTTCCTCAACCTGTTCGCCTACACCGGCACCGCTACCTGCTATGCGGCCGACGGCGGCGTCGAGGAAACCGTGACGGTCGACCTCTCCAACACCTACCTGGACTGGGCCGAGCGCAACATGCGCCAGAACGGCTTTGTGGGTCCGCAGCATCACTTTGTGCGCGACGACGTGCTCGCCTGGATTCGCGACCAGCGCCAGACGCGCAACCGCTGGGACCTGATTTTTGTCGATCCGCCCACGTTCTCGAACTCGTCCAAGATGGGCCGCCGCACCTGGGATGTCCAGCGCGACCATGTTGAGCTGTTGGCCGGCGTATCGCGCCTGCTCGCACAGGGCGGCCATGCCATCTTTAGCTGCAACCTGCGAGGCTTCCGCCCCGAGACACGCAAGCTCGCACGCGCGGGCGTGGTGCTGGAGGACATTACGGCGCAGACCATCCCCGAGGACTTCGCACGCAACCAGAAGGTGCACCATTGCTATATCGTGCGCCGCCTGCCCATCGAGGACGCCATGGCCGAGGTCGGCTTTAGCGCCGAGGAAATTGCCGAGCGAACCGAGGAGCTGCGCAACCCCGAGGCCCGCAAGCCCCGTGCGGCAGTACCCGCGCACGCGCAGGCCGGCAACGGCAAGTCCAACTTTGCCGGCAAACCCTCCCCCGCCGGCAAGCCCAAAAAGAAGAAGTTCTACGCCAGCAAGCCTAAGGGCAGATAACAAAGTTGCGGTGGAATACGGACTGTTTTGCCTGGAATTAGGCAAATTTAGACCGTATTTCACCGCAACTCATATTGGGATGGTGGTTGGCGATCTAGCCTTGGGTGACTAGGCGGTAGCCAATGCCTACATGGGTTTGGATGTAACGCGGATGCGCGGGGTCGGACTCGATCTTCTTACGCAACGTGCCCATAAAGACACGCAGGCTCGCCAGGTCGCTCTTGGTTGCCGTGCCCCAAATCTCGTGCAGGATAAACTGGTGCGTCAGCACCTTGTCGGCGTTGTGCGCCAGCAAGCAGAGCAACTTATACTCGATCGGCGTCAGATGCAGCTCCTCGCCATCCATCGTGGCGATGCCGGCATCAAAATCGATATGCAACTCGCCGGTATCGAACGAGCCCTCGGAGACAACACTGCCCGCCTGCGCATACGAAAGGCGCCTGAGCGTGGTGCGAATGCGCGCGAGCAGCTCCTCGACCGAAAACGGCTTAGTCAGGTAGTCATCGGCGCCGGCATCGAGCGCTCGGATCTTGTCCGCGTCCTCGCTGCGCGCCGAAACCACGATGATCGGCATGCCCGACCACGCGCGCACCGACTCCACCACCTTGACGCCGTCCATATCGGGCAGGCCCAGATCGAGCAGCACAATGCTCGGCGCCTGCGACGAAGCGGCGGCGATGGCGGCGTGGGCGGTCTCCACAGCCATATGGCGCAAACCGTGCGCCTCGAGCGCGGCGACGATAAGGTTGCGGACGGCGGGATCGTCCTCAACGACCAAGATGAGCGGTTTCACGGCAGAGTTCGGCACAGCGCTACTCCTTATCAAACGAAACGTCGGCGGCGGGAAGCTCAATCGTAAAGACCGAACCGTGAGGGTCCGCCGCGGTAACCTCTATGCTACCGCCATGTGCCAGCGCAATGGAGCGGCAGAGCGAAAGCCCCAAGCCCACACTGCGGCAGCTGTCGGCCAGGCCATGGTTGGCGGTGTAGAACGACTCAAAGATCCGCTCGCGGTCCTCGGGCGCAATGCCCGGGCCATCATCAGCAACCGAGCACGCCACGCATCCATCATGGACGCCAATCGAGATTACGATATGCGAGCCCGCGGGCGTATAGGCAATGGCGTTGTTCACCAGGTTGACCACCAGCTGCACCATCAGGCGCGCGTCGACGTTGACGAGCGCCGGCTCATCGCACGCCACCACCTTAAGGTCGTGCTCGCGCACGGCCGGGTTCACGTGGCGCAGCGCCTCCTCGACGATATCGTCCATGAGCTCGAGCGTGGTCGACAGGCGCATACCGCCACCCTCGAGCTTGGTGATGGCGAGCAGATTCTCGACAGTGGCGTTGAGCCATTGCGCGTCCGAGCGAATGGATAGGAGCATGCCGCGGCGTGTCTGGTCGTCGAGCACGGCCGTGCCGGTCGAGCCCTGGTCGAGCAACACGTCGGCATTACCCGAAATACTGGTGAGCGGCGTACGCAGGTCGTGCGAGATGGAGCGCAGCAAGTTGGCACGCAGCTGTTCGTTTTTGGCGAGCACCGCCGCTTCCTCGCGAGCCTCCATGGCGCGGGCGCGATCGAGCGCCAGCTCGCCTTCGCTCACGATGGCATCGGCAAGCGTCCGCTCCTCGGGCGTCAGCGCATCGGGCTCGGCGACAATGGTGAACACCCCCACCACCGAGGCGGGATCGCCCGCGCGCACCATGGTGTCGCCCGAGCGCACGGTCAGGTATATGCCGTAGAACGCCGAGGCGCCATAGGTGGCATCGAGCGGCGTTCCCACATAGGCGGACGCCGAGAGCCGCGGCGGCATCTGCGGCGCCAGCTGGTGTACCGGCGCGGCATCGCCCACGGCCGTGTACGTCGTGCGCGGCAGCAGGTCATCGTTATCGGCATCGGCGCTATACCACACGACCGGACAGTCCGAAAGACGCGCCAGCTGCGTTGCCATAGCGTGCACAATCTGTTGCTGATCGCCACACCGCTGCAGCATGCGGTTGGTCTCGAGCACCATCTGCGTGCGACGGTCGCTGGCGGCAGCCTGCGCCAAGGCGCGGCGCAGGGCCAGCGCGATCGAGCTCGATACGAGCGAGACCGCAAACATGATAAAGAACATGCCGGGATAGACGCGGTCGATAAACGACAGCGCGTAGCGCGGGTCGACAAACAAGAAGTTGTAGAGCGCCACGGCGGCAGCCGAGCTCAGCAGGCAGTACAGGCGGCTCCAGGTAAAGAAAGCGCACAGCTGCACGGCGAACACATAGACGATCATGATGCTCGGCGCGAGCCCCGGATGGTCGAGCAGCGCGCCCACAATCGTCGCCGCGGCTAGCAGCCCCGCCGATACGCAGGCGTCATACAGAGGACTGCGACGCGTCAGCGTTGTACGCCGCCACCAAAAGTTCTCGGCAATATCGCCGTCCGCACGGACGTCCATCAGCGCCCCGCCCCTCTCTCAAAAACAAAAACCACCACAAAGGGGACAGGCACCTTTGTGGTGGTTTCCCCTTGTGGTGGTTCCAAGTGTATAGCCTTGCAGTCTACGGACGCTCGTCGGGAGCCAGGCGCTGCATCTTGCTCACGGCCTTAAACTTGGTGAACAGCGGCACGTACTCAAAGCTCACGTTGGAGTTCTCCAGGCCGTACCAGCGCGCAGGCGTGCCGGCGGCGCGGCGGATGATGTACTTGAGCGTGATGGCCGTACGCTCGCTGGGCTCCACGTCGCTTTCGGGCGCCAGCAGCTTGCGGATCATGACGAACTTAAACGTACCGATGTTGCCCGGGTCCTTGTAGACCGAGTAGTCATGCGTCTGCGCCGGCAGCTCGCCGCTGGCAGCCAGGTCCTGAACAACCTGGCGCAGGTAAGCATTGACGCGCTGGTTGATCTTATAGCCCAGGTACAGATGCACGCGGAATACGTAGTCGGTGCCGAACGTCTCGACCGAGTAGGCAAAGGTATGCGGCTCCTCCATGGTCTCGACATTCACGAACCACCAGGCACGAGCGCGCTTGGGGTGCTTATCCAAAATCGAGTAGACGATATCGCGGTCGATATAGTCGGTGTTGGTGTCCTTGGTCAGGTACACGATGTTGTCGCTCATGAGCTCGTAGCGATCGTCGTCGCGCAGGCGTTTGAGCTGCGGCAGATAGCTGCGCAGCGGCAGCAGCGTAAACTGACGTTGCTCGACCGCCGTACCGTTGTACCAGCACACCATGATGCCCATGATGAGTGCAGCCATGAGGATGGTGAAGTAGCCACCGTGGAAGAACTTGGTGAGCGAGCTCACAAAGAAGAAGCCCTCGAGCAAAAGGAAGAAGGCGGCAAAGATCCACGGCGCGACCTTGAGATTGCGCTCCACGTGCAGATAGAAGAAGAGCAGCATTGTCGTGCACATCATGGTCAGGGTAATGGCCAGGCCGTACGCGGCCTCCATGTGCGCCGAGTTCTGGAACAGCAGCACCACGACGACGCAGCCCACGAGCATGACGTTGTTGACCATGGGGATGTAGAGCTGGCCCTTGGTCTCGGCAGGATAGAAGACCTGCATATGCGGCATGAGGTCCAGGCGGCTGGCCTCGGACACCAGCGAGAATGCGCCGGTGATGAGCGCCTGCGAGGCGATGATGGCCGCGACGGTGGAAAGGCCGACGGCAAAGGGGCGCAGACCCGGGGCGAGCATCTGGTAGAAGGGGTTGAGGTCGGCGATACCCATGAGCTCCGGGTTGCCGGCGTTGTTGATAAGCCACGCGCCCTGGCCCATGTAGGACAGCAGCAGGCAGCACTTAACGAACGGCCAGGTGGCATAGATGTTGCCGCGGCCCACATGGCCCATGTCGGAATAGAGCGCCTCGGCACCGGTGGTAGCGAGGAAGCAGCTGCCCAAAATCATGATGCCCGCATGGTTGTTGGGGCTCAGCAGAAAAGCGATGCCACGCAACGGGTTGAGGCACAGCAGCACCGCGGGATACTGGCAGACAAAGAACAGGCCCGTGCCGCCCAGGAACAAAAACCACAGCGTCATGATGGGGCCGAAGGCGTGACCGATCTTGGCCGTGCCGATGCGCTGCACCAAGAAGAGCGCGATGATGATGGCAAGCGTGATGGCGACGACACGACCCTGGTCGTCACCGAGCACGGCATGGACCGCCGGGATGGTGCGCAGGCCCTCGATGGCCGTGGTGACGGTAACGGCAGGCGTCAGGATGCCGTCGGCGAGCAGCGCCGCGCCGCCCAGCATGGCGGGGATGATGAGCCACTTGCCGCAGCGCTTGACCAGGCTGTACAGGGCAAAGATGCCGCCCTCGCCGTGGTTGTCGGCGCGCAGCGAGATCAGCACGTACTTGACGGTCGTCAGCAGCGTGACCGTCCACACGACAAGGGAGAGCGCGCCGAGCACGAACTCCTGCGTGACGCTTCCGATGCCGCCGTTGCCGGCAACGAGCGCCTTGGTTACATACATGGGGCTGGTGCCGATATCGCCATACACCACGCCCAGCGTGACGAGCATCGCCGAGATGCTCACAGGAATCGCAGCGTGCGAGGCTACTTCCTTTGCCTTTTGTTCCATAAGCCGGTTTCCTCCCAATTTTAACGTTCGACGGGATTATATGTAATCAGCCCATATTTTAATGGCACCGTTTTCCCAGCTAGATAAACATTTATGCGGCCTTTAGGCCACCGCGGCGATATGGAATGTGACAAAGGGACGCCCCCTTTGTCACATTCGTCATTTTCCGAGCCAGTTTTTGAACCACCACTCCATAGAGCGGCTCATCTCGGCCATAAAGGGGCTCGTGTGCTTACGGGTGTAGATGTCGATGACGCGCTCGCCCACCTCGCGGGCGTGCGGGCGAAACATCGCATCCATCTCGGCCACCTGCGCATCCATGGTCGCGGTATCGGCGCGGCGATAGCGCTCATCGTGCACCAGGTTCACCACGGGATGCGCGATCGCCGGGCGCTCCTTGCGGGGCGTGCCGATGATGAGCATCGACAGCGGCATGGTATAGGGAGGCAAGTCCAGCAGTGCGGCAACTTCCTCAGCATTCTCGACGATATCACCGATGTAGCAGCTCCCCAGCCCCAGGGCCTCGGCGGCGACCACGGCGTTTTGCGCAGCGATCACGGCATCCTGCGCCGCGATGGCAAAGTCGCCCAAACCCGGCGCGGGGCGGGGCGCCTTGCCCGTGCGCTCGACAAACTCGGGCTCAAAGCAGCCCACGTGCTCAAACAGATCGATCCACTTGGCATAATCGACCACAAATATGAGTGCCCAGGGCGCCTTGGCGATCATGGGCTGGTGGTCGCACAGGTCGGCAAGACGGTCCAGCGTAGCCTGCTCACGAATGCTCACGATGGAATACATCATCATGGCGCCCGCCGACGGCGCGCGACTCGCCGCATGCAAGATCGCCGCCCGCTGCTCGTCGGTCACCGCCACGGGACGGCCGTCGTCATCGCGCGCAAAAGCGCGCGTGGACGAGCGGTGCTCCAAAATGTCCAGTACCGCGTTGCCCGTAGTCTCGACCGGATAGCCGTACGTATCCACGCCCGCAGCTCCGCCGCCGCCCATGTCCGCCTCGCAAACCTGCTCGCTCATCGCCCTACCCTCGCCATTTCTTTAAGAAGCCTTTACGTTTCCGTGTAATTCCCGTCCATTATCGCGCAGGTCGCCACCACATTGCGCCACACCGCCACACGTGCGCGTTAATATGGCTGGTTGTTGTGCGCAGACACCAATTGCAGCGCATATCTTGGTAACAATCGGGTAAACCCCCGCTTTCGTAGGTTTTAGTTTGTGAGGAGTCTCAGCATGTTCGCTGCCGCCATCTCGCTCGTCGGTCTTGCGGCGACCGTCTACCTTGTCTTGCGCGAGGCCAAGGCCATTCGCGCTCAGTCGGGCACCGTTGCCAAAAGCGCTCTTGGGTGGAGCGTCGCCTTCGGCCTGTTCCAGCTCTTTTTGACCATTTGGGGTGCCATTGGCCTCGTCGCCCAAAACGAGCCGCTCGCCTTTGTGATGCTCATCCTGACCAACGCGATCCTCACCGGATGCGCTTGGGCCAGCATCGCCCGCGACCGCATCGCCCCGCGCGTCTTTGCGTTCGCCGAGCCCGACGCCCCCGCCCCCACCGGCAAGCTCGCCCGCCTGCGCGGCGCCTTTGTGGGCAAACCGCTCGTCGCCGCCGTCCTGTGCCTGCTGCTCGCCGGCGTCTTTGCGCTGCTGGGCATGGAGGTCTCGTCCAACCACGACTTTACCTGGGTCTACCCCCTGTGCATCCTGCTCGAGTGGGCCATCATCGCCACACTCATGACTGGCTTGTTCTTCCTATTCCAGCGCCACGGCGCAGCTCCCGCGGTCCTGGCCTTTGCCCTCTTTGTCCTGGGCATTGCCGAGTTCTTTGTCATCACGTTTAAATCCATGCCCATCCAGCCGGGCGACCTTTCGGCCATCTCCACCGCCGCCGCAGTCGCCGGCACCGGCTACACCTTCTCGATCTCGCTGTTCTGCGTGCTATCCATGGGCTTTACCGCCATCGCCATGCTGCTGTGCGAGTACGCCGGCCTGGTCGCGCCGCACCGTCAGAAGGGCGCCGCCAACGCCAAGCGCATGTTGCTCACCAACCTGCTCGTGGCGGTGCTGTGCCTGGGCGGCGTGACCGCGCATGTCACGCTCATCGACTACTACAACACCCTCGGCATCACCGTCTACACCTGGCGTCCGCTCGAGAGCTACTGGCGCGAGGGCTATCTGCCTGCCTTTATTAGCGCGGCACAGTCCATCAAGCCGCCCAAACCCGCCGACTATTCTGTCGATGACGCCAAGGCCACGCTCAAAAAGTACGCCAAGGCCTACGACAAATCCGACGCGGCCAAGAGCGACGAGCGCGCCGCCGCAAAGGAGCAGTTCGACAGCGAGAAGCCCACGGTCATCGCTATCATGAACGAGACGTTCTCGGATTTGTCGATCTACCAGAACATGCGCGCCGGCTACGAAGGTCCGCAGTACTTTAAGAACCTGTCCAACTGCCTCAGCCGCGGAAAGCTCTACGTGAGCGCCTACGGCGGCGGCACGGCCAATACCGAGTTTGAGTTTATGACCGGCAACTCCATGGCCAACCTGGGCTCGGGCGTGTACCCCTACACCATCTACAACATGGAAACGACCGGGAATCTGGCAGAGCAGTTCAAATCGCTCGGCTATTCCACCACGGCCATGCACCCCAACCACGCGACCAACTGGAACCGCGAGAACGTCTACAAGGACTTTGGCTTTGACCAGTTCCTGTCCATCAACGATTTCCAAGGCGCCGATACCCTGCGCGGCATGGTGACCGACCAGGCAACCTACGACAAGATTCTTGAGCTGCTCGACCAGAACGCCGATCCGCAGTTTATCTTCGATGTGACCATGCAGAACCACTCGGGCTACGACACGGGTCTGCTGCCGGTCGACAAGCAGATGCACCTGAACATCGACACGACCGACCTGGACGCTAAGACCGTCGAGGACGGCACGCTCTCCGATGTTGACGAGTATGTCTCGTGCATCGAGCAGTCCGACCAAGCGCTGCGTTACTTCCTCAACGCCCTGAGCAAGCTCGACCGCAAGGTGGTCGTGGTGTTCTGGGGCGACCACCAGCCGTTCTTCCCGTCCAAGTTCAACGATAAGTGGTTTACCGGCGAGGACGACGCCACCCACCAGGAGCGCTTGTGGCAGACCGACTACATCATTTGGGCTAACTACGACGTTGCCGGTTGTGACCAGACGAGCGAGGTCGACGACCTGTCCACCAACTACCTGTCCACCCAGCTGATGCAACTGATCGGCGCACCGCTGACCGACTACCAGAAAGCGCACATGACGCTGCGCGAGTCGCTGCCCGCCATCAACTCCGTGGGCTACGAGGACGCCAGCCTGCGCTGGGCGCTCTCCTCCAACGTCACCGGTGACGACGCCGCAGCCGCAGCCGCCACCAAGGCGCGTGAGGATTACGCCAAGATGCAGTACTACGAAATGTTCCGCGACGGCAAGAACGTCTACACCGAGCACTTCCAGACCGAGGCCAACGAGACCGACCCCAACCTGGCACCGGGTACAACCAAGATTAAGTAGCGGGTCGCTCATAACTGAAACGTCTGTCCGGGCGGAAGCATATAAGGTCCCTGCTCGGACAGTCCTGCGCAAGACGGAGGCCACATTAAGTGGCCTCCTTTGCGTGCGGAACTCGCGATGAACCTTATATGCCTCCGCCCGGACAGACGCCTTGTTGTTGGAGCACGGCTTGTCATGGGGGCATCCGCTGAACATATATAAGTTGAAGGCCACATTAAGTGGCCTTCTTTGTATTCGGAAAGTGTGTCCCGGAATCTGCCTTCGGAATGGGACGCAGTTTCCGCTTGAGAGCCTGTTGGGAAAGCGCATCCCACTCTGATCGCAAATTCCGGGTCGCATTTTCCGCCAGAGCCCTCAACCGGAAACTGCATCCCACTCCAAAGGCAAATTCTGGGACGCACTTTCCGAATCCCCATCCATCCGGAAAGCCCGTCCCACTCTGAATACATCCAGCGAACGCATGAGAGCGTGTCGTCCAGGACGGTCTCGTCATCGGGGTGATGGAAAGTGTCACCCCCAAACGCTTGCCACAGTTGCGCCCACGAGTGTCAAGAAAAAAGCCTCGAGAATTTCGAGGCTTTCACATTTGTATTGTTTTGCACGAAGGACCGCGAACGACGAAGTTACTCGCCCAGCACGGCCTTCTTGGCCGCCGCCGCCATGTTATCCATATCTTCCTTGGTGGGATGATCCTTCGCGGCAACCCAGTTGTCGAGCAGCATCTTAAAGCGGGCGTTGTCGGGATCTTGCTCGAGCATGGCCTCGTAGCGCTGCTTGACCGCAGGGCCCATCTTACCCTGGCACATCGCCCAGCCCGCAAGCTCGGCATCCCCAGCCAAATTGGAAGCTACGCGGTCGATAATCTGCTGGTAATAGCTCTGGTCGGCGCCAAAGCCGCAGGTGCCAAACAGGAACACGCGCTTGCCGTGCAAGGCGGAGAGCAACGCCGCGACCGAAGGCGTGCACGCGCCCTTGTCGCACCAAAAACCGACGAGCACCATGTCGGCCGCGCAGGCCCCCTGCGCCTCGAGCGCAACCTGATCTGCATCCGCATCGTCACTCAACGCCGCGGCATGGACAAACTCAACGCCCGCAGCCTGCAGAGCGCGCTTGATCGCACCCGAAACCATCCTGGTATTACCGCTCTTGCTGTTAACCACCAAAGAGCACGTCATAGTCACGTTGCCTCGTTTCCCCCAAAACTAAAGCCACTAATGCAATTTATTAGATGAATATCTTAGTACTAACGTGACAGATGTAAACCACCTTCTGTCGATTGATTAATTTGCCCCACAACCGTGCTTACTGGGCAAACTGGCTGCGGTAGAGCTCGGCATAGAAGCCGTCTGCCGCCAGCAGCTCGTCGTGCGTGCCGCGCTCGATAATCTGGCCGTCGCGCATGACCAGAATGCAGTCGGCGTTGCGGATCGTCGACAGGCGGTGCGCCACGACAAAGCTTGTGCGACCGGCCATGAGCTCGTCGAATGCCGCCTGTACCTGCAGCTCGGTACGCGTATCGATGCTCGACGTCGCCTCGTCCAGCAGCAGAATCGCCGGATCGGTGAGCATGACGCGCGCGATGCACAGCAGCTGTTTTTGACCTTGGCTAAACGTGCCGCCGTCCTCGCCGATGACCGTATCGTAGCCGCCTGGCAGCTGCACGATAAACTTGTGCGCGTGCGCGCGCTTGGCGGCCTCGATAATCTGCTCACGCGTGGCATCGGGGCAACCGTAAGCGATATTCTCCGCCACCGTGCCCTCGAACAGCCAGGTGTCCTGCAGCACCATGCCAAAGGCACGGCGCAGGCTCGAGCGCGTGTAGTCACGCGACGAGCGCCCGTCCACCACAATGCGCCCAGCATCGATATCGTAAAAACGCAGCAGCAGGTTGATGAGCGTCGTCTTGCCACAGCCCGTAGGACCGACCAGGGCAAAGCGCATGCCGGGCTTGGCATCGATGCAGATATCCTGCAGCAGTTTGCGGTCGGGCACGTAGCTAAAGTCCACATGCTCAAAGGCGACCTCGCCCTTCGGGGCGGCGAGCTCTACGGCGTCCGACGCGTCGGGCTCCTGCTCGCGCGCATCGAGCAGCGCAAACATGCGGCGCGCCGAGGCGTACGCGGTCTGAATTTGCGTAATGACGTTGGTGACCTCGTTGAACGGCTTGGTGTACTGGTTGGCATAGGACAGGAAAATCTGCACGCCGCCCACCGTGAGCGCCGCGGGCACGCCCGTGATCACGCCCACGCAGCCGATCACAGCGACCACGGCATAGATGATGTTGTTGATAAAGCGCGTGCCGGGGTTGGAGAGCGAACCCATAAACTGCGCGCGCTCACCCGCGGTGTAGAGCTCAGCGTTGAGGGCATCGAAGCGCTGCTGAGCGTGCGGACCGTAGGCAAAGGCGTCGACAAGTTTCTGCTCGCCCACATACTCCTCGATATGACCACCGAGCTGCCCTTGGATGCGCTGCTGTGCTGTAAAGCTCTTGTTGGAAAGCTTGGCGATGGCGCCGGCTGCAAAAATGGAAAGCGGCGTGACGAGCACCACCACGAGCGTCATGATCAGGTTGATGGAGAGCATAAACGCGAGCGTGCCAACGATGGTGATAACGCCGGTAAAGAGCTGGGTAAAGCCCTGCAGCAGACCGTCGCCGACCTGGTCGACGTCGTTGACCACGCGACTCATAAGGTCGCCGTGGGCATGGCCGTCGATAAAACTGAGCGGCATGCGGCTGAGCTTATCGCTCGCCTCCACGCGCATGTCGCGCACCGTTTCGTAGGACAGGCGGTTGACGCAGTAGCCCTGCAGCCACTGGAAGGCCGCTGCTCCCACCACGACGAGCGCGAGTTTGGTAACGAGCGGCAGCAGCGCGTCGAAGTCCACCTGACCGGCGGCAACGATAAGGTCGATGCCCTCGCCGATGAGGATGGGCGTATAGAGTTGCAAGATCACCGAGATGGCGGCGCTCACAAACGACGCCGTAAACGAAATACGGTGCGGGCGAACATAGCCCAGCAGGCGGCGCGTCACCGCGCCCACGGGATAGCGCTCGGGATCACCGGGTTGGCGCGGGCCGTCGCCCAGGTCGTTGAGGTTATCGTTGCCGGACACATTAGCGGTCATCGTGGCGACCGAACCGGAAGAAGTATACGGGTTCATCTAGCAACCCTCCTTTGAGCAAGTAGGCGCAGGGGCAGTCGGGGCGGACGCGGGCACCGTGCTCCCCTGCTGGCCCTCGAGCTCCTCGCGGCGCAGCTGCGACTGGCAAATCTCGCGATAGAGCTGGCAGCTTGCATACAGCTCGTCATGCGTGCCCAGGCCCGCAACCGATCCGTGGTCGAGCACGCAGATCATGTCGGCATCGCGCACGGTCGAGACGCGCTGGCTCACGATGACCGTCGTGAGCGGCAGCCCGCCCTCGGCGGCACCGCGCACGCTGCGCTCGCGGATGGCATGGCGAAGCGCCGCGTCGGTCTTAAAGTCGAGTGCCGAGGCGGAGTCGTCCATGATCAGGACCTGCGGCGAGCCCACTAAGGCGCGCGCGATGGTCAGGCGCTGGCGTTGGCCACCGCTGAAGTTCTTACCGCCCGCCTCGACCGGGGCATCGAGCCCCTGCGGCTTGTTGCGCACGAATTCGCTGGCCTGCGCCATATCGAGCGCCGCCCAGAGCTCATCGTCGGTCGCTGACTCGTCACGCCAGGTCAGGTTGCTGCGGATGGTGCCGCTCACCAGCGACGCGCGCTGCGGGACGGTCGCGACCACATGGCGCAGCTGGTCGAGCGGCCAAGTGCGCACGTCGGCGCCCATCACGCTCACGCTGCCAGCGCTCGCATCGTACAGGCGCGGGATAAGCGAAACGAGCGTGGACTTGCCGCTGCCCGTGCCGCCGATAATGCCGAGCGTTTTGCCCAGCGGCAGCTCCAGGGTCACGTCATTGACGGCGTTGGCGGCGCCCGTGCCAAACGAAAAACTCGCATGGTCAAAGCTCAGCGCGGAGACCGGAACAGCGTCACCCGCCAGGTCGCTCGGCTCGGGCAGCGCAACCGGCTGGTTGTCCTCGTCGGTGATGCTCGGCTCGCAATTGAGCACCTCGTTGATACGCGACGCACTGGCGCTCGCCTTGGTAAAGACCACGACCAGGTTGGCGACATACACGATGGAGGTCAGGGTCTGCGTCATGTAGTTGACGAACGCCATGACCTGGCCCTGCGTGAGCTCGCCCACGTTGACCTGGATGCCGCCCACCCACAGGATGGCGCACACGCCCAGGTTCATCACCAAAAACGTGACGGGATTAAGGATTGACGAAAGCTTGCCCACCGCGATGGCGGTATGTGCCTGGTCATCGGCCGCTTGGGCAAAGCGCTCGCGCTCATGGTCCTCGCGCACAAAGGCGCGAACCACGCGGGCGCCCGAAAGCCCCTCGCGGCAAATGAGCGCGATGCGGTCAAGCTTTGCCTGCAGCTGCTTGTAGTACGGAATGCAGCGCGCCATGACAAACCAAAACACCAGGCCGATGGCGGGCGTGCAAATCAAAAAGATGATGCCGAGCTTAAGGTCGATGGCAAGGGCCGCGACCATGGAGCCCACCGCCAGGAAGGGCCAGCGGATGAGCATGCGCACGCCCAGCGCCACAGCTAGCTGCACCTGGTTGACATCGTTGGTGATACGCGTGATGAGCGACGGCGTGCCAAAGCGATCGAGCTCAGCATAGCTCAGCTTATTGATGTGCCCGTAGAGCGCGCCGCGGATGTCGGTACCCATGCCCTGCGAGGTGAGCGCCGCCATCTTTTGGCAGACGAGCGTAAACGAGATGCCGATCACGGCCATGGCGGCAAGTACCATACCGTAGTGGACGACGGCGTTCACGTCGTGCGAGCCAATGCCCTTATCGATCATCTGGGCAATCACGAGCGGCGTCAGCAGGTCAAAGATCACTTCGATCAGCTTGCACGCAGGGCCAATCACCATATACCGTCGAAACTTGCCACCAAAACGCCTGAGCAGCTCAATCATAAAAGGGCGCTCCCTATCATCATTCACACTCAATTCGAATCATGATAGTACGGTGAGCCCAAAAGAAGCGTAAACAACTCGTCATTTCTAATGGGATTCGGTTTCCAGAGAAGCGGAGAGGTGCGCACGCCCGGTCAGCGGCGCGCCAATCGCTTGGTATACTTACAGTAGTGCTACCAGCTGAGTCGCCAACCCTTGAAATGAGGTGCCGAGATGAACGACATTCTCGCAAGAAGAGCAAGACGAGCAACCGTGGGCATCGCCCTTTCCGCGGCACTTGTCGCGGGAATCGCCCCCGCAACGGCGATCGCGGCAGAAACCAGTTCCCCCACCGGTGCAGTTGCCTTGCAGACGGAAGATGCGACCGCCGCAAAAGAAAAAGCGTATGCAGCCATGCAGGAAGCGCTCAAAAACCTCGAGGCCGCAAAAGTTGCCGCAAGTCCCGAGAAACTTGCGGCAATCGATGATGACATTGCCGCTTTTCAAGAGATCTACGACATGGTGGTGACGGAAGCCGCCAAACGGAGGGAACGCCTTCCCGCCATGCAAGCGAACGTCGATGCAGCCCAAGCCAAATACGATGAGGCCCACAACCGGACAAGCGGCCTTCAGGCAGAATTAAAGGCACTTGAAGCACTCGGCGACGAGGAGCCCAGCATAACTATTAAAGAGCATATTAAGCAGTTGCGAAGTGAGATCATGTCGGCAGAAAGGCGAGAGAAATCTTGTGAAGATGATCTTCACTCCTACCAACGCCGGCTCGAAAGCCAGGAAAAACAGGTTCAGTATTTCGAAAGTGAGGCGGAGGAAGCCAAAGCCCACATCGACGAGGACGTAGCCAAGCGAGATGCGCTCCTCGGCGATTTGGAAAAGGCGCAAGCGGCCTATGACGACGCCTGCAAGGCATACGAAGAGGCTAAGGCCGCGGCAGACAAGGCCGTCTCGCCCGAGATAACGAAACCCGCCGAGACAGTGCCTCCCTCCGGCTCAACGCAACCCGCCGAGGCGACACCGCCCGTTGCCTCACCTGCAACCGGCAAAGACGCCCTACCAAGCTCCACCAAGCAAGCGAACTCGAGCAGCGGCAAGCAAGCAGATACGACCGCCGGCAAGCTCGCGAACACGGGAGACGCAGCGCCGAGCGCAATCGCACTCGCAGCAATCGCCGCCGCAGGCCTCGGAATAACCGCCACTGCCACACGCCGCATCAAGAACTCAAAATAGCTGCCAGCGGTTATTGTCTTCGCCAATCCACAAGCCCAGAGACAAAAAGAGGTCCGTTTCCCCACCTAGGGAAACGGACCTCTTTAACTGCAAAAATTCAAACAACAGCACCGCCGCCTCTTAAACTACGTAGCCATCAATGCCCAGACAACGCCAGCGAGCAGCAAAAGGCACGGGATTAAATTATTCAGATAAATGTGACCCTTCAGGCGGTTTTGGTCGGCTACCCGCGAGTGCCGGCAGGGCGCTTGGTAGTCGAGCGATCCCGCAGGCGAAGCCGAGGACCAGCGAGACACCAAGCGCCCTGCCGGCACTCGCGGGTAGCCGCGGCACCAAAAAACGCCTGCGCACTCGATGGATTCGGATGCCCGACAGAGGCTCCTTATGGCTGCTTCCTTCCGGACCTGACCAGATTCGGAACATGTCGTCATCCGAACCCATCGAACGCGCTAGGCGCTCGGTATATCTTACCTGCTCCCGTCCGCCACGGCAAGTGGGGCGAACCCATCGGATGGATTCGCCCCACTCGTCCATATCGCTAGCGGCGCCTGCGGTACAGGACCGCGCCGCCCGCGACGGTCAGAGCGCCGATGCCGGCCATGGCGCCGAGCGCCTCGACCGGCAGGCTGCGGTCGCCGGTGTCGGGCATACCGCCCTTGGAGCCGCTGCCGGAGCCGTTATCTGAACCGCCGCCCGAGCCGCCACCCGGCGTGCCGGGGTTCTCGGGGGTGCCGGGGGTGCCGGGCTCCTCGGTGTAGCTGTTGGTGAAGACCGGCGGCAGGTTGGCGTCGCCCTCGTAGGAGACCTTCGCCGACAGATAGCCCGTCCTGGTGCCGTCTGCCACCTCGTCGCTCACCGTGACGACGATCTTGTGCACCGCCTTGTCGTAGGTCACGTGCGCCTGGCCGTCGTCGACCTCGCCCACCGTGAAGGTGTAGGTGCCGGCCTGCTTGAAGGTCAGCGCATCGAACGTGACGCTGCCATCGGCGGCATTCTTGGCGGTCGACATGACCTTGCCGTCCCGGCCCTTGAGCTCAAAGCTAAACTGGCCCGCCTTGAGCTCGGCGCCCTTGAGCACCTTGGCGGCGCCCAGCTTGAGGGTGACGGGCGCGGCCTCGTAGCCGTTGGTGAACGTCACCGAGTCGCCGCCCGTGGGATTGCCCTCGGCATCCGCCAGCTCGTGCCTGACGGTGAGCGTGCCGTTTCCGGCGTCGGCAACCGTCGTGCGCACGCGGTACGCCGCCCTGTCGTACGTCACGCCGCCCGCCGTGCCGGCGATCTCGCGCAGCTCGTAGCCGTGCGTACCGGGCGCGGTGTAGGTAACGGGGCTGAGCGCGACCGTGCCGTCGGCGGCGTTCTTGCCCGTCGCCGCGACGCTCTCACTGCCGTCGGCGGCAATCTCGACCAACTGGAACTCAAACTCGCCCTCGGCCAGGTCACGGCCCTTGAGCTTCTTGTTCACCTTGATCTGGTCGGTGACGGAGCTCGGCGTCGGGTTCACGCCGTAGGTGTTGGTGAACTCGAACGCGCCCTTGCCCTCGGGCGCACCCTCTGCGGGCAGGACCTCCGCGACGAGCGTGCCCGCGTTGGTGTCCTCGACCACCTTGACCGTGAAGGTCCTCGTCGCCGTCGCGTCGTTGACCACGCCGTCGACCGAACCGGACTCGCTCACCCGGTAGGCGAACGTCTTGGTGCGCAGGCCGCCGCCGTCAATCTCGACGTCATCGAGATCGCTCGGCTGCCTGAACGTGACATGGCCCAGCTCGACGTTGCCGGCGGCGTCGTTGGTCGCCTCGGTCACCGTCTTGCCGGAGGCGTCGACCGGCGCGGGCGCGCCGTCCAACGGCGTGATCTTAAAGGTGTACTTGCCCGCAATGTCGGCCTGCGTGAGGCCGAGTCCGGCCTGGCCGAGCGCCAGCGTCTTGGTGCCCGCAAGGTCGACCGTCGCCTCGTTGGTGCCGTAGCCGTTCACAAACGACAGCGTGCCGTCGGAGCCCTCGGGGTAGACCACGGCCACATCCAGCCCGCCCTTGCCGTTATCGGTCACCTTGACCGTGATATCGAAGCTCGAGGCGGTCGCCGCCACGCCCGCGGACAGCCGGTCCGTGCCGTCCTCGGATACGGTATAGGGAATGACCCAGGAGCCGTCGGCGGCCCTGGTGGCGATGCCGTCCGCCACCATCCGCTCGAGAGCGTCGGTAGTGTAGGCAATGGGCGAGAACGCAAGTCCCGCGGCCTCGCCGTCGCCGGAGGCCTGGTTGGTCGCGGTCGCGACCACGTTACCTTGGGCATCGCGGACGGAGAACGAGAACTCGCCCGCCGCCGCGGCTCGGCCCGTCAGCGTCTTGGTGGCGTTAATTGCCACGTTGCCCTCGCCGCCGAGCGTTCCGGTGGCCTCGTAGGAGTTCTGGAACGCGACCGTCACGGGCGCGGGCGCCGCCATGGCGTCATCTGCCGTGGAGACCTCGCTGCGTGCGACCTCGACACCGTCCTTGGCAACCGCGGTCGTGACCGTGAGTCTGCCCGTCGCGGCGTCGTAGGCGGGCGCGATGGTCACCGTGCGCGGCGCGGTGTCGTTGGCGTAGCCCTCGCCGCCGAGCTTGGTCTCGGTGACGGTGAAGCTGTAGGTCTTGCCCGCGTCGGCGTCGGTGAACTTCACATCGCTGCCCGCGGTCCCGCCGATGAGGTCGACCAGGTCGGCCGCGCCGTCATCGGCCGCGGCCACGGCGTAGGCGTCCTTGTCGGTCTTGAGGCCGAGCTTGGCGGCCGTCTCGGCGTCCGCGGTCACGGTGAAGGCGAACTGCCCCGCCTCCATGGCGCGACCACAGAGCGTCTTGGACAGGCGCACGCCCGCGCGGGCCGAGTAGTCGAGCTCGGTCGTGTAGGTATTGACGAAGTCGCCGCCGCTCACCTCCGCGATCGCGGGCGTCGTGGCCGCGAGGTTGCCGGAGCCGTCATCGGTCACGGTCACCGTCATCGTGGCGACGTGGCCGTCGTAGGCCACGCCGGCGATGGCAGAGCCGTCATCGGGCCTGACCTCGCGCGCCGTGTAGGTGAAGGTCTTGGCGCGCACGCGCTTGCCGCCGACCTCGGCGAACTCGGCATCTTTGATATCATCGAGCGTGTAGCGGATGGGGCCGAAGTCGAAGGCGACCCTATCGCCCGCCTTGGTGCCGGCGGCCGTCACGCTGACGGTCTTGGAGCCGTCGGCAGATCCCTCGGGCATGGGCGCGCCGTCCTCGCCCGCGAGCGCGAACTGGAAGCTGTCGCCCTCCGCCCAGTCGCGACCCTTGAGCGTCTTGGTGAAGAGCCCCGCGGTGGAGACGTCCCTGCCCTCGGCGGCCGTTCCGTACGTGTTGGTGAACGCGACGGTCGCGCCGTCCTCGGTCACGGCGCCCTCGGCCTTGGAGCCGTCAGCCCCGTTGACCGCGGTCGTGTAGCCCTCGGCGGCGTCCTCGGCCACGGTGTAGCGCGCGCCCACAGGCAGGCCGGCGACGGTCTTCTCCTCGCCGTCCTTAAGCTTGAAGGCCACCTTGCCGTCCGCGAACGTCACGGCGTGCTCGCCCTTTCCGAAGGTGCCGGAGACGGGCTCGCCGTCCCCGTCGGTCAGCGCGACCGTAAAGCCGAACTCGCGCTGGCTGTCGCCGCCGACGACCGTCTTCTTGACGGTGAGGCTGCCAGTCTTGGCGATGTTGGTAAAGACCGCCGCCTCGACCGTGCGCTCAGCAGCGTCGCCCGCATCGTCGGTCAGCTGTGCAATCTTGGTCTTGGCAGACAGCTTACCGGCGCCGCCGTCGGTCACCGTGACGGTGGCACGATAGGTGGCCTTCGAGAACGTGAGTGTCGCCTCGTCACCCGACTGCTCGGTAATCACACAGGTATAGGTACCGGGCTTGGTGTACTCGATGGTACCGAAGTTGCCGACCTGGGCATCCTTGTGCAGCTCAATCGTCGACACGCCGTCTTTGACGCCCTTGGGCATAGGTGCCTCGCCCTGGGCAGTCAGCGTCATGGTAAAGGCATCCGATGTCATCCAGTTGCGTCCGGAAATCTTCTTTTGGACCTTGAAGGCGTTTTCCACCTTTGTGGACTCCACGCTGTAGACGTTGGTGAAGCCCACCTGCGTCGCCTGTCCGACGGTACCTTTCTGGGGGTTCGCCTTATCGACAACCGCAAAGCCATCCTCGCTCGTCATGAGCTCACCCTTGGAGTCGAGCTCCTGCACCTCGTAGTGCGCACCCGTGGGCAAGGTAACCGTGACGGAGCCGCCAGCCTTGAGCGCGATGGTGTCACCGCTCTTGATCTGTCCGCTTATATAAGTGCCATTGGTGCCGCCGGGGCGACCGGCGAACGCAAAGGTGCCGACCAGAGGCGTTGTGCCATCGGCCTGGTAGAGCAGCACCTTAAAGGTAAATGCCTTGTTGGGCGCGGTGATGCCTTCGGCGGCCGTGACCGTCTTGCTCAACGTCAGGCGCCCGTCAGTGACCTCATCGGTAGTGGTGTTGGTCTTGACGGCAGGGTTGTTGCCGACCGCCACCGACGCCTGGTTGGAAATATTGCCCGAAGCGCCACCGTTCTTAAACGCGTCCTCGGTCACGCGGACCTTAAACTGAACCGTGCCCTCCTTGCCGGCGGGAACGTCCGCCAGCGTCCAGGTGAGGTTGCCGTCATTGTCCTTGGAGCCGACATCCTTATGGTCGCCGGCGAACTCCACGAACTCGGTTCCCGCGGGAACGGCATCGGTGATCGTCACCGTGGCAGACGCGCCCTCGGTGTTCTTGTAGCCGATGGTGTAGGTGAGTTCGTCGCCCAGCGCCACGCCCGACTCATTCGAATCCTGGGCATCGCTCTCGGACTTCTTGGGCACGTAGTTGGTCGTGGTGCCGGTATAACTCTTGTTGCCGACCTTAATGGTGGCAGCATTGTTGACGGCGCCGACCGCACCCTGGGCGTCCTTCACGGCGTCCTCGGTAATCTTTACGCGCACGCGCACCAAGCCATAGCCGCCCGCAGGCTGTTCGCCCAGGTTCCAGGAAAGCGACTGGCCGCTCGCGGCGCCCTTATCGGCATACTTGCCCTCAAAGGCCTCGAACACGACGCCAGTGGGCAGCTCGTCGGTTACGGTCACGTTGGCCGGAACCAGGTTACCGTCGGCATCGACCGCAGTATTGGCCCAGTTGATGGTGTAGACGTAGGAGTCGCCCACAGAGAGCAGCTGCCCGTCGATGTCCACATTAGGCTCCGCGACCGTGCCGATCGTCTTGACCTTATCGTGCGTGTTGTGGAAAACGATCTTGCCGTTCTCGGTACCATCGCGATAGGTCACCTTGGACGTCAGCGTGCCGTCGTTGTTGTCGGTCACCTCGAGCAGCACGCGGCACGTCGCGGACGTATCCACGGGACGCACACCATCGGGCAGGTTGGCCAAGCACTCCTTTGCCACTAGGTTAAAGCTATAGGTGGTAGTGTGGTCGGCATTGTGTCGCTTGGTGGCAACGCCATCGCTGACGGCGTCGGCAAGGTCAATCGTCTGCTCATCAGTTCCGCTGGTGGCATCGCCGAGCTTAAAGTAAACCTTGCCGAAGTCGACCGTTGCGGTACCGTTCTCGCCCGCCTGGGTCGTGCCCTCATCCATCTTTTCGAGCGAGCCGTTGGCCTTCTCGGCATACAGGTCAAACGTATACTGACCCGCCTCGATCTTGTCGCGGGAGTCCATTACCTTCTCGGCAGCAAGGCCCTCAAAGGTTCCGGTCGCGATGTAGCTGTTGGTGAAGGACACCTGGGCCTTGGCGGTACCGCTCTCGGAGCTAAACTTCGCATCAGCGGAAAGCTCGACGTTCTTGGCGTCATAGTGCTTGGCCGTGGTCACGGTATAGAGCGAACCGTTATCGCGCTTCTTAACCGTAATCTCTACCTTCCAATAGGTGGAGTCGTACTGATAGCCGTGCTTGCCGCCGCCATTCTCGACAACCTTGTAGGTGAACGTCTTGTCTGCATCTTCCGTCGCGAAGGTCAGGCCGCCCAAAATGTCGGTATGGGACGTGCCATCGGCCTGCGGCTCATCGTTTGTCACGGTGAGCTTGCCCTCATCTGCGCGCAGCAGCTTGTTGAGCTTAACGGTCGAGGCGTTGTCTTCGCCCGTTACCGTAAAGCCAAACATGCCGGCATGCAGGTCGTGCCCATTGAGCGTCTTGACGATCTCCAGACCGCCCTGGAGCTCGTAGCTCGTTGAAGTTTGGTAACTATTGGTGAAGATGAAGTCTTCCGAGCCGGTCGCGCCATCGGCGCGGGCCACAAGCTTGCCGCCCTCATCGGTTACAGTGATGGTCAGGTTATAGGTGTGCGCGTCATACGTCCACTCGCCGAGGCCGCCATTCGGGGCCAGCTCGTTAATAGCAAACATATACGTGCCCGGCTTGTTGAAGGTGAGCTTCGAAAAGTCAATCTTTTCGTGCTCCCCGTCCTTGAGGGCCGCCGTCGTTTGCTTCTCCTCAGCATAGCCGTTGTCCACGCTCATCGAAGATCCGGTGATGAGCTTGCCATCGATGGCAGTCTTGGTAGCATCGTCAGCCGCGGTCATAGCAAAGGTGAACTTGCCCGGAGCATCGGCACCGGCAACCACCTTCGTCACGGACGGGGTGTAGGTTGCCGCCTCGGTGACCGTATAGGTGTTCTTGAATTTGACCGTCGCGACACCGGTGGACGTTGCACCCGACGGATAGATCCACTGGCCCTCGAGCTCGTCCTTGCCATCGACCTGCTTGCTTACCGCTGTCGTGACTCTAAGCGTACCGTCGCCGTTATCCGCCACGACAGCCTTAACCGTATGGACCGTCTTGTCGTACGTATAGCCCGTCGCCTTGTCGTCAATCTCGCTCACCGTATAGGTGAACGTCTTGCCGGCATCATTCTGATTGAAGATCAGCCCACCCGCAGGTGCCAAACTTACGGTCTTGAGAGCATCGGCCTCGACATTTGCGGTCTCAAAGACCTTGCCATTCGTGGAAATGCCAACCTTGCTGGCAGATGTCTCGTCAGCAGGCTTGACGATATAACGGAACGAGCTCTTAGGCGAGCCAAAAATGGTCGCGTCCTTGGGATACGTCAACGTCTTCTCGATCCACAGGCCGCCAGCGGCGCCATAGTCGAGACTTGCCGTGTAACGGTTCACAAACGAGACAGTAGGCGTCGTGGCGCCGGCCTCACTTGCATCGTACTGCTGCACGTAAGTATGCGAATCTTGCTTGAGCTGGACAATCTTTTCGTCCGTCAGCGCGCTCGCGTCGGCGCCGGCGCCCAGCAGCTCCGTCACACCCGCACCCTTGAGCACGGTCGTCACGGTGTAGAGCTTGGCAGGGTCGTTCTTGCGCGCAAGGACCTTAACGAGCACGATGGCATCACCCGTGTAGCTGGTGTCATAGGCGTAGCCGGCAGCCGCAGGCTGGTTCTCTTGGATGCGATAGGCAAACGTACGCCCCAGGTCCTGTTCCGTGAGCTCACGGGCAAAAAGCTTCTCTTGCCCGCTTGCGCCCACCACGGCACCGGACACGCCGGCCCCCGCAGCCGTATTGGATAGGCTAGCCTCGGCGCCGTCGACCGATGTCTGAACGCCGTTGTACCAAAGGCCCGTCACGGCAAAGGTAAACTGGCCCGCGGCAGAAGCGCGACCCTCAAGGGTCTTGCTGACCGTCACGCCATCAAAGGTGCCCGACGCATGGTATGCGTTGGTAAAGGCGGCCTTGTCGGTTACGGCCTTGTCCGCATCGGAGGCGCCGGTGTTGGCGTAGGTCACGCTCGACACGCGCAGCTTGCCCGTGTGGTTGCCCGACTCGTCCAGATCGGTCACCACGACGGTCGCGCGTGCGGTGTGCTTGTCCATGGACATGCCCGCCTGGCCATCCTGCGCAGCATTCTCGGTGATGTTGAAGCTAAAGGTGCCCGCGCGATTGAACGTCACGGTCGGAGCAGCTTCGGTGCCAACAAAGGAGAACGAGGCCACGCGTCCCGACTCGGGCGTGCTGGCGACTGCCTGGTTGGCGTTAACGGCAACAACCCCATCCTTCACCGCCTGTGCAGTGGTTTTGCTCAAACCAGTTGCGTTGGCATCGTCCGCAGCAGCGGTGAGGTTAAAGGTATAGCGTTCGCCCTGGTTCCAGTCGCGACCGCTCACAGTCTTTTGGCCCTGCAGGGTCACGCTCGTGGGCTCCACGCTATATATATTGGTAAAGGAAGGTGTGGCATCCTTGTCCAGCTGCTTTACCGAGCCGTCCTCTGCAACCTTGTAGTACTCGATCGAAGTCTGGATGCCGGCACCCTTCTTGGCGTTGCGCACCAAGGCATAATAGACCGACCCGTCGTAGGTCATGCCCGTAATGCTACCGAGATTCTCAGCGAACTTGTACACGTAGGCGCGTCCCGCATCCGCCTTGGCGGTATAGGAGATCGCCGGCCATGCCACCGTACCGTCAGCGTTGTTGCCCACGGTTACGGTATTGTCCTCGGCACCCTCGGGCATGGGAGCCGTCACGCTCGCATCGACCGTATTGGGACTGAACACAGCGTTGACGTCCGCATAGCCGCCAACGCCCTCGAGCGTAAAGCTAAAGGCGTTCTGGGAAAGCGGGAAACTCCCGGCGTTGTCGGTCAGGATCTTTTGAGCATGGATGGTGATCTTCGCTTCGTGTGTATCGTAGTGGTTGGTGAAGGTTGCAACCTTACCGGCAACATCCGTCTTGGTGTCGGCACCCGCGTCGTCGCACTCCTGCACCACCTTCACGCTCGCAACGGCCAGAGCACCGGCATGGTTATCCTCCACCACGACTGTCGCGGTATAGACGGCAGCAGAATAGCTTATGCCGTCCGCACCGGCATCGGAGCCGGGGATAACCTCCTTGATGGTATAGGTGTACGTGCCTGGCTTGGTATAGGTAATATCGCCAAACGTCGCCGGCTGGTCGTTGGTGAGCTCGACCGTCGCCACCTTGCTCTTGGCACCGCTGGGCATAGGAACGCCGTCGTCGGCTGTAAGCTGCGCGGTAAAGGAATCGCCATCGGCCCAATCGCGACCTTCGAGCACCTTCTTGGCGCTCAGACCGTTTTTGGCCTCAAGTGTTACGCGGTTGGCGCTGTAGTTGTTGGTGAACTCAAGCGTGTTTTCAGCGGGAATCTGTCCGCCCGCAAGCGCGACAATCTTGCCCTCGATGGTGTTGCCAGTTCCCGACTGCTCCTCGCCACCGACCTTACGTTTCACGAGGCTAAAGCCGGCCGGAAGCACCGACTCGTCAGCAGAGCCGGTAACAGTGTTAACGATGCTCGCCAGCACGTTGCCGCTGGACTCTTCGCCCTTAGTGGTGAGCTCGCTCACGCTATAGTTGTCGTCCTTCTGAAGGTCGTATACGCAGATGGTCTCGCCAGCCTTGATGGAATGGGTGCCGCCGTTCTTGAGCGTAAAAGATTTGCCCACAGCGTTGCCGTTCGCATCAAATACATGCGCCTCATAGCCCTTCTGGGACTCAGGCAGGGCGAACTTAAACGTAAACGTCAGATCTTTGCCGTCCGCATCCTTAGTGGGTGCAGTAAGCCCGTCATCTGCCGTCACGGTCTTAGTCACCTGCAGGCGCGCCACGCGACGGTCGGCATACTGCACGGCCGTACCCGTGGTAAACAAATGGTTGAGCTGAAGCGTGCCCAGTTCAGTACGGGTCTTGGAGGCATCGTCTATATATGCTGGGTCATCTTCCTGGTACAGGGCCATGCGGTTGATGCCCGTGTCGGCAAAGATGGTCGCCAGCTGACCGTCGCGCGCGCCACCGTCCTCGACATAGCGCAAGACCGACCTGGTTCCCTGCGTCGTCTTGTCGTAGCGCATGTGCATCAAGTTGTCTGTCAGAGAGGGCGTCACGCCCTCGGCGGTGCTCGCTTGACCCCACGTCAGATTGCCGCTGGCGTCATCGGTCGCGCTCTGTAATTTGCCCTTAATGTGCGTAAGCGTGTTGTCGATGGAGTCGGGAGAGCCAAACTGCGCCAGGGAAGCAATCAGCGAACCCGGGCCACTCATACTACGCACACCGTCGTCCACATCGCCGGCATCCACATACACGCCCGAATCATCCACAATCACCTTGGTAATCGTGCTGTTAATCTCATAGCCATCCGGGCTTTTAGACTCACGCAGGTAGTACGTACCCTTGACAAGGGGTGCATTATTTGCCGAATCGAGTGGGAAGCATGCAGCGCCCTCAATGTCATACGGATAGGTCATGCCGTTTGCCTGCACGGTGTCATACGGCGTGGCACCGGACTTGATGGCATACGCGCTGGGACTATCGCCGGTAACGTCCTTGGCCTGGTACAGCTCAAACGTCGCGCCGTTCACGGGCTTGCCCAGGTCGTCAACCTTCTGCACAAACAGACGGTTCTGAACGTTGGTGAGGTGGATCACCGTAGAAAACTGCCTGTTTATCGTTTGATATTGGACCATAGAGGTGTTGTCGATGGTTGCCTCCGCCAGAGACGATGCCGTGGTGTGGTAGACCGCTACGGTATAGTCGGCTTGACTCTTGTCTTGCAGCATGGCGGCGTATGTCTCGATATCGCCAGGCAGAGAGCTGACCGACACCTCGTAGTCACCCTTGGTGTTGACGGCAAAGACATTGGTGTCCGCTGATTTGGCAGCTTCGACAGCGCCGGCGATGCCGTGCGTGGAGCACAGGGTATATCCGCTAAGCGGGTTGCCCGTAACTGCCGTCCACGCGCTTTCGTCCGTGTCACCCATGCTTTTATCGGTGCGCTTGAGCACGACGGCAAAGGTCGTGCCCGAGCGGATGGCTTTACCCTTGTTATCCTGTGTATCTTCAGGGAGGGAGATGGTCTCCTTGGCGGCCAGATAGCCACCGTTCAGCCACATGCGGCTGCCCGTCCATTGGTTGTCATCGGCTGTTGTGACCGTTGTTTGCGGCGCAACCACCACGCCACCCGTACCGCTTGCAGCAGCCGGCTTGTACTGCAGATGCAGCTCGCCTCGCTTTGCGGTGGTCGACGAGGTCAGGCTCGAGCGGTATCCCGGGGGCAGGCCAACCTCTTTGAGCACAAAGTAATCATGTCCCTCGGAATGCTGGTTGTCGAACGAAAGGACCGAACCATCTGAGTTCAGAAGCACCAGCTGGCCATTGGCGTCCGTCGTGCCCCGGGCGATGGCCTCACCCTGCGCGTTCCAGTTGGGATCTGACCGATACAGGGCAAACGTGGCACCCTGAACTGCCTCGCCGTTCTGGTCGACCTTTTCGAGCTCAGAGGACGGCAGGGTGGTGAGGTTGAACTTGAGCGACATGTTCGATGCGCCCGCGCCGCGCTCCAGATAAAAGAAGCTCAGCGTGTGCTTAGTGCTGTCGCGGAAGGTGTTGTCGCGGAAGTTGGTGGTATCTGCGCCGGCGGCTTTGAACATTGCTTTGATGGTAGTATCCGGAAAATACTTTGGTGAACCATTCGCGCCATCAATATGTCCAACGCGCACCACACCAGTAGCGAAGTTAATATCAAGCGTCGCCTTCTCGTGGATACCACCCAGATCGCCCACGAGCACGCCGTCGATATAGACCCAGACGTCATCGTCACCCGAGAACTTAAAGACCATGTCATTGTTATCGGTGGTCTTGCCGCCCGTAGGCTGGACGAACTCCGTGGTCATGGACATGCCAAAGTGGTGGTTGAGCTTATCGTTCGTTCCGTCCGTTATTCCTATAGGAGAGAGCTGACCGTCATTCTCTTTAAAAACCTTGCCGGCCGAGTCAAAGGGGAAGAACTGACCCCGATTCGCATCTGACACGCTGTCCTTATATACGCCAGCCTTATCGTAGACGTCAAAAGAGTTGGTCGTGTGGTTATATACGGCATAGTTGCCGTTAGAACCATACGAGTCGTAAACGTAATAGCCGCCCTTAAGCTGGAAGAGACCCTTCACGTTGTTGTAGACGGCCTTACCATTCTGCTTGCCATTTGCCTGGCTGTCGCTATTAAAGAGATAGGCCAGCGACTCGTCGGTGTACGCACCACTCGTGTTATAGGAGGTGTAGGTGCCGGCATTGATCGACGGATAGCCATTTACCAGCGTGTTCTTCACAAACGAAAGACGTCCAAAGCCGCCAATATCACTTTTCCCGTCCACTTGTTAATGCCCGTGCCGGCACCACCATTGAACTTGAGCTGATGACCCTTATTGATGCCAGTGTTGTTATTGCCGTTGTCGTTATTGATGTTTGCCGAGCTATCGTTGTCGCCATCGACGACCCAATAGTCGAACAAATTGACCGTAGTGCCGGTGGGATTCACCGTCTGCACGGTATGGTTGCCAAAAGGAACCGCTTGATCGGCCGACGCACTCGTCGCACCAAACATGAGCGCACACGCCGCCAGCGGGACGGCCAAAACCCTCAGGGCACGCTTGGCGGTATTGGTTTTCTTGCCAAAAGGCTTTAGCATTTCTCGAGCTCTCGCACACGCGCGATTCATGAAGGCCTCCCCAATCCATGAGGACGGCAAGCAGCGGCTCGCTATATATGTGTGTCGTCCCCATCGATGCAAATATACGCCCCCCCCCGCGCAGAAACGCAAGGCAGGACATCGCAATATACTTAAAATTGTAGCAATTTAAACGACCCACTATTCCGCGTCAGGTTGCCACTCGGTCGTCAAATCGAACCATTCGCGCCATCAAAGGGGTTCGGCGGGATAAAACCGTCGGCAATCTTTATCCCCACAGCCCCACAAGGTAGCTAATTTGGGACGGGGCTTTTTTGACTACTTGGGCAATCAGATCGGCATGTAGTCAGAATAGCCGTCCCAAATAGACTGGTCTGACGCTGCGCCACGAAAAGGGTCTATCTACTACGTTTAGACCGCAGGGGTCGACCATAGCCGACTTTTTCGGAAATCGGCAAGCTCTCTACCTGCGGTTTTAATTTCACAAAATCCGGGATGGTCGAGGTAGCTCGGTCAAACGTAGTAGATGGCCGCATTTCGTGGCAAACGGTCCGACTCGAGACCCATGTCGACCAGCCTCGGATGGCAATTCACGAAGTTGCGGTGGAATACGGACTGAATTGGCACCTTAAAGGCAAAAACACTCCGTATTTCACCGCAAGTTATTGGGGGGATGGGTTTTAGAGGCGAGCGAGGTCATAGGCTTGGGCAGCTGCCTCGCCGGCGCAGATGAGGTTGGTTGGGGCTTCTTGCGGATCGAGTGCCTGCTCCAGATCCATGGGCTTGCGGCAAATCGGCAAAACCAAGTCGATACCCTGCTCGTACACCGCATCCAGGTTGTCGGCGCGACCGCCCACGACGGCGACCACCGGCTTGCCATATCGCTTCGCACGACGAGCCACACCCACCGGCGCCTTGCCGGCAGCGGATTGCTCATCCATATTGCCCTCGCCCGTTATGACCAGGTCGACATCGCGCACGCGCTCGTCAAACCCAATCAGATCGAGCACCGTCTCCACGCCCGAACGCAGCTCCGCGCCGAGCGCCAGCAACGCCGCGCCCAAGCCACCGGCGGCGCCCGCGCCGGGCACGCCGAGCACCGAGCCAAATGTCCGTGCGCCCTTGGGCGTGCGCAGCAACCCCTGAGCCCGCGCCCTAGCAATCGCCGTATCGAGCAGGCGGCCGTAGCCGACCATCCAGCTGTCACACCTGCGCAGCACCTCGGCATCATCCGCCGGCAGGCCCTTCTGCCCACCGAACACCGCTAGGGCGCCTCGGCGCCCCACAAGCGGATTCTCGACATCGGAAAGCACCACGACACGCGCGCCGCTCAGCGCCCGAAGCGCTGGCGCCAAATCGATACTCGCCACGTGTTCGAGACCCGCGAGACCGGGGGCGATATTGCAGCCCTGATCATCGACCACACGCGCGCCCAGCGCCTGCAGCATACCGGCGCCACCATCGTTGGTGGCGCTGCCGCCCAAGCCAATATAGATAGTCTTTGCCCCGGCACGAACCGCACGGAGCATCAGCTCGCCCACGCCATAGGTTGTAGCAGCCAGCGCCGACGACTCCGTGCAAGGCGAATACCCAATACCCGCCGCCTCGGCCATCTCAATAACAGCCGACTCGTGCTCGCCGTCCACCAGCATCCGGGCAGACACGCGGTCGCCCAAGGGACCCGCAACCTCGCAGGTCACAAGCTCGCCACCGCAGGCGGCAACGGCGTCGAGCGTTCCCTCACCACCATCTGCCAGCGGCAATGCGCGCACCTCGGCATCGGACCACACACGGCGCACGCCTTCGGCAACCGCCTCCTCCGCCTGTGCACTCGAAACGCTGCCCTTAAAGGAGTCAATCGCCAGCAGCACACGGCGGGGCCGGCGGCACACGACACCAAAATCGACCGCCTCAACGGCAATATCTTCGGCACACGCGAGTGCCTCGGCATGAGCGGCATGCGCCTCGAGATCGGCCCCACAACCGCAGCCAGCACCATCGGTGCCACGCAACCCACTAAAATAGCCGCTCAACACCTCACGACACTCGTCTGCCAGCACGCCAGCCGTCACGTTAAACCGATGATTCAGGCGCGAGTCGGCATTCAAATCGTATAGGGATCCCAATGCGCCCGCCTTGGCGTCGCTCGCGCCATACACGCAGCGCCCCACGCGCGCATTGACCATAAGCCCCGCGCACATGCAGCAGGGCTCGAGCGTCACGTAGACCGTGCAATCGGAAAGGCGCCAGCGGCCAAGCGCCTGGGCGGCGGCGCACAGGGCCGCGAACTCTGCATGCGCCGAAGGGTTCTGGTCGAGCTCGCGCCGATTGTGCGCCCTCGCGACGATCTCGCCGTCGCGCACCACTACGGCTCCGATGGGCACCTCGCCCACCGCCGCGGCGGCTCGCGCCTCCGCCAACGCCTCGCGCATGAACTTCTCGTCGATTTCGGTGATCGTCATCGTTCGCCTTCCCTGTTGCAAATTCAAAACGATGCTATCATTACGACTCACGGAGAGATGGCAGAGCGGTTGAATGCGGCGGTCTTGAAAACCGTTGAGCGCGAGAGCGTTCCGGGGGTTCGAATCCCCCTCTCTCCGCCACTTCTAGTGATGCACCGGCGTCATGGTCCGCTCAAACAGCGCATCGACCACGTCGGCCATCTCGGGTCGACGCTCAAGATCGTGGCCCGATTCCCACCATATCGTGAAAAGTCGAATAATACCGCCGGCGACAAACTCAGACGTCGTCTCGAGCGACACGGGGGCCAGGGCATCCTCGGCAAGCACGTTCATCACACGCTCGCGGATAGAGCGGGCAATGCGGTCGCAAATAACGTTGGTCAACATGCCCGACATGCTGCTTGCCAAAATGTTATCCATGAGCTGCTCGTGCGCCAGAATCAAATCCATGGCATCGTCCAAAATCGCGTGCCGAAGCGCGCGCACGTCCTCGGCAGACACTGCGCCGGCCTCATCGGGCTGTTTTTGCGGCAAGCCCGACATGAGCTCATCGATATAAAAGGCAAAGTAATCGTTCTTGTCGCGAAAGTGCTTGTAGAACGTCGTGCGGCGAATCATGGCGCGGTCGCACAGCATGGCAACCGTCAGGTCCTCAAAACGATGCTCCTCGAGAAGCTCGGTAAAGGCATCGAACAGGGCACGGTAGGTTTTCTTGATGCGAAGGTCCACTGGTATCGCCATCCTCAGGGCAAAGACAACACTCGTCAATCTGTCGCATATCTTACACCTGTACCTCGCGCGCTTTGCCCCGGTACCGACCCCGCCGAAAACACAACGCTTACCGGAAAGTTCGGCACGGCAAAACGTTGCGGGTATACTAGTAGCGTTATACCAACGGCAGCTGGCGCATGCCGCCGCGGCCATTCGAAACGGAGACATCATGATTACCGTCATCATCGGCATCGTTGTTGTCATTGTGATTGTCTGCGCCATCGCCGGCATCTACAACAACATGGTCACCAAGCGTAACCGCATCGATAACGCCTGGCAGAACATCGATACGCAGCTGCAGCGCCGCAACGACCTGATCCCCAACCTGGTCGAGACCGTCAAGGGCTACGCCAAGCACGAGCAAGAGACGCTCTCCGCCGTGATCAGTGCGCGTAACACCGCCGTCAAGGCCACCACGCCCGAGGCCAAGATGGAAGCCGACAACGTGCTGACCGGTGCGCTGCGCCAGCTCTTCGCCGTAGCCGAGGCCTACCCCGATCTTAAGGCAAACACCAACTTTACGCAGCTGCAGGCATCGCTCGAGGATACCGAGAACAAGATTAGCTATGCACGCCAGAGCTACAACGATTGCGTGCTCAGCTACAACAACGCCATTCAGACGTTCCCGGCTGTCATCTTTGCCGGCATCTTCCAGTTTAAGGAGCGCCAGGGCTTTGAGGCCGCCGAAGCAGCCCGCCAGGCCCCGACCGTCAAGTTCTAGTAGTTTGGCAGCGCATCCTTAATCGGCCAAATGTATAAACCGCCCCGTCGAACGCATACTTCGACGGGGCGGTTTCCTTTTTCGCGAAGGTCCCCCTCTAAGCGCCGTGCATTTTTAGGAGTATTCAACATAACCAAGAGCTTCGGGCGCTACGATAAATGCCAAAGACCGCGAATATCCCTGCAAATCAAACGCTGTCAGCCCATAACCCCGCCCATCATTCGTAGAAAACATCGAGAAATCCCGATTTTTTGCCCGAGGTCGGTATGCAGGGGCCTTCGATTGCAGAATACTCGCAAAAATGCACGTCGCCATCACCCCCACATGGCGCGAACCAAAACAAAAGCGCGGCCTAAAAGGCCGCGCGCCATCTTTAATTCAGATCTATATTGCCCGTAACGGCAGCGCCGAGGTAACGCAGGCCCGAGGGCAACCTTCCTTTCCGGCGCACTCCGCAGGACGAAAGAACCTCCGCCGCACGAAGTGCGCAGCGGAGGTTCTTTCATGTCCGAGGACGCGCCGGAAAGGAAGGTTGCCCTCGGGCCGAGCAGCTATGGCAGCTTACGCCACGGTATAGACCCAGTTGTGCTTATCTTCAACAGCACCAGACTGGATACCAGTCAGGGTCTCGCGGAGCTTCTTCATCACAGGGCCGATCTCGGTGTAGCCAGCCGGGAAGGTCACGGTCTCGTCGGCGCCATAGACCTTGTTGTCAATCTCGCCAACCGGAGAGATGACGGCAGCGGTGCCGCACAGGCCGCACTCGACAAAGGTACCGGCCTTGACCTCGACCCACTCGACGGGACGCTGGTCAACGGTCATGCCCAGGTCCTGAGCAACCTGAACGAGCGAACGGCGGGTGATGGAGGGCAGGATGGAGTCGGTGTGCGACTGAGGAACGACGAGCGTGCCGTCCTCCTTCACGAACAGGACGTTAGCGCCACCGGTCTCCTCGACATAGGTGCGGGACTCGGAGTCGAGATACAGGTTCTCGGCATAGCCCTCGCGATGGGCCTCCATCGTGGGCTTGAGGGACATGGCGTAGTTGAGGCCGGCCTTGATGTTGCCGGTGCCGTGCGGTGCCGCACGGTCATACTCGGAAACGCGCAGCTTGACGGGCTTAAGGCCACCCTTAAAGTACGGACCGACCGGGGTCACGAGAATGCGGAACGTGTACTCAGGAGCGGGAGCCACGCCGATCACGTCACCGGAGCCGATCATAAACGGACGCACGTACAGGGTCGCGCCGGAACCGAAGGGCGGAACCCAGGCGGCGTTGGCAGAAACGACCTGCTTGACGGCCTCGACGAACTTGTCCTTGGGGAACGGGGGCATCTCGAGGCGCTGCGCAGAGTTGTACATACGCTCGGCGTTCATGTCGGGACGGAAGCAGACGATGCTACCGTCCTCGGCGGTGTAGGCCTTCAGGCCCTCAAAGACCTCCTGGCAGTAATGGAAGATGCCGCCGCACTCGGAGACATGCAGGGTGTGGTCGGTAGTCAGGCCGCCCTCGTCCCACTCGCCATCCTTCCAATGAGCCTCGTAGCTGTAATCGGTCTTCATGTAGCCAAAGCCGAGGCTACCCCAATCGATATCCTTCTTCTCGACAGTCATATGTCGCTCCTTACATACACAGTTGCATACTCGCGAACCCGCACGCAAGGACCGGGGCCGACCGCGTCGCAACATCGCACGCCCGGAGCATAGAGCCGGACGGGACACGCGGACAGCATCAAAGCCGATGGCACGTCGATTCGCATGCACGAGATTGTACTCCGCACACGCATCGGATAAAACGTTTTTCTTTAACTAACTAAAGTATTTTCATTTGACCGAAGCAAAAAGGCCCGCCACCGTAAGCGGTGACGGGCCTCAACTGCACGGTTTGCGCGCTGGCTCGAGCTAAGCGTTCTTTTTGCCCAGCTTAGCCTTAACCAGACCGACCACGGTCGGGATAATCGACACGGCAACGATGCCAACGATTAGCAGCTCAAAGTGCTCCTGCACAAAGGGAATGCCGCCAAAGAAGTAGCCCAGCAGCGTAAAGACCGTCGACCAGGTAATGCCGCCCAGCACGTTAAAGATGACAAAGTTGCGCCAGTGCATGCCGCCCATGCCAGCGATGAAGGGCACAAAGGTGCGGATAAACGGAAAGAAGCGGCCCAGGAAGATGGCCAGGTGGCCCCACTTGTCCAAGAAGTCCTCGGACTTTTTGATGCGCTCGGGCGTCATGGCCTTGACCTTGCCCGAGGCAATGATCTTTTTGCCAAAGAAATGGCCGATCATAAAGTTGCACTGATCGCCCAAAATGGCAGCGGCCCATGCGGTGGCCAGAAGCGCCACAATGTTAAAGCCGCCGTTGTGGGCGAAGAAACCCGAGGCGAACAGCAGCGAATCACCGGGAAGGAACGGGAAGAACACCACGCCCGTCTCGATAAAGATGATCAGGAACACGCAGCCGTAGGCCATAAGCGGGCCGGCGGCGATCCAGCTGGCGATCGCGGTGCGCGGGTCCTTAAGCAGCTCGGCGATAAAATTGATGAAACCCATGAAGTAAAACCTCTCAGTTGTGGGCGCGGATACGTCCAAGTTGACCAGTATACGGTTGCGGCGCCCCCTCGTGCGCAACCCCACAAAAGCATGACTCCATTACCAGCAAGTTTGCATAACTGACACCTGTCGTGCAAAGCTGCCAAGATTGTTCTACCTAATCCCTAGCGAATCGCTATACTTTATTGAATCGCATTGCCATGGCGCTAAGGGAGGGCGGCCGGTGAGCTTTATCAATACCATTCGCGAGGACATCAAGACCGTCCAAGCGCAGGACCCCGCCGCGCAAAACGGTCTGGTCATTTTCCTTTCCTATCCTGGCCTGCATGCCAAGTGGAACCACGTACCCGAGCACTGGCTCTGGGAGCACGGTCATCGCTCGCTCGCCCGCGTGCTCTCGCAAATCACCCGCCACATCACCGGCGTCGAGATTCATCCCGCCGCACAGATCGGCAAGCACTTCTTTATCGACCATGCCATGGGCGTCGTCATCGGCGAGACCACCATCGTGGGCGACAACTGCGTGCTCTACCAGGGCGTCACGCTCGGCGGTACCGGCAACGAGACCGGCAAACGCCACCCAACGCTCGGCGATAACGTCACCGTGGGCACGGGCGCCAAGGTGCTCGGCAACATCCGCATCGGCAACAACGTCAAAATCGGCGGCAACTCGGTTGTCGTCAAGGACGTGCCCGACAACTGCACCGTCGTGGGCGTGCCGGGACGCATCATCAAGCGCAACGGCTGCCGTGTGTTCGAGGAGAGTTTCGACGCCAAGCAGCATCGCGAGTACATGCCCGATGACGCCGCCGAGCAGTCCGCCCTCAACCGCCAGGGTATCACCGAGAATGCCCGCCGCGTCAAAGAACTCGAGCGAGAGGTGGCCGAGCTCAAGGCCCTCGTCGCCAAGCTCGTGGACGAGCGCTAGGAACGCGAGCGGCACAAAACAACATCGGCACCGACGCAAAAGGCTCGCCAGGGAATCCATCCCCGGCGCGCCTTTCTTTTTGATGTGACATGCGGGACTGTCCCTTTGTCACATTATGCGAACTGACTCAGATAGAGGTCGGCGTAAGCACCCTCGGCAGCCAGCAGTTCCTTATGCGTGCCTTGCTCGATAATGTTGCCGTGATCCATGACCAAGATCAGGTCGGCGTCCACGATCGTCGACAGGCGATGCGCGATCACAAAGCTTGTGCGCCCATGCATGAGCGCGTCCATGGCACGGCCGATGGCAAGCTCGGTGCGCGTATCCACGCTTGAGGTCGCCTCATCCAGAATGAGAATCGCCGGGTTGTTGAGCAGCACGCGCGCAATGGTCAGCAGCTGACGCTGGCCCTGGCTGATGCTTTCGGCATCATTGGCCACGCGCGTGTCGTAGCCCTGCGGCATGGTGCGCACAAAGAAGTCGACCTGCGCGGCGCGGGCGGCAGCCACGATCTCATCGCGCGTTGCCTCGGGGCAGCCGTAGGCGATGTTTTCGGCAATCGTGCCGTCGAACAGCCAGGCGTCCTGCAGCACCATGCCAAACTGCTGACGTAGCTCACCGCGGTTCACGAGGCGCGTATCCACACCGTCGAGCGTAATGCGGCCGCCGTCGATTTCGTAAAAGCGCATGAGTAAGTTGATGAGCGTGGTCTTACCCGCACCCGTTGTTCCCACCACCGCAATCTTCTGACCCGGTTCGGCGGTAAACGACACGTCGCACATGAGCGGCTTTTCGGGCGTGTAGCCAAAGCGCACATGCTCAAAAGCGACACGGCCCTCCACGCGACCCGGCAGATTGGCAGCCTCGCCCGGCTGCGGATCGGCCTCCATCTCGGGCTCATCGAGCAGGTCGAACACGCGCTCCGCACTCGCCAGCGCGCTCTGCAGCGAGTTGAAAGTGAACGACAGCTGCGTCATGGGTTCGGACGCCTCGTAGATAAACTGGAAGAACGCCTGGAACACGCCGACGGTCATGTGACCGGCGACCAGCATGCTGCAGCCCACGAGCGCAATCACGATCTGCGCCAGGCGACCGATAAAGCGAACCGCGGGTCCGACGGCGTTGATCATAAAGTCGGCCTTGGTACTCACGCGCGCCAGCTCGCCCGAGGCCTCGTGCACCTCGGCAGAGCTCTGGTGCTCACGGTTGAATGCGCGAATCACCAAACGGCCCGAATAGCCCTCCTCGACCGCGCTCGTGATTTTGGACACCCATTCCTGACGCTCGCCCGTCACATCATGCGTACGGCGCGAAACCACCTTGGTCACCAGCAGCGATACCGCCGTAAAACCCAAAAAGATCAACGTGAGCCTAACGCTATAGACGAACATCATGATGATGGCACCCGTCACGGTACCGATCGATACCAGCAGCTGCAGCAATCCGCGCTGCATGCTCTCGGACATCTTGTCCAAGTCGTTGGTCGCACGGCTGACCACCTCACCGGGGCGATGTGCGTCAAAGTAGGCGAGCGGCAGGCGGCTGAGCTTTTGCGCGATGCGGTTGCGCAGACGCAGGTTGAGTCGCTCGGCCACACTCGACATCAAAAAGCTCTGCAACGCATAGAACGACCCGGCAGCCGTCCAGATCAAGAAGTAGACAAAGATGGTCTTGCCGCATTGGTCCCAGGTGATGCTGAAGGTGGTTCCGCTGGCAAACGCCACCTGTATATGGCCCCACAGCTCGTCGATAACATGGGCGCTATATGCCGGCGCGGCGGTGTTAAAGATGACGTAGAACACGATGCTCGCAAACACGATGTAGAAGCGCCAATGGTCGCCGGCGGCCTCGCCCCACAAGCGGCGCACCGTCGCCCAGGTATCGCGGGGTTTCTCGTCCTCATCCTCGTCGTCCACATCGCGCATGCGCTCTGCTTCCGCGCGGGCACGCTCGTCCTCGGCACGCTCGTTTTCCTCGTACAGCGCTTGGCGGCGAGCCTCACGCTCGGCCGCGGCCTTGGCGGCGTCATCCAGCTCGGTCGGCGCGGCAGCCTGCTCGACCGCTTCCTCGGCAGCGTCCGCAGCGGCGGCATCGATAGTGTCGCTGTGCTTCTTGAGCTCCCCGGTCATGCTACTCACCTCCCTTCATTTGCGATTCCGCGATGGCGCGGTATACCTCACAGGTTTCCATAAGCTCGCCATGCGTGCCCAAGCCCACGACCTCGCCATCCTTGAGCACGACAATCTGGTCGGCGTGCAGAATCGTCGAGATGCGCTGCGCGATGATGAGCACCGCGGCGTCGCGCGTCTCGTCCTGCAGCGCATGGCGCAGGGCCGCATCGGTCTTAAAGTCCAGGGCCGAAAAACTGTCGTCGAAGATATACAGGTCGGCGCGCTTCATGAGCGCGCGAGCAATGGCCAGGCGCTGGCGCTGACCACCCGAGAAGTTCGTACCGCCCTGGGCAACCGGGGTATCGAGCCCCTGCGGTTGATCGAGCACAAAGGTGCTCTGGGCAACCTGCAGCGCATGAAGCATGTCCGCCTCGGTCGCGTCCTCGTTGCCAAAGCGCAGATTGCTTGCCACGGTGCCCGAGAACAGCCACGCCTTCTGCGGCACATAGGCAATGCGCCCGCGAATCTCGTCTTGCGAAAGGTCGCGCAGGTCAACACCGTCCAGGCGAATGGCGCCCTTCGTGGCATCGTGAAAACGCAGCAAGAGCTTTGCCACCGTCGACTTACCCGAACCGGTCGAGCCCACGATCGCGGTGGTCTGCCCGCGACGACAGGCAAAGCTCAGGTCGCACAGGGTATCCTCGTCGGCATCGTCAAAGCGAAACGACATGTGATCGAACACGGCGACCGCATCGGCCCCGTCCTTTGAGTCGGACGCGACCGCATCGAGCGTACGCTGGCCATCGACGATGCTCGGCTTAATCTCCAGCACCTGCTGTGCGCGGTTCAGACATGCGGCGGCACGCGGAAGCGTCAGCACCACCATCTGGGCCATCATCACAAAGAACAGGATCAGAAGCGCGTACTCCAGCACCGCCGAGATGCTCGCGATCTGCATGGCGTGGGCGCCCACGCGGTTGCCGCCCACCCACAGTACCGCTACCTCGGCGATATTCATCAGAAAGAAGGTGGAGCTGTCGAGGCCCACAAACAGATGGTTGACTTTGATGGCGTTGGCGGCGTAGTCGCTAAACACCTCGTCCAGGCGCTGTTCCTCACGACGCTCCTTGTTAAACGCACGGATGACGCGCACGCCCACGATGTTTTCGCGCAGCACCACGTTCATGCGGTCGATAAAGCTCTGCAAGCGCATAAAAATCGGAGCCGCGTTGGCAACCGTAAAGACCGCCGCAACCAGCACGATCGCAACCACGACGCCCAGAAGCATGCCCATGGCCGGATCGATGAGCCAGGCGAAGATGATGCCTGCCACCGCCAGGAACGGCACCGGCAGCACCAGCTGAATGGTCTGCAGAATCGCCTGCTGAATCACGTTGATGTCGTTGAGCGAGCGCGTGATCATCGAACCCGTGCCAAAGCGCTCAAAGTCACTGGCAGACAGCTCGAGCGACTTGTCGTAGACGGCATTGCGGATATCGCAGGCCACGTTGGCGGCCAGGCGCGCCGAAAGATAGCAGCCCAACACCGCGCCGCCGCTGGCCATGCCGGTCGCGATAAGCATGTAGAGACCGTTGCGCAAAATGTAGTCGACATCGCCCGTGGTGATACCGGTGTTGACCATGTTCGCCAACATCGTGGGTACCAGCAGTGTGCCGACGTTGTCGATTAGCAGCACCAACAACGTCACCGCGACAAGCCTGCGATACGGCTTCATAAACCTCATTAAGAGTCGCACGACTCCCCCTCACCTTGATTCTCGGCCTGGCTCTCGGCAGCGATATGCTGCTTAAAGGCATCGCACTCATCGCCGAGCGCATGGGAAAATTTTCCGATTAGGCGCATGATTTCGCGTTGCTCACACGGCTCAAGCGCGCCAAAGGCTCGCTGCTCGGCCTTGAGTGCCGGCAGCGCATAACGCTCGGCAAACCGCATGCCCGCTTCGGTCAAACGCACAACCTTGTTCTTACGGCTGCCTTCGGCAAACTCCAACGTTGCAAAGTCCCGCGCCGTCAAGGTTTTAATGGCCGAGTTGATGGTCTGCTTGCTGTAGAACCATTCGCTCGTCAGGCGGCTTACGGCAATACTGCCGCCCGCCGTGCTGGTATCGACGAGCATCCAGTAAGCGCAGTCCGAAAGACCGCAGGCGCGCGAGAACTCCGAATAGATATGGTCGAGTCCATTGAGCAACCGGTCGAAGTCGACCAGCGCAACCGCACTATTCATCTATCCCACCATTCGATTGTCCGATTTTTGACCAATTTTGTATCTCTAGATTAGTCCGAGTTTTGACTATCGTCAACAGGCTCTCCGCAAATGCTTGCACTTTTATGGCCTATCGGCAGAAAAAGACCGCCGGCGCGGGGGCAGCGCCAGCGGTCACGTGAAAATCGGGTTTTATTGCCCGTTAAGCGGCGACGGCCTCATAGACCGTAGCGCCCGAGAAGCTGTCATGCAGGCTCTTGCCGGCAATCCACGGCAGCTCGACGACCTCGCAGACCGTATTGACCAGCTCGGAGCAGTCAGTAAAGTGGCCCTTGTCGTTGAGGGCCTCGCAATCCTGAACACGCCAATAGCCATCGGTGTGCGTGATGTAGTACTCGTGATCATCAATCGTCACAAAAGCGCGCGTCTTGGAACGCAGCAGCTTCAGAAATCCTTCGAAGTCGGTCTCGACGACATCTCCAGCCTGGAACATGATGTTACCTCCTGGCCCGGCGCCACCACGGCGCATTGATAAACGTTGGTACTCCTTTAGTAAAACCTTTATCAGAGGTTATGCGTTCGTCATTTAGGCAAGTGGTAAAAAACCGCAGGGTAGACGGGATAAAACGTTTAACCATCCCATTTGTTTGTCACATTCTGAAGGTACTTTTATGCAAACCTACTTTTCCAATTGGAATCTACCCTTTTGGCCGGGCAATTGACCGTCTATCGTTTGAGCCCGACGGGTATGAACGGGGCATCTGCAACGCCACCGCAAGGAGACACCATGGAGACTATCGAAGCACTCATCCACCGCCGCAGCTGCCGCAAATACAGCGATCGTCCCGTCGAGGTCGAAAAGCTTGCACGTATTATCGAAGCTGGCCAATATGCACCGAGCGGCATGGGCCGCCAACCGGTGACGTTTGTCGCCGTCACCGACCCCGCGACCGTCGAGCGTCTCTCACAGCTCAACGCCCAGGTCATGGGCAGCAACGGCGACCCCTTCTATGGCGCCAAGACCGTTGTGGTGGTGCTGGTTGACCGCAGCGTGCCCACGCATCTGGAAGACGGCTCGCTCGCCATGGGCAACTTGCTCAACGCCGCCTATGCACTGGGTGTCGATTCGTGCTGGATTCACCGCGCGCATGAGGTCTTTGACTCGCCCGAGGGCCTGGAGCTGCTGGCCAGCTGGGGCCTGCCCGCCGACGGCAGCCTGCGCGGTGTCGGTCACTGCATTCTGGGCTATGCCGAGGACACGCTACCCGAGGCAAAGCCGCGCCGCGACAACGTGGTGTATGTAAAGTAATTAGTTCCGCCGTTCTAACGAACGGCGGACCCGCTTGCAACTTATCTTGCCGGTGGAGTTGTCGTCGTTTCGTTCGTTTGAGTCGTTTCGGCGCCGTCGCCCTGTTCGCCGTCGTCCTTTTGAGCGTCGGCGATGGTGGAGGCTGCCGCAACGATACCGCGCTGGGGCACGACGCCCGTCTGGGTCTGAGCGCCCTCGACAATTTCTGTGCCTGCATGCGCGAGCTCGGGCGATTTAAACATCGCGTCCAAGTTGGCACCGCCGCCGGCGTAGCCAAGCGCAGCGAGTGCGATGACGATCACTGCAACGACGACCGCGATCGGAACATAACGATGCCAACCAGCCGGATTGAGTCCGCTGCGACGAGCCGCCCCGCGGCTGATGTAGCCGAGCGTGCCGTCGTGCTTGAGCTTTGAGCCCACCACGCGTTTGCGGTCCCACAGCGAGGACTCTGCCTGCATTGCCAAGCGGGCACCTGTCGAAGGATAGCCGTATTTAGTGCGCTTGAACGAGCCGTCAAACCCCGAGGCGTGTTTGCCCCACGCCACCGATGTTGTGCGTCGGTTAACCGGCGCGGCGCTCCGCCTTCTGCGGCTCGGTTTTGTAGTCTCAGCCATACGCCCCCGCACGCCGTAACCAAATCGAAACAATAACGCTTTGGACTGTAGCACACGCGTCGCGCGCGGTCACGGGCGCCTCGCTCAACGGTCATCGTCCTTCAGTAAGCGCCACAGCGTTGTTCGGCTTATGCCCAGCACCTCCGCCGCACGGGTTCGGTTGCCGTGGAGATGATCTACAACCAGATGCGCGATATCTCGCTCGGTATCGGCCAGCGGTCGCAGGATATACAGGTCGCTTTCGAGTGTCGGGGCGCCAAAGGTTGCGGTCTTAATCACGTCCTCTTGGGCTAGCACTTCCTCCGCCACAGCGCGATCCACCGTGCCCGCCCCCACCAATATATACAGTCGTTCCGAGACCTCGCGGAGCTGCAGATAATTGCGCGGCCAGCGGTAAGCATCGAGCGCCTTCGTCGCCGCGGCAGACAGCGTGGGCGCTGCCGTCCCAAATGCACCAGCGAGATATTCCAAATAGCGCGCAACCTTCGTCGACGCGGCTCCCTGCTCGGCGATTGCCGGCGCCACGCTCACCGCACAGGCGAAACGCTCGGTCACAAAGGCGGCCTGATCGCTTTCGCTGCCGCCCGGCATGTCATTCGCCGTCAGTACCACATGGCAGCGCATCGCCAACGCGGTGTCGGCCATCGTGGAAACGAGCTCGCGGAGGCGCTGGGGGCCAACCGCATTCCAGCCCGCAATGCAAAGTGTCAGCCCCGTTTGGAACAACGGCGATTCGGCGCTTTTGAGCACGTGGCGCCAGCCGCGATCGGTAAGCTCATCGAGCGCAACGGCAACAAAGGGCTGATCGGCAAAAGGACCGTCCAGATAGAGGCGCTTGGCGATCTCGACCTGACCCGCTCCCAGCTCGCCCTCAAGCATAAGGGGCACGCCGCGCGCGTAGCTCTCGGCGACCGGCGCAGCTACCGAGGCCGCCCCCTCAACGATGCCGTACGCGCTCGATTCGTAGCGGGCCTCAACTTCGTCGGCGTTGAGCCACTCGATGCCCGCATGTGCCGCGGCGCCGCGCACCTCGCGGACCACGACGACCCAAAGGCCCCCGCCCTCTTTGTCGGTGGGGCGAACGGTCAGGCTCAGGCGCGTACCCGCACGCCCCATAACCAGACGCGCGCCGTCTCCTATACGGTCGAGGCGCTCAGCGACAAAAGCCGCCACATCCCGCTCAAGCGCCGCGTCATTCATGGTCGAAATCGCGACGTCCCCACGCGCATCGATTGCCAATGCCGAGGCCCCGGCAGCAGCCAGGGCCTCGGTCAAGATGTTCAGCTTGGCATCGCTATTCATGATTTGCCCCTGTCCGCGGCGACGCGCAACCGCCGACGGTCGCACGACCGAGTGTTTCAAAATTGAACGATATTGCTCACCAAACACTATAGGGCAGAAAGCGCCGTCCTGCGAGTATAGGTGTTGCCCCGCATCGCCATCCTGGCGGGGCGATAAGAGCTCTTCGGGACTTATAAACCTGCGGACAAGCCATACCCGCAAGAGCTCCTATCGCTCCACCGCAGGCTTGCGCTCACCAGCAACCAGCAACCAGCACGCAAATAAGCTACTCCTCTACCAGATTCCCAGCACGTGCTGCATTCCCAAACTCATGCACGCAATGCCAATCCAGCAGCAAAAGCCCAGCGCGATGGGCTTGCCGCCCTTTTTGACCAGCTCGACGATATCGGTATTAAAGCCAATAGCCGCCATGGCCATCACGATAAAAAACTTCGACAGCTCCTTGATGGGCGCCGTGATGGACACGGGAAGCTGAAGCACCGTGGTGATTACGCTCGCCAGCACAAAGAACAGCACAAACATGGGAAACGCGCGTTTCAACGAGAACGTGCTTTTGGCGTCGCCCCCGGCCTTGCGCGCCAGATGCATCTGCCAGCACGCAAGGACCAACGTGATGGGGATAATGGCCAACGTCCTGGTGAGCTTGACCACCGTGGCGCTCTCGAGCACGTTGGCGCCGGGATGCATGCTGTCCCAAGCGCTCGCCGCAGCCGTTACGGACGAGGTGTCGTTGATGGCGGTGCCGGCAAACAGGCCAAAGCCCTCGTTGGTCAGCCCGAGCATGCCGCCGAGCGTCGGGAACACGAGCGCCGCGATAACGTTAAACAGGAAGATGACCGAAATAGCTTGGGCAATCTCACGATCGTCGGCATCGATGACGGGCGCGGTAGCGGCGATGGCAGAACCGCCGCAAATCGACGAACCCACACCCACAAGCGTCGCGATCTTACCCGGCACGTTCATGACGCGGCAGAGCACAAAGGCGATGACGAGCGAGGTCGAGATCGTCGCCACGATAATCGGCAGCGACTGGGCGCCCTTGGACAGAATCTGGGAGAGGTTCATGCCAAAGCCAAGCAGGATAACCGCGTACTGCAAGACTTTTTTAGACGTATAGGTGACACCGGCGGCGAGCTGTTCGCGATGATTCTTGGGAAAGACGAGCGCCAGAACCATGCCGAAGAGGATGGCGAATACCGGCCCACCGACCACCTCAATCTGTTTGCCGAGCAGCGTTGCGGGGATAGCGATGATCAGGCAGAACAAGACGCCCTTCCAGCGCTCGCGCACGATATTCGCCAGTTGCATATGGGATTCCTTCTTTCTCTTTCACGTTTGCGACGGCTTATGATACGGCAACATTGGGCATAGCCTTGCGCAAATACAGACTAAGATGCCGCAATAGTTCTCGGACGACAGCCGAATTACCCTCCGCGGAGAGCTGATTCGCGGCATAATTAACAACTGACATATGAGTTTGATAGAACAGTTGCGAGGCGCTATGGAAGAATCGATGCACGTCGGCGAGCAGGAAACGAGCCTACAGGACCAGTCCTACCACACCATTCGACGCAAAATCGTCTACCTGGACTACAAGCCGGGCGAAAAGCTGGGCGTCAAGCAACTTTGCGACGACCTGGATATGGGGCGCACGCCCGTGCGCGAGGCTTTGGTTCGCTTGGCGCAGGAAGGCCTGGTGCGCACCGTGCCCCAGAGCGGCACCTACGTCTCACCCATCAACCTCACCCTTGCCGAGAGTGCCTGTTACATCCGCGAGCATCTGGAAAAGCAGGTGATTGTGGAGTGCTGTGCGCGCGCCACGTCGGCCGGCATCGAGCAGCTCGACCGCGCCATCGTGCTGCAGGAAAAGGCCATGGCCGAAGAGGATCGCATCGGCTTCTTTTTAAGCGACAACCTCATGCACCGCATGATCTTTAGCATCGCATGCCGTAGCACCGTGTGGTCGTGGCTCGAAGAGACCAATGCCGACCTGGAGCGCTTCCGCTGGCTGCGCGCCGCCACGCAGGTTCTCGACAATCAGGACATCGTGAACGAGCACAAGCAGATTCGCCGCGCTATCGCCGGTCGCGACCCCATCGAAGCGAGCTTTTTGGTCAGCAAGCACCTGCACATGATGTTCCGCAACCAAACCGAGGTTCTGGACCAGTTCCCCGAGCACTTCGAGACCAGCAAGCTCCGCTAACCTGCCAAAAAGGGACAGGTTTATTTTGGCAGGTTTTATCTGGGCAAACGCAGAAAAGGCCCGGCTCCGTCTTGATTGAACTGCCTCCCATTTCTTGGACATGAGAAATGGGAGGCTTTCTTTATGCGCGTTGATTTGAGAGTGAAGCATGATATCGAGGCCAGGAAGGCGGCCATAGGGCTCTTCGAGCTCGGGCACGGGT
>ENA-OQKN01000118-OQKN01000118.1-human-gut-metagenome-genome-assembly--contig:-NODE-118-length-102592-cov-19.522198_pt1 | contig 102592 bp, 97 predicted proteins | sample MGYA00242776_ERZ504794 | MGnify/ENA primary metagenome ERZ504794 (study PRJEB26092, sample SAMD00036434) | human gut metagenome | host: Homo sapiens | study: EMG produced TPA metagenomics assembly... | reverse complement strand
CGGCCCGCTGCTCTTTGTGCTGTGCGGCCAGCTGCTTCTCCATTGCATTGAACGCGGCAATGTACTTCAGCTTCCACTGCACGGCTTCCTTGCCGGTAAAGCCCATGGCCAGCAGGGAAAAGCCGTCGCGGTTCATCAGGTACATGGGGTACTTCTTGCCGCGGTTCTCAAAAGTAGCGGGGTGAAACATAGATTTGGCGGCTGAATTTTCAGCCACGAGATTTGCGACGGCCTGCATCACATTTTTGTGCTCCTTGCCGAAGCGCTTGGCAACGTCCCGGCTGGATGCCACCGGTTCGCCGTTCTGGGTGGATAAGATGATGTCGTTCATGGTGAATATGTACCTCCTTGTGGGTGACTCCCTTCTGCGGTAGAATAGGGCAGAAGGGAGGTGATAAAATGCAAAATTTTTACGAGTTGAGCTCTGCAGCTCAGACGGCAGCATACCAGCTGTCAGAACTCAGCAATTATGTGTCCGAAGCAGCGAAAATGGCGGATTCTGTTCGCATGGTGAGCAACCAGATGAAATCGATTTACCAAACCGCAGAATGGAACAACATGGCGTACCGCTTGGCGAAAGATGCCAGATTATGTGTGCCAGAGTATCAACTATCCAATCTCGCCAAGAATCTGGCTGGTCAGGCCAGAGCAGATCTCAATTTCACCAATCAGATTTCGGCGCTCTACGGATCGGCAATGGAAAGTCCCGCTTTCCGGTTATCGACAGAAATGCTGAATTCCAATGTGCTAAATCTCACCACCGCACTCCGAACAAGCAACATTACAAATCTTTACTCAAATGCTGCGGCTTTTGCGGATCAGTTAGACTCGATATGGAGCGAAAGTACTTACAGCGAAAAAGAATCCGAAACCGTGCCGCTGGCAAGTACTCAAGCTGTTCTGGATGAAGTCGAACCACTTCTACCTACAGAGGCGGTTGAAACTATCAACGCCAAAATCGCCGAAGTAAAAACTCCGGATAATGCAATCCCCCAAAAAGACTGGGTTGGAATTATCAGCATCATCGTTACAATTCTTCTGTTTTTGGCAGGTCAGGCATTGTCCAGCGAACATGACAAAAAGGAAGAATCTTCATGGTCTGCAACGGCAGAATATCAACAGGAAATGCTCGAAATACAGCGAGAGGAAGCAGAAAGGTCAGAAAACTTCAGACAGCGCACGGAGGAGCATTTCAAAATCGTTGAGGATACGAATGAGCGAATCGCCGAGGCTTTGGAGATGCTCGCCAACCAGAGCGTTGAATTGGATGATCGAGGTCAAAGTGTCCTCGATTCGGATGATTCTCAAGATGATGCAGAGGATCAAGATTCCATACAGGCCGCTCAGCAGGAACAAGCCGATGCTGAGGATTGACCTGCTCCGTTTAAGCTCCTGAACTTCCTTTTCTATCTTCGCCCAGCGTTCCTCTTCCACAGGTCCGCTGGGCTTTTTGTTGTTGTCCATGTGGTTCACCTCCTTGTGGTTGGCTCCCTCCTGCGGTATACTTGGGCAGAAGGGAGGTGGAAATCATGAGTGATGGAAATAAAATTCGGCACAATCTGGCACTTGCTTATGCAAACAACAAATTGCAGATTGCGTTGCAGCGCGGTGAGCGTCCGCAGGGTCTTGACTTGAATGACCCTGCACAGGCAGCCTGCGTACTGGCTTCTTGGTACAGCGACTGTCTGGAGCAACTAATCAATCTTGAGGATAGTAAGATTTATAGTCCCTCCAGCATGGATTAAATAATCCGGTCATCGCGCTCAGTTTTTACGGATGCAGAAAGCAGACTAATGATTCGCTCTGCGTCCGAAAAACTGACATTTTCGCTCTTGAGCTGCTCGAACAGCTTGAGGGCGATTTTCTTTAAGCGCTCGGCGTGTTCGCGGCGCTCTTGGATTTCTTTCTGGATGTTGTTCTTCATCTTCTTCACCTCCTTTGGATGAACTTGCGCACAATATGTGCTCATTCTGCGAAAAAAATTTCTTCGACACTCTGGTCGAAATACTGAGCGATGCGCTTTTTGATCTGGTCGCGGGGAATGCGTTCGCCGCGCTCATACATAAAAAGCGCCGAAGTGCTGATCCCAAGCGCATCAGCAACGGTTTTCGCGTCCATTTCGCCACGCAACGCGCGCAGCTTGTGGCCAATGGTCTTACCGTCCATCTGATTGGGTCACCTCCTTTCTGTGCACTTATTGTACTCAAAACCAAAAAATAAATCTATTCGCAGAGTGCACAAAATGTGCGCAAAAGAATGGTGCACTTTTTGTGCTTGAACTTGTGCACGATATGTGCTATTATTTGATTGTAATAATATAGGGAGGTGGCCTGATGGCAACTTTTGCAGAGCGGCTAAAATCGCTGCGCCGTGAAAAAGGCTGGTCACAGCAACGGCTTGCGGATGAGCTGGATTTGTCCAAGAGTAGTGTAAACATGTATGAACGCGGAGAACGGGAGCCGGGGTTTGAAACCATGGAAGCAATCGCTGACCTGTTTAATGTGGATATGAATTATCTGTACGGACGTACAGATATTAAGATTGCTGACCCGATTGTACTAGCACCCAAGAAGCCCACCATCCCCCCGGGCTTTGAGCCGATGCCAAAGATGAAGAAGATCCCGCTGATCGGCAGCATTGCCTGCGGGGAACCCATCACGGCAGAGCAGAACATTGAAAAAATGGTGGACGTGCCGGAGAACATCCGGTGCGATTTTTCCCTGACCTGCCACGGCGACAGCATGGTAGATGCCGGCATCCACGATAAAGACGTGGTGTATATCCGCATCCAGCCGGAGGTTGAGAACGGAGAGATCGCCGCAGTGCGCATTGATGGTGAAGCTACCCTCAAGCGGGTATATTACAACCCCGGCACGCTGACCCTGATGCCCGCAAACCCGGCTTATGCGCCCATGATCTACACCGGCCCCCAGCTGGAAGAGGTGCACATTGAGGGCAAGGCCGTAGGCTGGACGCACTGGGTAGGGTGAAAAGCGATATTTCACTAAAATTTGCGAAAAATAACCAATAATTGATTATTTTGCAAAATGAGTTGACAAAATCAACAAAAACGCATATAATAGGGGTGCATCTTTACAGGATGCCGTCAGAAACATGATGTTTCAAAATGCTTAACAGACCCCTGGTAGTAAGCCCCCCGCCGATATGGGGAAGGCTGAATCCTGGGGTCTTATTTTTTACCAAAGGAAGTGTAACACAAATGGCAAAGACAGCAATTCTGGTTGATGGCGGCTTTTACCGCAAACGTGCAGCCCACTTGTGGGGCAAAAAGACCGCCGAGGAACGTGCGAAGGAACTGAATGCTTACTGTATGGCTCACCTTCACGATAAGGACGGCAACGAGGAGCGTCAGCTGTACCGCATTTTCTATTACGATTGTGAGCCAGTAGGCCGCCGCAGCGTGTACCACCCGCTGACAAAGAAGAATGTGGATTTGGACAAATCTGATACTTATACATGGACGCAGACCTTTTTGGAAGAATTGCGGAAGCGCAGAAAATTTGCACTCCGCCTTGGTACATTGTCCAACCAAATAGCCTACAATCTGCGCCCGGATGTGACCCGCAAGCTTCTTGCTGGCACAAAGCAGCTGGAAGAGCTGACCGAGGACGATTTCGTTTTTGTGGCTCAGCAAAAGGGCGTGGACATGCGTGTTGGTGTTGATATTGCGTCACTCGCGTATAAGAAGCAGGTTGATCAGATCATTCTGATTGCCGGTGACAGTGATTTTGTCCCCGCTGCCAAGCTTGCCCGACGGGAGGGCGTGGACTTTATCCTTGACCCGATGTGGGCTGATATCAAGCCTGATCTGTTTGAGCATATTGACGGCCTGAAGAGCCAGTGGCGTAAGCGCAGCGAAAAAGCTGAAGCGAAGAAGTAAGGCCAAACAATGTGCAAATTTTGCACATTGCTTCCAGCCGTTGCAAAATCTGCAACAGCTCAATAAAAACAAAAAACGCCCCGGTGCTACCAACACCGAGAGCGTTTGCAGAGTGGCTTGCCCCAGAGGGTACAATCCAACATGAACACTTGTATTGTACCACCTCCGGGCAGGCTTGTCAAAGTGTACCCTTGTGTATGGAGGTGGATTTTATGAAAAAGAGAACCAACACGGCATTTTGGGTCGAGAAGGAAAGCCGCTGGTGCATCGCGGTGCAGAAGAACGGTACCCGCAAGCGCTTTTACAGCAGCACGCCGGGCCGAACAGGACAACGGGAAGCAAACGCAAAAGCGGACGCATGGCTGGATGACAGTATCCGGGACGGCAGGAAGAAGGTAGCCACCCTCTATGCCGAGTGGGTGGAAGAGCTGAAGCTCACCTGCGGCACATCCTATGTTGAGCAGTGCAAGAAATACGGAGATTACTATATTCTGCCTGTCTGTGGGGACATCCGCATTGACGAGCTGACCGAAGGCGATCTGCAAAAAGCCATCAATATGTCTTTCAAAAAGCGATGCCTTAAAAAGGAGCGTCAGCGTAGGTCAAGCGACAAGCCTTTGAGCCGCAAGACCATTATGACGATCCGCTCAACGGAGATCAGCTTTTTGAAATGGTGCCGCCGGAACAGGTACAGTACGATGTTCCCTGAGCTGTCTATCCCGAAGAATGCCCGCATGGGGAAGAAAAAGATTTTACAGCCGACCGCTTTGAAAGTTCTGTTTGATGTGGACACCCGCCTTTACTATGGCAAGCTGGTCTTTGACGAGTATATCTATGCCTACCGGTTTGCAGTTGCTACAGGTGTACGCCCCGGTGAACTTGTGGGGCTCTGGTATGGTGATATCAAAGGAAACACGGTCAATCTGCGCCGCAGCATCAACCGGTTGGATGAGGAAACCACCGGCAAGAACGAAAACGCCATTCGCTCATTTGACATGGGCGAGGAAGCCCATGAGGCCTACGAAGCGCAGGTAGCCTTGCTGAAGGCTTCCGATATCCCGCTGAACTATACCACCCCTTTGTTCCAGATCCCGAACCAGAGAGCTTTATTCAAGCGCTGGAAGAAGTACCAGCGTGACAATGGCATTGAGCCTCAGGTCACGCTGTATGAGATGCGGCACACTTTCGTCAGCATTGAATCCGGCGTATTGACCGACAGCCAGCTGAAGATGCTGGTCGGTCACAGCAAGAACATGGATACTGCCGGAGTGTATCGGCACGAGCTTGATGGTCAGAGGGAAGATCTTGCTGCCGCTACCACCGCGGCATTCAAAAAGGCACAGGCCTGAATCTGGTAACAGTTTTGGTAACACTCTTTTTTGTAAATGTAGCAAAATACATGGGCTACAAACCAACCGCACTACCTTTTTAGCAAGTGTTTAGGCGCGTTGCAGATACGTTTTTGACGTCGCTCAATCATTTTTTGTTGTTCGACCCCCACTACCCGCATAAGAGAAAAAGCGCGATGAGTTCTCAGAATTCATCGCGCTATCTTTTATATAATAAATAGTGTTGTTCGAGGTCTGCTCCCTCGCACAAAAAGAAACCGGTACAAAATGGGTACACCCCTGATAGACATTCCTACGGGTTGGGACCCGCAGGCTAAGCAACAGCAACGGGTTGCGTTAGCTGATTTTTCCGCAGCCCCTTGGCAGGGCTTTGAAAAATCAGAACGCGGCCCCAACAACTCCTCCCTGTTTCAGCCGCAGGCTGCGGTCGTCGTTGTTGCACTGGGCTGATTGCTTGCGGCATAAATGCCGCCGCCTTGTTCGAGCCCCCTCCCTCGCACAAAAAGAAAAACCAGCACACAATGTGTACTGGTTTTTGGTGCGAGGGAGGGGACTCGAACCCCCAAGGATAAACCACACGCACCTCAAACGTGCGCGTCTGCCAGTTCCGCCACCCTCGCATACCGTATTGTTTTCGCAGCCCTGAAATCTCTGAGGTGAAAGACCGTGATGCGGACTGCTTGAATATATTACCACGTTCCCGGCAGATAGTCAAGCGCTTTTTCTCTTTTTAAATGAAATTTTCGGGCCGTCATTTCTTAAGAATATGTTGGTTGAAATGCATGGATGGGTGTGATACTATATAACTAACTATCTCTGCTCAGTTGTTTTGGCAGCAGGGAAGAAGATGATAAGGATACGGCGGAAATGCATTTCTGCGCAGGGTGCAGACCGACCGGTTTTTTGAAAGGAATTTGAGTGGACGCAGGAATGAACGAGAAAAAAGAAAATGTTATTGTAAACGGTTTTTTCTGGCGCTTTGCAGAGCGGTGCGGTGTGCAGCTGATCTCAGCGGTGGTGTCCATCCTTCTGGCGCGCATCCTTACACCCGATGATTACGGCAAGGTGGCACTGGTGACGGTGTTCAACAATATCATGTATGTCCTGCTGGACTGCGGCATTGGCACCGCGCTGGTGCAGAAGAAGGAAGTGGACGAGCTGGATTACTCGTCGGCGTTCTTTTTCAGCATTGTGATCAGCTTTGTGCTGTATGGGGGAATGTTCGTGGCGGCACCGTATCTGGCTGCTTTCTACAATGACCCCAGCATGACCCCGATCTTTCGCGGCATCAGCCTGACAGTGGCGGTCTGCGGCATCAAAACGATCCAGCAGGCGCATGTGACCCGGAACATGAAGTTCCAGTATTTTTTCTATTCCGCCTTTGCGGGCGCGATCGTATCCACGGTCCTGGGCCTGGGCCTTGCCTATATGGGCTTTGGAGTCTGGGCGCTGGTGGTGCAGCAGGTATCCAATATCACGGTGGACACGCTGGTGTTGTGGAAGCTGTCCTCCTGGCGGCCTAAGATGGAGTTTTCGTGGCAGCACCTGAAAGGGCTGCTCTCTTATGGCTGGAAGCTGCTGGCCTCGTCGCTGAGCAGCGTCATCTACAACAACCTGCGCAGCCTGATCATCGGCAAGATGTACACCTCGGCGGATCTGGCGTATTACAATCAGGGCGATAACCTGACTTATAATATCGCGTCAAGCGTGGATACTTCCATTGAGAGCGTTTTGTTCCCGGTCATGTCCTCACTGCAGGATGACCGTGCGCAGGTCAAGAACATGACCCGCCGCTCCATCAAGACCTGTACCTATATTATTGCGCCGGTGATGATGAGCACTGCGTTCTGTGCCGAACCGCTGGTGCGCCTGATCCTCACCGAGAAGTGGCTGCCCTGTGTGCTGTTCCTCAGGGTGTTCTGTCTGGGGTATGTGTGCTGGCCGATCATCACGGCAAACCTGAATGCAGCCAAGGCGGTGGGCCGCAGCGATCTTTACCTGAAATGTCAGCTTTTGAACGAAGGGGTGTGCATCCTTCTTCTGCTGGCAACATTCCGTGTCAGCGTCGAGGCCATTGCATATGGTATGCTGATCACGAATATTGTGACCCAGATCCTGGATGCACAGCTCAACAAAAAGCTGATCGGCTATGGCTATCTGGAACAGATGCGTGATATCCTGCCGACCCTGCTGCTGGCAGCGGGCGCGGGCCTGTGCATGTATCTGGTCATTTTCCTGCACCTGCCGGATCTGCTGACGGTGATCATTCAGGTGGTGGTTGGTCTGGGCATTTATCTGACAGGCTCTGCCATTCTGGAATTGGACACCTTTGAATATTTCAAGGATGTGCTGGCTCCGTCCATCCGGCAGAAGCTGAAACGCTGAAACCGGCATTTTGAATCGTGTAAAAATCCGTCGGGCAGGTGATGTCCGACGGATTTTTGTTCTTTTTGTCTAAAGTATACAAGAACAAACATTAAAAACCGGCAAAGCGACCATTGAAAAAACGCAACTGATATACTAGAATATAAGTACAAGAGCGCGGCACACGGCTGCGCGGAAAATGCAAAGCAGAAAATATAAAACAGGAGGATTTTCCTATGCCTATGAAAATGGGTTGGCGCTGGTATGGCGAGGGCAACGATCCCATCAGTCTGAGCGACATCAAGCAGATCCCCGGCGTGACCAGCATCGTCTGGGCGCTGCACGACAAGATGCCCGGCGAGATCTGGGAGATCGACGAGATCCAGAAGGTAGCCGATCAGATCCACGCCTACGGCTTCGACATGGACGTGGTCGAGTCGGTCAACGTCCACGATGACATCAAGATCGGCCTGCCCACCCGTGACAAGTACATCGAGAACTACAAGCAGTGCATCCGCAATCTGTCCAAGTTCGGTGTCAAGGTCATCTGCTACAACTTCATGCCGGTGTTCGACTGGACCCGTACCGATCTGTTCCACCCCGTGGGCGACGGCTCCACTGCACTGTTCTATGAGAAGGATAAGATCAAGGGCGATTACAAGGCTATGGCTGAGTACATCATGTCCTTCACTGAGAAGTATAACATGACCTTCCCCGGCTGGGAGCCGGAGCGCATGGCAAAGCTGGACGAGCTGTTCAAGGCTTACGCCCCTGTCACCAAGGAAAAGCTGTGGGAAAACCTGAAGTACTTCCTGGAAGCACTGATGCCCACCTGCCATGAGTGCGGCATCAAAATGGCTATCCATCAGGATGATCCCCCTTGGGATATCTTCGGCCTGCCCCGTCTGCTGGTGGATGCTGAGAGCATCGACCGCTTCCTGAGCATGGTGGATGATCCGTACAACTGCCTGACCCTGTGCACCGGTAGCCTGAACGCAAACCCCAACAACAACTGTGCCGAGATCGTGCGCAAGCACTGCGACCGCATTGCCTTTGGTCACATCCGCAACATCCACCACTTCCCCAACGGCGACTTCTCCGAGGCTGCTCACCGCGACTGCTGCGGCGAGACCGGCATCATCGAGGTGCTGCGTGCTTACCATGACTGCGGCTTTGAGGGCTACATCCGTCCCGACCACGGCCGTCAGCTGTGGGAGGAAGGCCCCGGCAACTGCCGCCCCGGTTACGGCAAGTATGACCGTGCTCTGGGCGTTCAGTACATGCTGGGTGTCTGGGATCTGCTGGATCGTCTGGATGAAGAGAAAAAGAAGGGCTGATAAATATGAAGCTGTCTGAGATCAAAAACGGCAATCTGTCCGCCGAGTGGGCAGAGAAGGGCTATGAGCTGCCCAAATTCGATATCGAGGCTGTCAAGGCCAAGACCCACGCCGAACCCACCTGGGTGCACTTCGGCGCAGGCAATATCTTCCGTGCATTCCCGGCTGCCATCCTGAACGATGCGCTGAACACCGGCAAGTATGACCGTGGTGTCATCGTGGCCGAGAGCTTTGACTACGAGATCATCGACAAGGCTTATCGTCCCTACGACAATATGAGCCTGCTGGTCTGCCTGAAGTCCACCGGCGAGATCGAGAAGAAGGTGGTGGCTTCCGTTACCGAGAGCCTGAAGGCTGACTACTCCTTCGGCGAGGACTGGGCACGTCTGGTGGAGATCTTCCAGAACCCCAGCCTGCAGATGATCTCCTTCACCATCACTGAGAAGGGCTACGGCGTTGCTCCTGCTGATCTGGAGCGCGGCCTGACCCCCGTGCTGGCCATGGGCAAGGTCACGGCTCTGCTGTACGAGCGCTTCAAGGCCGGCAAGCTGCCCCTGACCGTCCAGAGCATGGATAACTGCTCCCACAACGGCGATAAGGTCAAGAACGCTGTCCACGCCTATGCTGCCAAGTGGGTGGAGCAGGGTCTGGTGCCCGCCGAGTTCCTGGCCTATGTGCAGGACGAGACCAAGATCACCTTCCCGTGGAGCATGATCGACAAGATCACCCCGCGCCCGGATGCCAAGGTCCAGCAGATGCTGGCCGACGACGGCTTTGAGGATAACTACACCATCGTCACCGAGAAGCACACCTTCACTGCTCCCTTCGTCAACGCCGAAGAGACCCAGTACCTGTGCATCGAGGATCACTACACCAATGGCCGTCCTCCGCTGGAGCTGGGCGGTGTGCTGTACTGCGACCGCGAGACCGTGGACAAGATCGAGAAGATGAAGGTGTGCACCTGCCTGAACCCGCTGCACACTGCCATGTCCATCTATGGCTGCATGCTGGGTTACACCCTCATCTCCGCCGAGATGGCCGATGAAGACCTGCGTGCCTTCATCCAGAAGATCGGCTATATCGAGGCCATGCCTGTGGTCGTTGATCCCGGCGTGCTGAACCCCTACGAGTTCATCGGCGCTGTCATCAACCGCCGTCTGCCCAACCCCTTCATGCCGGATGCTCCCCAGCGTATCGCTACCGATACCTCCCAGAAGCTGGCCATCCGCTTTGGTGAGACCATCAAGGCCTACGAGGCACGCGGTCTGGACAAGAGCAACCTGATCCTGATCCCGCTGGTGCTGGCAGGCTACGCCCGCTACCTGAAGGGCATCGATGACAACGGTCAGGCTTTTGAGCCTTCCACCGATCCGCTGCTGGCTGAGCTGCAGGCCATCGTGGCTCCGCTGGAGGTCAAGGAAGGCGAGCAGGACTTCAGCTGCCTGAAGAAGCTGTACAGCCGTGTTGATGTGTTCGGCGTGGATCTGTATGCCGTTGGTCTGGGCGAGAAGATCGAGGCAATGGCCAAGGAGCTGTTTGCAGGCCCCGGCGCTGTGCGCAAGACCCTGCACAAGTATACGCTGGCCCGCTGATCGGCTGACGCAATAACATAAGCTATCTTCGCACCCGCGCTGCGCTTTGCTTTGCCGCAGCGTGGGTTTTTTATATACAAAAAAGAACTGCTGATATCTCATCAGCAGTTCTTTTGGCCTGTATATATGCTGGATCTTATGCTTTTCGGCAGTCGTGCAGCTTTTCTTTGGGCAGGATGCCGGCCAAAAACTTCCACACCACTTCCATGCGGTCGTTCAGTAAGTAAGCTTTCTCTTTTTCTACGTAGAGGTACACCGCATTGTCCGTGCGGTAAGCGCAGTAAAAGCTGTCCCATGCGTGGCGGCTGGTGGGTTCGGGCTTGTCCTGCTGGCCGTACATCCACACAGCAATGCCGGTGTCGGCCAGCTCCACACGGTAGAAGGCCCGCGGCAGGTGCATCTGTTTGATCTGCCGGGAAACGCTGCGGAAGAACGAGTAAAAGTAGCTCACCGGCAGGCCGATGCCCACAATGGCAAGCACAGCAGCCAGCAGCCCGGCACCCGGGCGCTTGCCCAGCTGCGAAAGGCAGACGGCGGCAAAAGCCAGCATAATGGCGGCAAAAACAGCGGGACGCAGCCATGCTTTGCGGTGATGGAATGCATCGAACACGGCAAAATCGCGGAAGCCCTGCTCACCCATGGTGGTGGAAACGGAGATGGTCTGGGACATAAAGTCGCCTCCTTTGTATTTACAGGCATCGTACCACAATTGCGCGGTTTAGGCAAGAGAAAAACATGCAAACCTTGCCAATCCGGCCCAAAGCGTGGTACAATAAATCGTTACCAAACGAAAGGAGGCGGCAGGCTTTGCAGCACCGCAAGCGGCAGATCACCCTCAAGCAGCGCATGGGCTTGTGTCTGGCAGCATTTTTTGCGGCCTTTGCCATGCAGCTCACGCTCAATGGCTACCAGTCCAGAGCAGTGCAGGCAGTACAGGACGCGCAGATGGGCTGCTTCAACGCCATCAGCCGCTTTCAGGGCGGTGTGGAAAGCTCTATTTCCGTGCTGGAGAACTACCGCTGGGAGAACAGCGAGCCGGAGGAGATCATTGACCGGCTGCAGTCGGCATCTTCCACCTGCAATGCATGGCTCTGGCGCATCGGTACCAGTCTGGACAGTCTGGAAAGCGTCAGCGATGAGCAGCGGGTGCTCTACAGCGCAGTGGATACGGTCTATCAGACCTACACCGGCCTGCTGGATGAGCTGGAAAACGACCTGCTCAGCGGCAACGATGCCGCAGCTTCCCAGCTGTATTATGCAAAGGTGGTGCCCTGCGGCGATTACCTGAGCCAGTACACTCTGCAATTGCTGGAAACCGCCATTCAGGATTCCCAGACCACCTACACCACCATCTCGGCCCTGAACGAGCGCATCACCATGCTGCAGACGGTGGTGGTGGCGCTGTGCGTGGCGCTGGGCTGCGTTACCGGTTTGATGGTCATGCGTCTGCTCACGCCGGTGCAGCAGATGATCGCTGCCTCCCGCGCCATTGGCAAAAGTGAGTTCGACACCCCGGACATCCCGCTGCCCAAGCAGCCGGAGATCGCTCGGCTGGCCGAGTCCTTCAACATCATGAAGCACTCCATGGCCCAGCAGGTGACCACCCTGCAGGAGAAAAACGAGATCGAGCGGGAGCTGCACCGCCAGAAGACCGAAGCACTGGAGCTGCAGAACCGCATGGAGCGCAGCCGGCTGCAGCAGCTGCGCAGCCAGATCGACCCGCACTTTCTGTTCAACACCCTGAATGTGATCCAGCAGACCGCCGGCACCGAGACGGCCTACCGTACGCAGGCGCTCATCATGGCGCTTTCGCACCTGCTGCGCTACAGCCTGATGAGCAACGATGAACAGGTGCCGCTCTCCCGTGAGGTGCGCATCGTGGATGAATATTACTCCATCTACCATGTCCGCTTTGGTGAGCGGGTGCGTATGGAGTGGCGCATTTCCGATTCGCTGGATCTTACCGAGACCATGGTACCGTCCTTTATTTTACAGCCCATCGTGGAAAATGCCTTCAAGCACGGCATCTGCCCCAAAGAGGAGGGCGGTGTGGTGCGCATCCGCGTGAACCCTCTGCGGGAGAAGGGACTGCTGTGCATCCGCGTGGTGGATAACGGCGTGGGCATCCAGCTGGATCAATTACGACAGCTGCGCGGGGCGCTCAGCCAGCCCGGTGAGCGCTGGGAGCATATTGGCATTTATAATGTTGCGGCCCGCCTGCGTCTGCTGGATCGGAACAGCCGCTTTGTGATACGGTCCCATCCGGGACGCGGTACGGCGGTGGTGCTGTATCTGCCATTGGTGGAGAATGAGGAGGAGTTTGAGGAATGATTCGTCTGTTGATCGCGGATGATGAAGCACTGGAACGGGAAACGCTGGCGGACATCGTGGCCCGCCGCTTTGAGCACGAAGTGACCATCGAGACTGCCGAGAACGGCCGCAAGGCAGCGGATACGGCGGTGCTGTGGGGCGCAGACCTGATCCTGATGGACATTGAGATGCCCGGTATGAACGGTCTGGATGCAGCCCGCGCCGTGCTGGAACAGCGCCCGGAGTGCAAGGTGATCTTTGTTACGGCCTACAGTCTGTTCCAGTACGCCCACGAGGCCATGCATCTGGGTGCCTGCGATTATCTGCTCAAGCCGGTGAACCCGGACGAAGTGGAAGCTTCCATCCGCAAGGCCATCCGTCAGATCGAGGCGGGCCGCCGCCTTGCAGAGCTGGCTCCGGTGGAACCGGAGCCGGAAGCTGACCCGGAGAGCGATGCCGCCGAAGCAGGGGAGAACGACCGCAATGCACTGGTCATGGCCCATGTGCGCAAGTATATGGAGGATAACTATATGTTCGACCTCTCGCTGGACAGTGTGAGCGAGATCCTGCATATCAGCCCGGCGTATCTCTCGGCACAGTTCAAGAAGTACCAGAAGATGAACTTTCTGGACTGCCTGACCGAGCTGCGTATCAACGCTGCCAAGGAGCTGCTCACCGACCCGTTCCGTTCGGCAGCAGAGGTGGCTTCCATGGTGGGCTATGAGGATTCCAGCTATTTTGCCCGCACCTTTAAAAAACGCACCGGCATGACCCCCACCCAGTACCGCAGGGAAGCGGCCAAGGCTGCACGGGAGGCCCGCCTGTGACCCGCCGTCAGATGCTCACCGCCCTGTTCGGCGCGGCGGTGCTGGCACTGCCGGTGGCGGGCTGCGGCCATCAGCCGGTGCAGGACGAGCCGGGGGCGGAGCTGATCCTGCGCTATGCGGAGAACCAGCCGGAGGATTATCCTACTACGCAGGCGGCGCTGGCCTTTGCGGATCTTGTGGCCCAGCGCACCGATGGCCGCGTGAAAGTGCTGGTGTACAGCGGGGGAGAACTGGGCGCGGAGCAGAGCGTGATCCAGCAGATGCAGTTTGGCGGCATTGACTTCTCCCGCGTGTCCCTCAGCCAGTTGGCTGAGTATGAACCGGCGCTGAGCGTATTGCAGCTGCCGTACCTTTACACCGACGCCGACCAGATGTGGCGCGTGCTGGATGGGACCATCGGCGACGAGTTCCTCTCCACGCTGGAGTCGCTGGAGCTGACCGGCCTTTCCTGGTTTGATGCCGGTGTGCGCAGCATCTACACCCGGCAGAAGGTGACATGCCTTGCAGATCTGCAGGGCATGACCATCCGCGTGCAGGAATCGGACATGATGAGCGAAATGATCACCGACCTTGGCGCAAAGCCGGTAAAGGTAGTGTACAGCAAGGTGTATGCCGCCCTGCACAACGGTGAGATCGATGGCGCAGAGAACAACTGGCCCAGCTACGAAGCCATGGGTCACTACGAGGTAGCACCTTACTTTTTAAAGGATGAGCATACCCGCGTGCCGGAGGTGCAGCTTGCAAGCCCTGCTGTGATGGAAAAACTGGCCGCACTGGACGAGCGCTACCCGGAGATCATCCGCCTGTGTGCCCGGGAGAGCGCCAAGGTGGAGCGCAGGCTCTGGGCGCAGCAGGAGGCGGAATCGGAAAGTGATCTGCGTGCAGCAGGCATTGAGGTGACAGAGCTGGACGAAGAAGAAAAGGCAAGGTTCCGTGCTGCTGTGCAGCCGATGTATGATCGGTTTGCCCGGCAGGGCGAATTGATCGCCCGCATCCGGCAGGCATAAGCCCCACAGAAAAGCCCGGAAAAGATGGGCAAAGAAATCAGGAAAACAGAAAAAAGAACCGGCAAAGTGCTGTGTGCTCTGGACCCCAAAGGGGAGAGCATCCAGCGCTTTGCTTTTCTATTGAATACAGGAATGTATCCATCTGTTAGGCGAAGGTGCACAAACAAAAAGTAAAGCACTTGGCATTTTTCACAAAAGAAATTCTGACATTTTTTCAAAAAACAGGACATTTTTTGAAAGCCCTTGTTTCGTTTAAAAAAATTTGCTAAAGTGTGTACAGTAAATGAACGGCATGCGGGTCCTGTGCAGACCGGGCCGTTCGGGAGATTTAAGGAGGACGATTTATTATGAAAAAGATCACTCGTCGCAGCTTTCTGGCAGCAGCCGGTGTTTCCGCCGCTGCTCTGGCTCTGACCGCATGTGGTGGCTCCAGCAATTCTGCTGCTGCTTCCACCTCTACCGCAGCTTCTTCCACCGCAGCTTCTGCTGCTGGTGATGCTACTGCTGCTGCAAACGATCCCAAGGTGACTCTGGTCTACGCCGAGGTCAACCCGCTGGATACCATCGTTGGCCAGACCGCTACCCACTTCAAGGAGAAGGTCGAGGAGCTGACCGGCGGTTCCGTCGTCATCGACGTGCAGGCTTCCGGCGTTCTGGGTTCTGAGAACGACGTTCTGGACGCAATCCTGGGCGGTTCTACCTCCATCGATATGAGCCGTATCTCCGCTTTTGCACTGACCAGCTACGGCTGCAACAAGTCCAAGTTGCTGTCCATCCCCTTCACCTTCGAGAACCGCGCACACTTCTGGAACTTCGCCAACAGCGATCTGGCACCTGAGTTCCTGAACGAGCCTCAGGAGCTGGGCCTGCCCGTTCGTGGTGTCTTCTACGGCGAAGAGGGCTTCCGTCACTTCTTCACGGTCAACCCTGTTTCCGGCATTGATGATTTCAAGGGCCTGAAGCTGCGCGTGTCCAACGACCCCGTCATGAACGGCCTGGTCGAGGGTCTGGGCGCTAACCCCACCGTCGTTTCCTTCGGTGAGCTGTACAGCGCACTGCAGACCGGCGTTGTGGATGGTGCTGAGCAGCCCATCGCAAACTACAAGTCCAATGCATTCCCCGAGGTTGCCAACAACCTGATCCTGGACGGCCACACTCTGGGCGCTGTTCAGGCTGTTATCACTGATAACGCATGGGGCAAGCTGACCGAGAACCAGCAGGCTGCCATCATGGAGGCCGGTGCTGATACGCAGGCCTTCAATGCAGACCTGTCCGAGACCGCTGAGAACAAGGTTCTGGATGAGCTGAAGAGCTCCGGCTGCAATGTCGTGGATGTTCCCGATAAGGCACCTTGGCAGGAAGCTTGCCAGAAGGTCATCAGCGAGAACACCTCCGATCAGGCTGAGCTGTATCAGCAGCTGCTGGACATGAAGGCATAATTGAAAAAGCCTTTCCTGTTCTGAGATAGTATATAGCCCGGCGGGGGACTACGGGATACGCCCGCAGACCTGCCGGGCTTTTTATATGGAGGAATTCATATGCCGAAAATCTTTACCACTTTGGATAAGATCAAGCCGGCGTACGACATCACCTACAAAGTGGTCCTGTTTATCTGCAAGCTGCTGCTGATCGCAGATATCCTCATCACTACCATGTCGGTCATCGGTCGTTACGTCTCGTTCATCCCGGACCCGGCATGGTCGGAAGAGGTTGTGCTGACCTGTATGAGCTACATGGCCGTGCTGAGTGCTGCTCTGGCCATCCGCCGCGGTGCCCATATCCGCATGACTGCGTTTGACGTGTATCTGCCCAAAACCGCCGTCAAGGTGCTGGATATTCTGGCCGATCTTGCCGTGTGCATTCTGGGTGTCATCATGATGGTGGTCGGCTGGAACTATGCCACCACTTTGGGCGGCCGCGGCTTCTACGTGTCCATGCCCTGGCTGAGCCGCTTCTGGATGTACTTCCCGGTGCCGCTGGCCGGTGTTGCCATGATCATCTTCGAGATCGAGGCACTGTACAACCACATCAAGAGCATTTTTGTAAAGGAGGAAGTGTAATATGACAGTTCAGACACTGGCAATCATTGTCCTTCTTGTCAGCTTCTTTGTAATGATCTTCCTGCGTTTCCCCATTGCATACGCCGTTGGTCTTTCCAGCGTGCTGTGCATGATGGTGCAGGGTCAGGCACTGACCGATGTCTGCCGTCTGATGGTCAAGGGCATCTCTTCCTTCAGCCTGATGGCCGTGCCGTTCTTCATCACCATGGGCGTACTCATGGGCTCCGGCGGCATTTCTGAAAAGCTGATCGCTCTGGCTGATGCCTGCGTGGGCTGGATGCGCGGCGGCATGGCAATGGTCAACATCGTTGCTTCCTACTTCTTCGGCGGTATTTCCGGTTCTGCATCTGCAGATACCGCTTCCATCGGCTCCATCATGATCCCCATGATGGTCGATCAGGGCTACGATGCCGACTTCTCCACTGCTGTTACCATCACCTCCTCCTGCGAGGGTCTGCTGGTTCCTCCGAGCCACAACATGGTCATTTATGCCACCACTGCCGGCGGCATCTCGGTCGGCAGCCTGTTCCTGGCAGGTTATCTGCCCGGTGCTCTGCTGGCCATCGTCCTGATGATCGGTTCCTACATCATCTCGGTCAAGGAGAATTACCCCAAGGGCTCTCCGTTCAGCATCAAGGCCTTCGTTAAGCAGCTGGGCACTTCCATCTGGGCACTGGCCGCTGTTGTTATCGTTGTGTTCGGCGTTGTTGGCGGTGTGTTCACCGCTACCGAGTCTGCAGCTATTGCAGTTGTCTACTCTCTGTTCGTGTCGGTGTTCGTCTACAAGGGTCTGGACTGGAAGGGTGTCTGGCATGCACTGGATGAGTGCGTGAACACTCTGTCCATCGTGCTGATCCTGATCGCTACCTCTGCAGTCTTCGGCAACTGCCTGACCATGCTGCATGTGCCGGATCTGGCTGCAAATGCCATTACCAGCGTCACCGATAACCCCTACATCATCGCTCTGCTGATCGACCTGATCATCTTGGTTCTGGGCTGCATCATGGATATGGCTCCCATCATCCTGATCGCTACTCCCATCCTGCTGCCCATCGCAACCTCCATCGGCATCGATCCCATCCAGTTCGGTATCATCGTGGTTCTGAACTGCGGCATTGGCCTGCTGACTCCTCCTGTCGGCGCTGTGCTGTTCATCGGCTCTGCCGTTGCAAAGCGCCCGATGGAAAAGGTCGTCAAGGCGACCCTGCCGTTCTACCTGTGCATGTTCGTTGCACTGCTGCTGCTGACCTTCATCCCCGACATCAGCCTGGCGATCCCCAAGCTGCTGGGCGGCTACGTCAGCCCCATCACCAACCCGCTGGGTCCTGTGTTCATCCACTGATAGCCTGACGGCATAAGGTAAAACCGTTAAAGTCCTCTGCATGAAAGTGCAGGGGACTTTTTGTATGCTAAAAACTTTATTTTCCCTCTTGCATTCTGTCGGAATCGTGCTATAATAGTAAGGCAATCGTTTCCAAGGCCGCTCGACGGGGTAGCCGATATTGAAGGTTGTGATGGGCACATACATTTATAATATGGCCCCAATAAGTCAGAACCAGAAATGAGGTGAAAAGAATGAAACAGGGTATCCATCCGAACTACGTTGACTGCACCATCACCTGCGCATGCGGCAACGTCATTAAGACTCGTTCCACCAAGCCTGAGATCCACGTCGAAGTTTGCTCCAAGTGCCATCCTTTCTACACTGGCAAGCAGAAGCTGGTTGACTCCGGCGGACGTGTTGAGCGCTTCAACAAGCGTTTCGGCCGTAAGTAATTATGGTTTTCTGAGCACCGTTTCCTTTGGGAGACGGTGCTTTTTTGCTGCCTTTTTGGCATATGAAAGGGCGGCCTGAATCATTCTTAAGAATTCTTTTTGCATCCCGCCACAGGATTGTCTTAATTTTTACACATTTTCGGTCTAAAATATACCAGCATTGAACTAGATGAAAAAGGAGCGTTTGCTGTGATCGAAGTATCGCATCTGAGCAAAAAGTATGGCACGCACCCTGCCATTGAAGATTTGTCCTTTACGGTGGGCGACGGCCAGATCTTCGGCCTGCTCGGCCCCAACGGCGCGGGCAAGTCCACGATCATGAATATCCTCACCGGCTACCTTGCCCCCACCTCCGGTGAAGTGAAGGTGGCGGGCTTCAGCCTGCCGGAGCAGGCCCAGCAGGCCAAGGCCTGCGTGGGCTACCTGCCCGAGCAGCCGCCGCTCTACCCGGAAATGACGGTGCAGGAATATCTGGATTTTGCTGCAGAGCTGAAAGGCATCAAAAAGAAGGCCGACCGCAAAGAACAGGTGCGCAAAGCTGCCTGCCGCACCGGGCTGGAAGAGGTGCTGCCCAGGCTCATCCGCAGTCTGTCCAAGGGCTACCGCCAGCGCGTGGGCATTGCGCAGGCACTGCTGGGCGCGCCGCAGCTCATCATTCTGGACGAGCCTACCGTGGGCCTTGACCCTGCACAGGTCATCGAGATCCGCAGACTGATCCGGGAGCTGGGGAAAAGCCACACGGTCATCCTGTCCAGCCACATCCTCAGCGAGGTGCAGGCAGTGTGCAGTCAGGTGCTGATCCTTTCCAAGGGGCATCTGGTGGCGGTGGGTGCGCCGGAACAGCTGGCCGAAAAGCTGAACCCCGGCAGCCGTCTGCGCGCTACCGCTCTGGGCGGGGGGAAGACCGTGCTGAAAGCAGTCGGTTCCATTCCGGGCATCCGCAAGGTGGAGATCGAATCCGAGGCCGACGGACAGGTGACCTTTACCGCAGAAAGTGCCGATGCTTCTGACCGCCGCGCCGAGGTGTCCCGCGCCCTTTCGCAGGCCGGATGCACGGTGCTGGCGCTGGCAGCGGAAAACAGGACGCTGGAGGAAGTGTTCCTTGCACTGACCGAAAACGAGTCTGAAACACCATCGGATGAAGGAGAGGAGAAAACGGAATGATCGCCATTTTCAAACGCGAAGTCCGCAGCAGCTTTCATGGCATGATCGGCTACGTGCTCACCGCCTTTATGCTGGCGGCAACGGCCATCTATTTTGTTGCCCTGAATCTGGGCTACGGCCTGACGGATTTTGGCTATTACACGCTTTACCGCACCACGTTTGTGCTGCTTTTGTATATCCCGGTGCTCACCATGCGCTCCTTTGCAGAGGAACGCCGCACCCGCACCGATCAGCTGCTGCTTACCAGCCCGGTGTCTGTGTGGGAGATCGTGCTGGGCAAATTCTTTGCCCTGTGCGTCATCTTTGCACTGCCGTGCCTTGCCGATGCGGTCATGATCCTTGTACTGGCCGCACTGGGTGCCACCGGCACGGCCACGCTGGCAAACTTGGCCGCTCTGCTGTGCTATTATCTCATGGGCTGCGCCGCCATTGCCATTGGCGTGTTTCTTTCCAGCCTGACCGAGAATCAGATCATTGCTGCGGTGGCAGGTGTTGCCGCACTGCTGCTGGCCTACATGATGCCCAACCTGCGCAGCATGTTCACCGCAGGCAGCGCAGTGGCGCTGGCCCTGTTCACCGCCATTGCGGCAGTGCTCAGTGTGGTGGCAGGCCTGCGTACCCGCAGCTTTACGCTGGGCTGCCTGACCTTTGCGGGCTGCTGTGTGGTGCTGACGGCACTGTTCCTGCTGCAGAGCAGCTGGCTGACCGAAGCGTTCAGCGCGGTGCTCAGCGGGCTGTGCCTGTTCACGCCGTTTGAAGAGTTTGTCAACAACAGCTTTTCCATCCCGACGCTGGTGTACTACCTGACCGTGACCATGCTGTTTTTGTTCTTCACGGCGCAGGGTCTGGAAAAGCGCCGCTGGAACTGAGGGGAGGGGAACAACATGAAAAATTTCAAATTTTCTTCCTCCGCAAACGGCAAGGTGTTCCGCAATGGGCTGTACTCCACGGCCATTCTGGCAGCAGCCATCGTGTTGGCCGTGCTGATCAATCTGCTGGTGGGGGCCATCCCGAAAAAATACACCGAGTTCGACCTCTCTGCCGCCAAAATGTACACGCTGGGTGACAGCTCCAGGCAGCTGATGCAGAGCCTGGATCAGGACGTGACCGTTTATTATCTCTGTGAGACCGGCAGCGAGGATGCCATTATCACCAAGCTGCTGGATCACTACGCCGACGAGAGCGGTCACTTCCACTGGGAGCAGAAGGACCCGGCGCTTTACCCGACCTTTGCAGCGCAGTACGGCGCAGAGAATGCATCCACCGGCAGTCTGATCGTAGTCAGCGGTGAGAACAGCGAAGTGCTGAACGCCGCCGAACTTTACGAGTACGATTACTCCGATTACTACACCACCGGCGCTGCCAACGTGACCTTTGGCGGCGAAAAGCAGATCAGCTCTGCCATCTACAAGCTGACTGCCGCAGCAGAAAGTCATGCCTACTACACCACCAACCACGGCGAGCAGGCGCTTACCTCCTCGCTGACCGAGGCGCTCAAGGCGCAGAATATCGATGCCCAGCCGCTGGATCTGCTCACCGGCACCATCCCGGAGGACTGTGATCTGCTCATCATCAGCGACCCCGCTTCGGATTTTGCAGCTGACGGCCTTGTGGATGAGATCGCGCAGCTGCAGGCCTATCTGGGAAACGGCGGCAAGGTGCTGCTGACCACCAGCGGCTATACCGAAACGCCCAATCTGGATGCAGTGATGGCACAGTTCGGCCTTGCGCGTGAGCCGGGCCTTGTGGTGGAGGGCGATGCGGGCCACGCGCTGTACGGCTACCCGTACTCGCTGTTCCCGGACTACGCGGCCGCCGACGAAAGCACCGCGCTGGACGGCGTGAATCAGAGCACCCATGTGATGCTCTCGGTGGCACAGGGCATCACCATTACCGAGACAGACGATGTGACGGCGGAACCGCTGCTGTATACCACCGAGGATGCCTACAGCAAGCAGGACTTTGATGCCAGCTCTTCTTCCGCAAAGGAAGCTGGCGATACCGACGGCCCGTTCTCGCTGGCCGTATGGGCGCGCAATGAATCCACCGGTGCCGAGGTGATCTGGATCGGCTGCCCCAACATGGACAACGAGCAGGTGTACCAGTCCATCCCGGGCAACCTGACCTTCCTGCAGGGCTGTGCCGCTTCGCTGGTAGGGCAGAGCCTGCTCATCGACACCAAAGCACTGGAAGCTGCACCCATCACGGTCCCGGCTTCCGCATCCATGACGCTGGGCATGGTGTTCGTATTCGTGCTGCCCGCAGCAGTGCTCATTGCAGGTGCTGTGGAGGTGCTGCTGCGCCGCCGCAGGTAAGGGGGCACTGCCATGAAAACAAAACAGCGCACCCTTGCGGTGCTTCTGGTGCTGGTGCTTGTGCTGGGCGGGCTGCTGTGGTTTGTCAGCCGCAGCAATGCCGCAGAAGAAGCTGCTTCCAGCGCCGCCGCAGAGGGCAGCATCCTGCTCTCTTCCTTTGCGGCAGGCGATGTGACCAGCATCCGGTATGCCTATGGCGGCGAAACGCTTACCCTAAATTACGATTCCGGCAGCTGGACGCTGGCGGATGACCCGGACTATCATCTGGATGCATCTGCCTGCAATACCATGGTCACGGCGCTGGTATCCCTGAACGCCAAACGTCAGCTCACGGCTCAGCCCGGCGAGGACTACGGCCTTGCCGACCCGGCTGTTACGGTCACGGTGACGGCGGCAGGCGAGACGAATACCTTTGCCTTTGGCACCGAGAACCCGGTCACAGGAGATCTGTACGTGCAGAAGGCAGGGGACGATGCCGTGTACACCGTTTCTGGCAACAAGGCGGCCTGCTTTGAGCTGACCAAAGCGGACCTTTTTGGCGCGTTCAACCCGGCGGGACTGACAGCCTCCGCGCTGGAAAGTGTTTCCATTATGACGGGCAGCGGCACCCTTGCACTGAATGCAGTCTCTGAGCCTGCGGAAGCGGAGAGCGATTCCTCGGAAAGTGCGGCCGATTCCACCACCTATCAGACCGTGTGGCGGCTGGCCGATGAACCCTTTGCCGATCTGGACGACAGCAAGGTGCAGAGCATCCTCTCTGCTCTGGCAGGCTATGTGACCGCACAAATCACGGATGCCGACCCTTCGGCCTATGGCTTTGCTGCACCGCTTGCAACGGTGCGGGCCGCCTCTGCCGATGGGACTGTGACCCTCCACTACGCCGAAAATGCAGACGGCTGCTGGATGATGGTGGAGGGGGACAGTTCCGTCTATGCGGTTGACCTTGACACTGTGCAGGCCCTTCTGATAACGGCCGCTGCCTTAAAAGCGGAATAAAAACCTTTGTGCGCCGTATGCGGAAAGCCCGCTGCGGCGCATGTTTTTTTGTTGCGGCGTGTAAAGCTTCGGCAAACATTGGCAGAGTGATTGACATTTCAGCAAAGATTGATTAAGATAGACGAGACAGGGCAGAATAACTGCGCAATATAAGAGCCTGCTTTTGCAGGTTCTCCGGTCGTCATGGATGTTGTGCGGGGCTGGGTCGCCCTGGTACGAGGGATGGGGCATGGCCCTGTCTTTTTTCGTATCTGAGTTACAAGGAGGATAAAGTAAAAAATGGACAACTCGGTGATCGTTTCACTGCGGGATATCGTAGTGGAATTTGACGGTCAGCGCATTCTGGATGGGCTGAACCTCGACATCCATGACAAAGAGTTCGTAACGCTGCTGGGCCCTTCCGGCTGCGGCAAAACCACCACCCTGCGTCTGATCGCAGGTTTTCTGGAACCCAATTCCGGCAAAGTGCTGCTGAAAGGTGAGGACATTACCGGCGTGCCGCCCTATAAGCGCCCGGTGAACACCGTTTTTCAGAAATACGCACTGTTCCCGCACCTGAACGTGTTCGAGAACGTGGCCTTCGGTCTGCGGCTCAAAAAGATGGACGAAGAGACCATCCGCCGCAAGGTGCGCAACATGCTGGAAGTTGTTGGCCTGAAAGGCTTCGAGCGCCGCAGCATCAGCCAGATGTCCGGCGGCCAGCAGCAGCGCGTGGCCATCGCCCGCAGTCTGGTGAACGAGCCGGAGATCCTTCTGCTGGATGAACCCCTTGGCGCACTGGACCTCAAGCTGCGCAAGGAGATGCAGCTGGAGCTGAAGCGCCTGCAGCGCGAAATGAACATTACCTTTATTTATGTTACCCACGATCAGGAGGAAGCCCTTACCATGTCCGATACCGTCGTGGTCATGAACGGCGGCAAGGTGCAGCAGATCGGCACGCCGGAGGATATTTACAATGAGCCGAAGAATGCCTTTGTTGCAGACTTCATTGGCGATTCCAACATCGTGGACGGCGTGATGCACCGGGATTTTCTGGTGTCCTTCTCCGGCGTGGACTTCCCCTGTGTGGACCGCGGCTTTGCCCGCGAGCAGAGCGTGCAGGTAGTGGTGCGCCCCGAGGATATCGAGGTGGTCTCTCCTGTGGAAGGCCAGCTTGTCGGCGTTGTGAACGATGTCATCTTCAAGGGTGTCCACTTTGAGATGCATGTGGAGTGCGAGGGCCGCGAATGGCTGATCCATTCCACCCGCGCCTGCACCCCCGGTGAGACCATTGGTATGCGCATCGGCCCCAACGAGATCCACATTATGGCGCGTTCAGAGGGGTGAGCCGCAATGATGAAGATTTACGATAAAAAGCTGGCCTATCCGTACTTTGTATGGATGACGCTGTTCACAGTGGTGCCTTTGATCATCGTGGTGTACTATGCATTTACGGATGCAAACGGAGCTTTCACGCTGGATAACCTCACCTCCATCAGCGGCTACGGCTCGGTGTTTGCCCGCAGCCTGCTGCTGGCCCTCATTGCCACGGTCATTTGTCTGGTCATTGCGTTCCCGGTGGGCTATTTTCTTTCCCGCCTGCGGGTGAACAAGCAGCACATCATGCTCATGCTGGTCATGCTGCCCATGTGGATGAACTTTCTGCTGCGCACCTACGCATGGATGGGCCTGCTCAGCATCAACGGCCCGGTGAACGCTGTTCTGGGCGTGTTCGGCCTTGGTCCCTTCAATATACTCAACACCTCCGGTGCGGTGGTGCTGGGCATGGTGTATAACTATGTGCCCTATATGATCCTGCCGCTGTACACCAGCATGACCAAGATCGACCAGAGCCTGGTGGAAGCTGCGCAGGATCTGGGTGCTTCCACCACCAAGACCCTTCTCCGGGTGCTCATTCCCATGAGCGTGCCCGGCATCAGCACCGGCATCACCATGGTGTTCGTCCCGGCGGTGTCCACCTTTGTTATCAGCCGTATGCTGGGCGGCGGCTCCAACCTGCTCATTGGCGATCTGATCGAGATGCAGTTCCTTGGCAACAGCTACAACCTGAACGTGGGTTCTGCCATGAGCCTTGTGCTGATGATCATTGTGCTGCTGTGCATGAGCTTCACCTCCAGCTTTGATGAAGATGAAATGGAGGGCGTGTCCTGATGAAAACGAAACATCTGCGCCTGATGCAGCGCGTCTATATCGTGCTGTTTTTCTGCTTCATGTACCTGCCCATTGCATACATGATCGTATTCAGCTTCAACCAGTCCAAGGGCTATTCGCTCTTCACCGGCTTTACCCTCAAGTGGTACTCCAGCCTGCTGCACAACTCCTCCATCCTGCATGCGCTGCTGGTCTCGCTGGAAGTGGCTCTGATCTCTGCGGTCATTGCCACTGTGTTGGGTACAGCGGCAAGTCTGGGTATTGCGTCCATGGGCCGCGGGAGCCGCCTTGTCGTCACCAACATCACCTATATCCCGGTGGTCAACCCGGAGATCATCACCGGCATCTCGCTCATGCTGCTGTTCGTGGCCTACCAGCGCTTTGCCGGGGGTGTCTCCTGGCTGCCGGATACCATCATGGGCTTCCCGACGCTGCTCATTGCGCATATCGCGTTCAATGTGCCGTATGTCATCTTCAACGTCACGCCCAAGCTCAAGCAATTGGATATCAAGCTGTATGAGGCAGCGCTCGACCTTGGCTGCGACCCCAAGCAGGCCTTCTTCAAGGTCATCCTGCCGGAGATCAGCCCGGCCATCCTGTCGGCATTCCTCATCTGCCTGACCTATTCCATCGACGACTTCATGATCTCCTATTTCAACTGCGGCACGGTGGAAACGCTGCCCATCGCCATCTACTCCATGACCCGTAAAAAGGTCAGCCCGGAGATCTATGCGCTGTCCACCATCATGTTCGTGGTCATTCTGTGCATCATTCTGATCTCCAACGCAATGGAGAGTCGCAGCTACCGCCGCGACCAGAAGGCGCTGAGAGGGGAGGGCGTGTGATGAAACGTTTTGCTGTGTTGCTGCTGGCGCTGGCAATGACGGTCTGCTGTGCAATGCCCGCCTTTGCCGCCGGCACCATTGAGGTCACCGAGGATGTCTCGGTGTCGGACGATTACGACTGGACCCGCTTCAAGGGCCAGAACGTGGCCATCAATGTCTATAACTGGGGCGAGTACATCTCCAACGGCTCGGACGACAGCGTGGACGTGGTGGCGGCCTTTGAAAAGCTCACCGGCATCAAGGTGAACTACACCACCTTCGACTCCAATGAGTCCATGTACGCAAAGCTCAAGTCCGGCGCAGCCAACTACGATGTGGTCATTCCGTCGGATTACATGGTGGCAAAAATGATCGCCGAGGGGATGCTCAAGCCTCTGAACTACGACAATATCCCGAACTTCAAAAAGATCGATCAGGAATACGTGAATCCGGATTACGATCCGCAGAATGCCTACACCGTGCCCTATATGCTCTGCACCACCGGCATCATTTATAACACCACCATGGTGGACAAAGCGCCCACCAGCTGGGCCGACCTGTGGGACGAGCAGTACGCAGGCAATATCCTGATGTTCAACAACAGCCGCGATGCTTACGCCATTGCTGCTTTTAAGAGCGGCCACGATATCAACCCGCAGTCCACCGAAGAGGTGGATGAGGTGGTGGAAGAGCTGAAGGCTCAGAAGCCGCTGGTGCAGGCCTACGTCATGGACGAGATTTTTGATAAGATGATCGGCGGCGAGGCAGCCGTCGGTGTGTACTACTCCGGCGATGCCATCACCATGATCGACGATAATCCCGACCTTGCATGGGTGTTCCCGGAAGAAGGCAGCGTGCTTTCCGTGGACTGCATGACCATTCCTGCTGCCAGCGAACATCAGGAAGCTGCGGAAATGTTCATTAACTTCATGTGTGAGACGGACATCGGCAAGGCAAACGCCGAGTACATCGGCTACACCACCCCCATGCAGGATGTGTGGGAGGTGCTGGACGAGGATCTGAAGGAGAGCGAGATCGCTTATCCGTCCGAAGAGAAAGCCGCCAAGGAAAAGGTGTTCACTGCCCTGAGCGACGATGTGAACAGTGAACTGGATGTAAAGTGGAGCGAAATGAAGAGCTACGACGAGGGTGGCAGCAGTCTGCTGTTCCTTGCGCTGCTGGCAGCCATGGTAGCGCTGGCCTGCTTCAACATCTGGCGCAAGGTCCGCAGGCGCAACCGCAATCAGTATTAAACGCAAAGGAGGCTGCTGCACAGAACAACGTGCAGTGGTCTCTTTTTATAGAAAGGAAAAACCATGGAACAGTTCTTTTACACCGAGACCATGACAGTCATGAACGCAGATGCCGACTTCCGCAGCCTGCTCAAGCCCAGCGCCCTGCTGCGCTATGTGGAGCAGATTTCGACAGACCACGCCCGCGCCTTTGGTATGGATGACCAGTTCTTCAAAGATCGCGGTGTGACCTTTCTGGTGGGCAAGCAGGCCCTGAAATTTGACCGTGTGCCCCAGCGTGCCGAAACGCTGACCCTTACCTCCCGGGCGCAGGTCAGCAAACACGGTTCCGTCAAACGCATCACCACCCTGACCGATGCCGAGGGCAAAGAGGTGGCTATGGTGGACTGCCGCTGGATCGTGGCAAGCCTTGCCGAGGGCCGTATCCTGCGGGAGCCGGGCTGGACGGTGGAGAATTTCTGGAACGATACGGTGGAGGACGAGCTGCCTTTGCAGCTGCACAAGTGCAAGGACGGTCTGACCAGCGCAGGGGAGTGGACGGCGCATTATTCCCAGTGCGATCTGAACGGCCATTTGAACAACGCATTCTATCTGGACCTTGTCTGCGATGCGCTGCCGCTGGAAGTGATGCGCAAAGGCCCCGTGACCTTTGCTTCTATCAACTACCACCGCGAGATCCCGATGGGAGAAACGGCAGAGGTGTTTTATGCTCCTTCGGCGGATGGCTGGTATGTGGTCGGAAAGCACAACGGCCAGACCAGCTTTGAGTGCTATCTGGAGGTGGGAAAGACAAACGTGTAAATCGTTGATTTCTCAAGAGAACCGCTGCGCCGCTTTTAGCTGAAAATAAGCGAGCAATGCAAAAAAACGTCACCCGTGCAGAAAAAACGGCGCATTTTGAGAATTGCATCCTCTGAGGAACAGGGAGTACTCTTTTATTAGAAGGATCTTCTGATTGTCCAAAGGAGGATAAAACAAATGAAAAAACATCTCCGAGTCCTTGCGGCCGTTCTGGTACTGTGCTTCAGTCTGCTGTGCCCGGCGGCATCTGCCGCCAGTGTACAGACTGCGGCCTGCAAGCCGTCCACTGCAACCGTTCAGACCATTTCTGCCGGCAAAAAGACAGAGCAGATGGTCTGGGTCCCAACGCACGGCGGTAAAAAATATCACAGCAAGTCTACCTGCAGCAATATGAAAGACCCGGAAAAGGTTACATTATCGAAAGCAAAAGCGGAAGGCTTCACTGCTTGCAAAAAGTGCTATTAAGAAAATAAATAATGATCTGCAAAGCCCTTGCCGGAAATTTTCTGGCAGGGGTTTTATATGTGTCCACAAAAAGTTCAAAAATTATTACAAAGAAATTACAGAAAAGCTATTGCAAATTGGTTTCGAAAGAGTTACAATATGGTTACAGCAAGGGCACAAGCCCTGCTGAGTGTGAAATCTTTTTCTTCTTGTTTTTTTGGGATATCGGGCACAGGTTCTCCTCCTCCGGCTGTTCTCCTTCACAGTCGTGATCCATGTGCCGCACAGGCGGTATCCCGCTTCGTGTGCAAAAAAGCTCGTCCGTTCTGGACGAGCTTTTTTGCATCCATAAATCACGCAAAAACCGGCTTCTCATGCGGGAAAGTATGACCTTACGCCATTTTGGTGGGCAATTTGCCTGTTTTTCTGCAAAGGACATTTACAAAGTTTGGCGCGGCGGGGGTTTGTATTCCGGCTGGCTTTGTGGTACAGTATATACAATCAATTTATAGGTTGCAAACATGAATCCGATTGATGTTGATGCGTTAAGAGAAAAGGAGTTTGAACATGGCTTATTTCTATAAAGAACCTTCCCGCACTTTCGGTGAATATCTGCTGATCCCCGGCTATTCCTCTGCAGAGAATATCCCCACGGCTGTCAGCCTCAAGACCCCGCTGGTCAAGTACCGCAAGGGCGAGGAGGAGTGCCCCCTGCAGATGAATATTCCCATGATCAGCGCTATCATGCAGGCGGTCTCTGGCGATAAGCTGGCCATTGCACTGGCCCGTCAGGGTGGCGTGTCCTTCATCTACGGCTCTCAGAGCATTGAGAACGAGGCTGCCATGGTGCGCCGCGTCAAGAGCTTCAAGGCTGGTTATGTCGTGTCCGATTCCAACCTGGCCCCCACTGCCACTCTGCACGATGTGCTGGAGCTGAAGGCACGCACCGGCCACTCCACCATTGCTATCACTGCCGATGGCACTCCGAGCGGCAAGCTGCTGGGCATTGTTGCATCTCGTGACTACCGCATCAACCACACCCCGGATGATGCCTCTGTCACCACCTTCATGACTCCCATTGAAAAGCTGGTCACTGCACCGGAGAACACCTCCCTGCACGATTGCAACAACATCATCTGGGATAACAAGATCAACACCCTGCCTCTGGTGGATGCCGAGGGCAACCTGAAGTATATGGTGTTCCGTAAGGACTACGATTCCCACAAGAAGAACGCCAACGAACTGCTGGATAAGAACAAGAGCTATGTGGTGGGTGCTGGCATCAACACCCGCGATTACGCTGAGCGCGTGCCCGCACTGGTGGATGCCGGTGTGGATGTGCTGTGCATCGACTCTTCCGAGGGTTACTCCGAGTGGCAGAGCCGCACCATCGGCTGGATCCGTGAGCACTACGGCGATACCGTCAAGGTGGGCGCAGGCAACGTTGTGGATGCCGAGGGCTTCCGCTTCCTGGCCGAGGCTGGTGCAGACTTCGTGAAGATCGGCATTGGCGGCGGTTCTATCTGCATCACCCGCGAGACCAAGGGCATTGGCCGTGGTCAGGCTACCGCTGTCATCGAGGTGGCAAAGGCCCGCGATGAGTACTATAAGGAGACCGGCATCTACGTGCCCATCTGCTCCGACGGCGGCATCGTCCACGATTACCACATCACGCTGGCACTGGCCATGGGTGCGGATTTTGTGATGCTGGGCCGCTACTTTGCCCGCTTTGACGAAAGCCCCACGAATAAGGTGCGCATCAACGGCCAGTATATGAAGGAGTACTGGGGCGAAGGCTCCAACCGTGCCCGCAACTGGCAGCGCTACGATCTGGGCGGTTCCAGCAAGCTGAGCTTTGAGGAAGGCGTGGACAGCTACGTGCCCTATGCCGGCCCTCTGGCTGACGGTGTGCAGACCACTCTGTACAAGGTCAAGAGCACCATGTGCAACTGCGGCGCTCTGTCCATCCCGGAGCTGCAGCAGAAAGCAAAGCTGACCGTGGTTTCCTCTACCTCCATCGTTGAGGGCGGCAGCCACGACGTTGTGCTGAAGAATGCTACCCCCAATATCATCAACGGTTAACACGTTTGTTCTGAAAGCCGCCCATGCTGTTTGTGTATGGGCGGCTTTTTCTTACCGGAAATCGACCAGGATTTTTCAAAAATGCTTGCACCGCTCTGCGTTTGGTGATATCATGATAGAAACGCACTGTCAAGACAGGCAGGCGCGCAAACCTTCCCACAGGTCAGAACGGCAGGGGACAGCAAGGAGCCTTTGCCGGGTGTAAAGAAGAGAGGATACTATTCATGGACGAAATCAAGGTTGTGCCTTATATTCCAGATGAGGACTACGACAACCCCGCAATGGTCGTGGATTTTTATGAATTTACAATGGCAAACTGCCTGTTCCTGCACGGATTCAAGGATACTACACTGGTGTTCGATATGTTCTTCCGCAAGAACCCGGATAATCAGGGTTACTCCATCAGTGCCGGCCAGCGCAAGCTGACCCGTTTTCTGCTGAATTATCATTTCAATGCACAGGATATCTGGTGGCTGCGCACCAAGGGCATGAGTGAGGAATTCTGCGAGTATCTGCGCACCTATCAGTGGAAGGGCGACATGTACGCTCTGCCCGAGGGCACGGTGGCATACCCGCATGTGCAGATGGTGCGCATCGAGTGCGACCTCGTGGGCGCAATTCTGATCGAGACCTACCTGCTGCAGACCATGAACTTCCACAGTCTGATCGCCACCAAGGCTACCCGCGTCACTGGCCTGAACACCCACACGCCCCGCAGCGTGATGGAATTCGGCACCCGCCGTGCGCAGGGCGAAAGCGCTGGCAACGATGGTGCATATGCTGCTGTTCTGGGCGGCTGCGTGGGCACTGCCAACTGTTTGGCCGAGATGAAGTTCGGCGCGGAGGTCAAGGCTGTGGGCACCGTAGCGCACAGCTTCATCGAGTTCTTCCCCACGGAGTTTGATGCCTTCAAGGCCTTTGCCGATACCTACCCGGATTCGGTCAGTCTGCTGCTGGACACCTATAATATCATGGAGAGCGGTCTGCCCAACCTCATTAAACTGGACGATTACCTCATCGAGAAATACCCCAACGACCCGAACCGCCGCGTCAAGAGCGCCCGTATCGACTCCGGCGACCTGGCTCGCGGCTCCAAGCGCCTGCGCAAGGCACTGGATGCGGCCGGTAAGCCTTACATCAAGCTGGTGGCTTCCAATGGTCTGGACGAAAAGAAGATCGCCAACATGGAGCTGTATGAGCACGCTCATTTTGACTCCTACGGCGTGGGCGAAAACCTGATCACCTCTGCTTCCGACCCCGTGTTCGGCGGTGTGTACAAGCTGGTGGCGGTCAAGCAGCCGGACGGCAGCTACACTCCCAAGATGAAGTGCTCGGATTCCGCCAGCAAGGCCATCATTCCGGGCAAGAAGATGCCGTGGCGCCTCTACGATGAAAATGGTCAGGCCCAGTGTGACCTGATCGCCATGGATGATGAAGTCATCGAGGCGGGCAAGCCCGTCACGATGGTCAATCTGGACTCCGATGCCATCGAGCGCACCGTCACCATTACCCCCACCAAGGTCAAAAAGCTGCTGGTGCCGCATGTGCTGAATGGTCAGCTGGCCATTGAGCTGCCTTCGATCGCAGAGAAGAAGGCCTACATTGCAAAGCAGCTCACCGAGGAGACCTGGGAGAGCGAACTGCGTCTGGAGTGCCCGCATAAGCACTATGTGAACATGACCCCGGCTGTGGCCGAGTGCCGTTCCAAGATGTATGCAGAGCTGCACGGCGGCAAGGTGTAAAATAAGCAAAATAAAAAGCCCCTCAAGCGTAAGCTTGGAGGGCCTTTTTATGCCGCCGACGGGGGTCGAACCCGTACTCTGTCTCCAGAAAGGGATTTTAAGTCCCTCGTGTCTGCCAATTTCACCACAGCGGCATACAACGCTAATAATAATACAATAGAATGGCTTCTTTGTCAAGAAAAAGCACAGAGCCCGTCTCTTCATCCTCCATTCACGATTCATTTGTAAAAAGTGCTTTTTCTTTCCGTGGTTTCATGGTATAATAACCTTCAGATACGGCTTTCCGGGCCGTGGCCGCGTGCTTTGGCAGCGTGGCAGAAGAGGGCAAAGCGGGCAGCGTACCGCTCTGCTGGGGCAGTGCCCGCAAGATAGGGCGGGCGGGAAATACAAAAAGAGAGGCGAATCGAGATGTTGGATATGATCAAGTGCAGCACCGGCGGCGCATACTATGCCCGCGGTGAATGGGTGCCTGCAGACGGCGAAGCAAGCGCCGCACTGGCAGCAAAGGGCTTTGATGCCGCAGCCATCGAGAACGCAAAGACCGGCACCATGGCCTACAGCATTCTGCAGGCCCACAACACCAGCGGCGATGCCGAAAACCTGAAGATCAAGTTCGATGCCATGGCCAGCCATGACATCACCTTTGTGGGCATCATCCAGACGGCCCGTGCGTCCGGTCTGGAGAAATTCCCCATTCCGTATGTGCTCACCAACTGCCACAACAGCCTTTGCGCCGTGGGCGGCACCATCAATGAGGACGACCACCGCTTCGGCCTGTCCGCCGCCAAAAAATACGGCGGCATTTTTGTGCCCCCGCATCTGGCGGTCATCCATCAGTACATGCGCGAAAAGTTTGCGGGCTGCGGCAAGATGATCCTTGGCTCGGACTCCCACACCCGCTACGGTGCTCTGGGCACCATGGCCATTGGTGAGGGCGGCGGCGAGCTGGCAAAGCAGCTGCTGGGCCGCACCTACGATGTGGCCCGTCCGGGTGTTGTTGCAATTTATCTCACCGGCTCTCTGCCTGCAGGCTGCGGCCCGCACGATGTGGCCATTGCGCTGGTGGGTAAGCTGTTCAAGAGCGGCTATGTCAAAAATAAGGTGATGGAGTTTGTCGGCCCCGGCGTTGCGTCTCTGCGTCAGGATACCCGCAACGCCATCGATGCCATGACCACCGAGACCACCTGCCTGTCCTCCATCTGGGAAACCGACGAAACGACGCAGAAATTCCTTGCGGTGCATGGCCGTGCCGCCGACTATAAGAAGCTGGCTCCGGCCGACCTTGCTTATTACGACGGTGTGGTAGAGGTGGACCTTTCTGCCATCCGCCCCATGATCGCACTGCCCATGCATCCCTCCAATGCATTTACCATTGAAGAGCTGAACGCAAACCTTGAGGATATTCTCCATGCCTGCGAGCAGGATGTGCAGAAGCTGATCGGCCGCAAGGATGTCAGCCTTGACCTGTGCAGCAAGATCGAGAACGGTAAACTGCGTGTGGATCAGGGCGTGATCGCAGGCTGCGCAGGCGGTCTGTACGACAGCATTTATGAAGCTGCCTCCATCCTCAAGGGCCACACCGGCGGCTGCGGTGACTACGCCCTGAGCGTGTATCCCGGCAGCCAGCCCATCATGATGGAACTGGTGCGCACCGGAGTCATCCACGACCTGATGGCCAGCGGTGCCACCGTCCGCACTGCGTTCTGCGGCCCCTGCTTCGGCGCGGGCGACGTGCCCGCCAACGGCGCGCTGTCTATCCGCCATACCACCCGCAACTTCCCCAGCCGCGAAGGCTCCAAGCCCGGCAACGGCCAGCTTTCCGGTGTGGCACTGATGGATGCCCGCAGCATTGCGGCCACCACGGCCAACGGCGGCATTCTGACCCCGGCTACCGATATCGACTATGATCCCACCGTGCCGGAGTATCAGTACGATCCTTCCAGCTACGATACCCGCGTGTATCAGGGCTTTGGCAAGGGCGATTACGATGCTCTGCTCAAGCTTGGCCCCAACATCAAGGACTGGCCCGAAATTGCACCGCTGGGCGATAACCTGCTGCTGAAGGTGGCATCTTACATCACCGACCCTGTCACCACCACCGACGAGCTGATCCCCTCCGGTGAGACTTCGTCTTACCGTTCCAATCCTCTGGGTCTGGCCGAGTTTACCCTCAGCCGCAAGGACCCGGAGTATGTGGGCCGTGCCAAGGCCGTGCAGGCCGAAGAAAAGGCCCGCCGTGCAGGCGAGGGCAGTGCCGAGGTGCTGGCCCAGCTGCACAAGGTGCCCGGTTGCGAAAACCTGACTTGGAACGATGTGCAGATCGCATCCACCATCTTTGCCGTCAAGCCCGGCGATGGCTCTGCCCGTGAGCAGGCGGCCAGCTGCCAGCGTGTGCTGGGGGCCGGTGCCAACATCGTTGCCGAGTACGCCACCAAGCGCTACCGCTCCAACCTCATCAACTGGGGTATGCTGCCGCTGCAGCTGGTGGGCGCAACGCCCTTCGGTCTGGGCGACTATGTCTTTATCCCGAATGTCCGCGAGGCCCTCAAGGGCGACCTGCAGAACATCAAGGCCTATGTGCTGGGCGACACCGCAAAAGAGTTCAGCCTGTACATGGCCCCGCTGACCGCCGACGAGCGCAAGATCCTGGCCGACGGCTGCCTGATCAATTTCTATAAGCACTGATATGATAGAAGGCTTCCTCTTTGGGGGAAGCCTTTCTCTGGTTTTCTTGGGAGGTTCATTTTCCATGCCCGGCGATCTTCACAACCATTCCACCTGTTCCGATGGCTCTGTGCCCATCCACCGCCTGCCGCTCATGGCGGCGCGGGCGGGGCTGGACACCATGGCCATTTCCGACCACGACACCCTGCTCAGCGTAAACTACTGCTATGAGCACCCTGTGCAGGACGGCGTGCGCCTGCTTCCGGCCACCGAGCTGACCGGCTATGACCATGAGCATAAGCATCGCGTGCACCTGCTGTGCTACTTCCCGGACCCGGAAAGCCGGGAACTGAAGGAGCACTGCGACATCCTGCGACAGCGCCGCAACGAGTGCGGCCTGCAAAGCGCAAAGGAGATCGAAGCGCTGTACCCGCAGTTCCGCACGGAACAGGCGCTGGAATACGCAAAGGACAGCGGTGTGCTGTTCAAAAGCGGCATTATGGAAGCGCTGCACCAGCTGGGGCTGTGCGATGCTGTGTACGGCAAGCTGTACAGTTATCTCTTTGGCTGGGAGCCGCGCGGTGTGGTGCTGCATCAGGTAAAATATCCATCGGTGCAGGAAGTGATCGCCACGGCGAAAGCTGCCGGTGCGGTGCTGGTGTTTGCACACCCGACCGTTTACAAGAGCATGCCGCTGGTGCGTCAGCTTGCCAAAGAGGGCATCATCGACGGCATTGAGGTGGAGCACCCCCGCAACAGCCCGGAGGACAGGGCCGAGTGCGCTGCTCTGTGTGAGCAGTATGGGCTGATCCATACCGGCGGTACGGACTTCCACGGTGCAAACCATAAGGTGCCGCACCCGGTGGGTACCTGTACCACGGCAGACGATCAGGTGGCCCGCATTCTGGAGTTGGCCCACAAGCGCCGCGGTATTGATGTGTGACCCGGTCACATTGACATTCCGGCGCGCTGCTCTATAATAGAAGCAGACGATCTTCGTCGGGATTTCTGTCGAAAAGAGAGGATTTTGAACTATGAGCAAGGAATTCAGCTTCCCGAACAGCGGCACCTGTTCCAAGCAGACCAACTTTGTGCTGAACGATGACCACACCATTGCGTCCATGGAAGTCATTGGCGGCTGCAACGGCAACCTGAAGGGCATCTGCCGTCTGGTCAAGGGCATGAAGGCCGAAGATGTGATCGACCGCATGGAGGGCACGCTCTGCGGTTTCCGCAATACCAGCTGCCCGGATCAGATCGCCAAGAACCTGAAAAAGGCTCTGGCCGAAATGGACTGAAAAAATCAAACAGCGAAGGGGAGATGCCTGCGGGTATCTCCTTTTTGTTTTCCCATCCCGACAGAAAGAGATGTTTTTTTTCTGTGCTTCGGGGCTATACTTCTTGTGAAAACGAATTTCATCAGCAAGGAGCGGGCAAATGAGTATTTGGGAAAAACTTGGCTTTGGCGGGTACAAGGGCTTTTCGCACGAGTCGGATCAGCTGCTGCGCAGTGCGGTGGAGCTTGCCGGGAACCTTGGCTGCGAAAAAGCCGATACCGGCCACCTGCTGCTGGCGATCCTGCAGCAGGATCACGGGGCGGCAGCACGGTTTCTGGAGGGCAAGCAGATCCGGGAACCAGAGGTGCGCCGTCAGCTGGCCGAAAGCCGCCGCGCACCGGCTTTGCATCTGGATCGCTACGCTCTTGCGCCGGACCTCAAGCGCACCATGGATTACGCCATCATCGGGGCACAGAACGCGCACCTGAACCGGGCCGAGCCGGAACATCTGCTCTGTGCCATGCTGGAGGATGACGGCTGCACAGCAGGCATCCTGCTGGCATCCATGGGCGTGCAGCTCACAGATGCCGTGCGGGAATGCCGCCAGCTGTCCGGGCAGTTCGTACTGCCGTATCAGACGCGGGCCACGGTCAGTGCGCCGCGCGGCAGCCGCGCCAGTGATAAGTACTGCCGGGATCTGACCCGCCGTGCTGCGGAACGGGAACTGGACCCGGTGTTCTGCCGGGAAGCAGAGCTGGACCGCATGGTGGAGATCTTATGCCGCCGTCAGAAGAACAACCCCTGCCTTGTGGGGGAGCCGGGCGTGGGCAAGACCGCCCTTGCCGAAGGGCTGGCCCAGCGCATTGCCACGGATCGTGTGCCCCGTGCGCTCAAGGGTCGCCGTCTGCTGGCACTGGATATGGCCAGCCTTGTGGCGGGCACCAAATACCGCGGTGACTTTGAGGAGCGGTTCAAGAACCTGCTGGAAGAGCTGGTGCGGGACGGCAGCTCCATCCTGTTCGTGGACGAGTTCCACACCATCGTGGGTGCCGGTGCAGCGGAGGGTGCCATCGATGCTGCCAGCATCTTAAAACCGGTGCTGGCCCGGGGCGAGATACAAATTATCGGCGCTACCACTACCGAAGAGTTCCGCACCCACATCCAGAAGGATGCCGCACTGGAACGCCGTTTCGGCAAGGTGCAGGTAGAGGAGCCTACGCCTGCGCAGGCGCTGGATATCCTCAACGGGCTTGCGCCGCGCTATGAGTGCTACCACAATGTCTGCCTTCCGCCGGAAGCGCTGCAGGCTGCGGTGGAGCTTTCGGTGCGGTATCTGCCGGGGCGCTTTCTGCCGGATAAGGCCATCGACCTTGTGGACGAAGCCTGTGCGGCGGCACGCATCCGGGCCGAGCAGGCAAAGCAGTCAAAGCCCACGCTGATGCCGGACGATATCGCCCATGTGGTGGCGCAGGCCAGCGGTGTGCCGGTGGAGCGGGTAGGTGAGCAGGAGCGGGAACGGCTGGACAAGCTGGAAGAACGTCTCAACGCCGAGATCGTGGGCCAGAGCCGGGCTGTGGCTGCGGTGGCAGGTGCCATCCGGCGCAGCCGCACCGGTCTTGGCGAGCCGGGCCGGCCCATGGGTGCCATGCTGTTTCTTGGCCCCACGGGAGTAGGCAAAACGGCTCTTGCCCGGGCGCTGGCGGTCAGCTGGTTCGGCAGCGAAAAAGCCCTGCTCAAATTTGATATGTCGGAGTATCAGGAGCAGCACACCGCTGCCCGGCTGCTGGGTGCGCCGCCGGGCTATCTGGGCCATGACGAGGGCGGACAGCTGACCGAAGCAGTGCGCCGCCGCCCTTACAGTGTGGTGCTGTTTGACGAGATCGAAAAGGCACACCCGGACATTCAAAACATCCTTTTGCAGATACTGGAAGATGGCCAGCTGACCGATGCCATGGGCCGCAAGGCGGATTTCCGCAACACCATCGTACTGCTCACCTCAAACCTCGGCGCACGTTTTTTGGCGGGTCAGAGCACGCCGCTGGGCTTTGCGGCGGGCAGCGAAGCCGTGTTTGAAAAGCAGTCTGCGCAGGCCATTGAGGAGGCAAAAAAGTGGTTCCGGCCAGAGCTGGCAGGCCGTCTGGACGAGATGATCGTATTCCGTCCGCTGGCCGACGACAGCCTGTGCGCCATTGCCGAAAAAATGCTGTGCCAGCTGGAGCAGCGTGCCGCCCGCAGCGGCTACCAGCTGCATCACACACCGCGGGTAGGGCAGGCGCTGGCAGCAAAGGCCCGCTCTGCCTACGGGGCCAGAGAACTGCGCCGCGCAGTGGACAGGGCAGTGGAGCAGGCACTTGCGGATCAGATCGCATCCGGCACGGCCTGTGTGGGCCAGCACTGGACAGCGGACTGCTCGGCGGATGGTGCTATCGTCCTGCGGGAGGACGAAACCGCAACACTGTAAAGCATCTGAAGCTCAAAAGGACCGCCCTGAGTTACAAGACCCGGGGCGGTCATGTTTTGTCTGCAGGGGGGAGCGGAGACATCCGCTCCTTTTTTGTGCGTACGGGGCAGGGACATTGTGAGATTGGCTCTTGCATCCTTTTGGTTTTCTGTTATCATAGAAGCAACAGAATTGCAGGAGGAAGTCCATGCGCACATTATTTCTTTTGAACCCAACTGCCGGTAAGGCCGATTGCACCCGTACGCTGCCGCAGCAGATCAATGTTGCCGCCGCGCGTGCAGGGCTTGCGCCGGAAGAATATGCCATTCAGGTCACAAATCACGCCGGTCATGCCCGGGAGCTGGCCAATGCCGCTGCGCAGCAGGCCCGGCAGAGCGGGGAAGAACTGCGGGTCTTCACTGCCGGCGGCGACGGCACCTTCAACGAAGCGCTCACCGGGATCTATGGCTATGCAAATGCAGCCGTGGGCTGTCTGCCCTTTGGCAGCGGCAACGATTTTCTGCGCACCTTTGGTACAAAGGAAGAGTTTCTGGATCTGGATGCCCAGCTGGCCGGTGGGCCGGTGAGCATCGATCTGATGCAGACCAGCCTTGGCCTTTCGGCCACCATCTGCGCTGCCGGTCTGGATGCGCAGGTTGCCTACGGCATCCCGAAGTTCCGGCGCATCCCGCTGTGCGGCGGCGAGATGGCCTATGTGCTTTCCATTGTGGAACAGCTGTGCGGACACATCGGCCGCAGGGTGGAGTACACCATCGATGGTGAAACGCTGGATGTGGACTGCCTGATGTGTGCCATCTGCAATGGCCGCACCTATGGCGGCGGCTTCTATGCAGCGCCGGAAGCACAGCCCGACGATGGCTGGCTGGATGTATATATCATCCGCAAGGTGAGCCGCGTGACCATTGCAAAGCTGCTGGGAATGTACAAGAGCGGCAAGCACTTCCAGAACGGTCAGCTCGTCAGGGCTGCAGAGCCGTACTTCATTTACCGCCGCGCAAAACAGGTGAGCCTGCGCGCTGCGGATGGCCGCGGGCCGATCGTTGCCACGGCAGACGGTGAATGCGCACCCAAGGAGCAGATCACTGTACAGGTACAGCCGCTGGCAGGGCGCATCCTTCTGCCAAAGCCTGCTTTTGAGCGCTTTGCAGCGCAGAGGACGGCACAGAGTGCAGACCGAACATGAAAAACCAGAAGAAGAGACAGCTTTTTTGTCCAAGAAGAAAGCTGTCTCTTTTTCGCTGTACGGCTGATTTTTTCATCTGTCATAAATTCTTAACAAAAAGAAGCAAAAAAGGTCTTGATTTTTTGGGTCAAGATGAGTACAATACACTTAGCACTCAGAGAAATGGAGTGCTAAAGAGCCAAAGGGCCGACATGAGGCCCTTTGGACACAGCAAAGTTTTAAATTATATTTTTACTATAGGAGGGCAAGAACTATGAAGATCATTCCTCTTGCAGACCGTGTTGTCATTAAGGCTGTTGAGGTTGAGGAGACCACCAAGGGCGGTCTGATCCTGACCGGCAGTGCTAAGGAAAAGCCCCAGGTGGCTGAGGTCATCGCTGTCGGCCCCGGCGGCGTTGTGGACGGCAAGGAAGTCAAGATGACTGTGAAGGTCGGCGACAAGGTCCTCACCAGCAAGTACTCCGGTACCGAGGTCAAAGTAGACGGCGAAGAGTGCACCATCGTCCGTCAGGGCGATATCCTGGCAGTCGTTGAGGACTGAGCGGTTTCCCCTCTGATATTTGAAAATTGAGCTTTAAAGGAGCGATTTGATTATGGCTAAGCAGATCAAGCAGGGCGAGGATGCCCGCAAGGCACTGTGTGCCGGTATCGATACCCTGGCAAACACCGTTAAGATCACCCTGGGCCCCAAGGGCCGCAATGTGGTGCTGAGCAAAAAGTTCGGTGCACCGGTCATCACCAACGATGGCGTGACCATTGCCAAGGAGATCGAGCTGAAGGACGAGTTCGAGAACATGGGCGCACAGCTGGTGCGTGAAGTCGCTACCAAGACCAACGACGCAGCAGGCGACGGCACCACCACCGCAACCGTTCTGGCACAGGCCATGGTCACCGAGGGCATGAAGAATGTCACCGCCGGTGCAAACCCCATGGATATCCGCCGCGGCATGAGCAAGGCTGTTGCCAAGGCTGTTGAGACCATCAAGGCTCACAGCCAGAAGGTGAAGGACAGCAACGATATCGCCCGCGTCGGCACTATTTCTGCAGGCGACCCCGAGATCGGCCGTCTGATCGCCGAGGCTATGGAGAAGGTCACCTCCGATGGCGTTATCACCATTGAGGAGAACAAGACCACCGCTGAGACCTACAACGAGATCGTGGAAGGCATGCAGTTCGACCGCGGCTACCTCACCCCGTATATGGTCACCGATACCGACAAGATGGTGGCTGATCTGGACAACGCCGCTATCCTGATCACCGATAAGAAGATCAGTGTGATTCAGGATCTGGTCCCTCTGCTGGAGCAGGTCATGCAGAACGGTCTGAAACTGCTGATCGTGGCTGAGGACATTGAGGGCGAGGCTCTGTCCACTCTGATCGTCAACCGCCTGCGCGGCACCCTGAACGTCTGCGCTGTCAAGGCTCCCGGCTTTGGCGACCGCCGCAAGGAAATGCTGCAGGATATCGCAACCCTGACCGGCGGCACCGTGATCTCCTCCGATCTGGGCTATGAGCTGAAAGATGCTACCGTCCAGATGCTGGGCCATGCCCGTCAGGTGAAGGTCTCCAAGGAGAACACCACCATCGTTGGCGGTGCAGGCGATAAGGATGCCATCGCAGCCCGCATCGCTCAGATCCGCAGCCAGATCGAGGCCGCTACCAGCGATTTCGACCGTGAAAAGCTGCAGGAGCGTCTGGCAAAGCTGGCTGGCGGCGTGGCCGTCATCAAGGTCGGCGCTGCTACCGAAGTTGAGATGAAGGACAAGAAGCTGCGCATCGAGGATGCTCTGAACGCAACCAAGGCTGCTGTTCAGGAAGGCGTTGTTGCCGGCGGCGGCACTGCTCCTATCAATGCGATCCCCGCTGTGCGCGAGCTGTGCGACACGCTGGAAGGTGACGAGCGCACCGGTGCCAAGATCGTTCTGAAGGCTCTGGAAGCTCCTCTGCGCCAGATCGCTAAGAATGCCGGTCTGGAAGGCAGTGTCATCATCGACAAGATCATCTCTGCCAACAAGCCCAACTACGGCTTTGATGCTCAGAACGAGGTCTTTGTGGACGATATGATCGCTGCTGGCATCGTTGACCCCACCAAGGTCACCCGTTCCGCTCTGGAGAACGCAGCCTCCGTCGCTGAGATGGTGCTGACCACCGAAAGCCTGGTCGCTGATCTGCCGGAACCCCCTGCTGCACCCGCTGCTGCAGGCGGTGACATGGGCGGTATGGGCGGCATGTACTAATAACAGCCTAAAAACCGCATGAATCCTTGATTTTTGGAGCGCGCAAAAGCGGATTTACGCCAAACTTACGCCACTTACGCCAAAAATCAAAGCGCACTATAGGGTAACAAAATCGGCACTCGCTGAAAAGTGGGTGCCGATTTTTTGTGTCTAGGGGATTTGAAGACTCATGAAACCCACTGATGGTTTCTGCGAGCGGCAGACTGTCAGCGGCTTTATTGTTGACGAAAAACAAAGGTAGGGATACAATAATAAAAAAGAATGTAAAACCGGAAGGGAGCGTGCCGCCATGGAAAATCAGAGGGATTTCTGCACAGAATGCCGCAGAGAAACAAACTACACCTTGAAGAAAATCAAAATCAACCAGACTATCCGGGAAGAGGAGTATACTTTTGAAATCACGGCTGCTTTCTGCAACAAATGCGGCGGCGAAATGGGTTAAAGAAGCATACTGCAACAATGATATAAAAGTAGTTTCTTTTCGTGTGAGGTGAAATCAATGAATGCTGACTATGTTGAAAATATCATTCGAAATATTGATAAGCAATCTTATAAATGTATCTTAGTTGATGGCGCTTGGGGAATTGGTAAGTCCTATATGGTGAAAAAAGCACTTGAGGATATGAAAGATAGAACGTGCTTTATATCTTTGTTTGGTATGGACGATTGCCAAAAAATTTACCATGAAGCACTTTTTCAGTTTGCCTTTAGGACATCTCGCGGCGGAAAAATTGCAAGTGGCGTGCAGAATTTTGCGAAAGCGGCGGGAAACTTTTGTGCAGAGGTTTCCAATGTTAGTAATGCACTGGCACAGGCAATATCTGAACGTGAACTGTTCGCAATGACTTCGGAAAAATTCAAGAAAAATCGGATCATTGTAATTGACGATTTGGAACGTCGAAAAAGTGGGCTGGACTTAGAAGAACTGTTTGGTGTAATTGAAGATTTAAAACAGTTAAATTATATTAAAATTATCCTCATTGCAAATTCCAAGGAAATCTGCAATGAGGATAAAGAAGTCTTTGATAAATATAGGGAAAAGATTATCGATCGTTCATTTGATATTACGGAACATTCTGAATCTATCAAATGGTTTGATTTTGGAATTGATGGACTATTCATTGAAGATTTTTTGTCTCAACATCGTGTAAGAAATTTGCGAACGTTGAAAAAGGCTCAGGACTTTTATGATGATGTGAAACAATACTGCTCAAAAATTAAAGATGAAAGATTCATGAATGAAATTAAAGGCCTCTGTTTTGCAGTGGTTGTTGAAAATACAGATAAACTATACTTTAAAGATACTTCGCAAAAGTCGAATGAATCGATAGTATTAGAAGATGGGCATAGGCTAAGTGAACATTTGTGTGTGAGACTTGCAAATTATGCAAGACTGCGCTCAAGCAACGCATTGCTGGATGACATTTATAATTATTATACTTGCACTAGAATGCTCGATGATGACGAAATTGCCAAACAGTACGAAAAATATAAAGAAGAACGAAACAAACCAAATTATTATAAAACTGATGAAGAAATCAATGATTTTCTTAAAAATTGGAAATCAGAATTGTCCAAAATGACAAACAGTATAGAACTGACCCGTCTGGCGGGTAACTATGATTTTTGGTTTGATGTTATGGAAGAAGATGATGGGGAACTGATCAAATTATATAAAACTCTTCTACAAAAGATGTTCAAAAAGGAAAGTGAAACAGACGAGAAGAATCTGTTGGACTATTATAGCGCTAATGAGTTTCATAGTGCTACAAAAAAGATTCGGGATGTTTATGATGATGTACTTGAGCAAACGAAACAGTCTCTTATAAAAGAATATATTGAAAGACTCTGTAAGGGAATTGTCGATGAAACGTCCCTGAAATATTCCTATTTGATTAGATCATGGTATACAGGGTCTACTACAATGCATAAACGCATAGATAAACTGTTAGATTCGCTGTATCGAAGAGAATCATTTCCGGTTGATAATATGAATGAACAAAAGAGGTCAATCTGCTACAACATTTTAACAACTCTGTATCTTCATGATAAGGATAGGCTTGAACAGTGCTACAACGAGCTGAAGGGTGCATTTGGTAAAACGGGAAGGATGCGTACGGAGGATATTTTTAAAGAAATCAAAGAAACTAACTAAAATCAATAGTGTAACAAACAGCCGCCCAGCGACCTTACGGTCTCGCTGGGCGGCTTATTTTTTGCGTTTCCAGAGCAAATATTCTTCGTAGCGGTGCATCTCGTTCTGTTCTTCTTCGGTTAGGCGCTGGCGCTGTTTGCGGGCTTCGTCCGAGGGGTCGATGTCGGTCAGGCCCAGCAGGTAGTCGGCGGAGGTGCCGTAGAGCTTGCAGATGGCAAGCAGCGCGTCACTAGGAGGCAAGTTCTTTTCCTGCTCCCATGCACGGACAGCCCAGACCGAAAAGCCAATCTTATCTGCAAGGATTTGCTGCGTGTCATCATTTAGCTTGCGAAGTTCAGCTAGCCGTTCCCCGAACATAGTTTTCCCACCCTTCTTTACCTACTAGTATATGTGACACTACTACTTTCTATAAAAAGTGGTGTAAATATGCTAGACATGAACAAAAGTAGCAGTATAATACTAGTATAGGGCGAAACTAGTGAAATGATGCTACTTCCGCCGCAACGCTAAGGCAAAGCGAGGGAATCCCCGTTGGAACAACTGATCGACTTTCACGCACCGGAAGTGCAGGCGGTGCTGGATACGCTACTAGAAGATAAATCCACCGGTAAAAACATCATCTGGGCCACCGACCCGCCGGAAGAGCTGCAAACGGTGATGTACGAGCCGGTGACGGATAGATCTCAGATCACCACCCAGCAGCTTGGGCTGACCCACTACGAGGTGGTGCTGCCCCGGATGATGAAGCAGACCGACACCCAGCAGCAGCGCACCCGCAAAAAGGGCGAAGTGTTCAGCCCGGCATGGGTCTGCAACAAGATGAACAACGCACTGGACGCCGACTGGTTCGGTGGGCTGGGGGCAGGAGAGACCGCCGGGCAGTTCACGGTGGAACTGCCCCAAGGCTGGCAGACGGTGGAAACGCCGGTGCAGTTCCCGGCTTGCGGGGGCAAGACTCCGGCATGGGTGCGGTATGTGCAGAGCCGCCGCTTGGAGGTGACCTGCGGCGAAGCCCCCTTTCTGGCGTCCCGGTACGATGCCGCCACCGGCGAGATGATCCCGGTAGCCCGGCGCATTGGTATTCTGGATCGCAAGCTGCGTGTGGTAAGCGAGAACGCCGCCACAGAGGACGAGTGGCGCAAATATGCCACCCATGCGGTGCAGTCCACCTACGGCTATGAGTATCAAGGTGATAATCTTTTGTTGGCGCGGGTCAACCTTCTGCTGACCTATGCAGAGCATCTGCAAGCACGCTGGCAGCGCAAACCCACAAAAGAAGAGTTACAGCCTATCGCCACCATCATCAGCTGGAACCTGTGGCAAATGGACGGCCTGCGCCTGTCCGTGCCCGGCGGCAAGCCTCAGCCGGAGGCAGAACAGCTTGATTTCTTTTCCATGTTCGGTGCGGCAGAGCCGCAGCCGCCCACGGTATCTTGTAAAGTGAAAAACTGGCGCAAGGGCAGCCATGGAACCGCCCAGAACTTTGAAACCATTCAGGAAGGGAGTACCAGCATGAAGTTTGATTATGTCATCGGAAACCCGCCGTATCAGGAAGTTGATGGAGGTTCAGGCGCAAGCGCAACACCGGTATATAACAAATTCATTGAGGAAACAAAGGCATTGAATCCAACGGCAATGTCTTTTATCATTCCAGCAAAATGGTATTCTGGTGGTAAAGGGTTGGATAAATTTCGAGAGCAGATGTTAAACGACAAACGAATGGCGGTACTCGTTGACTATCCTAACTCGCTGGATGTTTTTCCGAATGTGGATGTTGCTGGTGGTGTATGCTATTTTGTGTGGGCTAAGTCACATGATGGAAAATGCTACTACATAAATTACCGAGATGGGGTTAAGACATCCGAATACCGTGATTTGGATGAGTTTTCGACATTTATTCGTTATCCAATCGCTGCCGAGATAGTTAAGAAGGTGCGTCTGAAAGGAGAGCAGACGCTTGATACGATAGTTTCCAGCCGAAAGCCGTTTGGTCTTGCTACAAATGTGAAACCGCTCAAAGCAGGAGATATTCAACTGAGATTTAATGGTGGGATAGGCCCATATAAAAGAAGTTTGATTTCTACGGGTATAGAAAATATAGACCGCTATAAAATCATTATTTCATATTTGACGGCAGAACACGCAGGACAGCCCGACAAGAACGGACAATACCGCATTCTCTCGACAATGGAAAAGCAGCCGCCGAAAGTAGTTTGTTCAGAAACGTATCTCGTTGCAGGAGCATTTGACACAGAAGCTGAAGCAGATAACTATATGAGATACCTAAAAACACGATTTGTGCGTTTTTTGATTTCGATTTTGGCGATGACACAGCATATCAGCAAAGGTATGTTTGGTTTTGTTCCTATTCAGGATTTTTCAAGAGCGTGGACAGATGAAGAACTGTTTTCAAAGTATAAACTAACTTCTGATGAAGTGGCATTCATACAAAGCATTATAAAGGAGATGGCATAATGGCTGGCATAACCCTGCGCACTGCCCGGCAGGTGGTGCCCATGATCTACGCCTATACCACCCCGGAAATTGCCCGGCACAACGGCTGGACGAAGATCGGCTACACCGAGCAATCGGTGGACAAACGCCTGAAACAGCAGACCCACACCGCCGATGTGCTGTTCCACGAGGAGTGGCGGGGCAATGCCGTCTACGATGACGGCAGCGGCGAGGTGTTCACCGACCACGATTTCCACGCCTACCTCCGCAAGCTGAATGTGGAGAACGACCGCAAAAACGAGTGGTTCCATCTGGATGGGCAGCAGTCCCGGCGGTATTTTCAGGATTTCCGCATGAACCGGGGCCGGGTGCAGCTGGATGCCGCCATCGCCTACACCCTGCGGGAGGAGCAGGCAAGAGCTGTCCGCGACACTAAAACCTATTACCAGAGCCACCCCGGCGGGGAATACCTCTGGAACGCCAAGCCCCGCTTTGGCAAGACCCTCTCCGTCTACGACTTCTGCAAGCAGATCGATGCACAGACGGTGCTTATTGTCACCAATCGCCCTGCCATCGCCAATAGCTGGTACAGCGACTATGTGCGCTTTCTGGGCAGGGAGTCCGGCTATCTGTTCGTCAGTCATGTGGATGCCCTTGCCGGGCAGCCCCATGTGCTGGACGAGCAAGGCTATCTGGATGCCGCCGCACAGGGCGAGGAGCTGTATAAGCGCATTGAGTTCGTCAGCCTGCAGGACATGAAAGGCTCGAAATATTTCGGCGGCGAGTACGACAAGCTGCGCCACCTGACCGAGTTGAACTGGGATGTGCTGGTCATCGACGAAGCCCACGAGGGCGTGGACACCTACAAGACCGACCTTGCCTTTGACCGCATCCGCCGCAAGTTTACGCTGCACCTGTCCGGCACACCCTTTAAGGCACTGGCGAACGACAAGTTTGCCGGGGATGCCATTTTCAACTGGACCTACGCCGACGAGCAGGCCGCCAAGCGGAACTGGCAGGGCGCACCGGGGCAGCAGAACCCCTACGCAAACCTCCCTATGCTCAACCTCTACACCTACCAGATGTCCGAGATTATCCGGGACGAGATCCGGCAGGGCGTGGAGATCGACGGCGAAACGCAGGAATTTGCCTTTGACCTGAACGAGTTCTTTAAGGTGAAGCCCAGCGGCAGCTTTGAGCACGAAGCTGAGGTGGACCGCTTTCTGGATGCCATGACTACCCAGAACAAATTTCCGTTTTCCACCCCGGAGCTGCGTGCCGAGTTGAAGCACACCTTCTGGCTGCTGAACCGGGTGGACAGTGCCAGAGCGCTGGCGAAAAAGCTGCAGGCGCACCCGGTGTTCCGGGACTATGAGGTGATCCTTGCCGCCGGTGACGGCAAGCTGGACGACACGGACGAGAACCAGAAGAGCTTTGACCGGGTAAAAGCCGCCATTGCCCACCACGAAAAGACCATCACCCTGTCGGTGGGGCAGCTGACCACCGGTGTCACCATCCCGGAGTGGTCGGCGGTGCTGATGCTCTCCAACCTGAAAAGCCCGGCGCTTTATATGCAGGCGGCGTTCCGTGCCCAGAACCCCTGCCTTTTCCACGAAAACGGCACCTTCCGCCGCAAAGAGAACGCCTATGTGTTCGATTTTGACCCCGCCCGCACCCTGCTGATCTACGAGCAGTTCGCCAATGATCTTTCACAGGACACCGCCAGCGGCAAGGGCGACACCGGGGAGCGCAAGGCGCACATCCAGAATCTGCTCAACTTCTTCCCGGTCATCGGCGAGGACGAGGAAGGGGAGATGATCCCGCTGGATGCGGAAAAAGTCCTTAGCATCCCCCGGAAGATCAAGTCCAAAGAAGTGGTGCGGATGGGCTTCCAGAGCAACTTCCTGTTCCAGAATATTTCCAACGTGTTCAGTGCGCCGCAGGAGGTGCTGGACATTTTGCAAAACTTCCAGCCTATCAGCGAAGCCAAGGCAAAGCCCATCCAGATCACCCCGGAGACCGGCGCAGACCTCTCCCTGAACGACAAGGGCGAGGTGGATTTGGACGAGGGCTACGTCATCGGCAAGGCAGCGGATGTGTTCGGGGAGAAGATCTACGAAAGCACCCCGGCACTGGACACCGCCCTGCAAGACCTGACAGATGCTCCGGCTCCTGCCAAAGAAGAGCATCTGGAACCTCTGAAAAAGAGCATCACCAAGGAGATCATCACCCCCATGGTGGAGCAGGCAAAGCAGGAGTATGGCCGCGACCTGAAGCTGTCCGACCAGAAGCGGTTTGAGAGCACCGCCAAAGCCAAGATGGACGTGGCGGTGAACAAGGTGGTGGACAACTACCGCATCGACCAGAGCCAGCTGGAGACCCAGCGCACCCAGCAGCTGCAAAGCTGCACCACCGCCCAGCAGCGCCAGCAGGTGAACCGGGAGTTTGACGCAAAGCAGCAGCAGAGCACCGCCGCCCTGATGGAAAACCTGCAATCAACCATCCAGCAGACGGCGCAGGAGATGCAGCAGACCATCGTGCGCACTGTGGAGACCAACCAGAAGGAGCAGGAGAAAAAGGGCTACGAGGACACTGTCCGTGACCATCTCCGGGGCTTTTCCCGCACCATCCCGTCCTTCCTCATGGCCTACGGCGACGAGAGCGTGACACTGGCAAACTTTGACCGGATCATCCCGGACAAGGTCTTTCAGGAGGTCACCAGCATCACGCTGGAACAGTTCCGCTTTTTGCGGGACGGCGGACCGTACATCAACCAAGCCACCGGACAGGAGGAACATTTTGCAGGCCACCTGTTCGACCCAGTGGTGTTTGACGATTCGGTGAAGGAATTCCTGAACCTGAAGGTCAAACTGGCAGATTACTTTGACGAGAGCCGCACCGAGGATATCTTCGATTACATCCCGCCCCAGAAAACCAACCAGATCTTTACCCCCAAATGGGTGGTGAAAAAGATGGTGGACCTGCTAGAGCAGGAAAACCCCGGCTGCTTCGATGACCCCGGCAAGACCTTTCTGGACCCCTACATGAAGTCCGGCCTGTACATTACGGAGATCGTCAAGCGCCTTTACCGCAGCGAGAAGATGCGGCAAGCCTTCCCGGACGATAACGCCCGGCTGGAACATATCTTTGCCAAGCAGGTCTATGGGGTTGCGCCGACCGAGATCATCTACCGCATTGCCATCAGCTACATTCTGGGCTTTGCAAAGGATCACGGCATCACCGCCCACCATATCCATCAGGCCGATACGCTGGAATTTGCCAAGGCGGGCACCATGGAAAGGGAACTGGATAAGATTTTCAGAGACTGACAAATAGAATACGGCATAAAACCAAAGGCGGCTGTCTGCATGGGTGCAGATGGCCGCCTTTTTGTGCTATACGATTACGAAAACGGACGAATTTGTCAGTTCTCGTTACATCGGAGCCGGACGAGCTGTCCATTCCAGGACAGCTTGCCCGGAGCAAGAGTGCAGAGAGGTGCGGGTCGCCTGCGGCGACCTCAAAAGGCCACTGGCCTTTTGAAGCACCGACCGAGCCGACAGGCGAGACCAGCTCTTTGAAGGGAGTCAAGGGGGAACGCCTTGCCCAGTGATATGATGCTGTGCGTCATATCCTACTGGGTATTATCTGGCGCAAAATGGCGGCAGATCCAGCAGCTCCGCTGCTGCTCTCTCTTTCGGCAAGCTGTTGAAATGAAAGAAGCTCCTGCTAAACCTTATACCAAAATCAGGAAAAAGTAATCAAAACAGGTTCACTTAGGGAGCCAATAATAGGCCTACGAGGCCCACGACTTTAGTGATTTCAGGTGCTATGATAATTGCAGAGATGCAGCATCTTAGTGATTTTCTGCAAAGAAAGAATAACGATGCAACAAGAAATGGGAACGACGCTTCCTACTTTCACCGAAAATTAGGAACTCTCGGTTCCTGTTCGAGTATGAGTTTCTCTGCTATACTTTTCTTGCAGAGCAGAAGCAAACTCTTCTAAGCAGAAAGCGACAAACGCCATGATCTCCCACTGAGGGAAGGAGCGGTAGGTCACTTTCTTTGCAGTATAACAAACACATAAATCCTTTTCCGAAAGGATTACCTCTCGATTCCGAGAGAAGATTTCAAGACTTGATCTTGAAATGCATGACCCTTTGCTTGGAAGAATTGTATTACTCTTGTGATCTAATAGCATGAGTGGCCGTACACAAAAAATACAGGAAAAGAGGGATGTCTATCTGAAATTAACACGACACAACGGACGAGCCGGAGCCCACGGCACCTATAACCCAAAACACAATGACCGGAGTTTCAACCTTGCCAACAGCGAGCACATCGACCCGGAACGAGCCAAGGGCAACATCTACTGGGACTGCTTCCATGGTTTCCGCACTGCTTTTGACCCACAAGACCCAGACGATCTGGTAGCAACCTTCTCGGATGTGGAACGGCAATTCTATGAAACCCACTACTCAGAGTTCATCGAAAAGCAGAACGAGCGCAACGCCAAGATCCGGCACACCGAACGCAACCGCTCCATCTCTGACCTTTTGTCCGGCCGCAAGACCTGCCCGGAAGAGACCATTTACCAGCTAGGAACGCTGGACGAACACGCTTCGGCAGAGGACTTGCTGAATATCGTCACGGAGTTTATCGAAGAGTTCAAGGGCAAATTTGGCGAACACGTTCATGTGCTGGACTGGGCATTGCATCTGGACGAAAGTACGCCCCACATCCACGAGCGTCATGTGTTCGACTGCGAGAACAAGTACGGCGAGGTAGCTCCCCAGCAGGAAAAGGCGCTGGAAGCACTGGGCTTTGACCTGCCCGACCCGGCTAAGCCCCTCAGCCGCCGCAACAATCGCAAGATCACCTTTGATGCCGCCTGTCGGAAAATGTTGTTTGAGATTGCCAAGCGGCATGGGCTGGAATTGGAGGAAGAAGCGGAGTACGGCAACCGCAAATATCTGGAAAAACAGGACTTCATCCTCGCCAAGCAGAAGGAGCAATTTGCCGCCCAGCAAAGCAAGCTGAACGAATTGACCTTGAAAGTTTCGGATATGGAGACCCTGCTGGAAAATGTTTCGGCCCCGGCCACTCTGCCCGCCTTTGCGGACGTAGCCGACCCGGAGCTGACCCAAGCCGCCCAGTGGGCCATCGAGCAGGGCTACCTGAAAGCCCGCGCCGACGGCAGCTTTAAGCCGGACAAGGGCGTTGCCAAGTGGCGCGTCATCCGCGGCTACCGGGCAGTGACCGAACCATGACCGTGCAGGTAAAATAGCCCCACAGCACAAGGCCCCGCAGACTTTGAAAAAGGTCTGCGGGGCCGCTGTTTGTTTATTGCAGCGTCTCCTTGGTGCGCAGGCGGCGGCAGGCGTCTTCCTTCACCAGCTCCAGCACCACCGCCGTCAGCGGGATGAAGAAGAGGATGCCGAGGATGCCGAAGAGCTTGCCGCCGATCATGGCTGCCACAAGGGTGTACAGGGGCGAAAGCCCCACCGATTTGCCCACCACCCGGGGGTAGATGAACTGGTTCTCGATGAACTGCACCGCAAGGTAGACCAGCAAAGCGCGCACCGCCAGCAGGGGGTCCACCAGCAGCACCAGCAGCACGCTGATGACGCAGGAGAGCAGCGCCCCCACATAGGGGATGATGGCGCAGATGGCGGTGAGCATCCCCACCAGGCTGCCGTAGGGGATGCGGAAGAGGGAGAAGGCGAGGCTCATAAGCATGCCGAGGATCACCGCCTCGCTGCACTGGCCCGTGAGGAAGTTGGCGAAGGACTGGCGGAACAGGCGGCAGAACTTCAGCACCCAGGCGGCATGGCCGGGCTTGAGGTAGGCGCGCACCAGGGTGCGGGCCTGGTGGCCCAGGCTCTGTGCCCCCAGCGAGAGGTAGACGGAGATGATCAGCGCAAAGGAGGCCGTCACCACAAGATTCACCGTGGCGGAAACGGCCCCCGCCGCGTTCACCAGCACCGTGTCGAGGCCGGAGGTCACCTTGTGCAGCAGCTGCTCCCAGTCGATGCCCTCCAACCGGCTCATCAGCCAGCCCATGTCGGGGTCCTGGGCGTGGAGGTAGGCCGTCCAGCGGGGGATGTTGGCTTCAATTTGCAGATACAGGCTGTGGAAGGACTGCACCAGCTCCGGGATCAGCAGCGTCAGGGCCAGCACCAGCACCAGCACCACCCCCAGCAGGGTGAGCAGAAAGCTCAGCAGGTGGAGCGCCTTGCCCGAGGGCTGCTTTCTCGCTTTGGCAAACAGCCGCCCCAGCCGCTTTTCCAGCCCGGCCATGGGCACGCTGAGGAACAACGCCAGAATGCCGCCCGCCAAAATGGGCAGCACCAGATCCACCAGCTGCGCGGCAAAGGCCAAAACGTCCGAAAGCCGCAGCAGCGCCACAAAAAGCGTCACGCCCACCAGCGTCACCAGCAGGGCCTGTTTCGTGTTCGATCTCATCCAAATGTTCCTTTCCCGGAGCGTCTCCGAGGTTTTTTCTTTGTATTGTATCCAGAAAAAACCAGCTTGTCAAGCAGCCGGGGCGCGGCGCAGCACGCGCTTTACAGCCGCCCCTGGAGCTTCCGGCTTAAATCGGCCAGACACCATGCGATGGCCATGCCGCCCGCAATGCCCAGCGCCGCCAGAAAGGTCTGCTCCCCAAAATGCTCGGCGGCGGGCAGGTCGTTGGAGACGACGGCGTTCATGCAGTAATATAGGGTGCTGCCGGGGATGAGGGGGATGGCCGCGGTGATGAAAAACGGGGTAGAGGGGGCGTTGCGGCAACGGGCAAGCACCTCGGCGTAGAGAGCCGCGCAAAACCCGGCCAGCAGGTTGGCCAGAACCGAGAGAAGATTTCAAGACACGGTCTTGAAATGCGAGACCCGTTGCTTAGAAGAATTGTATCACTTCTGTGATTTGATCGCACGAGTGGCCGTACACAAAAAATACAGGAAAAGAGGGATGTCTATCTGAAATTAACGCGACACAACGGACGAGCCGGAACCCACGGCACCTATAACCCCAAGCACAATGACCGCAGTTTCAACCTTTCCAACAGCGAGCACATTGACCCGGAACGAGCTAAAGGCAACATCTACTGGGACTGCTTTCACGGTTCCCGTTCGGCTCTCGCTCCACAAGACCCGGACAATCTGGCGGCAACCTTCTCAGATGACGTATTCTATTTGAGAACTGTGCAACGTCTTTTCTGTTCGATATCGGTGGAAATCGCATGGTCGGTATGGTATACTAAAATTAACCCCTATATGCGCTTTTCACAGAAAGGAGTTTCTAAATGTCTGAAAAGCGCAAAGATAGCAAGGGTCGTGTTTTGAAGGATGGCGAAAGCCAAAGAGCAAACGGCACCTACGACTATCGTTATACCGATATCCACAAGAAACGGCGTTGTATTTACGCTAAATCCCTGACAGAGCTGCGGAAAAAAGAGGAAGAACTGTGGCGCGATCTGGCAGACGGCATCGACTACGCCGCCGGAGAGATGACGGTGGCTGATCTGGTTGACCGCTATATGAAACTGAAACGTGGGTTGAAACCCAATTCACTGCGGTCGTACAACACAGCGGTCAAGCGGATTCATGCGGACCCTTTCGGGCAAAAAGCCATCAAAACGGTAAAATTGTCCGATGCGAAAGGCTGGTTCGTGTTTCTGCATGACAGCGGTTTCAAGCAAAACACCATAGGAATCCTGCAAAGCGTTGTCAGACCGGCGTTTGAGATGGCGGTGGAGGATGACATCATCCGCAAGAATCCATTCAAGTTCAAGCTGTCGGATGTTGTGCCGAAGGACGCTTATGTGCGTGATGCACTGACCAGAGAGCAGCAGGAGAAATATCTGCAATTCGTTCAGGACTATGGCGGCAACTATTATGATGATATCGTCATTCTTATGGGAACCGGCTTGCGTGTGAGTGAGTTGTATGGCCTGACACGAGCAGATATCGACTTTGAACGGCACTGTATCCATGTCCGGCGGCAGCTTTGCCGGACGGCTGAAAAGCCCTACTTTGTCACACCGCCGAAAACAAAAAGCGGTATCCGCAATGTTCCCATGACAGATACCGTTTGTGCAGCGTTGCGGCGTGTAGTAAAAGCCAGAGCGTCCACGAAAGTGGAAGCGCTGGTGGATGGTTGCAGCGGATTCCTCTTTCTGGACAAGTCCGGGATGCCGAAGGTGGCAATGCACTTGGAAAACTATATGCGTGGCGTTCAGGGAAAGTTTGAGAAGGCGTACGGCAAACCTGTTCCGCGCATTACACCTCATGTGCTGCGACACACCTTCTGCACCAATGTTCAGCAGGCCGGGCTGGATGTAAAAAGCCTGCAATACCTGATGGGACACTCCAATGCCAGTGTGACGTTGGATGTCTACACGCACAGCAGCTTTGAATCGGTTGAAAGAGCCTTTGAACAGATCGCCGGCAACCTGTGATTTTCGACGCATGAAGCGGAATTGCTTACGCCGAAACTTACGTCGAAACTTACGCCAATCACCCGGTAAGTGGCGTAGATTTGTGTAGAAAAGCGTGGATCGTGCAAAAACGGAGAATCTGGAAAAATCGGCTTGTGGCCTTGATAATTCTACAAAAGTCTACGTTTCCCGATATTCGTGATTCGGCTCTAAAAGTGTGGTTTGGAAGGGCGGCATGTACTAAGCCAAAACTGCCGCTCCCAAGAATCCCAATTTATAAAAAGAACGCAGGCAGAACTTTTCGCAAAGGCGAAGGCTCTGCCTGCTTTTTTGCACCCCTGCCGCACTTTTCTCTTCGCCGCAAATGTGCTACAATAGCCTTAACATAAGGAAAAGAGGAACGCGCATGGCCAGAAACAGGCAGAACCTGAACATCATCTACATCTCGGACCGAATGCGGGAGACGCTGCGGCCCATAGCGTCCTGTGCGCTCACGGCGGTGGTGGCCCCCATGGGCTACGGTAAAACGACGGCGGTGCGCTGGTTCTTGGCAGAGCAGGCCAAGGCGGGGGCCGTGGTGCTGCAAGCCAGCATCTACTCGGATAACCGCTCCATCTTCTGGAAAAGCGTGCAGAAGGCCTTTGCCGCCGCCGGGCTGACGGTGCTGGAGGGCTACGACTGCCCCGCCGACGCCAGCGGCGCGGCTTTGCTGCTGGAGGACCTGTGTGCCGCGCTGGGCGGCAAAACGCCCTACTATCTTTTTCTGGACGATTTCCACCTGCTGGGGGACGAGCGGGTGGCGCAGTTTTTGTGTCGGCTGGCCTACCGCCTGCCCGAGAACGTCCACCTTATCGTGGCCAGCCGCAACCGCTTTCTGCCCGGGGAGCAGGTGGTGCGGCTGGGGCGGCGGCTCCACCACATCGAGGCCGACGGCCTCCGCCTGAACCGGGAGGAGCTGCTGGCCTACACCCACCGCTGCGGCGTGGAGATCACCGCCGCCCAGGCCGAGAGCCTGCTGCGCTCCTGCGAGGGGTGGTTCTCCGCCGTCTACCTGAACCTCCATGCCCTGGCCGAGCGGGGGAGCCTGCTGCAGCCGGGGCCGGACATCTACGCCATGTTCACCGCCGCCATGCTGGAGTCCCTGCCCGAGAAGACCCGGGGCTTCCTCGCTGTGATGGGGCTGGCCGATGAGTTCACGGTGGAGATGGCCCGGGCTGTCACCGCCCTGCCCGACGCGGAGGAGGTGCTGCGGGCCCTCACCCAGCAAAACGCCTTTGTCACCCGCCTGCCGGACGGGGTGAGCTTCCGCTTCCACCACATGATGAAAGAGTGCGCCGAGCGGCTCTTTGCCCAGCTGCCCGCCGCCCGGCAAACGGAGGTCTGGCAGCGGTATGGCCGCTGGTATGCCCAAAAAGCCCAGTACCTCCACGCGTTGCAGGCCTTTGAGCACTGCGGCGACCGCGATGCAGCCCTTGCCGTCATCGAGGCGGACGCGGGGGATCTGCTTGCCTCCCTCAGCCCCGCCGAGCTGCTGCAGCGGCTGGACCGCTGCCCGGTGGAAGCACTGCAGCGCCACCCGCTGGCCATTCTGGTGCTGATGCGCCGGATGTTCACCTGGCAGCAGATCCCCAAAATGATGGAGCTGAAAGCCCTGCTGGAAGCCGCCGTGGCCCAACACCCCGAGTGGCCCGCCGCCGAGCGGGGCAACCTGCTGGGGGAGTGCGACCTCATCCAGAGCTTCTTGTTCTACAACGACATCACCCAGATGAGCCGCCTCCACCGCAGCGCCAGCCGCCAGATGAGCCGCCCCGCCGTCACCCTGCGCAACAGCGGCAGCTGGACCTTCGGCTCCCCCTCGGTGCTGATGATGTACTACCGCGCCCCCGGGGAGCTGGGCAAAGAACTGGCCGAAATGTACGAGTGTATGCCCCATTACTATAAAATCACCAACGGCCACGGCCGGGGGGCCGAGCTGCTGATGGACGCGGAGGCCGCCTACCTGCAGGGGGCGTGGGAGAAAGCCGCCGTGCTGCTGGAGCGGGCCCGGGCCGACGCCGCCGGGCAGGAGAACATGACCCTCTGCTGCGACTTTTTGGCCCTGCGGCTGGCCCTGTGCGGCAAGGGGAAAGAGGAGTACGATTTTGCCGCCAAGCGCGCCGCCCTGCTGCAAAAGCACGACGGGGTGCAGGTGCATCTGCTGGAGAGCATCGCCGCTTATTTCTACGCTTTGCAGGGCAGGCCGGAGCAGGCCCCGGAGCTGTTCCGGGAGCACAAGCTGGCCGAGGTGAGCTTCTTTGGGCCCTGCCGCCCCATGATGTCCCTCATCGAGCAGCAGGTCTGGCTGGCGCAGGGGGAGTACGTGAAGGTGATTGCCCACAGCGAGGGCCTGCTGCGCCGGTGCGAGGCCATGCACTACGGTCTGGTGGGCCTGCAGACCCGCATCCAGCTGGCGGCGGCGCAGCTGCGCTTCGGCCAGCGGGCCGAGGCCCGGGCCGCGCTGGCAGCGGCTTTGCTGGACGCTGTGCAGGACGATTTCTGGGTGCTCTTTGTGGAGCAGTATCCCGCTCTGGCCCCCCTGCTGGAAGGGGAGGACTGGGCCGCTTGCGAGCCGCGTCTGGGGCCCTTCGTGGCCCGCATCCTGCCCGCAGGCCGGGCCTTTGCCGCCCGGCTGGGCCTGCCCGCCCCCGCGCCGGAGCTGCCCCTGACCGACCGCGACCGGGAGCTGGCCCGTCTGGTGGCCGGGCGGTGCACCAACAAGGAGATCGCCGCCGCCCTCTACCTCTCCGAGGGCACGGTGAAGCAGTACATCAACCAGCTGTACGCAAAGCTGGATATGGGCGGCGACCCCCGCACCCGCCGCGCCCGCCTGGCCGAGTGGTACCAGAAAAACGCCCCCCGGAATTAACCAAAAACTAACCCCGGGTTAATAGCAAAAACCAAAGCTCCACGGTATCCTAAAAGTGAACCGTGGAGCTTTTTTCCTGCAACAAAATTGGTAGAAAAAGGGAGGCTTTTGCAATGAAACGAAGATGGAAGAAATTCCTCGCCGGGGTGCTTTCCGCAGCCCTCGCGCTGAACCTCGCGGCCCCGCTGGCACTGGCGGGCAGCTCGACGATGGGAGCAGCTTGCGGGGTGACAAATGTACTTCTGTATCCGGAGTGGAACGGACCGGTCGATAGTAAGAAATGCATTCAGGGTACGGTATCCTATAACCGGGGTCTTTTGACCTTTGACGGAGATGTGACGCTGGATACAACTTTGGACTCGGAGAATTACTCGCTGGTCAAAGCCCTCAGTGAAGAAAATCTGAGGCTGGTGGCAAACGGCAAAGTAACGGGCAGAACGAAAAGCAACGGCTTTGATGGAGCAAAGGAAATAGTAAGGGGAGAATACGATCTCACCAATACCGATGCGGGAAACCAGTCGAAAGGAATTTTAGGCGCTACAAACGATAAAACGACGATTGCTTCCGATACTAGAATCACGCTGAAGGGTTTCCAGACGGGCATCGGCTGGGGAAGCGTTCAGATCGATGGCAAGGTGAAGATCACAAATGCAGAATGCGGCATCGCCAATTTCACTACCATGAACCATGGCAGCGAGCTGGTGATCCATGCGCAGCAGTACATCGGGGAACAGGGTCATCTGACCTACAACGGCGGCCACCTGCTCCTGAATGTGACGACTATCGGTATGGACTTCGGCCTGAGTAGGCTGGGCATCGGAGAGGACGTAAGCAGGTTCTGGTATCGCACCGACGATGACGCGGGTTATACGGAAATCGACACCAGCGTGCAGGAAAAACTTGACAGCTTTTTTGAAGTCAAAGAGACAAACCACGCCTATCTGGAACTGACGGATGTGGACCCGAACCAGCAGGAAAGCGAAACCTACGACCTCTGGGTAGCAGACAAGCAGGTCACAAAGAGCAACCAAAGCGATGTGCTGGAGGATGGCGGGTCTGTGAAGTTTGACCCGACGACCAACACGCTGACCCTGAACGATGCCGATCTCACGCTGGATGGGGCCGCGGGCGGTTACTGCTGCATCGATTCCCAATTGGCGGAAGAGCTGACCATTACCGGCACAGCCACCCTTTCCAACGCCGATGGAATCCTTACGGAAGGCCCGCTGACGCTGGATAACGCAACCCTCACCCTTACGGGCAATATCGATGGCGACGTTGGTGAGGACGCGATCCGGGCAGGCCGCTCTGACGAGGACATCACCATCCAAAACAGCACCGTGACCATTGCAGGCACGAACTCGGAAGGCAATTTCTTCCAGTTTGGCATTCGGTGCGGCAAGCTCACCGTGGCGAACAGCACGCTGGATGTGAAAGCCGGCGGCTCGGCCGTCGTGGCAAACGAGTTGGAGGCTTCCGGCGCAGGCACCGTCATCACGGCGGAAACGGATGCATCGGAGGAACAGGAGTATTATGCCCTCGTACTGGACGAGCTGACCCTGCAGGACGGCCTCGATCTGGTGGAAGGCGAAATGAACAAGAGCAAGAAGGCGAAGATCGCCCAGCCGGAGCAGGCCCCCACGGACTTTAAGGTCTACTGGGTCGTCCATCCGGGGGACGAACCGGTGAATGGAGGAATGCAGTTCCCCGGTGCAATCACCGGCAGCGAGGAGGAAGCCCGCCTCTTTGAGGGCTGGTTCCTCGAAGACGGCACCCGCTTGGAGGATAGCCCCTACTACATGGGCCCGGGCGCGAACCATGTGGGCAACCTCGACCGGGACGTGACCTTCTATGGCCATTGGCGCACCGCCGAGAGCGGCGAGGGCAGCCCAGACGGCGGAGACGGCTTCGGCACCCTTCTGGCGGGCGTCGCAGTCGTGGGCGCGGCGGGCGTCGTGGCCTATCAGGTGGGCACGGAGCTCATCCTTGACCAGCTCCTGCCTGCAGGAGTGGCCGTGCCCCATACCCGCGCCGAGCTGGCAATGCTCCTCTGGAACACCGCAGGCCGCCCGGCCCCGGCCACTCTGCCCGCCTTTGCGGACGTAGCCGACCCGGAGCTGGCCCAAGCCGCCCAGTGGGCCATCGAGCAGGGCCACCTGAAAGCCCGCGCCGACGGCAGCTTTAAGCCGGACAAGGGCGTTGCCAAGTGGCGCGTCATCCGCGGCTACCGGGCAGTGACCGAACCATGACCGTGCAGGTAAAATAGCCCCACAGCACAAGGCCCCGCAGACTTTGAAAAAGGTCTGCGGGGCCGCTGTTTGTTTGTGCGTGGCGTGCAGGGAAAGTTTGAGAAGGCGTACGGCAAACCTGTTCCGCGCATTACATCTCATGTGCTGCGACACACCTTCTGCACCAATGTTCAGCAGGCCGGGTTGGATGTGAAGAGCCTGCAATACCTGATGGGACACTCCAATGCCAGTGTGACGCTGGATGTCTACACGCACAGCAGCTTTGAATCAGTTGAAAGAGCCTTTGAACAGATTGTCGGCAACCTGTGATTTTCGACGTATGAAGCGGAATTGCTTACTCAATAAGTACCTTATGAAGACGGGATCTCTTCGGAGACCCCGTCTCTTTTTGTATAGAAACCACAGATGCAGCCCACTCTATCAAAAAGGGGTGAGCAGATGTCCGGCAAACGGGTATTGGCGTTGTATGCAGCTGTTCTGCTGGGGTTTGCGGTAGTTTTGTGCCGCCTGTATTTTCTGGCAGAGAACCATACCTATGCTGCCCGGGCCGAAGCACAGAGCACAGTCCGGCTCTCGCTGCCTGCCCGGCGGGGCAGCTTTTACGATCACAGCGGCCTGCTTCTCACCGGGCTGGAAACGCGGTATCTTGCCCTCTGCTTCCCGGGCGAAAACAACTACACACGCCTGTATGCATTTACGGATAGTGCCGGGCAGGCACTTTTGTACCGGAACCGCAACCGCTCCGCACCGTTTCTGCTGGAAGTGGACCGCGACCTTTCCGGGCGCGGCATACGCTGCTTTGCAACGGCACGGCGCTGCGCAGAAGTTCCGCTGTGCCAGCATCTGATCGGCTATCTGGATGCAGAAGGCCGCGGCACTGCCGGGCTGGAAAAGGCGCTGGACAGACAGCTGGCCGGGACAAAGGAGCATGACACGCTGGTGTGCGCGGTCACAGCACAAGGACGGCTGCGGGCCGGGGAAACACCGCAGCTCACCCGGCAGGACAGCAGTGCGGTGGGCGTGCAGCTGACGATCTCCCGCCCGGTGCAGCGTGCCGCCGAAGCGGTGGCCGCAGACACCATGACCAGCGGCTGCATTCTGGTTCTGGACACGGCCACTGCTGCGGTTCGCGCCAGCGTCAGCGTACCGGGCTATGACCCGGATGACCTTGCCGCAAGTCTGGATGCACCGGACAGTCCGTTCCTGAACCGCGCACTGGAAAGCTATGCTGTGGGTTCAGTGTTCAAGCCGGTGCTGGCTGCGGCAGCGCTGGAGCAGGGCATCCTGCCGGAGTACGAATGCACCGGTGCTATGGTGGTGGATGGACAGATCTTCCGCTGCGCAGGCGGTGTTCCGCACGGAACGGTGGACATGACTGCGGCTCTGGAAAAAAGCTGCAACGGCTATTTTATCCGGCTGGGGCAGCAGCTGGGGGCAGAGACGCTTTTGCAGATGTCTCGGCAGCTTGGCTTCGGGCAGGAGGTGCCGGTGGCAGGTGCACTGCACGCCGATGCCGGAAAGCTGCCGTCTGCCGGGGAGCTTGCCCAGAGCGGCCAGCTGGCAAATTTCAGCTTTGGGCAGGGCGGTCTGTTGGCATCACCGGTACAGATCGCCGCCATGATGAACACCATTGCTTCCGGCGGGATGTACCGCACGCCTTTCTTTGTGTGTGGCTCGGTGGATGAAACTGACGGTACGCCGCTGGAAACGCTTGCACATCCGCAGTCAAGGCGGGTGATGAGTGCGGAAAATGCAGCGCTCCTGCGTAAAATGCTGCAGCAGGTGGTGGAAGAGGGCACCGCACAGGATGCTGCCTGGCTGGAAGAAGGGGCTGGCGGCAAGACCGGTACCGCGCAGACCGGGCAGTTCACACCGGATGGCACGGAACGCAAAAACTTGTGGTTCGCAGGGTTTTACCCGGCGCAGCAGCCGCGCTACACCATTGTGGTGCTGCAGGACGGGCAGGTGAGTACGGAACATTCCAGCGCCGCCATCTTTGCCCGGCTGTGTGCAATGCTGGACCTTCTGGCATAAAAATGCACGGTTTCTGCTTGCTTTTTTGCGCTTGTTATGCTACTATATATTTGTATTTCTGCGTAGTTTTTGTTGAATTAAAATAAAGGAGCGTTTCAATCCATGTCTGTTATCGAAATTGTTGGCGGTGTGATCCTGCTGATCGCTTCGCTTGTCATCGTTTTCCTCACTCTCATGCAGCACACCCACGGTCAGGGCCTTTCCGGTGCCATCAACGGCAGTATGGGCGGCGCAAACAATGCCCGTTTGACCCCGGCTGATCAGATGCTGGCCAAGACCACCCGCATTGCAGGCATTGTTTTCTTTGTGGTTGCCATTCTGGCATGTCTGTTTGCAGGCCGTCTGGCAGGTTGACAAGGTTCGTGCAGCCCCGTGTAAAGGACGGGGCTGTTTTTCTGTGTTATGATAGGATGTCGGCGGCAGTCTGACCGCTGGGCAGGGTGGGGCAGCTGGCCCACGATTGGCAGCGCTGCGGCACGTTGGAGGCTGCGGCCATGGAAGAGCAAGGAGAAAAAATATTATGGCAATGCGCGATAAAATTGAGCACGCGATCCAGAATCAGCCGTGCACCGTCAAAGACCTCAAATCCAAATTCGGTGGGGACCGCGGCTCGGACCGCAAGGTGATGGAGGCTGTGGATCAGCTGGTGCACGAGGCGGTCATCTGCCAGCGTCAGGGCGTGTTCTTTACGGTGCGCTCCGGCCGTGCAGACAAGGCTCTGCTGTGCAAGGTGGTAAAACTGGGCAAGAATTTTGCCTTTGTCATGCTGGAGGACGGCACCAGCGATATCTTTATCCCGGGCCGTTTTACCCGCGGTGCCATGCCCGGCGACATGGTGCTTGTGGAAAAGTTTGAGCACCCCCGTGTGGAGGGCAGCGATGAAGGCGAGATCCTGGCCATTCTGGAAGAAAAGAACGATCTGGTGGGCACTGCCCGCCGCATTGAGGGCCGCCTGAAGTTCGTGCCGGACGACTGCCCGGCCATCTCCATGCAGTTGATGCGTGACTGCGAGGGCGGTGCAAAGGACGGCGACAAGGTGGCCGTGGAGATCCTGCAGCGCGGCAATCGGCAGGAAGATCACCGCGTGGGCGTTGCCATGCGGTTTGGCAGCTCGGACGAAGCAAAGCGCTGCGCAAAGGCCCTGCTCTATGCGCAGGATATCCGCAGCCGCTTCCCGGATAAGGTTCGTGAGGAAGCCAAGAAGCTGGAGAACGCTGAGGTCTCTGAAAAGGACACCGAGGGCCGCATGGATCTGCGTGCCCTGCCCATCTTCACCATTGACAGTGCTGAGACCAAGGACATCGATGATGCCATCAGCCTGACCAAGACCCCGGAGGGCGGCTTTGAGCTGGGTGTCCACATTGCAGATGTTTCCAACTATGTCAAGCCCGGCAGCGAACTGGACAACGAAGCGTTTAACCGCGCAACCAGCGTCTACTATGCCGATCAGGTGGTGCCCATGCTGCCCAAGCAGCTTTCCAACGGCATCTGCAGCCTGAATGAGGGCGTGCTGCGTCTGGCCTTCTCCTGCCTGATGCATCTGGATAAGGATGGCAACCTGATCGATTACCGCTTTGTCAAGTCGGTCATCCGCAGCCGCGTCAAGGGTGTTTACTCCGAGATCAATGCCTTGCTGGCCGGCAGTGCTGACGACGAGCTGAAGGGCAAGTACCATGAAGTGCTCAACCAGCTGCCCGCCATGAAGGAGCTGTACGGCCACCGTGCCCGCCTGCGCAAGGAGCGCGGCTGCATGGATATCGAGAGCGGCGAGGTGAAGCTGATCCTCGACGAGGACGGCCACTGCATCGATGTGAAAAAGCGCACCTCCGGCGAGAGCGAAGCTATGATCGAAGAGTTCATGCTGCTGGCCAACCAGTGCGCTGCCCACTTTGCCCGCGTGAAGCAGATCCCCTTCGTGTACCGTGTGCACGAGGAACCCAATGCTGAAAAGCTGGAGCGTCTGCACACTCTGCTGCAGGCCTGCGGCATCAACGATCACTTTGCCAAGGATGTGCCCACCCCCAAGGAGCTGAGCGCCATTCTGGAAGGTGTGCGCGGCGGCCCGTATGAGCAGATCATCAATACCGGTATGCTGCGCTGCATGTCCAAGGCTGTGTATGAGGAAAAACCCAAGGGCCACTACGGTCTGGTGCTGAAGGACTACGCTCACTTCACCAGCCCCATCCGCCGCTACCCGGATCTGGCCATCCATCGCATCATGACCGCCCAGCTCAAGGGCATGGATAAGGATACCATGGTGCTGCGCTACAGCGACTTTGCCGAGAAGGCAAGCAAGCAGTCCAGTGAGCGCGAGATCATTGCAATGCAGATCGAGCGCAAGGCTGAGGACTGCTACAAGGCCGAGTATGCCCGCCGCCATCTGGGCGAGTGCTACGAGGGCCGCATTTCCGGCGTGACCCAGCGCGGCCTGTTCATTGAGCTGGACAATGGCGTGGAGGGCTTTGTGCCGGCTTCCAGCCTGACCCCCTCCGGTACCATGCTCACCGAGGGCATCCGCCTGTCCGACCCCGTCTCCGGCAAGAACTGGAGCCTGGGCGACACCATGATGATCACCATTGTGCGTGCGGATGTGAACCTGGGCAAGATCGACTTTGAGGTTGCTCCGGCAAGCACAAAGTAAGTAAAAAGATCAGAACACCTGTACGGCGTTTTCCTGCATGGGAAGAGACTGTACAGGTGTTTTTTGTCCGCGGACAAGAAGCGATGGAAAAGGGGAGAACGACATGCTGAAAAACGAAACACTGCGCAGAGATGCAGATGCCATCATCCGTGCCAGCCTGAACGCTGTTCTGCCGGACGAAGCGGTGCGCCGCGCGCTGAAAAATTTCCGGCCGCAGGGCGGCAGGGTGCTGCTGGTGGCTGCCGGTAAGGCAGCATGGCAGATGGCCCATGCTGCAGTGAAATTTCTTGGCCGGGTGGATGGCGGCGTGGTCGTGACCAAATACGGCCACGTGAAGGGCACGATCCCCGACGTGGACTGCTGCGAAGCCGGGCACCCCGTGCCGGATGAGAATGGCTTTGCCGCCACCCGGAAAGCGCTGGAACTGGTGCAGGGCTTAACGGCAGAGGATACGGTGCTGTTTCTGCTGTCCGGCGGCGGCAGTGCACTGTTTGAAAAGCCGCTGATCCCCGGCGCAGAGCTGCAGCAGATCACGGGCCAGCTGCTTGCCAGCGGTGCCGATATCGTGGAGATGAACACCATTCGCAAGCGCCTGTCCGGGGTCAAGGGCGGGCGGTTTGCACAGAGCTGTGCGCCCGCGCAGGTGTTCAGCATCGTGCTCAGCGATATTCTGGGCGACCCGCTGGATATGATCGCCAGCGGCCCGGCGGTGCCGGATACCTCCACCTGTGCACAGGCCCTTGCCATTGCGGAAAAATATCACCTGCAGCTTTCGGCACAGGCCAAGGCTCTGCTGGCACAGGAGACTCCAAAGGTGCTGGGCCGTGTTGCCACGCAAATCACCGGCAGCGTGCGGGAGCTGTGCAGCGCAGCAGCCAACGCCTGCCGGGAGCTGGGCTATGAGCCGGTGATCTTGACCGACAGGCTCTGCTGTGAAGCGCGGGAGGCTGGCAGCTTCCTTGGTTCCATAGCCCGCACCCACGCGGGGCAGGGCAAAAAGCTGGCCTTTCTTGCAGGCGGTGAGACGGTCGTCCACCTGACCGGAACAGGTCTGGGCGGGCGCAATCAGGAGCTGGCCCTTGCTGCAGCACCGGTGATTGCCGGGCTGGATGCAGCGGTCTTTTCGGTGGGCAGCGATGGCACCGACGGCCCAACCGATGCTGCGGGCGGCTATGTGGACGGCAGCACGGCCACGGCACTGGCGCAGAACCAGCTGAATGTGTACGATGTGCTGCAGAACAACGATGCCTACCATGCCCTCAAGGCGGTGGATGGACTCATCATCACCGGCGCGACCGGCACGAATGTCAACGATGTGGCCGTGGTGCTGATCGGAAATCAAGGATAGAACAAAGCTACCGGGAGTTCTCTGCAAAAAGCGGAAGCGGAACGGATGGAGCTACAGCGCCGCAAGGTCGAGTTTATCTGTAAGACTGTTGCAGCACCCTATCATGTTGCAGGCAGTCTTCTGACGATCGGCACCAGCTGCGGCTTTGCCCTCTACCCGGAAGAAGGCACGGATACAGACAAGATCACCCGTCTGGCTGACCAGCGGATGTATAAGCACAAGCAAAAGAACCATGCCTTGCAGGATCATGGATTATATGGGTAAAAAATAAGGTGCTGTCCGCACAGACAGCACCTTATTTTTATGGTTTACATGTGCAGCAGGCTGCGCTGCTCGCTGGCGCGGAACTTGAGTGCCGCAGCAATGAATGCCTTGAACAGCGGGTGAGCACGGTTCGGACGGCTCTTGAACTCCGGGTGGAACTGTGCGCCCAAATGGAAGTCACGGCCGGGCAGCTCTACAGTCTCTACCAGACGACCGTCGGGGCTGGTGCCGGAAATGACAAGACCGGCGTCCTGCATCTCCTGACGGAACTCGTTGTTGAACTCGTAGCGGTGGCGGTGGCGTTCCCAGATCTCGGCCTCGCCGTAGCACTCGGCCATCTTGGTGCCGGGCATCACCTTGCAGGGGTATTTACCCAGACGCATGGTGCCGCCCTTGGGAATGTTGCCCTGCTGGTCGGCCATCAGGGCGATCACATTATGCTTGCCATCCGGAGTGAACTCGCTGGAATTTGCATCCTTGTAGCCCAAAACGCCCCGGGCAAACTCCATCACCATGATTTGCATGCCAAGGCAGATGCCAAAATAGGGAACATGGTTCTCGCGGGCATACTGTGCAGCCTGGATCATGCCCTCAATGCCGCGGTCGCCAAAGCCGCCGGGTACGATGATGCCGTCCACATCTGCAAAGGCTTCCTTGCAGGCGGCCTGGTCGGTCAGGTCCTCGCTCTCCACCCACTTGATCTCCACCTGGCTGTCATTCTCGAAGCCTGCGTGGTACAGGCTCTCCATCACAGAGAGATAGGCGTCATGGAGCTTGACGTACTTGCCCACCAGCGCGATGGTGCAGGTCTTGCTGCGGGTAGCAATGCGGCTGACCACCTGCTTCCACTCGGTCAGGTCGGCAGCGGGCACATCCAGCTTGAGCTTCTGCACCACTACCTCGTCCAGACCACCGGTGTGCAGCATCAGCGGGCACTGGTACAGGCTGGGCATGGTCAGGTTCTCGATCACGCACTCCGGCTTCACATTGCAGAAAGTGCTGATCTTGCGGCGGATGTCGCCGCCCACACTGCCGTCTGCGCGCAGGATGATGATGTCCGGGTTCACGCCCATGCCCTGCAGCTCTTTCACAGAGTGCTGTGCGGGCTTGGATTTGTATTCGTCCGAGCCGGAAATGTAAGGCACCAGCACCACATGAATGTAGCAGCAGTTGTCGCGGCCCTGCTCCAGACCCACCTGACGGATGGCCTCGAGGAAGGGCTGGCTTTCAATATCACCGGTCGTGCCGCCGATCTCGGTAATGACCACGTCAGCCTCGGTGGAAGAGGCCAGATTGTAGATGTAGCTCTTGATCTCGTTGGTGATGTGGGGAATGATCTGCACGGTCTGGCCCAGATATGCACCCTGACGTTCCTTGTTCAGTACGTTCCAGTACACCTTGCCGGTGGTCAGGTTGGAGTATTTGTTCAGATTCTCGTCGATAAAGCGCTCGTAGTGGCCCAGATCCAGATCGGTCTCAGTGCCATCGTCGGTCACGAACACCTCACCGTGCTGCAGCGGGCTCATGGTGCCGGGATCCACATTCACATAGGGGTCCAGCTTCTGGCTGGCCACCTTCAGACCGCGGCACTTGAGCAGACGGCCCAGCGATGCGGCTGTGATGCCCTTGCCAAGGCCGGAGACGACACCGCCGGTGACAAAGATGAATTTGGTTTGTTTCTCTGCCATAGAATTTCCTCCTCTATTTTTGTTTTTCTGAATTCTTTCCCTTATAAACCTTTGTGAATTCTTTCAGGTGAACGGCCTTGCTCTCAGCCTCTCCCAAAATGAGCCGGTGAAAGCAAGGATACTTTTCCCAATCCAATATTATACACCCATGTCCTCATAATTTTCAAGGACTTCCTGTGCAATTTCTGTGCGGTCACGACGGGTATCCATGGCCTGTTTTTCTATGTAGCGGTGTGCCTCGGCTTCGGTCATGTGCTCGTGCTCCACAAGGCAGCATTTTGCCCGGCTCACCAGCCGCACCTGTGCGATCTTTTCCTGTAAGCGGGCGTTCTCCTGCCGGGCACGCAGCAGGCGGTGGTTGCCTGCCGCCGCCATGTGCATGGCCTGCACAAAAAAGGCGGTGCTGAAGGGCTTTGACAGCAGCAATACCCCCTGCTCGCTCAAAGGCCCCAAAAGCTGCTCAGCCTGTGCGGCCTTGACCAGAAACACGACACCGGCATCTGTTTTTTCCACAGCATTGATGCACACCTCATGCCCGAATTCATCGGGCAGGGGAGAGTTGACCACGATCAGCTCAAAATCCGATTCCGTCATGCGCCGCCGGGCTTCGGCCCCGCTGGGAATGATCACCGGGCGGCTGTAGCCCATTTCGGTCAGCCGTGCAGCAATATACTCGTTGGAGCTTGCACCGGCACTTACGATCAGTGCACGTCCCATTTCCTTCGCTCCTTTCTCCTACACACTCTCTTTTGCAGGGGTCAGATGGCGTTGAAGTAATGGGTACGCTCGTACTCAACAGGGTCGGACGCGTGTTTCAGTGCTTCGCAGCGCTTCAGTTCTTCCGTAAAGTAGCGGCTGGCAAGCTGCTCGGGCAGCACTCTGCGCAAAAATTCGCTCTCCTCCGCAGCCTGCACGGCCTCTTCCAGACTGGCGGGCAGAGTCTCAAGGCTGAGGCCCTCAGCCATAGAGGGGTCGAACAGATTCTTGTTCACGGGGGCAGAGAGCACCATGCGGTTCTCGATGCCGTCCAATCCGGCAGCCAGAATCAGACCAATGGCCAGATAGGGGTTGCAGGCAGGGTCCGGGCTGCGCAGCTCCATGCGGCAGTTGTCGCCCTTTACCTGCGGGATGCGCACCAGCTGGCTGCGGTTCTGGCGGCTCCAGCTCACATAGCGGGGCGCTTCATCGCAGCCAAAGCGCTGATAGCTGTTGGGCAGAGGGTTGGTGAACACGGTCAGCTCCCGGCTGTGGGCCAGCACACCGGCCATAAAGCTGCCTGCAATGCTGTCCGGGGCAATGTCGCCCTCAAACAGGTTGCGGCCATCCATGTAAAGGGACAGGTTGATGTGCAGGCCGCTGCCTGCCTGATCCGGCAGGGGCTTGGGCAGGAAGCTTGCATGGATGCCGCTGCGGGTGGCAATGGCGCGCACGATCTGCTTGAACATCATCACGTTGTCGGCGGTCTTGAGGGGGCCTGCGTGGTGGCAGTCGATCTCGTTCTGGCCGTTGCCGCTTTCGTGATGGCTGTGCTGAGGGCTCATGCCCATCTGCTCCATGGTCAGGCAGATGTCCCGGCGGAGGTTCTCGCCTGCGTCCAGCGGGGCCACGTCAAAGTAGCCGCCAAAGTCGATGGGGATACGGGTGGGGCGGCCCCGGTCATCGTTCTCGAACAGGTAGAACTCACACTCTGCGCCCACATTGCAGGTGATGCCCAGCTTTTTGAATTTGCGGTTCACGCTGCGCAGAAAGCCGCGGCAGTTGCCGCCAAAGGGCTGGCCGTCCGGCTTTTCCACATCACAGAAGAACTGCATCACCCGGCCCTCGGTAGGGCGCCAGGGGAGAATGGTCACGGTGGACAGATCCGGCCGCAGCACAAGGTCGCTTTCCTCCACCTTCATGAAGCCGGCAATGGAGCTGCCGTCGAAGCAGACACCGTCTTCCAGAGCTTTGGGCAGATCGTTTGCCAGCACGGCAATGTTCTTCTGAGTGCCAAAGATATCGCAGAAGGCAAAGCGCACAAATTTGACGTTATTGTCCTCCACAAAATCAAGGATGTCCTGTTGGGTCGAATAGCTCATAATGGTTTCCCTTTCAAATAAAACGCCTAAAGGCCTGCCCTCAGAATGGGAGCAGGTCTTTAGGCTGGTGTAAGAAATAGGAAAAGGAGAATGGCAATTTTAAATTCCGCAGCCTACGGATGCTATTCTGCTGTTACGCTGATGAAAGATCAGACGTAGTAGAGCATCTTGCTGTAGCTGGGCAGAGGCCAATAATCCTCACCGCAGATGGTCTCGGCGTCGTCCGCAGCGGCACGCAGAGCATCCATTGCAGGCAGCACGTTGTCGTGGAAAGCAACGGCCTTTTCTGCCTCGGTGGGCAATGCCTTGGAAGCATCCACTGCATCCTGCAGGGTATCGACGGCGTCGCTCATGGCGTCGGCGTCGGCGGACAGACGGCCCAGGGTCTTGGTCTCACTGCGCACGCTGATGTTCTCGCTCACAGCCAGTTTGGATGCTGCGGTATTGGCAAGCTCGCTCATGTAGGAGTTGACGGCAGGCAGCAGCTGCTTGCGGGCCATTTCCAGCATGGTCAGAGCCTCGATGTTGATGATCTTGGAGTAGTGCTCCATCTCCACCTCGTAGCGGCTCTCCATCTCCACCTTGGTCAGCACGCCGAACTCTTCCATCAGGGCAATGTTCTTGGGCTCGATCAGGGCAGGCAGAGCAGCGGGGGTGTTCTTCTTGTTGGGCAGACCGCGCTTTGCGGCTTCCTCTTCCCACTCGGCAGTGTAGCCGTTGCCGTTGAAGATGACGCGGCGGTGGTCGCGGATGGTGCGCTTGACCAGAGCAATCACGGCGCTGGTAAAGTCCTCAGCGCTCTCCAGCTCGTCGGCGTAGCCCTTCAGTTCCTTTGCGACGGCGGTGTTCAGGATGGTGTTGGCATCACTCAGGTTCTCAGCGGAACCGGGCATACGGAACTCGAACTTGTTGCCGGTGAAGGCAAAGGGAGAGGTACGGTTGCGGTCGGTGGTATCCTTGCTGAACTTGGGCAGGACATCAACGCCCAGATCCATCTTCATCTTGACGGGGCCGGCATAGGGGGAATCGGATGCGATAGCATCGATGACAGCTTCCAGCTCTTCGCCCACAAAGATGGAAATGATAGCCGGAGGTGCCTCGTTGGCACCCAGACGGTGATCGTTGCCGGGAGTGGCAACGGAGGTGCGCAGCAGATCGGCGTACTCGTCAACAGCCTTGATGACGGCGGCCAGGAACACCAGGAACTGCAGGTTCTCCATGGGGGTGTCGCCCGGGTCGAGCAGATTCTCGTGGGTGGTGGACATGGACCAGTTGTTATGCTTGCCGCTGCCGTTCACGCCTTCAAAGGGCTTTTCGTGCTGCAGGCAGACCAGACCGTACTTGGGAGCGATCTTCTTCATCATCTCCATCGTCAGCAGGTTGTGGTCGATGGCAACGTTGGTGGTGTCGAAGATGGGAGCCAGCTCATGCTGGCAGGGAGCAACTTCGTTGTGCTTGGTCTTGGCGGGAATGCCCAGCTTCCACAGCTCTTCATCCAACTCCTTCATAAACTCGGAGACCTCGGGACGAATGACACCGAAGTAGTGCTCTTCCAGCTCCTGACCCTTGGCAGAGGGGGCACCGAACAGGGTGCGGCCGGTGAGGATCAGATCCTGACGGGCCTCGTAATCCTCCTTCTTAATAAGGAAGTACTCCTGCTCGGGGCCGACGGTGGTGGAGACGTAATCCACATCCTTGCCGAACAGCTTCAGGATGCGAATTGCCTGATTGGACAGTGCGTTCATGGAACGCAGCAGGGGGGTCTTCTTATCCAGAGCCTCGCCGGTGTAGCTGACGAATGCGGTGGGGATGCACAGCACGTCATCCTTCACGAATGCGTAGCTGGTGGGGTCCCATGCAGTGTAGCCGCGGGCCTCGCAGGTGGCGCGCAGACCGCCGGAGGGGAAGGAAGATGCATCGGGCTCGCCGCGCACCAGCTCCTTGCCGGAGAACTCCATGATGGCGGTGCCGTCGCCCACAGGGGAAACAAAGCCATCGTGCTTCTCACTGGTGATGCCGGTCAGCGGCTGGAACCAGTGGGTGTAGTGGGTGGCACCCAGCTCCATGGCCCAGCGCTTCATCACGCTGGCCACAACGTTTGCCACCTCAATGTCCAGCGGAGCACCCTTGTGCAGGGTGTTCTTCAGGCTCTTATAGGTTGCGCTCGGCAGGCGCTCCTTCATCACATGTTCGTTAAAGACCTTGCTGCCGTAGATTTCCATAACATTCGCTGCCATAAATCCTACTCCTTACTTGATCTTATTTTTCTTACCCTTTCGTCTGCATTCTGGTCTGCCGCAATGCCGCACCCAGAAGTACGAAAGCATCTTAACAAAAACGGCGCTGCGAGTCAGGAGGTGACCCACAGCGCCGTTGCTGTCTATGGTTTGATTATAGCCCCGGCGGGCCAAAAAGGCAATTGACAAATCTGACGATTCTGCACAAACGCTCTCTGCGAATTTTGGCACAACTGAGCTTGGTATGACTTTTGAACCTTTAAACCGGAACAGAACGATTTGAAATTGCCTCCGCTTGCGCTCTGGCAATATCAGCGGAAATAATATTTTTAAATTTGCAGTTCCGGCAGGCCTGCGGGCCAGCCGGAACTGTTTTTTCACGGGAGGAGTCGTTACGGACAATTGCATTTGCAAAATCTGGGCTTATCCGTTGCGTGACAGCCGCAGATGCTACTACCCGCTACGACCCCTTTTGTGAAAATGCGTTTGGAGCGGCCCGCAGGCCGCGACAAACGCCAATATAAAAATAATATTTCCTTTAAATATGCCCAGAGCGAAGCGGAGGGCATTCTAAATGGTCAGATCACCTGAAAGAGGAAGAACTTCAGATAATTCGTCTCCGGCACACCCCACAGGATCGGATGATCCGGTGCCTGCTGTTTCACCTCGATCTGCCGCAGCTGGCGGTGCGCATCCTTTGCAGCGGCGCGCAGCATCTTGATGAACAGCTCCTCGGTGGCAAAGTGGGAGCAGCTGGCAGTTGCCAGATAGCCGCCGCGGGGCAGCAGCTTCATGGCACGGTAGTTGATCTCCTTGTAACCGCGCATGGCGTTCTCCACAGTGCGGCGCGCCTTGGTAAAGGCCGGCGGGTCCAGAATGATAAAATCGTAGGGGTGTCCCTCTCTTTCCAAGCGGGGCAGCAGCTCAAAGGTGTCCTCGCACAAAAAGTCCATATTGGTCAGACCGTTGCGCTGGGCATTGCGCTGCGCCATGGCAATGGCCTCGGCGCTGATGTCGGCGGCGGTCACACGGGCAGCGCCGCCCGCAGCGGCGTTCAGTGCAAAGCTGCCGGTGTGGGTAAAGCAGTCCAGCACGGTGTGACCTGCAGCAAGGCGTGCCACCGCCCGGCGGTTGTACTTCTGATCAAGGAAGAAGCCGGTCTTCTGCCCATTCTCGAAGTCCACATGGTAGTAAACTCCGTTCTCGCAGATCTCGGTCTGTTTGCTTGCCGGGTGAGTCTCACCGGGCAGCTCAAACCAGCCTTTGTTCTGCTCAAGACCTTCCTTTGCGCGCAGAGCCTCATCGTTGCGCTCGTAGATGCCGTCGATGGTCTGGCCGTCGGCGCGCAGGACTTCTGCCAGAATGGGGAAGAGGACGGGCTTGAGCTTTTCCATGCCCACGCTCAGGGTCTGCGTGACGAGGATGTTGCTGAACCGGTCCACAGTCAGCCCGGGGAACTGGTCGGCTTCGCCAAAAATGACGCGGCAGGCAGAAAGGTCTGCAGGTTCCAGCACGGTCTTGCGGTAGTTCCATGCATATTCCACCCGGCGGCGCCAGAACGCAGCATCAAAGGTGTCGTTGGCATTGCGGGAGATCAGCCGCACGCGGATCTTGCTCTTGAGCGAGACAAAGCCGGTGCCAAGGTAGGAACCCTTGGTGCTGACCACATCGGCCAGCGTGCCGTTTTCCGGCTCATTTTCCGGGGAATGGAGGATGTCGTTCTCATACACCCAGGGGTGCCCGCCCACCAGCAGGCCTTCGGCGTGTTTGTTGACGGTATACACAGGGTAAGCGCGTTCTTTCATATGGTTCTCCTTATCATGGACGAACTCCCTTCGTCCCGCGTTCGCTCGACACGCTTACCGTGCGGATAGGCTCCCTCACTGAGGGAGCTGGCTGCGAAGCAGACTGAAGGAGTAAAAATCTACTCTTTATAATAGCATATTTTTAGTGGCTTGTACACTCCGAAATAGCCCGACTTCACGAGAAAATTCACTGCTTTGGCTGCTGCGAATTTGACGATTTCGACGGTATTTAGTAACAAATTAGAAACACGTTATCGAATTAGTAACACGCAAAGCGCAAAAACAGCCCCGAGGAACCGTCAGGCTCCCCGGGGCTGCTGCTATGTATTGAGTTTACTGTTTCCCTACAACATCCTTCGCCCTGTCAAAGCAGAACTGGATGACCCTGCCGATGGTCTCATCGGTGATCGCCCAGCTGAAGAGCCTGCCAAACTTGCTGGCGTCCAGCGCAGCGCGCAGCTTTGCCGCCACCCATGCTTTGCGTTCGGCACCGCGCTTGGTGCCCTGGATCTCATGCTCGGCGCGCTCGATCAGGTCAAGCACCAGCGGGCGGACGGTCGCGCCGTAGCCCAGCCGGATGGCACCGAGGACGTAAAAGGCAAAGCCGCCCAGCATCAGGACAAGGGCAAGCCAGCCGGGGACAACATTCAAGATATTAGTCAATACTGCTTCCATGGTCAGATCCCTTTCTCTCAGTTGATGATCGCGCTGATGCCGCGCTTGGCGACAAAATCGCGCTGCTTATGCTTTACCTCGGCCGCGTAGTCGAGGGCGGCGTGCATATCGCCGTTACAGTGTGCGTCCGGGATGCGCTGCACGGCTTTGGCGGTGGCTTCTCCCAGCGCGATTGCGGCGAGGGAGCTTTCGTACAGGTTCGTCTCGAACTCCTCACGGGCTTTCTCTGCGGCTTCCTGCCGTGCTTCCTGATGCTCGATGCGCCGCTTCAGCTGCCAGACGAGAAACCCCAGCACCGCCGTCGGAATGCCTGCGGCAGCAAGAATACTCGCCATTGGTCACACCCCCTTTACTTTACTCAGCCCGGCACGCCGGATGATCGCCGCGTAGTCCTTGTATGCGCGGGACAAGTCCACGTTGGTGCTCACCCCCGGCATCCTTGCCGTGCTGGTGTACTGCCACATGCCAAAGGGCCAGCCGGGAGTGGGCTTCTTCGTACGATATGCGGCCAGCCACACGTCGTAGGGCTTCAGCTCTGCACCGCCCATGTAGAGGAAGGTATTGCCGAACCAAAGGCCGGTGTAGAGCAGAGCGTACACGCCCCAGCTTTCCACCGTGCTCAGGCAGTGGGCCACAATGTCGGTCAGAGCGGACTTGCTCAGGGCCGCCTGAAGCGTGTCCTCGATGTCCACAGCCACCGGCAGCTGGAACGTCCTGCCGCCCAGCGCCTGCTTGAACAGGGCCAGCTCCTTGTCGGCCTGTGCCTTGGTGGTGGCCTTGAAGTAGCCATACACGCCCACCGGCAGCCCTACGCGGGTGCACTCGGCGTAGTTGCGGGCGAAATAGGGGTCGAGGTACGGCTTGCTGGCCTTGCCCGCACCGCTGTTGCCCATGGCGCGAATCATCACGCCGTCCACCTTACCGCTTGCCTTGACCTTTGCCCAGTCGATGACGCCCTGATGGCGGCTCACGTCCATGATGGTCTTTTCCATCGCTTACTCCTTTACTTCTCCAGCTCGGCCTTGATGGCTTCCAGATCGTCCGTGGTCAGGGACGGGTAGTCGGCGGCGATGTCTTCAAAGACTTCACCGGCGGCAATGCGGATTTTGAAAGCGCGGGTCATAATGCGAAGTTTGAGTGCGTTCAGGGTTTTCATAAAAATCAGCCTCCAATAAAATCAGCCATCATCAAAATAATATCGTCGTTTGCGGTTTCCAGCACGTCCACGCGCTCCGGCAGCTTCTCCCGGGCTTCGGCCTTCTTGCGTGCTTCTTCCTGCGCGGCCAGCTCTTCGGCGGTGTAGCGGATGTACTTCTGGATGGGCACCTGTTCGGTCCATGCGGCCTGCGCAGGCACGCCCGGCACGTCGATGACCTTCCGCACATCCCTGCCGCCGGGATACTCCGTTACGGTCTCGTAGTGGCTCACTTCCTCCACGCCTTCCACGGCGGGGTGCTCCACTGGCTCGGTGCCGCCCACCAGATACCCAAGCGTCAGATCAGGGTTTTCAATGGCTGCACCGTTCTCGTCAATGATTTTCATGGTTCAAAACCTCCTTTCTCAGGCCACGCGCCGCCAGATGTGCACATAGTAGGCGGCAGGCTGCACGGTGGCGCTGCGGCCGTAGATGGCATTAGACTTGGACGCATCCAGACTGAACTTATATACATCAGAAAAGTTATTGTATTCGCCCGTAGTTGCGATCACGTTGCCGGCAGTGAATGCGCCGGATACCTTATGTTCACCCTTTTTTACATCCGCGACAAAAGAGCCTGTGATGTTCGGCAGTCCGGCCTTTACTGTGGTGCCCGCTGCGTGGCTACTGCTGGCACCCATCAGCACGCGCTCCGATGCGATCTGCTCCCATGTGCCGCCAAACAGGGCGGCAGGGCTGGTGGGGTCGGTGCTCTGGTAGATGCTGCCCACGGGAAAAGGATTCACGCTTTTCAGCAGTGCGTCCACCTCGGCACGGGTGTAAAAGCTCCTGCTGTCCACCTCGGCCTGCAGGCTGTCCAGCATGGCCTTTGCCTGCGTCTGCAGCTGGGCGGTGGGAATCCCCGTCACGCCGTCCCGCATCACGCCGCAGACGGTCTCGTCCGCGCGGGTGTCGGTGATGTCGGCGGCGGTGACAGCGGTGGAGCCTGCGGGCACCGAAATGGTGCACAGGCCCAGCTCGTACTGATTATGGTTCTGCAGGATATCGGGCGGCTGTGCGGCCACGGCAGGCGTGCCGGTCTTGAGCTTGATCGCCGCGATATTCTCCGAGGTGTCAAACTGCAACACGACGCGATCCACGCGGTTGAGGGTGTTGTCTGCTTCGGGGACGGTCAAGACGTTCTCTTCCCGGCTGCACACGGATACGCCTTTAAAGTCGTCGTAATTGATCCATGCAAGGCCGGGCGCAACGGTGATCTGCCGGGTACCGGTGTTACTGACAGCAAAGTTGGTCTCTTTGGAGTAGACGCCGGATGTGCGGGTGCACAGGTAGGTGGCCACGTCCTCGGCGCTGTAAACCACGCCGTTCAGCGGATATGTGATAATGCTCATTGTTTCCTCCTGATGATCGGGGTGCCGATCTCTGTGCTGACCGAGTTTTCACCTTTTTGGGAGCTCAGGGTCACAGAGGTAATGCGGGCAGCGGCCTGAATGTCCGTTCCGGGCAGGCTGGCCTCCACCACCATGCCCACCGTGATGCTGCCGGTGGGGGTGAAGCGGAAGTTTTCCAGCCGGGTATGTTTGGCAAGCTCCTGCTCGCCCTGTGCGCGCAGGGCGGCAAGATAGTCCGCCTGAGACTGGCCGCCTTCCTTCTTTTTGCTGGTAGCATCCACGATCAGCTCCCGCCGGGCAGAGCCGGTGTTCTCCGCTGCACCCACGGTGGCGGTGCCTTCCGCGCCAACGACCACGCACACATTTTTATAGCCCGTGATGCTCTCGGTATAGGTCAGGTCGGTCAGGTTGCCGTACTGCGGCGCATACCGGGCGTTCGGGTCGAGTTTTGGCCGGAACAGCTCAAACAGCAGTTTCGCTTTCGGCTGATCGAACCGCACCCGGAAGCCGATGTCCAGCTCCTGACACACCTGTTCGACCAGCTTCAGCAGGCTGCCGGGCTTGACCTCGCCGCTGTAGGTGTCCGTCAGTCCTGCAGCATCGCCCAGTTCAAGGCAGGGCCACGCAGCAGCACTGGATACCAGACTTCGCAACGTTTCCTCTGCGGCAAAATTGCTCAGGGTGTCCGTGTGACCGCGTTCATCCAGAATGCAGGCGGCGTCTTTTGCGGCGATCACCAGCTTGTGGTCGGATTTCTGGGCCGACACGATGCGCATGAGCCGGTCGCTGCCCACCAGCCAAAGATACCGGTCCGGGCGGCACAGCGCCTGCAAAGCGGTCGTGTCGTGCAGCTCCAGCTGTGCACCCTGGGTGTCGCTATAGACGTTGTAGCGTTCCGGCCAGACCAGCGAGACCCAGCTTTCAATGCGGCCCAGCAGATTGAGCCGGATATCATAGACGCAGATGCTCTTGTGCCCGGATGCTGTCAGTGCAGAAATGATCTCAACCATTGGAACCCTCCGTGATGATGGTGGAATACGCTGCGTGCATGGTCAGCGTCAGGAAAAGCCAGCCGTCACCGGATTCTGCGGTGCGCTGCCATGCCTGCACACCGTGATACACCGTCCAAAGGGTACTGCTTCCGTCAAGGATGGAGAGCACGTCGTAGGCTTTGCCGTCAATGAGCTGCTGGACCCGCAGCAGGTCGTTTTCGCGGTAGACCTGCAGCTCGTCGCCGTCCTGCAGGGTCGTAACAAAGCGCAGGTATTCGCCCGTTTCCGGGTTAAGGACGCCGGGATTGACCACGGGCCCTCTGGCCGACAGTGAAAGCCGAAAGTTCTGGGTATCCAGACCGCTGTTGACGATGCGGATATAATCGCCCTGCTCCAGGATGCCGAACTGGTGCGCGTCGTAGCACACCGGCAGGCGGAACACAGGTGTCACCTTGATGGTCGCGGCCAGCGTTCCCTCTACACTGTTCCAATAGGGGTTGGGGCAGTACAGCTGAAAGCTGAAGGTGGGCCAGAGCAGCGCCGCACTGATGGCCGGACAGCGCTGCACCTCGGCGTCACACCAGTATTTCCCGGCCACGGTGAAACGCCCGGTCACGCCCGGCGCAAACACGTCCCGCAGCTGACGCTTGCAGTAATCGGCATTGCGCAGGATACGCCCGGTGATGGTGCGGGTGACGCCGGAAATGCTGCGGCTCTCCACAGGAGCACCCACCTGCTGATAACCCTGACTGGTTTCCAGATCCACGGGCAGGCCGCCCAGCGGGTCACAGCTCCACAGCACGCTGGCCTTGTAGCCAAAGGCAAAGCTCTGTCCGGTGCTGGAGGTAAAAACAGCGTCAAACACCCTGCAGCACCGCCCTTTCCTGCTCATACTGTGCTTCGCGCATCAGGTCCGCCGCCGTCTGCGCCTTGCTGTATATGTACTGGTTCACTTCGATATTGGGCCGCTGGGTGCGCTGGGGCAGCGGAGCTTTCTTCTCGTAGTCCCACAGGCTGCTGGAAGCCTCGGTGATGGTGCTGCCTGCGGCGCTGCTGGAAGAGCTGCCCGTGCCGGGTGTGCTCTTTTTCTTGAAGGCACCGCCGAGCGATGCAACGATGCCCGCGATGACGGCAGCAAGGGCTACGCCCGCTGCGATCATCAGCAGAGCCTGCGGAGTGCCAAAGCCAGTAGGGAACAGCGCCATGCCGATGGATTGCAGCATTGCCACGAACGCACCGCCGATGGCACCGATCAGGCCGCCCAGCGAAGCCAGGATCTCCGGGAACGCAGAGATCAGACCGCCCTGCAGGCCCTTGCTGATGGCGAGCGCTGCCGCACTCAACGGACCCTGCAGACCGCCGAAAATGTCCAGCAGTGTGCTGCCCAGGCCGGAAAACTGGCTGACCACATCTCCAAAGCCGCCGGTCAGGCCGTCGAAGATCTGGGTGCCGAGGTCCCACGCGCCATTGGCCAGCTGGCTGATGCCCTCGCCCAGAAAACCGTTGACCTGCTGGATCAGATTCTTGCCGAAGTCATCGATCAGCAGCTTGGTCTCCGGTGCAAGACCGTTGTACAGGGTGGAAAGGACCCACTGCCCGACGCTGAGCCAGTCCTGACTCTTCACGGCTTTGTACAACGTGCCGAAGGTGCCCAGCACGCCCTTGTCGGCCTCGTCCTGCCAGCCCTTTACAAGGCCAGAAAAACTGTCGGCACTGGCCTTCTTGATGGTCTCGGCCACCTGTTCGGTGCCGTCGGCGGCAACGTTCTTGACCCGCTCGACCACCACAAGGGCACCGTCCACCACCTCGTTGAAGGTCTCGGTGATCACCTTTTTGGTGGTCTCGGTGCCGTCGGTCAGTGTTTCCTTGATGGTTTTGGTGCTGGTAGCAATGCCATTTACCACTGTGTCAAAGGTCGATGTGACCGAATTGGCCATCTCCCTCACCGTTTCCATGGTCTGTTTGACGGTCGTCTTGCCCATCGCGTCAATCTCAGTGACAGTCTTGATGTCCTTCAGCACGCCGTTCACCATCTGGCGGGAAGTCTCGGTGATGGTTTGCTTCTGCTGCTTCTGACCGTTGGAAAGCACCTCGTTGGTGGTTTGGGTAGTACGGGTGATATTGCCCAGCACCTCGGTCACAGTGTCGGAGTAAGAGTTGACAACGGATGCAGCGGTCTTTGCCGCTGTGCCCGCTGCTTTCCCTGCGGCGGCTGCCGCATTGCCAGACTTGGTATAGGCCGGGATAGCGATATCCGCCACGGTCTGGGCGCTGTCGGCAAGGTCGGTGTTGGCAGAGGTCCAGTCGGCCAGTTCGTCACGGCTGGCAACATCGGCGATGGTAAAACCGGCAGTGGCTGCGGTAGCGATACCCGCCACTTTACCCTTGCCGGTCAGGCCGTTGATGAAACTCTGGATCAGATTCTTGCCCCACTGAACCGCCTGCGAGGGCAGGCTCTTGATCCATGCCAGGGCACTGGAAAAACCACCCTTGAAGGCATTCAGCATGGAAGAGCCCATGCTCCTGACGCCGCTTGCCACGCCGGTGAGGATGTTCTTGCCGATGTTCAGCCAATTCACTGCAGAAATGACCGAAAGCACCGCCTGCAGGATCTTCTTCCAGTTGGCCAGCAGGTCAGGCACAGCCTTTACGATACCCACGCCCAGCTGCACCACCAGTGAGACGCCCTCTGCAAGGAGCTTCGGCATATTGTCGTTGATGATGCCGCAGATATTGATGATGATATCCGGAACATATGCGATCAGGTCTGGCAAGCCCGCGATCAGGCCGTTGGCCAGCTGGGTGATCATATCCAGACCGGCGTTCACGAACTCCCCGGCATTTTCCCGCAGGTTTTCCGTAAAGGAAAGCAGCTGCGGCAGAGCATTCGCCAGAAAATCCGGGATGCCTTGCGTGAAGCCCTGCGCCAAAGAGCCGAGAAGCTCGGTGCCGGTCTGCGCCACTTCGGGCACAAGGCCGTAAATGACCTGCGGGATGCCCTGCAGCACGTTGCCGATCATGGGCAGCAGGTTACCCACAAGGTAGGTCCGGGCCGTGTCCGTCAGTGCCTGCAGGGGTGCCGTCAGGTCTGCGCCGGTGCTCCAATTGCCCAACACGTTCTGCGCCGCTGCCTTCATGGCCGCAAAGCTGCCGGTCAGGGTCGTTGCAGCTTCTCTCGCCGTTGTGCCGGTAATGTCCATCTCCTGCTGGATCACATGGATGGCGCTATACATGTCGGCCAGATTGCCCAGATCGTAGTGCACGCCGGAAAATTTTTCGGCATCATTCAGCAGACGCTGCATTTCAGCCTGCGTACCACCATAGCCCAGCTTGAGGTTGTCCAGCATGGTATAGTTCTGCTTGGCAAAGCCCTGATAGGCGTTCTGGATATCCTGCATATCCGTACCCATCTTGTTGGCGTTGTCGGCCATATCCACCATGGCCATATTGGCAAGCTGGGCGGCGGCATTGGTATCCTTGCTCACGCTGGAAAGCAGGCTTGCCGCAAAGCTGGTGGTCTGCTCCATGTAGTCGTTGGCGGAAAGGCCCACAGTCTTGTAAGCCTGGGCGGCATACTGCTTGACGGTATCGGCACTGTCCTTGAACAGCGTCTCAATGCCGCCGATGCTCTGCTGCAGGGCACCGCCCATGTCGATGGAATCCTTGATGATTTTGCCGATGCCTGCGGCGGCAAGCACTTTTTTGATAGTGCCGACCAGCTGGGCACCAATGCTCTGGCCAACCTTTGCGCCTAAGCCGTCCGTTTCTTCGTCAAAAACGTCAGTCAGTGCAGCCCGGATGCCATCTGCCGACGGCACGATCTGCACATAGGCTTTTGCCATCTCGATTTTGTCCGGCATCTCCATCAACCTCCTTTCAGCGCAGCAATGGCCGCTTCAAATTCTTCCGGGCTGGCAAAGCTCTGCACATCCTCCGTGTCGCTGCCGGAGCCTGTGCCGGTCAGAGCTTCCAGAATAGACTTGGGCGGCCTGCCGGGCTTGCCCAGCAGCCACCACTCGATGCGGTTCAGCGTGTCGGCAGCAGATGCCTGCAGCTGATCTTCTATAGGCACCCGCTGCCCGGCCAGCCGCAGCATACTGCGGCTGCTCTCCGGCAGACCTGCAGCAAGGGTGGCCGCCAGACGCGGCGGCAGGCTGCGCCAGTCCAGAACGTGGTAATACTGCGCAAAATCGCAGATCAGCGCGTCCTCGTCCGATGCGATCAGTTCGGAGAGGATGCAGAGTTTTTTCCTGCGGAAAAGCTGCGGATCAGTTCACCGATCGCTGCACCAAAGGCAGCCACCGGCACGCGGCCCTTGGCGTCACGCAGGTGGTCGTAGAGCTTCTTCTTGCCTTCCTTGCCAAGCAGGCGGTCCGCCACATAGAACAGACGGGTGCCGTCCGTGTTCATTTCCACGATGGCCTCCACCAGCTCAACGTCGTTCATGGCTTCATCGTCCAGCTCGATCTCAAAACCGGATTCCGTTTTTGCAATCATGCCTTTACCTCCTTATTGTCTGCGGTGCTCTCGGCGGCAGACTGGGTGGCGGCAGTGCCGCCCAGAATGTACTCGTAGTGGGTGTTGCCATCGGTGTCCGGCACCGCGGTGATGGTGGTGTTGTAGCCCACCGCACCGTTGGAATAGACGATATCGCCCACGGCAGACACTGCCGCATCCGGGATCACGATGCGCTTGAGCGCGTTGTTCTTCATCACCATGTCCACAACCCAGCTGCAGTCCTGCTGTTCGTCGCTGTTGGCCTTGACCGTGATGCCGGTCTCCAGCGTGCCGGCAACGTTCTTATCGCCGTAGACAGACTTGAGCACCGCCGGGTTCAGGGCTTCCAGCAGGGTGTAGGCGAAGGTGTCCGGCTTTTCGGTCTGCTGGGTCAGCACGGTATCACCGCCCCATGCCGTGGTGTTCTCGCTGCTGGGAGAGTTCGAGTTGGTCAGGCCGTCACTGGAAATGTAGCCCAGCGATTCAAAGGCTTCGTTCAGTTTGGACTTTGCATCCGTGGGCAGCGGGGTGCCCAGAGGTGCGCGCCAGACGGCACCGCCCACCTTGGGCTTTGCGGCGCTTACATTTTTTGCATCCATAGAGATACTTCCTTTCGTCAGTAATGTGTAATAGAAAAGACAGCCTGATATCTTGGCCGTTTGCGGGTGGTATCCGGGAAATTGTACTCAGTGACAAGGTCGCAGGAGACGATTTCCGGCAGAGTGTCGGCGTCCAGCATGGCCTGCACCACAAAATGGCTCAACTGGGCGGCAGAAAAGTCGCTGCTGCCGTAGGACTGCACCGCCAGCGTGGCCGTGTAAATGCCTTCGTCCGGGCTGTCGCCGGTCTTTTCGAGGATACAAAAATTGCCGGAGGGCTTCTCCGGCATGGACATGTAACAGGAAAAGGCATTTTCCCGCAGGTAGTTCAAGATGACTTCTTCGATCATTTCTTTCTCTGATAGCTCCTCACTGTGATGACACGCCCATCTTTCAGGCGGCGCTTGTGCTCATGCACTGTTGCGCCGCTGCGGCTGCCGGAGACGGCTTTCAACAGGGTGTTGTTGGCCGAGTTGTCGTCATAGGCCTTGCGGGAAGCGGTCTCCACCACAGCCACCGCGCGGGTGGGGGCCACATAGGATTCGTAGCCATCGCCGCAGCGGTCCTTCACGGTGTCGGCACGGTCTTTCAGCACCGCCTGCATTTCAGGGGAGCGCAGCAGCGCCCGGATGCCGGGACTGTTCAGCTCGATCTTCACCTTACTCAAACCGCACCACCTGCACTTTCTTGTTCCATCGCAGCGGGATCATGCTCTCGATGCCCTGCACAACGCCGCCGCAGGTGCGGAAGGTCTGGCCGAAGAACTCCACCTTTGCATCCGTCCAGTCGTGGGTGTCGCCCTTGGGGATGGCCAGCGTATAGGCCAGCCGCCGGCCGGTGAGCTGCAGTTCGGTGGTGATCTCCTCGGCAGAGGGTTCACCCACCAGCACATTGTGCACGGTGACAGGCGTTTCCTCATAAATGGGGTCGTGGAAGCGATCCTCGCCGGTCTGGGTCTTGGAATAGAGGGTGATGTCGATTCCTTTCAGCATAAGTCCTCCAGAGGGCTGCAGGCACCGATGCGGCTGCCGACCCCCAGCAGCTTCTTTTCCAGCTTGGAAAGATACAGCTCGCCGGAAGAGCCGCCGCTCATCGTCCAGCTCTGGCTGTAGCCCAGCGCCGTGGCAGTGCCCTGCGTGGAGCCTACGGGAAAGGATACACCGCCCCCGCTGTCGCTCTCGCCCAGCTGACGGCGCACCATCCGGCAGGAGACCACCCGCTTGGCGTCTTTGCCTGCATCCGGGTTGTAGCTGTCGATGATCACAGCAGCTTCGCTCAGCAGGGCAGCGCACTGTGTCTGTTCGTCTCGGGACAAGGCGCGGAAACCAGCTTCCACGTCCTGCACTTCAGCATAAAGCATGGCGGCACCTCACTTTGCTTTGGCCTTGCGGGCGGTTTTGGGCTTTTCAGCCGCAGCGGCTGCGGGAGGATCCTGCGCCACCTGCTTATGGCCTGCGGCAGCATACTCTGCCGTGCGCTCCTCGGCCACATACATAACCGTGCCGGTCAGCTGATTGATGAACTTCATCATCAGCCCGCCGCCTTGGTCAGCTTGTTGAACACGGTGGTGTCGCAGCGGAAACCCACCTCGATCTCGGCACGCACGGCAAACATGTTCTGCTGGAACAGGTTAATGGTGTCCTCGCCATCCTGCAGCGTTGCCTGATCGGCAATGGCAATCTGCACGCCCTCCACAGTGCCGTACATGGCCTGCGTCCAGTCACCGGCAAAACCAACGACATCCGGCGTGCCGGAGAGGTAAGCGCCCTTGCTCTGCAGGGTGCGGGAGCCAAGGATCATAGGCACAGCGCCCTCGGCAACGTTGTTGATAAACAGCGGACGCTTGTTGCCGTCCACAGCATTCAGCAGCAGAGCCTTGCCCTTGGGGGACAGCACCCAGCCGTTCAGGATGCCGTTGTGCTCGGCAATGTCGGCGTCAGCGGCCACCAGACCGGCATAGGCGTCGGTGCCGATCTCCTGCGCGGTGCAGCTCTTCAGAGTGTCAAAGTTGGAACCGGGCGCGGTGACGCCGCCGAACACAGTAGCGTCGAATTTCTGTGCCAGAGCCAGCGGCAGACGGCTCACCAGCTGCTTGTACAGTGCGGGCACATCGCGGCGGAACTGGTTGGAGAAGGGCACGATCACAGCCAGCGTGTAGGGCTGCATGATCTTGGTGTCCAGTGTGCCGCGCTTGACCGGCTTCTTTGCGGTCTCCGCCACCCATGCGGCTTCCGGGTCGCCGGTGATAACGGGAATGGTCACGCCCAGACCCGGCAGCTTGATCGGCTGGGCCAGAGACATGACAGCGGAGCTTTCCTGCGTTTTCTGCAGGATCTCGCTGGATACCTCGCCGGGCAGGGCAATAGAGGTGGTACGGTTGATATCAGTCGCCATAAAAATACTCCTTTGTTACTTGGTCACCTGCGCAAACCAGTCTGCAAACTGCTCGCTGGTAGAGCCGGTGGGGGTGTGATGCAGGTCTCCGCCATCCCTGACGTCAGGGTACCCGGGCTGGCCATCACCAAAGGCCCACGGGTTCGCCTTGGCAGCCTCGTCCAGCGCCTTGCCGATGTCGGTGCTGCGGTCGGCAGAGCCCTTCAGGGCGTCCAGATCCAGCAAAGCCCGCACTGCCTTGACGCTGCGGCCCTTCCTGCCCAGGATGGCAGTGTCCAGCGCGTTGTCAAAGGCAAAGCCCTCGGCCTGCGCCTTCATGTCGGCCTTCAGCTTGGTGACCTGTTCCTGCAGGCCTGCCACATCCACGCCTTCAAAGGCTTTCAGGCTGTCCTGCGCGGTCTTGAGCTGAGCGTTTGCGTTGTCCAGCTGGGTCTGCAGGGCGGTGGCTGCAGACTTCTCCCGGTTGATGTCTGCGCCGTTCTCCTGCATGATCCAGTTCAGCTGTTCATCGGTGATGCCGGGGATCTTGTTCTTCACGTCTTCACGCTTCATGGTGGAAACTCCTTTCGTGTGTGAGACCTCAGTTTTTTACACTGTTCTCTGTCAGTATTTGGTCGTGGGCGGGGTACGCGCCGCCCGCCGCATGGCACCGTTTGCAGGACTCGAACCTGCCGCTTCCGGTTTTGGAGACCGGCGCTCTTCCGACATGAGCTAAAACGGCATGAAAAAAGCACGGTGCAAAACTGCATCGTGCTTAAAAATGGGCAAAAGAAAACCACGGTGCATGTGCATCGTGGTTCAATTACTGAATGGGGCGTCCAGCGTTATAAGCCTCTCTTGCTTGATTCAAGCTCATTCTATTTGCTCCACCTGCTAAATCGGGATTGACGAGCTGAACCGGGTCATTTTCCCAATTGCAAACCTCACAGATGTCGTACTCATCCACATGAGCTTTGCCACAAACCGGGCAAAGAGCTTTATTTGTTTCGATCGATTTCTTCATCCCAATAAGCCTCCTTTGTTTCCGGTTTGAAGTACGTTCTGATATTTCCATCAGCAGTCACAACTACAAATTCATTTGTCGAGTAGCAATATTTAGCAATACTTCCATCAGAACGAACAAGTTGAACAATATCTTCGGAAAGTGGAGCATCAGCAAGAGCATTTGCCTTTTCCAGATATCTTCCTTTAGAAATCTCGCCGAACTCAGACAGATGTTTGTCATAATGCTTCTGAAAAAGCTGCTCAGAAACAAACTGCCGAGAACTACTGGTTTTCACTTTTATTGTAGCAGTATTTTCTTCATTTGTCGAGAGCTTTCTCGCCGCATACGCCGCCCTCTTTTGTGCATTGATGCGCTCCCGGTTGGCGGCGTAATCAATGCGGCGCATTTTGTTGATGTCGCCGCCCGCCTCACGATACTGCCGGTAATACTTGTCCGGATCGTACCCGGCCACAGTAGTGTCGGAACGGAACCGCACCGCAAACTCACAGTCGCAGTTGGCGTGGATATGCTCCGCGTGCCCGCCCTTCAGCAGTTTCTGGCTGGCCTTCTGCCAACCATTGGACGCCAGCGTGATGCAGAAGGGGCAGGTGTCACCATGGGGCACCCATGCCCATTCCGCGCCGTCGCGAATGGCGTTTTTCAGGGTGGTGTCTGCACCGGCACGCTTGACAAGGCGGCTGATGCCGTTTGGCAGGTTGGCGGGGTTCTGGTCCTTGGTAGCGCTCACCATGCGGGCCACCTCGCCATAGCTGGCGGTAGCGGCAGGCTCTGCGGCGGGCACATACACGCCCTGCGCCTCGGCCAGTGCTTCATACATCTGGCAGGCCAGCTCTGCGCTGCCTTCACTGTACTTGGTCACCAGCCCGTAGGCGTAGGCCACAAGGCCGTCCGTGTCAGCAATGCCGTGGGCGTCTATATATTCCCGCATGAGCTGCCCGGCTTTCTGGTTCAGCCGGGACAGCCGGGTGATGTACTCATTCCACGTTTTCGCTGAGATCTGCATTTTCCATCTCCATCAGCAGCTTCTGACCGCGCGCCCGCTGCTCCTGCGCCTTGATGCGCCGGATGTCCGCCTGATCAAAGCCGATCATTTCCAGAAAGGTATCCGTTCCGGCAAACTCCTTCCGGGCAGATGCGATTTTGATGGCAGCATCCGCCGTCACGGCCACGCTAGGCATGGCGGGGTTTTTGAAGTGTGCCATGATACCGGTCTCTTCTTCGGTCAGATCAGAAAGCTCACAGCCCCGTGCCACGGCCTGTGCCATGCAGGCAATGGTGCGCAGTGCATCGCCGTTGCCGGTGTTCAGCTGCTGGGCCAGCAGCACCAGTGTCTGGCTCTGGGCAAGGATGGCATCGCTGCTGGTGGGGTTGGCGTCGTTCACCACGCCTACGTCGGTGACGGTCAGGCCGGTGGCCGCTGCAAACTGGGTGGCGGTCATCCGCATCTTTTCCACATGGGGTTGCAGGCTGCCCTGCGCCAGCTGGCCAAACTCCGGATTTTCGCCGGTCTCCGGGTTGGAGGTGGCTGCGATCAGAGCGCCCATGTAGGTCTTGAATTTGTTGGAAACGATGGCGTCGTACTGTTCATCGGTCACGCCGAGAACGTATTTCTGCGGGGTGGTGTCGAACTCCAGCGCAATGGCCGCGTTGGCGGCGGTGCGCACATAATCGTCGATCAGTGCCCGGATGGGGCGCTTCAGGCGGCTGCGGCCAAAGGGCTTGGAGCTGGTGGCGTTCCAGATCATGGGTTCCATCAGCGGTCTGCCCATCTTGTGGTGCTTGCGCTCTGCCGTCCAGAAACTGCCGTTGCCGCGCAGCACAATAACGTCTGCATCGGTGTAGAAATTCACCAGTGTGGGCCGCCAAGTGCCTTCAAAATGTTCATCCTTCACCGTATCAATGATGGTAAGTCCGCAGTCGATGCGGCCCTTCTCGCCGCTCCAGAGGGCTGACGCCATGGCGGGGGAGTGAAATCGCACTCTGCAGCTGATGGATGCATCTGCGGACAGGGTGGCGAATACGCAGCCGTATTTCAGCTCATCCCGGCAAGCCTTGGCATACTGCGCCACAAAGCGGTTGTCTGCCACTAGCTTTGCAAGGCTGTCCAGACTGCCGCCGGTACTCACAAAGCCATCAAACATGGAGCGTGCTGCCAGCACATCCACGGCTTTCTGGCCCCAGCTGCAGCCTACTTCCAGATTGTGCAGCCCCTGCGGCAGAGCAATGCCGAGATTCACATCGTTCAGGGTGATATGCCCCTCATAATACTTATCTTTGGTGGCATTGCGCCCCTGATGGTAGTTGTAAGCGGCGGCAAGGTCAGAAAGCTGCTGCTGTTCTTCCTTTGTCAGGCCTGGCACACGGCCAAAATTCAAAATCTGCATGGCTCTCCTTTCAGCCGATCTTCATTTTGCGGGTGGGGTCGCGGCGGCTGGTCTTGGCACCCCAGAGCGCCAGCGCACAGGCTTCCACCGGCAGGCTGTTGTCTCCGCCAAAGCCGAAGCCGCCCGCGATGGGCCGCTTGACGGCGGTGATGGCGCTTTCATTCAGCACGGTCTGGGGCTTATACCATGTCAGAGTTCCCTCGCTGATGCCGTTGGTGAAGCCGCTGACCGCAGCAATCACGTCCTTTGCGGATGGCCGGATCACCGAGTTCTTTGCCCGCCATGTGTCCTTGATGCGCTCCACCAGTACGTCCACGCCGTTGCGGCCGTCAATGACCACGCAGCTGGCCTTGCCGTACCGGTCGTTCAGCCAGTCGGCCAGCCATGTCAGGCCCTGACCGGCAGGGCGCATTTCCAGCAGCGACACCCGCGCGGGGCCTTCTTTCGGGATCACCGCGCCGCACAGGCAGACGGCGCTGCCGTCGGCGGAAAACTTGATGCCGTAGGCGGTCTTGCCTTCGGGCTTTTCGTCCTCGCTGGCGCAGGCTTCCCATGCGGTGCGGTCGATGGCATAGTCCAGATGCTCCGTGATCTCAGGGCTCCACCAGCCCAGCCGCTCCCGCGCAAAGGTGTCCGGGTCCAGCTGTTCGGCTTCGCCCTCAATGGTGGAAAGCTGGATGCGCCGCCCCAATGCCGGGTTTGTGGCTGCCCAGCGTGCCGGGTCCTTCACATCGCCGATCTCCGGTACCGAGAACTCGAACCAGGCTGCCTTTTTGGCTTCGCCGTCCAGTGCACGTTTGCGCAGGGCGCGGAACACAGTGCCCACGGCGTCGGGGCCGGGCGGCGTGCCCACGTAGATGGTCTGCGGGTTCAGGCTGGCCGAAATGGCGGGCAGGAAAGAACCCTGCGCGGTCTCGTCCAGCTCCTGTGCCTCGTCAAAGATCAGCAGGTCGCCGTGCTGGCCGCGTCCGCCGTTGCGGGTGCGGGCCAGAAACTTGATGCGGGCACCGCTTTTCAGGATGATCTGCTCCCGGCCCAGCGCCGTTTTGATCTCGGCCACATGGCGGCGCAGCTTTGGGCTTTCAAAAAATGCCCGCATTTCCTCAAAGGTCTCTGTGGCGGTTTTCTGCAGGTGGGCGGTGTAAATGACCGTCTCATTGAACAGCAGCATCCCGGCTTCGGAGCGTCCCTGCACCAGCAGGCTCTTGCCGTTCTGGCGGGGGACACTGCCGCCTGCTGTAGGCGCTGCCCATTTGCCGGAGACGGTGCGGCTCATCCAGTCGTCCAAAATGTCGCTCTGCCACGGATCCAGCACCGTGCCGCCTGCCCGCAGGATGCGCACGGCGTCCTGCCCGTCAGTCGCCGGATACTCCGGTGCGATACGTGCGGACGGCTCCTGACTTCCCATCATGCTCTCGCTGCGCGAGGATCGCGCCGATCTCGTCCGTGTCATCCTTTGCTCCTTCAATCTCTTCAATTTCCCGGATGGTTTCCCGGTATTGTTTGGTCAGCTGCGGCAGGGCCCGGCAGTCCTCGCAGGCATCAATGCCCGAAGCCAGCACCTTGGCCAGCTGTTTGAGCTGCTCCAGCCGGGTGCCCCTGGCCGTGATACTTTTCATGGTCGCCATAGGCCAGAAACACCCCCTTCAAATTTTCCCTGTGTGTAAATCGGCGCTGACGGCACTGGGGGTCGCCGAGGGCGAGGGAGGGGTACCCTCCCCACCCTCACCAGCTGCCGTCTGAAACGTGCGGAATCCGCACGATTTTAGCCTGTTTTGGGCCATTTTCGGCGGTTTTATTGCCTTTCTGTGCATTGCAGAACCAATGTGCAGCCTGTAGGTTCGACCAATCTTCCGCAGCGGCCCGCGCGGACGGGTAGCCGAACTGTCTCCACTTGGACACAGGCTTGATCTCGTCCACCACAAAGGACAAAGGATGCTGTGCATCAGAAGGCTCATCGTAATGAATCGGCCCGAAACGTCCGTGACAGATGCCGCATTCGCAGCCCATTGCACGCAGCCGCGCACGGTGCCTGCGCCGCAGCTGGCCGTTGGCATAGCGCGGATTGCCCATGCTGCACACCTCCTTCTGATGGGGAAAAGCCCGCACACATCAGTGCAGACCGGATGCTCCCTGCGCCTTTCCGGCACACCCCGGGGCTTTTTTCAGGGGCGGGGTATCTGTCAGCTAGGGCAGGGTATAAAAAGACCCCGGGGTGCTTTGCAGGCCCGGGGGTATCAAAAAAGCCGCCCGGAAGATCCGAACGGCGGGAGATTCGCGGTCAGTGCGCAGCTGCCCGCAGCGGCAGCTTACTGGGCAGGATGGAATGGAACCCGCTTGGCTGTATGCTGCCACGCACTGAGGATGATGCTGCAATGACCTATATTTATCCAATGACCCCGCCGGGGTGCAGACCCTGACAGTGCCGCGGATAACAAAATAAGAATTGCCCGGCTGGTACATTCAGGCTGTTGGTCGGGAAAGGTGATCCTCTGTGTCAGCCGGGCAGCACAAAGCCCGCAGGGATGAAGGGAGTAAGTCTTTCCTGCGGGCTTCGGCATTTTAAATTTTAGCAGGGGTTGACAGTATTATCAAGTCCGGTTCGCTCCGGTTCAGTCCGGACTTTTGATCTCCAGTCTTTTTATGGCTGCGCTGTGGCGCTGGAACATCTGGCTGCGGGAACTGCGGATGTTGATCGCGATGTCCGGCCAGTCCTCCAGCAGGATGTACCGCCGGAACAGGATCATGAAATCCACCTCATCGTCCAGCTGGCGGAACACCTCCATGATCTCGGCCCGGATGGCGTCGCACACGGCAGACTGCGCCTCAGCGGCCCGACGGGCCTCGTCGATGCGCTCCACGCTGCGGGGCAGAGCCTGTCCGTCGCCGCTGCCGCCCGGCACAGGAGAAAAGCGCTGGGTGGTGTGGGTGGCGTCGGTCTGCAGCGTGGCCAGCTCGTCCAGTTTGAGCAGCTCGAACCGCTTGGCTGTCCGGTACCGCCAGAGCCATGCCTTTTTCTCTTCGTAGGTCAAATTGATTGCTCCTTTCTATGGAGGGTATGGAGGATAGGAAGCTATTTCTGAAAACTCCCTAGATGTAACAAAAAATATACAGTAAAAAGTCTGGGAAACGCCCTTCCTGCTTCCATACCCTCCATACGCTCAGTTTTTCAGGCGGGTCTGTTCATAGAGAGGACGGCTTCTGGCTGGTGCAACAGATGGCTCGGTGCCGCGGCCAAGCGCCATACAGCGCATTCCTTCGTCCGAGAGGGCCATGTCTACATATTCGTTGTAGTACATGCCCTTGCGGATCTCGTAGTGCTTCTTCACCTCCATGCCGAACTGCTTGTTGGCCATGCGCCATTTTTCGTTGTTCTCGCTGCACCAGTTCAGGTAGGTGCGGAACAGCACGCTGGCCTGCACGGTGCTGCCCTCGGCGGGCTCGGTGCAGTCGGCCAGGAAGGCCGCGATGCGGTCCTGATCCTGCTTGTAGGCATTCACGGCGCTGTCCACGGCGGCACAGGCGGGCAGGCCGTGCCGTCTGCCGCCCTGACTGTTGGCCAGCCATTTTTGCAGGCCGTCCAGCGCCCAGTTGAGGATGCCGGGCAGCTCAGCTTCCAGCTTCTGGGGCAGCAGGATGTCCTGCTTTTCTTCCGGGATGCTCTGGGTGAAGGGCACCAGCCGGATGCGCCGCCAGATGCCTACATCGGTGCCGTGGATCTTGGGCAGGTGGTTGGTGGCTTCCACCAGTTTGAACTCCGGCCGGAACTCAAATTCCTTGCCATACTGGAAGCGGGCGGTGATGGTGTTGCCGCCGGTCATCTGCTTCACAAGGCCTTCGTCCAGCGTTGCGCCCTGATCGCCCTCTTCCAGTGTGACGAAGCGGGCACCTTTCAGGCGGGCCACATCGCTGCGTGCCGCGCCGGAGGAGCGGCTGCGGGTACTGGCGATGGTATCGGCCTGGGCGTTCATGCAGTAGTCGCCCAGCATTTTTGCCAGCGTTTCGAGGAAGGTGCTTTTGCCGTTGGCGCCGTCGCCGTACAGGAAAAACATGCACTGCTCCCGGGTGGAGCCGCACAGGCAGTAGCCCACCATCACCTGCAGGTACTCCGCCAGCTGGGCGTCCCCGCCGGTGACGGACTGGATGAAGGCCTCCCACACGGGGGCTTTGGCGGCCGGGTCGTAGTCCACCTGCGCCATGCGGGTGATGTAGCGTTCCCGGTCGTGGGGCACAAGCTCCCGGCGGGCAAGGTTCAGGATGCCGTTGCGCAGGTTCAGCAGGCCCTTGTTCCGGTCGAACTGCTCCGGCAGCATGGGGATGCCGGGCAGGTGCTGGGCTTCTTTCAGGAAGGCTTCCTTGCTGCGGCTGGAACGGCTCTTCTGCACATGGCGGCGCAGTGCCCCGGCGGTGTTGATATCCCGGATGCCGAAGCAGGCCTTGTCCATCTGGTCCAGCATCTCATCTGCAAGGCCCTTGATGGTGGCAAGGTCGTCCCGCTTCCAGCGGGCGCCGTCCCACACCATCCAGCATTTGTCGGTGGGGTTGTACCGCACCCGGTCGGCGTACCGGTCGCGGAAGCGTCGGGCGTTGCCGGTGTCGTCCAGCGAGTAGGTCTTGACGCCGGGGGCGGGTGCGGCGGGCGACTGCGCACCGTACTTGACGTTCAGGGCGCGGAGGGCTTCGTCCTGATCGGCGAAGGGCGTTTTGTCCGGCTCCGGCGAGGGAGTGTACACCTCCTGACAGTCACTGACGGCCCGTTCCAGCGTCCAGCGGCCATAGGTCTTGGCACCACGCCGTTCATCCCACTTGGGGCGCATGAGGCCGGAAGTGCGGAACACATGATCCATGCGCTCCGCATCGGCACCAAACCAGAAGGCCAGCAGGTTGCAGAAGCTGAGGTCGGCTTCGCTGTGGCTGTTGTAGTAGGCCTGCCAGTTTCCGGCATACAGGGCAGCAAAGCGCTCACCGTCCCGGGCAGCGCAGGCGGTGCGCAGCAGCTCTTCGTCGGAGCGGTCCACCTTCTGCCACACGCCGGCAGGCGCAGGCACCCGGGGAGTTTCCTGCTTTGCCAGATACTTTGCGTGCACGGCGGCGCACTGGGCGGTGCGTTCTTCGATGGCAAGATCGTTCAGCGCTTTGCCGGTGACGGTGAAGTACCGCCCGCCATCGTACATTTCCAGCCCGATGCTGCTTTTGCGGCAGGCACCGGCCGGCTTTTGGCCGGTGAACAGCAGGTGCACACCGGTGCCGCTGGGGCTTTCCTCGGCGTAGGTCTGCATCCCGTCGATGATCTCCCGGGCCATGTCCGAGAGGGCACCGGTGTCCGGGTCCCGGCAATGGTCGATGTCGATGCCGCACAGCCCATCGCCCAAAAGCACCCCGACGCCGCGCAGACCAAAGCGGGAGACTGCGGCCTGTGCCGCTTCCAGCGTGCCCCATGTGGCGGGGTCGTTGGGCTTTGCATTCTGCCCGGTGGCGGGGTTGATGGGCGCTTTGGCAGCATCGAAGCAGACCCAGCGGCGGCTCTCTTTCAGAGCCTGCGGGAATTGTTCGAGCATGCGCACCTCCTGTTAGTTAAAAGGAAAATCATCCGGCTCGTCCACCGGGATGAGATCATCCTGCGCGGCGGGCTGTGCCGGGGGCTTGAGGTAGTCGGCCACATTGCCCATGCCCAGATACCGGTCCACATAGGTCATGGTGTACTGCGGGTTCTTGCGGTCGGGGCGCACATCGATGACGCACATGTGCCCCGGGAACAGGGGCAGGGCTTTTTCCAGCTCGCTCAGTTTGGTGAGGGGCAGCTGGATCATCTGCAGAAAGCCCTTGAAGAAGGGCAGACCGTTCTTGCTCAAACCGTAGCTGGTAAAGGCATAGCGGCCTTTGTACGGCCCCTCGGTCACGATGAAGGACACGCTCAGGGCAATGCCGCCGCCGGTACGGGCAACGATCTTGGCCTCTTTCAGGATGGCGTTGTAGCGGCCTGCGGGCACGCCGCTGCCGCCGGTCTGGGCGCTGGCGGATTCAAATTCGCCGTCCAGAGCGGCGAGGGCAGATGCATAGTTCAGTTCAGACATGGTAATTACTCCTTTTCTGTGATGTTCATTTTCCTGTACAGCGTCCGGCGCTGCTTGTACTGCACCAGAAGCTGCGGGGTCTTTTCGTCCACAAGGTCGATCACAAGGGCCTCGGCCTTGCCGGGTGCGGGGCGCTGGATGCGGCCGATGCTCTGCTGCACGATGACCTTGTTGCGGGTGGGCGTTGCCAGCACAAGGCGGTCCAGACAGGGAATGTCCAGTCCTTCCTTTGCCAGCTGATAGGTGGCGAACAAGATGCGGGCCTGCCCGGTTTTCATGCGGGAGAGGGCGGCTGTGCGCTCGGCTTTTTTGGTGGCGCCGCAGACAAACTCGGCAGCAAGGCCCAGACTGAGCGCGTAGGCGTGCAGCCGTTCCAGAATGGCGAGGGACGCTGCCAGCACCAGCCAGCTGCTGCCCTCGGTGACGGCACGGTCGATGACGCCTTCCACCGTCTGCATCCGGTCGGCATCGGTGGCCATGCAGCGCATCAGGCGCACATAGTCGATGGGGCTTTCATTGGCGCGGGGCGTATAGACGAAGCGGGTGGGCACCGTTTCGACCCGGGGCGTGATGGTGATCTGTTCCAGCTGCTGCGGTTCGATGACCGCCACGCGGGGGCCCAGCACCTGAAAGATGGTCTTGCTCAGGCCGTCGCTGCGGGTGTCGCTGGCGGTCAGGCCAAAGCGCCAGCGGGCGGGCAGGCATTTGAGCACTGCCGCAAACATGCTGGCTTGCTCCGGGTTGTTTACCACATGGTGGCATTCGTCCACGATCACCACGCCCACGGTGCGGGCAAGCTCGTCCAGCTCCATGCGGTACAGGCTCTGCACGGTGGCGATGGTCAGCTTGGTGCCGCAGCGCTTGTGTGCGCCGGAGATGATGGAAACCTCCCGCTCATCCAGCCCCAGACGCAGCTGCGCCCGCTCCTTGGCCTGCTGTGCCAGATCCAGCGTGTGGGTGATCCAGAGCGCGGGTCTGCCCAGATGAGCGATGACCGCCATGCCGATCTCGGTCTTTCCCGCGCCACAGGGGGCGATCAGCACCCCCTGATGCCACTGGCAGGAGAGAGCCGCGTTCACGGCTTTCTGCTGATATCCCCGCAAGGTGAAGCGGGAAGTGTCAAAGGTCAGCGGCTCGCCTTTGAGGGTCTTGTCCCGGGCGGTGGTTCCGGCCGGCTTTTCCCGCCAGACCTCCTCTGCCATACCCCGCGGCAGGGTGAGGGCGTTGCCGCGGATCTCGTACAGCATCACGGTCTCCGGGATGTTGTAGGTGGGTCTGCCCAGCCGCAGGGCGTTCGTGTACTTGGGATTCGGCACGGTCAGCTCCCGGATAAGCTTGTGCAGCAGCGGCGTCGGCACGTCCTGCAGGTGCAGTTCGCCGTCCAGTGTGTAGATCACGGGTGTACCACCTCCAAAACGTTCAGGATGTCGGTGGGCAGGTTTTCCAGCTTCACGCTGCCGCGCTCGCCACTCTCGATGCGGTCGCGGATGTAATACCACGGGAAGTAGCAGTCCACGGCAGGGCTGTCCCGGCGCACCGCCACCACCGCAATGCCGCCGGCATCCTCCTTGCGGGAGAGATTCTCCACCTCATTGGGGCGGAAGGCCGAGAAGGGCAGACTGCCTTTGGCAATGTGCTTGCACTCGATGCCCCAGCTGCGGCCGTCAATGGTGGCCTCGATGTCGTAGGGCTGCCCGGAATAGTCAGCAGGCCAGCCCCTGCACCAGACCTTGGGGATGCCGCAGAGGATGTCCAGCAGGTCATTCTGCCAGACCTTGCCCCGGGCGTTGCGTGCCTGCTGCAACCGGTCCTTTTTCTGGCGGGTGCGGGTATCACTGGGGCGCATGGGCGGCCTCCGTTTCCTTCTCAGCGGCACGGCGGGCTTTTTCGAGCTTGACGGCGCAGGCCGCGCACAGGCACTTGCCGTAGGTCTTGCGGGTGTAATCGGCCAGCTGGTCAATGGTCATTTTGCTGGTGGCTGATACCAGCCGCCCGCACTCCTCGCAGCGGGTCGGCTCCTTGCCGTCGTTGGCCCACTCGGCCAGCTGTTTGCCCAGATCCGAGGTGATGACCGCCCCGAAGCCGTCCAGAAAGGTCACATCCTTGCTGGTGGTGGCAATGTGGTCCCGTCCGATGGTGAACATGATGTCAAATTCATACTCCACATCGTCCCGCTGCACCGGAGCAAGGCCCACTTTTACCGGCACCTGCTTGCCGCGGTCGTTCTCGGTGAGGACATAATCCTGCTTGACCCGCAGGGTGCAGATGGTGTGGCAGTTGACCGACAGCAGATAGTTGATGAAATCGTTCTGGATGCGTCCGGCCTCGTCCCACGCGGTGTAACTGTTCTTGCCGGGTTTCGCAGCGATGTCGGCCTTGATCTCCAGCACGCCGCCCGCGTTGCTCCATGCATGGGAAAGGCTGTCCACGATGACCACGCCGTCCGGGCCGACCTGCTTCACGGCGGCATCCACGCATTCCTTGTAATGCTCCGGAGAGTAGGGCGCTTTCAGCTCGATGTACCAGAACTCGCCGACGCCCAGATCTGTGCGGTTGGCGTACAGCTCGCCGCGCCGGTGCTCAGTATCGATGAGACAGACCTTTGAGAAATCGCCGCCGGTCAGGCCGGAGGCCAGCAGCAGGGCACCCAGCGTTTTGCCGCCGCCGGACACACCGGCCAGCGCAATGCGCAGCTTGGATTTTTCGCGGGTCGCACGGGTAACTTCAACCATAAAAATACCTCCTTAGTGTTTCTGCGGGGTGAAATGCTTCACGGCGTCCAGAACGTCCTGCGGGACATTTCCCGCGTTGTCACAGAGCCAGAACAGGCCGTGGGTGTCTTCGTCTTTCCAGCAGGCGATGCCGGCCTCCGTATCCAGAAAGCCGAGGTTCGCACCGGCCTGTACCACGGCAAAAGCGTCCAGAGGGAACGCTGCGGCCCGGTCGTCTGCGCCGTACTGGATCAGGGCATCTGTGGCGGTGCACAGCGGCAGGCAGGCCATGCCGGTCTCATAATTGCCGGTGGTGTAGCGGCTGATATCGATGGTGCGGTCGTCCTCGGGGATGTCCTGCGGGTCGCAGCCCTTGACCACCCACTTGGATTCGCCGATCTTGGGCATGTCCGCCAGCCATGTAACGATCTGGCCTGCAATCTCGCCGGGGCAGTTTTCCTTCGGGATCAGCAGCGCCCAGCCCGCGCCGGTGATGAAAAAGGAATCCCACAGCCCCCGGTGCTCGGTGCGCTGGATCTTCACGCCGCCGCCCCGCCAGCTCTGCTTCATCAGTTTGAGCAATGCTTTTGTGTCAAATCTCATTCAAACAACGCCTCCCGTTCTGCGTCCTCCACACTGCCCTCCGCAGTGGGGTTGATGGTGGTATCTTCTTCCAGTGATTCACGAATTTCATCGCACACCTGATAGATCGGTGCGGCCATGCGGGCCAGTGGGGTGCCGGTGGTGCTGGCAAGGCCAAACCAGCCCAGATACATGCTGCGCATGGAATCGGCGATGATCTTTGCCTGCTGGGCACAGGACTGCTCCGGCGCAAGGAAACCGTCTGCATCCTGCTGCAGCTTCTGGTATCTGGCTTCGGCTTCACGAGTCCGGCGCTGAGCGTCCTCGATCTGTCTGCGGGCCTGCGCCTTTGCTTCGGCGGCAAGGGCATCCGCCTGCCGCCGGACTTCTTCCGGGTCAGTCACGCCCACAATGGGCTGCTTTTTGAGGGCATCCTCGGCATTTTTGGCACGGGCCTCGGCCTTGTCGGCACGGTCTTTTTCCTGTGAGACCTTCAGACCCAGCCGGTTGCAATCCTTGGCGGTGCTCAGCTGGTCAGCACGGGCCTTGTCCCGTTCGGTTTCGGCCTTTTGGACACGTTCGGCCAGCCCGTTGATGTCGGCGTTGGCGGCTTCCAGATGGGCTTCGGCAGAGTCGGCGCGGTCTTTCTCGGCCTTGAGTTGGGCCAGCAGCTCCTGTACCCGCTGGCTGTCTCCGGCGGCTGCGGTGAGCTGTTCCGCACAGCCGGAGCGAGCAATCAGGTTCAAGTCTTTGCGGGAGATGGACGGCAGTAATTTTAAATCCGCAACAGTTGCGGATTTAAAAGCATCTCCGTTCTGGGTCATTGTCCGGGCGCTGCCCTCGCTCATGCCCTTGCTCTCATACCACTTTGTCCATGTACCGCCGCCATAGCGGCCAGCCTTGGCCGTCAGGGCGTGCATTTTGGCAACGTAGATGCAGGAAATGAGGTATTCATCCTGTGCGGTGCCGTAGTGCAGATCGAACTGCTGATCGGTCTCCACGGCCTGTTCGGACAGGTCGCCCAGAGCAGAAAAGTCAAAGCCAGATGCCGAAGGCATCGACACAGAAGAACCGCCCGCCGATGCGGCAGGGACCGATTCGCAGTTCTGCAGGGATGTCGCGGGGGTCGACGTCTGACATTCTGATTCCTCCTTCATCGGTTCGATGGGCGCGTTCTTGCAGGGTTTGGCATTTTCCAACGCGTCCAGCATTGCGCAGTCGATTTCGTACTCATCCAACGGGGCGAACTCCGCGCCATTGGTCAGAAACGCCTGTGGGGTCAGATGCTTGTCTGCTGCCTTGGCCCGCTCGAATTTCTGCGTCATGAGGTGGCTTTCCTTCCAGAAACTGCCGTCCCAGCGCCAGAAACGGCCGCGGTAACAGGCATAAACCGTCTCGTTGGAAAGTTTGAAACTGATGGTGTAGTCCGTCATACCCGCACCTCCGTGTCCTTGAGGCGGTCCAGCAGCTCAGCCTGCAGGGCCTTGTTCAGGGGCTGCAGGCGGCCGCCGCGCCAGCCGTAGCACAGAAGAGTGCCGCAAAGAACCTCGCCGCGCCAGATGCGGTTCGGCTCCCGGCCTGCGGCACTGTGCATCAGGATGGCAGGCGTGCGGGAGAAATATTTCTGGTCAGCGTGCCCGCCCAACCATGCTTCAATGCCCTGCAGCGTATCCGGCAGGGTGGTGACCACGGGACCTTTGCCCGGTTCGATTAGAATGCCTTTCATGTGTTATCCTCCTTCGTGTACCCATGCTTGAGGCAGAGCTTTTCCAGCTCGTTGTAGTAGATGCCCTGCGAGATTTCGACGCTGGAGAGGTACTCCCGCTGGAATGCATCGGACAGGGCGGAAAGAACTTCCAGCGCCGCCAAAGCCCTGCCAAGGGCGGACGCGATGCTGTCCAGAACGCCGGTGTTGCAGTCCCGGCGGAAGACCCTGTCGGAACAGTAATAGCGGTCGGGCCGGAGCTTGCCGTCGGCAAAGCCCTGCTCCAGTGTGGAAGTACCGGTGGAGATGTCGGCTGCTGCTTTGTTCAGGGCAGCAAGCTGCTCGTAGATCAGCGCGGACTGCCATTCGGGCACGTTTTTGATGTGCTCCAGCAGTGCGTTTTTATTTTTTGCATTCATTTTCTTGTAAAAACCTCCGATTTTATGGTATGATCGGGGTGATGGGGCTTTCAAATTCCATCACCCTTTGGGCTCGTCGGTGTTGGCGCACCGGCGGGCTTTTTGTTTGCCTGCATTTTCAGCAGCATGTACTTGCCGTAGCTCAGACCGGCTTCTTCCGCAGCGCGGACCTCGGCGTGCAGGGCAAAGCTGCTGCGCTCAGCGGCAAGCCCCTGACGCTGGGCCTGCAGTTCTTCATTGCGCCGACGATCCCATTCAAGGCTCAGGGCGTTGGCGTGCTTTTTGCCGCATTCGGGGCAGCGCTGAGCGGAGCGTCCGACATTGTTAAGCACCTTGCCGCAGTCCACGCAGATGCGGGTGTAGGTCTTGAAGTCGCTCATGTTCAGCCAACCTTCCTTCCGCTCTTCACGGTGTTGCGGGGCTGCTGGTGCACCTTCTTGCTCCGCTTTTTCTCCTGATCGGCGGCGTAGAAGCCCAGTCGGGCAAAGAACACCGCCAGCAGGATCAGCACCATGGCTGTGATGAACGCGCCGTCCGAGACGGTGCTGCCGGTCTGGAAGCTGCCCTCCAGCCCCATGCCGTACAGCAGGCCAACGGCCCCGCTGGCCACGGCCAGCCAGTACCAAACGCCAGATTTAATCTTCATCGGTGTCCTCCTTTTCAGGTTCCGTATAAGCAAGGGCATCAATTGTCTTGTAGGTAAGCGTTGCGACACCTGCCAGGCGCATGTCGTTCCTAGTGGGGAAATAGGCGTTCAGAATCTGAGCGGTTGCAGAGGCCAGACAGTCAAGCACTTCCGTGACGTTGCCTTCGGCTCGGATGGTGGATGCTTCGCTGTCGATGTAAAGTTTTGCGTTCATGCGGATTCTCCTTCCTGAATTTCAACGCCTTCGATCTGAGAAAACCGATCGGCATTGATGATGTAGCGCCAGCGGTTTGCAGATGTCTTGACTCCGTACCCCCACGGGAATACGCCCTGCTGCAAGCCCTTGCCGACCGTTTCCTTGTCAACGCCAAGCAGGGCGGCAGCCTGTTTAAGGCTCAGCTGCCGGATGCCGCCGTGTCGTTTGGGGACAGGATCGGTGTGCTGGGGCGCATCCGGCGCAGTGAAGTATTCGACATCCAGCCCAAGGGCCGCAGCCATACTGCGCTGTACGGCATCGGGCGGCACTTGTGCACCAGCCAGATATTGACAGATGGACGCTCTGGATCTGCCGGTCATCCCGGAAACCTGTATCTGATTCAGATGCAGGTCTTTCATGGCTTTCTTCAACCTGTCTTTGAACATGTGTCATTTCTCCTTTTTCTCGGTCGGCAGCCCATCCAGCAGGCTGTCCATGAGGGCAGCGTAGAACGGGTAGCCTTTGGCAACGATGGTCAGGCTGTCGATGGCGTTGGTAAGGAAGCTCTGGGAGCCGCGTACCACGTTCTCCATGGTGCGCACCGTGTCGCAATGCTGGCCGTAAATAGCCTTGAACTCGCCGCACAGGGCCTTGACCTGCATATACTTGGCCTTGCTGTCCTCGCGGTTCTTGCGGCACTCGTCCAGAAAAGCGGTGTTCTCGTCCAGTTTCTTCCGGGCTTCGATCACCCGGT
>ENA-OQKN01000109-OQKN01000109.1-human-gut-metagenome-genome-assembly--contig:-NODE-109-length-110448-cov-8.099084_pt1 | contig 110448 bp, 89 predicted proteins | sample MGYA00242776_ERZ504794 | MGnify/ENA primary metagenome ERZ504794 (study PRJEB26092, sample SAMD00036434) | human gut metagenome | host: Homo sapiens | study: EMG produced TPA metagenomics assembly of... | reverse complement strand
TTCCGTCTCCTGGCTTCCAATCGCGGTTTTTTGTTTTGGCGAATGAAAATCGTACACAGGACGCGGGCCATGCCCTCTTACGTCAGGGCCGGAATCCGAAAGTGCGCAAGAATTCGGGCGTTATCCCAGAATCCGTCGAGGATCTTGCGGAGGTCAGCGAAACCGTTCCTGGAACCGTTTCCCGACTCTCGTCGGAAGTCTAATTCTCGTAACGGTTCACGAGCACAGTCCACAAACAATACGGCGAGGTGTCACCCGTACGGATGGCACCTCGCCTGTTCTCATGGCTATCAGAAATCGTAGTTCTTTGTGGTGGGCTTTCTATCGCTCATCAGCAACAGGAAGCTTCTCGACTGCGCCGTGATCGCGAAGCCGGCCTCATAGTTGAGTTCCGGACCCTTCGGATTATGCGTGTCGACGACCAGACGCCATTTCTTGCCATACCGCTCGTCCGGCAAGGTGAACATAATCGGCTCGTAATGCGCGTTGAAAATCAGGATGAAGTTATTGTCCACCATCTGGTTGCCATACCAGTCGGCTTCCGGAATATCGGAACCGTTCAGATAGATCATCACCGAGAACGCGTGGGTATTGGACCAATCTTCCATGTCCATGATGGAACCGGTGTGGTCCATCCATTCGACCTGCGGAATCTTATCGTCCGGGTCTCCTGGCTCGCGGCCGGTGAAGAAACGACGACGGTGGAGCACCGGGTGCTCGAGTCGCAGATGAATCAGCTTCGAAACGAACTCAAGCAGATCCTTCTGACTATCGTCAAGATCCCAATTGGTCCATGAAATGGCGTTGTCCTGGCAATAGGCATTGTTGTTGCCCTGTTGCGTGCGTGCCACCTCATCGCCGCCGCAGATCATCGGAATGCCCTGACTGCACAGCAGCGTCGCGAACATGTTGCGCATCTGCTGTTGCCGCAGGTCGTTGACGTCCTTGATGGTGGTCGGGCCTTCGACACCGCAGTTCCAGGAACGGTTGTTGCTTTCGCCATCCCTATTGCCTTCGCCGTTGGCGTCGTTATGCTTCTCGTTGTAGCTCACCAAATCGTTCATGGTGAAGCCATCATGTGCGGTGATGAAGTTCACGGAAGCCACCGGACGGCGGCCGTTCATCTGATACAGGTCGGAGCTGCCCATCAGACGGCTGGCGAATTCCGGTAGCGTCGATGGTTGCGAACGCCAGAAGTCACGCACGCAATCACGGTAGCGGCCGTTCCATTCGGACCAGCTGGACGGGAAGCCGCCCACCTGATAGCCGCCGGAACCCAAATCCCAAGGTTCGGCGATGAGCTTGACACGGGAGATGACCGGATCCTGTTCGACGATGTCGAAGAAGGCGGACAGCTTGTCGACTTCCTGGAACTGGCGGGCCAGCGTGGCCGCAAGATCGAATCGGAAACCATCGACATGCATTTCGGTGACCCAGTAGCGCAGGCTGTCCGTGATGAGCTGCAGCGCGTGCGGCGAGCGCATCAGCAGGGAGTTGCCGGTGCCGGTCGTGTCGAAGTAGTGGCGTCGGTCGTTGTCGACCAGACGGTAGTAGGCACCGTTGTCGATGCCTTTGAAGCTTAGGGTCGGGCCGAGGTTGTTGCCTTCGGCGGTGTGGTTGTACACCACGTCGAGGATCACTTCCATGCCGGCGCGATGGTAGGCCTTGACCATGGATTTGAATTCGTTGACCTGCTCGCCGCGTTGTCCGGAGCTTGAGTACGCGTTATGAGGCGCGAAGAAGCCGATGGTGTTGTAGCCCCAGTAGTTGCTCAGGCCTTTTTCCTGCAGGAAGCTGTCGTTGACGAACTGGTGGATCGGCATAAGTTCGATGGCGGTGACGCCGAGCTTCCTCAGATATTCGATGACCGATGGATATGCGAGGCCCGCGTAGGTTCCACGGATGTCCGGCGGCACGTCCAGGTTGAGATTGGTCATGCCACGCACATGGGCTTCGTAGATTACCGAATCATGGTAGGAGATGTTCGGATGTTGGTCGTTGCCCCAGTCGAAATACGGATTGACCACGGCCGATTTCATGGTATGCGGCGCGGAATCCAGCGTATTCATGCTGGTGACGTCCTCAGGGCTTTTGAACCAATACGAATAGAGGCTTTCGTCACCGTCGATGTTTCCCTCGATGGCTTTTGCGTACGGGTCGAGCAGCAACTTGTTCGGGTTGCACCGCAGGCCCTTTGCTGGATCATACGGACCGTACACACGATAGCCGTACCGTTGCCCGGGTTGTATTCCCGGCAGATAGTTATGCCATACGTAGGAGTTCTGCTCCGTCATTTCCACTCGGGTCTCACGGTCTTCCTCATCGAAAAGACAAAGCTCGACTTTCTGGGCCACTTGAGAGAAGAGGGCGAAATTCACGCCGGCGCCGTCGTAGCTCGCACCGAGTGGATACATCGATCCAGGTCTGATTTGCATAATTCAAGTATCGCACGTTTTGCGAGTTGAATTCGTTATTTCGTTTATTCCGGCGATTGTTTTTACAATTCGAAACCTGCAGGCCGCTATTGTTGCCGCATTCTGCGAATTTGCTCATGCAAAATGGCGATCTCCGAATTGGAGGCCGTGATGTGCGTGTCTCGTAGCTGCTTCCACGGGATCCAAGCAGATTCGACATGCTCGTCGGCATCGAAATGCCGTTCGACGGCCTGCCAGTGGCGCAGGTGCACCACCATGATGTTGGCCAGTTCGTCGGTCATGCCTTCGGATGAATAGAATTGCCCGACATGGTCGATATCGCAACTGTTTTCGTCGATTGGCTCGACGCCGGTCTCTTCGCGCAGCTCACGCAATGCGGCCGCATCGACGTCTTCCCCGTCATCGATGAGTCCTGCCGGCAGACCGTAGGCGAAGGCGTCGCAGCCGACACGGTATTCTCGTTCGACCAAGTACAAATCCTGCGCGCAGTCATGCACCAGCATGACCACACAGGGCGCGTGCCGCATCACCTGTCTGCGGATCACGGTTTGTCCGCCGTCTCGTGTCTGCAACGCGATACGCATGTCCTCCACGCCGAAAATCGCGCCTTGATACACGTGCTCCCTGCTGAGTACTGTGGCCGGTCTGGTCATGTCCACGCCATCGCTGGATTCGTTCAGCGACATATCCATGCTGGTCGTATCGGACATCGTCGTTCAGCGTTCCTGCCCGCAGGACGGCAGTACCAGATTCCAGGGATCGGTGTTCATGGAAATCCAGCGGACGGTGGGGATGTCTCCGGTCGCCTCAGATACGGCACGAGGCACATCGCCCATGGCGTATTGGAACCATATGGATTCGATGGCGCTGTGTGGCGTGTTGACGAACATCGGACGAACAGTGGCGTCGCCTCGGCCGAGTTCGATATCCGCGGCACGCATGGACGCCTCATAGCGCGCCTGCTCGATGGCATCGGTCACCGGATGATGGCGCAGATCGCTGGTCACATACACATCGACGCCTGCGGCACGCACTTCATCGAACAGGGAATCGCCCGAGCCCGGCAATACCGCCACCGTGCCGATCGTCGCGTCAAGGTCGCCGCACACCTGCACGCCAAGTTCGGTGTATGGCAGCGCGTCGGCCACACGACGGGCGAAATCACGCAATGCGATCGGCTCCTGCAACCGGCCGACACGGCCCAATCCGACCGGATGTTCGGCTTTCGGATCTTCGATGGGTACCAGCGGACGCTGTTCGATCAGGCCGAACGCGTCGGCGGCGGCCATGCCGACTCCTCGGTAGGAGGCATCGGCATTGGTGTGCCCAACCCACAGCGCGCAACCGGCGAGGTTGAGCTTCCGGACGATCTCACCACGGAATCCTAGTCCGGAGACCGCATGCACGGAACGGAAGAACAGCGGATGGTGGCAGATCAGCAGGTCGATGCCTCCGGCGATAGCCTGGTCGATCACCGCCATGGATGGGTCCGCCGCGAACGCGATGTTGCGCACGTCGTGGCGAAGGTCTCCCACGATGAGTCCCGGCTCATCCCATTGTTCCGCGTATCGCAGCGGATACAGCGTTTCAAGCACATCCACGACCTGCTTCAACGTTGCCACAATCTTCCTTCTTTCTTTTTTAATCAGCCTTCGATTATCCGACGGGAACGAATCAGTGGGCCGCCAATTGCCAATCGGAACCGATGCCCGTCGATACGTCCAACGGAACGGCCATGGTGACGGCATGCTCCATGGCATCCTTCACCAGCGCGGTGGCCTGCTTCTCCTCACCGGGCGCGATCTCCACCACAAGTTCATCATGAATCTGCAGTATGAGGCGACTTCCAAGGTTCGCTTCCTGCAGTGCGTCATACGCACGAATCATGGCGATTTTCATGATGTCCGCCGCCGAGCCTTGGATAGGCGCGTTCAACGCGGCGCGTTCGGCCGCGTCCCTCACGGCACGGTTCGGCGATTTGAGACCGGGAAAATACCTGCGCCTTCCGAAAATGGTTTCGGTATATCCTTTTTCGCGTGCGGACGAGACAAGCGATTCAAGGTATTCATGGACTTTGCCAAAAGTGGCGAAATACTGGTTTTTCAGCGATTCGGCTTCTTTGGGCTTGATCTTGAGCTGCTGGGCAAGTCCATACGTGCTCAGACCGTAGGCAAGTCCATAGCTCATCGCCTTGACGTGGCTACGCTGATCGGACGTGATGTCGTCAACGGGAATGCCGTAGACCAAGCTGGCCACATACTTATGGAAGTCCTTGCCGGAGCGGAAGGCCTCTATCAACGCCTCATCACCGGAAAGGTCGGCCATGATGCGCAGTTCGACCTGCGAGTAGTCGGAGCTCAGCAACGATTCGAAGCCCTCTCCCGGCACGAACGCGGATCGAATCTCACGACCTGCGGGATCCCGGTTCGGAATGTTCTGCAGGTTTGGATCGACGGAGCTCAATCGTCCGGTGGCTGCCACCGTCTGTTCGAAAGTGGTGTGGATGCGACCGTCATGACGGTTTGTGGCGTCGATCAACGTCTGCACGATCTGCTTGAGCTTGTTCTTTTCACGATGCATCAGCAACGCGTCAAGGAACTGGCATGCGCGGTCGTTATCGTACGAGCGGTCACGCAAGGTCTGCAATGCCGCGGCATTGGTGGTGTATGAACCGGACTTGGTTTTTTTCGTCGGTTTCAATCCCATGTCTTCGAACAGGATCTTCTGCAGCTGTTTGGGGCTTTGCAGGTTCACCTGCTCCCCCGCGAACTGCCACGCCGTTTCCTGTGCCTGGGCAGCGTCGGCGGCAAGTTGGTCGCGCATCTGCACCAGACGTGTCATATCCACTTGGGCGCCGACCTGTTCCATGCCATGCAGGACCTGAGAGACCGGAAGCTCAATGGATTTGAGGAGACCGAATTGTTCGCGCTTATCCAGCACACCGGCCAAATATTCGGCCAAAAGCCCCACGATTGCGGTGCGGGTGAGTATCAGCTCGTCGTTCTTGGAATCGGTTTCCTCAGGCTCGTCGAAGTCCAAGGTCCCCTGTGTCGCGGCTTCGGCTTGTGCTTCGATGTGCAGATCAAGGAAATGGGCCGCAGCCTGTTCCAGCGTGTCCGCGTGGAAATCCGGGTGGGCAAGATATCCGGCGAGCTTGGTGTCGAACAATGGTTCCGGAAGTTCCACGCCGATGCTGCCCAGCAGATGCGCATGTTCTTTGTAACCGTGCACGACCATGGAATGGTGATAGCGGTCGAACAGCCTTTGCAGGCATTGCACCATATCCGGACTGAATACGTCGATGCGAATGGCTTCGCCGTGCACGGCGATCATCAATGCCGAAAGAGAGGCTTCTCCGGGTTTGCTCGTGCCTTCGGCGTAAAGCGTCCAGGACTGTTTCACCTTGTCCGTGCAGCGGGTCGAAGAATCGATTTCGAAGCCGAATTCCGGAATGTCGTTGGAGGAGCGTTCATGGCGTTCGTGCAGATGTTCCTGCACCACGGGGAAATGGTTTTGGACCCATGTCTCCACCACATGCGGATCGTTGACGTCTTCGACATGTGGCAGCCCGAGCTTGCTGGATTCGTGCACGTCCCCGGATGGTTTGTCCGCATTGAACGTTTTGAGCACGCGATTCTTGGTCCGAACACCGAATTCGAGCTTGGTGAATAGATCGTCGAGTTGACCAGCGTCGACTTGTCCAAATGTCAGGTCGGATACCGACACGCCAAGATCAAGGTCACGAACCAAAGCGTTCACGGAACGGTTCAGTTTGACCTGTTCGATGTTTTCGCGCAGGGCTTCGCCTTTTTTGCCGCTGATCTCGTCGGCGTGTTCGATGATCTGCTCAAGTCCGCCGTACTGGTTGATCCATTTGGCCGCGAATCCGTCGCCGACTCCGGGAACGCCGGGGATGTTGTCAGCGGTTTCTCCGCGCAAGGCGGCCAGATCCGGGTATTGCGCGGGAGAGACATGATATTTCTCCTGCACGGCATCCGGGGTCATATGTTTGAGGTCTTTGAAATGGTGGCCGGGATACAGCACGGTGATGTTGTCGTTGATCAGCTGGAAAGCATCACGGTCGCCGGACAGCACCAATGTGCGGTAGCCTGCCTGGTCGCCCATGCTGGCGAGCGTGCCGATCACATCGTCACCTTCGTAACCGGGTTTTTCGATGTATGTGACGCCCAAGGCCGTCAGCATCTGCTGGATTAATGGCAGCTGGCTGAGCAGTTCCTCGGGGGCCGCGTCGCGAGTTCCTTTGTACTGCGGCAGCATCTGGTTGCGGAACGTGCCGCCCTTCACATCGAATGCGACGGCAAGATGGTCTGGATGTTCGGCATCGATCACCTGCGAAAGCATGGTGGCGAATCCCCAGACCGCGTTGGTGGCCTGACCTGATGATGTACTGAAATTCTCTACGGGTAAGGCAAAAAAAGCGCGGAACGCCAAAGAATGGCCGTCAACGACCAATAGCGTTCCGCGTGAAGTGCCTTCCACAGTTGGTGTGTTAGCGCTCATCCTCTGCTTCCGACTTCTGTTCGCCATACTTGGCGATGATGGCCATGGCCAGACGCTTCTTCGGAATGCGCTGGTCCATGGAGGTCTTCTGAATCCAACGGAAAGCGCCCTGTTCGGAGAAGTCCGCCTTGTCCATCAGCAGGCCCTTGGCGCGGTCGACGAGCTTGCGCTCCTCCAGCGTTTCTTCGGCCTTCTTCAGCTGCTCTTCGGCCTTCTTCAGCTGTTCCTCGGTTTCCTGCAGTTTGGACTCGCTACGTTCGACATTGTCAAGCAGATCGTTGATTTCGGCGAAACGGCCCATGGCGACTTCCAAAGCCGGCAGCAGCTTGGATTCCTCATACGGCTTGGTGACATACGCCATGGCGCCAGCGCCCGTGGCCTTTTTGACCAAATCAGACTGGGAGAATGCCGTCAGCATGACGACCGGAGCGATGTTCTCATCACAGATGATGCCAGCGGCCTCGATGCCATCCATGCGAGGCATCTTGACATCCATGCACACCACGCTCGGGCGGAACTTACGGGTCAGTTCAACGGCTTCCTCACCGTTGGCGGCCTCTCCGACGACCTCATAGCCGTTATCCTCAAGCATGGCGACCAAATCCATGCGGTTCACGGATTCGTCTTCGGCAACGACGACGGTGCGCTTGTGCGCCTCGTTATTATTGGCAGAATCCGGCTCGGGAGCCGCAGCAGCTTGGAGCTCCTCATCAGTGAGTACTTCGTCCGGTTCCGTGGTCTTCTCTGCAGCCATGTCGGTCTCTTTCCACTGTCACACCCAAAGCCGGCCTAACATGCCCCAACCCGGGCCTGGATTGATATTGATTTCTTACGTGCCCTCGGTGGGACTCGAACCCACACTGCGCAGATTTTGAGGCTGCTTCCTCTACCAATTGGGATACGAGGGCTTGCACGCAACTCTGGAAGAATACCACATGATTGCGATTTGCGCCAAATCTCGGCGTTGTCATCATTCGGGGACATCGCGTAAAAACAATAATCCTCCCATCGGGAACCAATGGGAGGATTATGGAATCAGCGTTTAACGCGACGATTCAAATCTCAGTCGCAGGCACCAACGGTGTGGACGTAGATGGAATCGGTGCGACCCGGCTGGTGTTCGCCCTGGGCGGAGCTCAGCACGACGATCTTGTCGCCATCGGAGACCTTGCCGGCGTCCTTGAGGACCTTGTCGGTGAAAACCATGAGGTCCTTGCGGGACTTGTCATGGTAATCCTCGTCGACCAGGAAGGACTCGGTGCCCCAAGACAGGGCCAGCCAGTGGAAGGTGTGCTCATTGTTGGTGATGCCGTAGATCGGGGTGGCCGGACGTTCACGGGACACGCGGTGCACGGTGGAACCGGTCTGGGTGTAGGCGACGATGGCCTTGGCGTTGAGCTTGTCGGCCAGGTCGACGGCGGCGGAAGAGACGGCACCGGTGGAGGACATATCCAGGTTCTTCAGCTCCGGGATGCGGTCGAAACCATGCTCGGTGGCGAAGGTGGAGATGCGGCTCATGGTGTTCACGGTGACTGCCGGGTACTTGCCGACGGCGGTCTCGTTGGAGGTCATGGTGGCGTCGGCACCGTCGAGGACGGCGTTGGCGCAGTCGGATGCCTCTGCACGGGTCGGGACCGGGGAGCTGACCATGGAGCCGAGGACTTCGGTGGCCACGATGACCGGCTTGGCGTACTGACGAGCCAGCTCGATGCAGCGCTTGGTGGCCAGCGGGACCTCTTCCAGCGGGCACTCGACGGCCATATCGCCACGTGCGACCATGATGCCGTCGAACGCCTTGACGATCTCCTCGAGGTTCTCGAGGGCCTGCGGCTTCTCGATCTTGGCGACGACCGGGATACGGCGGCCTTCCTCGTCCATGATCTCATGGGCGCGATCGATGTCGGTGGCGAAGCGCACGAAGGACATGGCGATGATGTCGGCGCCGGTGCGGATGGCCCAGCGCAGATCCTCTTCGTCCTTCTCGGTCAGAGCCGGCAGAGACACGGCGACGCCCGGAAGGTTGATGCCCTTGTGGCTGGAGACCGGTCCGGCAACGACAACCTTGGTGTACACGTTGTTGCCTTCGACCTTGGTGACCTCGAGGCGGACCTTGCCGTCGTCGATGAGGATCGGATCGCCTGCATGGCAGTCGCCCGGGAGACCCTTGAAGGTGGTGGAGGTGATGTGCTCGTCGCCTTCGATGTCATCAGTGGTGATGACGAACTCCTGGCCTTCGGTCAGCTGGACCTTGTCCTCGCCGTCGGCGTTCTTCTTGAACCAACCGCAGCGGATCTTCGGACCCTGCAGGTCAACCAGGGCTGCGACGTTGCGGCCAGTGGCCTTGGCGGCGGCACGGAGGTTGTTGTAGACCTTGAGGTGGTCTTCCGGAGTGCCGTGGGAGCGGTTCAGACGAGCGACGTCCATACCTGCTTCGACAAGGCTGGTGATGCCTTCCAGGGACTCGGTGGCGGGACCGATGGTATCTACGATCTTGGCTTTACGCATGAATGCCTGCCTATTCTTGTTGATATTGATTTTGGATCTGACGACCCTGTTTCCAATGGCATAGCTTACTAGCAAAAAGCGCCCACTTCCACCTCAGAACTAGGTGTGTTGTGAGCGCTCACAATTTCGTAGGAGAATAGAAAAGCTCTATTCTCCCAACGTTTGCCGGACTGTCACTTTTCGTTCGCTTTCATGGTGCGCATCTTAATAACACTTGCCAAAGCCGCACCACCAATCGCAAGAACGATCACGACAAGCGACAGCCATGTGGGCACTTCCGGAACCCAGGAAATCGGCTGGCCGCCATTGAGGAACGGCAGCGAGTTGCCATGCAATGCCTCCATGATGAGCTTGACGCCGATGAAGCCCAAAACCACGGAAAGTCCAAGCGGCAGATACACCAGCTTGTCGAGCAGCTCTCCGAGCAGGAAGTACAGCTGCTGCAAACCGAGCAACGCGAACACATTGGACGTGAACACAATGAACGGATCCTTCGTCAAACCGAAAATCGCAGGAATGGAATCAAAGGCAAACATCACATCGGTGGTGCCGATGGTCAGGAACACGATGAGCATCGGGGTCCAATGCTTCACACCGTTTTTGACGGTACGCAGCTTTTCGCCGTCGTATTCATCGGTGATCTTGATGACCTTGCGCAATGCGCGAATCAAGCCATTCTCATGATATTCCTCATCTTCGTCTCCCCCGGTGACCAACTTGATGGCGGTGACGATAAGGAATGCGCCGAACAGGAAGAACACCCAGGTGAAGCGGGAGATAATGGCCGCGCCGATGAGGATGAACACGCCGCGCAACACCAATGCGATGGTGATGCCGATGGACAGCACGAATTTCTGCAGCTGTTTTGGCACCGCAAAATTCGACATAATGATGACGAAGACGAATAGATTGTCGATACTCAGCGAATATTCCGTAAGCCAGCCCGAATAAAATTCGATGGCCGGTTTCGATCCCGCGAAGAACCACATGAGTCCGCCGAAGATCAACGCCATGACCACGAAGAACGCGATATGCTGCACGCATTCCTTGGTGGACGGCACATGCGGCTTGCGCCCGATGATGAACAGGTCCACCACGAAGAAGACGGCAAGCACCGCGAACGTGGCGATTTCAAAAGCAAGTGGTGTTTCAGCCATAATCCACTATGGTACGGATGCCGTATGACCGGTCGAGAACTATTTGCTCGCCTCCGTCATCTGCCGAAGTTCCTTTTTCAGGTCACGGATCTCGTCACGCAGACGAGCCGCAAGCTCGAATTGCAGTTGTTCTGCGGCGGTATGCATCTGCTCGGACAGTTGTCGAATGAGATCAGCCAGATCCTGCGCGGGCAATCCGGCCTTGAGAATCTCCTCGTGCCGCCTGCCGGATTCCTCCTTGCTGGTATGTGGCACGCCGAGATGCGAATTGCCGGCTTTGTCCGCGTTTCGGTATCCGGTACCGAGCAATGTCTGGGTGTCGACGTCCTCCTTGGCGAGCATGTCGTTGACATCGGAGATCTTCTTGATGAGCGGCTTCGGATCGATGCCATGTTCCTTATTGTAGGCGATCTGGATGTCACGGCGGCGGTTGGTCTCGTCGATGGCCTTGCGCATGGCTTCGGTGATGTCGTCCGCATACATGACGACGGTGCCGGACACGTTTCGCGCCGCACGGCCGATGGTCTGGATGAGCGAACGGTAGGAACGCAGGAAGCCTTCCTTATCCGCGTCGAGGATTGCGACCAATGACACTTCCGGCAGATCGAGGCCCTCTCGTAGCAGGTTGATGCCGACGATGACGTCGATCTTGCCTTCACGCAGTTCACGCAGCAGTTCGACACGACGCAAGGTGTCCACATCGGAATGCAGATATTCGACTTTGATGCCGCGTTCCAGCAGATAGTCGGTCAGATCCTCGGCCATTTTCTTAGTGAGCGTGGTGACCAGCGCACGTTCGTTCCTTGCCACGCGGTCTTTGATTTCGGCGAGCAGGTCATCGATCTGCCCTTCCACCGGCCGCACGTCGATCTGCGGATCGACTAGTCCGGTCGGACGTATGATCTGTTCGACCACACCGTCGCTCAAACCGAGTTCGTAATCGCCGGGCGTTGCCGACAGGTACACCGTCTGACCGACTCGTTCCTGGAACTCCGGCCATTTGAGCGGTCGATTGTCCATTGCCGACGGCAGGCGGAAACCGTGTTCGACCAGCGTGCGTTTGCGGCTCGCGTCGCCTTCGTACATGGCACCGATCTGCGGCACGGTGACATGTGATTCGTCGATGACGAGCAGGAAATCATCGGGGAAAAAGTCAAGCAGCGTGTGCGGAGGCGTGCCCGGCGCGCGTCCGTCGAAATGCCGCGAATAGTTCTCCACGCCGGAGCATGTGCCGACCTGCGAGAGCATTTCCAGATCGTATGTGGTGCGCATGGTGAGACGCTGCGCTTCAAGTTCCTTACCTTGCTTATGCAATTCGGCGGTACGCTCGTCAAGTTCCTGTTGGATGGTTTTGAGCGCCCGTTCCATACGTTCCGGTCCGGCAACGTAATGCGAGGCCGGGAAGATGTGCACCTGCGATTCGTGCGCGATCACGTCGCCGGTCAGCGGATGCAGAGTGGAGATGCGGTCGATTTCGTCGCCGAAGAATTCGATGCGGATGGCCAGTTCCTCGTATACGGGGATGATCTCAACGGTGTCGCCGCGCACGCGGAATGTGCCTCGCGTGAAGGCGATGTCGTTGCGCTTGTATTGCATGTCCACGAATTTGCGCAGTAAATCGTCACGGTCGATCTGCTGGCCTTCCTGGAGGAACAGCATACGGCCAGCGTATTCTTCCGGCGTTCCCAAACCGTAGATGCAGGAGACGGTGGCCACGACCACGCAATCGCGACGGGTCAGAAGGTTCGCGGTGGCGGCGTGGCGCAATCGCTCCACATCGTCGTTGATGTTGGAATCCTTCTCGATGTAGGTGTCGGTCTGGGGAATGTACGCTTCCGGCTGGTAGTAGTCGTAGTAGGAAACGAAGTAGCTCACCGCATTGTCCGGCATGAGTTCGCGGAATTCGGCGCACAACTGCGCGGCGAGCGTCTTGTTCGGCTCGATGATAAGCGTCGGTCGCTGCAGACGTTCGATCAGCCACGCTGTAGTGGCGGTTTTGCCGGTGCCGGTGGCGCCCATGAGCACCACGTCGTTCTCGCCATTCTCGATGCGCGTGGCCAGCTCCTCGATGGCCTTCGGCTGGTCGCCTGAAGGCTTATATGGAGATTTGACCGCAAACGGCTTGTTCACTCGCTCAATGTTGAATCCCATGGTTCCGTCTCGCTTCCTTACGCCACTGTTCCATCAGCCTATCAACACAGTCGAACATGTGTTCTACATCCTGGGATGAGTCAATCACCGCATCGGCTATGGATTCTCGTGCCGCACGCGTGGGCTGATGCGCGATACGTGCCTTCGCCTGTGCCTCGCTCATGCCACGGGTGCGCATCATACGTTCCACACGCGTCTGTTCCGGTGCTTCGACTGTTACGATATGGTCGAAACGCATGGGTATGTCATCGATTACTTCCGCCAAAAGCGGAATATCATGTACGACCACGGCATCCGGATTCTTTTCGACCGCCTGCCGTTCCTCCGACAATGCAAGATCGTAGATCAACGGATGTTCGATATCGTCAAGGATTCTACGTTCGGATTCGGCATTCGGATCGGAGAAGACGTGTTCGGACATCCATCGCCGATTAAGACCACCTTGCGCGTTCATCGCATCCGGCCCGAAATGTTCCACGATTCGTTGCAGGCCCACGCTTCCGGGTTCCACGACTTTTCGGGCGAGCACATCATAATCGACAAGCGTCGCGCCCAGTTCACGCAGATGCGTAGCGACGGTGCTTTTGCCGGCGGCGATGCCTCCGGTCAACCCAATTCGAATCATCACAACCGCCATTGTAATGTTTGACGGACTCGCAACATACGCAAATGGCCCCACACCATCAGGTGCGGGGCCATTTATCAGCGGTTTACGCGAATCAGTTTATTTCGATTCGTCGAAACTCACTTGCCGAGCAGCTGGTCGCGCAGAGCGGCGAGCTGGTCGGAATCGGCGAGGGTGCCGTTGGAGGTGTTGTCGGAGGAGTAGTTGGACACCTCTTCGACCTTCTCTTCCTTCGGAGCCTGGCCGTCTTCGGCTGCGGAAGCCTCGGCGTTCTCGAGTTCCTTGGCAACGAATTCCTTGTGCTGCTCCCACAGATCGTGAGCGGTGGCGTACTGGGACTCCCACTCCTCACGCTGCTTCTCGTAACCAGCGATCCACTCGTTGGTTGCCGGGTCGAAGCCTTCCGGATACTTGTAGTTGCCCTGCTCGTCGTACTCTGCCGGCATGCCGTACAGAGCCGGATCGAAGTCCTCGGAAGCCGGATCAACGGAGTCGTTGGCCTGCTTGAGGGACAGGGAGATGCGGCGACGGTCGAGATCGACGTCAATCACCTTGACGAAGACTTCCTCGCCCGGCTTGACGACGGTCTCCGGGTTCTCCACGTGGCGGTTGGCCAGCTCGGAGATATGCACGAGGCCTTCGATGCCGTCTTCGACGGAGATGAAGACACCGAACTGAACGATCTTGGTGACCTTGCCCTTGACGATCTGGCCAGGAACGTGGGTGCGGGCGAAGCGCTGCCACGGATCTTCCTGGGTGGCCTTGAGGGACAGGGAGATGCGCTCACGATCGAGATCAACGTCAAGCACCTCGACGGTGACCTTGTCTCCGACCTTGACGACCTCGGACGGGTGATCGATGTGCTTCCAAGACAGCTCGGAAACGTGGATCAGGCCGTCAACACCGCCCAGATCGACGAACGCGCCGAAGTTGACGATGGAGGACACGACGCCTTCACGGATCTGGCCCTTCTTAAGCTGGGACAGGAAGGTCTCGCGCACTTCGGACTGGGTCTCCTCGAGGTACTGGCGACGGGAGAGGACCACGTTGTTGCGGTTCTTGTCGAGCTCGAGGATCTTGGCCTTGATCTTCTGGCCGATGTACGGGGACAGATCGCGGACACGACGCATCTCGACGAGAGATGCCGGCAGGAAGCCACGCAGACCGATGTCGACGATGAGGCCACCCTTGACAGCTTCGATGACAGTGCCTTCGACAACGCCATCGGCTTCCTTGATCTTCTCGATGTCGCCCCAAGCGCGCTCGTACTGTGCACGCTTCTTGGACAGAATCAGACGGCCTTCCTTGTCTTCCTTGGTGACGACAAGGGCCTCAATGGTGTCGCCGACCTCGACGACTTCGTCAGGATCAACGTCCTTCTTGATGGAAAGCTCGCGGGAGGGGATGACGCCCTCGGTCTTGTAGCCGATGTCGAGCAGGACCTCGTCATGATCGACCTTGACGACGGTACCTTCGACCAGATCACCATCATCGAAGTTCTTGATGGTGGAATCGACTGCCTTGATGAAGTCCTCTTCGGTGCCGATGTCGTTGATGGCGACCTTGGCGACTTCGTTATTGTTCTCTGCCATTAATGTGGTTTCTTACAAAATAGTGGATGGATAAAATCGTTCTTCAGTTATACGTGTGCGCAAATACACACAAGGCGAAAGTCTACAAGAAGCCATGCACAAAAATCGGGCGTGTCGCATGTCACGACACGCCCGAAAGCACTATCGCGAAACTCACAACTGACGTTCGGCCATCTCCACAACATTCTGCAGCAGCATGGCACGCGTCATCGGCCCTACGCCTCCAGGATTCGGCGTGTATGCAAAAGCCTTCTCGTAACAGGCTTTATCGACATCACCCTTGACCTTGTATCGACCGGATTCCTCATCGAACACGCGGGATACTCCGACGTCGACGAGAATCGACCCTTCCTTGATGTCTTCCGGCTTGACGAAACCAGCCACTCCCATGGCTGCGACGATCACATCGGCCCGTCGCATGTGGTCACGCACATCCTTGGTTCCCGTATGGCACAGCGTGACGGTGGCGTTGACCGCCTTACGAGTCAACAACAGACCGATGGTGCGGCCGATGGTGATGCCACGGCCCAGCACGCACACCTCCTTGCCGTCCAAATCGATGTCGTAGGCGCGCAACAGCTCGATCACGCCGCGAGGCGTGCATGGCAACGGCGTGGTGATGTCTCCTCGGGCATGCAGCACAAGTTCGCCGAGATTATACGGATGCATCCCGTCGGCGTCCTTCTTGGGATCGATCAGATCGATGATGGCGTTCTCGTCGATTCCCCTTGGCAAGGGCAGCTGCACGATATATCCGGTACAGGCGGGATCCGCATTGAGCTGGCGGACCGCATCGGCGACCTGATCGAACGTCGCATTCTCAGGCAGCTCGCGCTTGATGGAATTCACGCCGATTTCGGCGCAATCGGCATGTTTGCCGGCGACATATTTCACGGAGCCGGGGTCTGATCCGACCAAAATGGTACCCAATCCAGGTTGGATTCCCCTCGCCTTCAGCAGTTCCACGCGTTTGGCGAGGTCCGCCTTGGTCCGTGCCGCCACCTTTTTGCCATCAATCCTTGTTCCCATGTGGTCCACTTCCTCGCTAAGTCGCTTGTCGTATTGGCATTTGCAAGTATCGTAGGCTATCTTGGTTTCAGTCGTAAGTCGCGCATGTGCTATATGAGATGGACACGACCGAAACGACGGACGACCCAAGAGGAAGGCAATCGACATGCGCTCTCACCAGCGTCCATTTTTCCGCATCCTTGCCGCGGGAATCACATTGTGCACTGTGCTGGGCACCGCTTCCTGCTTTGGCGCTTCTTCGGAGCCCGATCAACCAACGGCACCCGACGCACCAAAGGAGCAGACCACCCCGATCAACGTGGTGGCGTCGGTCAACCAGTGGGGGGCTCTGGCGGAGCAGATCGGCGGCGTGCACGTCAAAGTCACCTCGATTCTGTCCTCCACAACAGAGGACGCCCACACGTTCGAACCGAAGACCACTGCTGTCGACACCCTGCAGAAGGCACAGGTCGTCGTGTCCAACGGAGCGGGATACGACTCCTGGGCCACAAAAAACCTGGAAAGAGACACCGTTTCCGTTTCGGCCGCGCAAATGGTCGGAGCCGTTGAGGGAGACAATCCCCATCTCTGGTTCTCCAGCGACGCACGCAACGCCATGGCGAAGGAGCTTGCCGACACCTACAGCCGCATCATGCCCAAGCAAAGGAAATATTTCACAAACAAACTCAAGACGTGGAACAGACGCGAGACGGTAATCGAGAGAAGCATGAAAGAGTTCTCCGATACGCATAAGAACGTCTCCTACGCAGCCACCGAGCCGGTCGCATATTATCTGCTCAGCGACATGGGCCTATCCGATAAGACTCCCGAAAGCTACACGCAGTCCATCTCGGAAGGCTCTCAGCCCTCGTCCAAGGAACTCCAGGACTTCCAGAAGATTCTGGAGGGTCATCAAGTGGATATGCTGATCAACAATGTTCAGAAGGCGGAGGATGCCACAAATATTCTGACCGGCACCGCACACAAATCCGATGTGCCGGTCATCGACGTCACGGAACAGATGCCGGCCGACAGCAAAAGCCTGATCTCATGGATCGCGCAGCTCATCAAGCAAATGAATGAGGCGGTTTCCTCCAAAGATGATGCGACATCATCAGATTCGGACGTCTCTCCCTCTGAATCGAATGGCGAGCAGCCGTCGAGCGACAATCCCGACTCCGATTCCGACGCCGCAACGCCGGACAACACAGGGCAGACGGATCCTGGTAAATAAAGCCACGCCCCCCGATTCGCCGATGTCGAGCAATGCCCCGACATCGGCGAATTCTTTTTCCCAGCAACAGTTACGATCCAGGCGGATTCATCATGAGACTTTTCATCGTCCATGCATGCTTCTTATTGAGAATGATTGTCAACACCGTTTGTGAGAATACTATCGTTGACTTATCAAGGGAGCGAGCCATGCACGACAAGGCATCATTCTGTATCGAATTCGACGACGCAGGGGTCTCACGCGGCGGACACATCATCTGGCAGCATGGCACCTTCCGTATCCCGCAAGGCTCGGTGACAGCCATCGTCGGCACCAACGGAGCCGGGAAAACCACCATGATGAAGGCCGAACTCGGATTGATTCCCATCGCCCACGGCGGCATAACCGTACTCGGCAAGCGGGCCGGCGCCATGAATCACCGTATAGGGTATGTGCCGCAGAGCTACGCATCCGACATCGAATCGAACATCACCGCCGAACAGTCGGTGCTGCTTGGCCTGACCGGGGCAAGGTTCGGCATTCATCCCATCACCCGCCTACAAAAAGACAAAGTACGCAATGCGCTGGAATTCGTCGACATGCAGGACAAGGCGAGATACCGGCTGTCGGAGCTCTCGGGAGGCCTGCGGCAACGCGTCGCCATCGCGCAGGCGCTGGTGTCGGACCCCCAACTGCTCATGTTGGATGAACCGCTCGCCAATCTTGATCTGGCCAGCCAACGTGCCACGGTGCACGTGCTCGCCAAACTCAACCGAGAACTCGGCATGTCCATTCAAGTAGTGGCGCACGATTTGAACATGCTTCTGCCGATTCTCACCGGTGCCGTATATCTGCTCGACGGGCATCCGCATTATGCGAAGATGAACGAGGTGCTGGATTCGAAGCTGCTCACCCATCTATATGGCACCACGGTGCAGGTGGTCACCACTCCCCAAGGAGATATGTTCGTCACTCCAAGCGAGGATGAGCCTGATGACATTGACGTCGACGCCCACGCGCCGGAGGAAATCGCAAGATTCCACCGACACAACCGCATTTCGCAGGAGGCATGATCATGAACGAAACCGCTTTCTCCTTCGATCCGGATTGGATGGGCACGCTGACCGCGCCATTCATGACAAACGCTTTCCTCGCCGGCCTGTGCATCGCCTTGGCCGCTGGAGTGATGGGTTACTTCACCATCGCCCGTCATTCCACGTTCGCCGCGCATGCGCTGGCGCACATCGGACTGCCAGGAGCGACCGGAGCCGTGCTGTTGGGTCTGCCGGTCAGTGTCGGTCTCGGCGTGTTCGCTCTCGGCGGAGCATTGGTGATCGGCGCATTGGGCAAAAAGGCATCGCAACGCGAAATCGCCACAGGAACCGTATTGGCGTTCGCCACAGGCATGGGTCTGTTTTTCGCACGCTTGTCCAGTTCCGCCTCGCAGCAGATGCAATCGATTCTTTTCGGCTCCATCCTGACGATCACGGACGGGCAGATCGTCGGGTTTGCGGTTTTCGACGTGTTGTTGCTGGCCGTTTTGGCCGTTATCTATCGACCGCTGCTGTTCAGCTCGCTTGATGAACAGGTGGCGCAGGCAAAAGGCGTGCCGGTGAATCTCATGAACATCTGCTTCATGGCCATTATGGCCGGTGTGATCACCATCGCGGTGCCCGCCGTGGGCACGTTGCTGATATTCGCTCTTGTGGTCACGCCCGCCGCGACTGCGAACATCATCTCACGGTCCCCGTTCGCCGCGATGGTCGTCTCCACCGTGATCTGTTTGATCTCCATTTGGGGTGGGCTGTTGGTTTCCGCCATGTTCCCCGCTCCCCCAAGCTTCATCATCGTGACGATTTCCACACTGTTCTGGATTGTCGCCAAAATAATCGAATCGGCACGCCGCAGGTAGCGAGAATATCAACCGATCGGTTCCACCAAGGCATTGGCGATGGCTGCGATGCCCTCGCCCGAGCCGGTGAATCCCATGCCGTCGGTAGTGGTGGCCGTCAGCGACACTTCACAGCCGATGGCATGGCTCAACGCCTGTTGCGCCTCGTCACGGCGCTTGCCGATTTTCGGACGATTGGCCACGACGACCACGCTTGCGCTCACCGGCCTCATGCCATGCGCACGCAAATACGCAACCGTCGCGCGGAGCATTTCGTCGCCGTGTTTGCCGGCACCGGCGGAATCGGAACCGACTCCGAAAAGCATGCCTATATCACCCAATCCGGCTGCGGAAAGCAACGCGTCAATCAACGCATGGGCTGCGACATCACCGTCCGAATCACCTTCGATGCCGTCACCGTCCCAACGCAAACAGGCAAGCCATAACGGCTTGCCTGCATCATGGGACGCGAATCGATGGGCGTCAAATCCCTGGCCGATACGCATAGGAATTCCCTTACTTCTTCTTGGACTTCTTGTTCTCCGCCTCAACGCGCGCCAAAGTGTCCATGGCCGCCTCTTCAGGAGCTTCGGTGTGATGATCCTCGTCGCCAGGGCGCGGCGGTTCATAACCAAGGTTCACGTCAAGCAGACGCTGGGCCTCATTCTCATCAAGATGCTCCGACAACGCGATCTCGGAAGTCAGGATGCTGCGAGCCTTGGTGAGCATGCGCTTCTCACCGGCGGACAGCCCATGCTCGTCGACATCACGCTGGGAGAGATCTCGCACGACTTCGGCGATTTTGTTCACATCGCCGGTGGCGATCTTCTCGACGTTCAGCTTGTACCGGCGGGACCAGTTCATTTCCTTTTCGATGATCGGAGTACGCAGAATCTCGAAGACCTTCGCGACCTCCTTGGCGCCGACGATGTCTCGGACGCCCACTTTCTTGGCGTTCTCCACCGGAACATTGATGACCAGCCCGTCGGACGACAGCACCGACAGCTGCAGATATTCTCGGGTCACACCCTTGACCGTTCGCTCGGTGATGGCCTCCACCTTCGCTGCGCCGTGACGCGGATAGACGACCATGTCGCCGACCTTGTAACCCATGAATCCTCCGTGAAAAGCTTACACAAAACCCGAATTATTGTGCCATCAGGGTTGGACTTGCCCAAAAATCCGCCAAAAAACCAAAAAAAGACGCGACACGGGCCAATTTTCAAGCATTTCATGCTTACACTTTTCCCATGGCTACAGAATCCAAGATCAAAGAAGATAGCGTTGCCGTTCCTGTTGCACAGGGCGACCTGGATGCAGTAAGCAACGGTACGTTCTACAATCCACACGAGGTGCTCGGCGGGCATCTCGGTCCCGACGAGCATGAGGATGTCGTCACGATCCGCGTGCTTCGTCCGTTGGCGAAATCCGTGACGATCATCACCGAAAATGCCCGGACCCAGGCGGTGCATGAACACAATGGCGTTTTCATGGCACTCATTCCGGCCATCAAGACCGATGACGGCTTCGGCGTGCCCGATTATCGCATCAGCACCGAATATGAAGACGGTTCCACCGTGGTGTCCGACGACCCGTACCGTTATCTGCCCACCATCGGCGATTTGGACATGTACCTGTTTGGCGAGGGACGCCATGAGCGCCTTTGGGAGGCTTTGGGAGCGCGCGTGCTGCGCTATGACGATCCGTTGGGCTCCAATGACGGCGTCAAGGGCGAACAGCTGGTGGGCACCGCATTCACCGTGTGGGCTCCGAATGCCCATGCAGTACGTGTGGTGGGAGATTTCAACGGCTGGAACGGACGCACCCACGCCATGCGTGAACTGGGCTCCTCTGGAGTCTGGGAGCTGTTCATTCCTGGTGTCGAAACGGGAACGATTTACAAGTACGAGATCCTCAACGCCAACAACGAATGGGTCATGAAGGCCGATCCGATGGAGCGTTCGCATGAGATTCCGCCGCGCACCGGTTCCATCGTCGTCGACTCCGTCCATGCGTGGCATGACGAGAACTGGATGGACCAGCGAGCCAAGACCGACCCGCACAACGGTCCGGTCAGCATCTACGAGGTCCATGCCTCTAGCTGGCGCAAGGATGTGAAGAACTATCGCGAACTGGCCGACAAGCTGGTCCCCTACGTCCAGAAGGAAGGTTTCACCCATGTGGAATTCATGCCGCTGGCCGAGCATCCCTTCTCCGGCTCGTGGGGTTATCAGGTAACCGGCTATTACGCGATTGATTCGCGCCTTGGCGGCCCTGACGACTTCAAGTATCTCGTCGAGAAGATGCACGAGGCCGGCATCGGCGTAATCATGGACTGGGTTCCGGCGCATTTCCCGAAGGACGCGTTCGCCCTTGGCAGATTCGATGGCACGCCTCTGTACGAGGATCCGGACCCGACCCGTGGCGAGCATCCGGATTGGGGCACCTACGTGTTCAATTTCGGACGCCGCGAAGTGCGCAACTTCCTGGTGGCCAACGCCTGCTTCTGGCTGGACGAGTACCATATCGACGCGCTGCGCGTGGACGCGGTCTCCTCGATGCTGTACTTGGATTACAGCCGCAAGCCGGGCCAGTGGCATCCGAACATCTACGGTGGACGAGAGAACCTCGAGGCCATCGACTTCCTCAAGGAAGCCACGGCGACCGCGTACAAGAACAATCCGGGCATCATGATGATCGCCGAGGAATCCACCGCGTATCCCGGCATCACCGCACCGACCGATGCCGGCGGTTTGGGCTTCGGCCTCAAGTGGAACATGGGTTGGATGCACGACACCCTGCAGTATCTGCACGAGGAGCCGATCAACCGTAAGTGGCACCACAACGAGATCACCTTCTCCATGGTGTACGCATACTCGGAGCATTATGTGCTGCCGATCAGCCACGACGAGGTCGTGTACGGCAAGGGCTCGCTGTTCGGCAAGATGCCGGGCGATGACTGGCAGCGCTATGCCGGCGTGCGCGCGCTGTTCGCCTACCAGTGGGCCCATCCGGGCAAAAAGCTCTCCTTCATGGGCAATGAGGTGGCGCAGTACGGCGAATGGGATCATGACGGTTCGGTGGATTGGGATGCTCTCAATTGGCCTGACCACCGTGGCGTACAGAAGCTCGTCGCCGACCTGAACACCCTGTACAAGGCGTCTCCCGCATTGTGGAGCCAGGACTTCGATCCTGCCGGATTCCAATGGCTGACCAGCGATGACGCCGACCATAACACGCTCAGCTTCGTGCGTATCGGCAAGGATGGCGAGCAGATGGTCGTTGTCGTGAACTTCTCGGGCGAGGCATGGGAGGATTACCAGGTTCCGCTCACCAAGGGCGGCAAGTGGACCGAAGTGCTGACCACGGACGATAAGAAGTACGGCGGTTCCGATATTCACAACGGCACCTTCAAGGCGGTCAAGGGTGAGTATCATTCCCGTGATTGGTCCGCGAAAATCACCGTTCCGGCACTGGGAGCAGTATTCTTGAAGCCGGAACTCTGAGAAAGGCGGAACGCTATGCTCAATTCATCAGCACAATCCACAGTAATTCCACGTACCGTTCTGGTGGTCGAAGATGAACCGACCTTGGCCACCGCCATCGCGCAGCGCATCACTGCGGAGGGTTGGACCGCGCGCGTGGCTTCCGACGGCGCCAGCGCCGTCCAGGCCGCTTCCACGCTCCGTCCGGATCTGGTCATCATGGATATCATGCTGCCCGTGATGGATGGTCTTGAGGCCACCAAGCGCATCGTGGCTGAACGTCCTGTGCCTGTGCTGATTCTGACGGCGCGAGACGACGAGGCCGACAAGGTCATCGGTCTTGGTGCCGGAGCCGACGATTACATGACCAAGCCGTTCTCCATGCGCGAGCTCATCGCCCGGTGCAAGGCGCTACTTCGTCGTGTGGACAGGGCGAAGGTCATCGCCAAGAACTCCGAAAACGAGAAACTGCTTGATTTCGGCTCTCTGGTCATCGATCCGGCCCAGCGTATCGTCACCGTCAATGGGGAGCAGGTGCATTTGACCCCAACGGAATTTGATTTGCTGGCCACTTTGGCCCGCAAGCCGAAGTCCGTGCTCACTCGCGAGAAGCTGCTCGAGGAAGTGTGGGATTGGGTGGATGCGTCCGGCACCCGTACTGTGGATTCGCATGTCAAGGCGCTACGTCACAAGCTGGGTTCGAAGACCATTCGAACCGTGCATGGCGTAGGCTACGCGTTCGAACCGCCGGAAGAATAGTATGATGCGCTAAGATTTGGTGGTATGCGTACCACTGATTCAAAACCAGGGCGTTCGGTCAATCCGTTGGATACCGAACGCCCTATTGGTTTGTTCTCTTCGCTCAAAATGGAATTGAGCGTGCTGATCACCATTTCCACCATCATCGCATTCATCATGGCTTGGTTCCTGCTCAAAGTCGGATTGAGCCTGTGGATAGCCATGCCGATCACACTTGCCGTGGCTTTGGGCATCACCTATTTCTTCTCTAGAGGACTCACCTCTCCCCTGCGCGAGATGCGGGATGCCGCGGAGGCTATGGCGGACGGCGACTACACCGTCCGGGTGCATGTCGATGCCAACAGCCGCGACGAAGTCGGACAGCTGGCTTTGTCTTTCAATGAGATGGCGGAGGAACTGCAGCATGCCGACCAGATGAGACGGGACATGGTAGCCAATGTGAGCCACGAGCTGCGTACGCCTGTATCCGCGTTGCAGGCCATGGTCGAGAACATGGCCGACGGCGTTGTGGAACCGACCCCATCGAATCTGGAAAGCATTCTCAACCAAACGCACCGTTTGTCGGATCTGATCGCGTTTCTGCTTGATTTGTCCCGCATGGAAGCCGGTGCGGCGAGCCTGCAGATCGATAAATTCAATTTCGCGGATTTCATCGACGAAACCGTGGAACCGTTGGAAATCGCCGATGCCGGGCATGCCCACAATATCGAAATCCACGTGCCCGACGACATCGAAATGGAAGGCGATCAGGATCGTCTGCGCCAGTTGTTCACCAATATCATCGCCAATGCGCTCAAACACTCCGCAGACAATACCGCGGTGCTCATCGAAGCGCATGAAAACAAGGATTTCGGCACGATTGTGACGAATGTCGTCAACTTCGGCTCGCAGATTCCCCAAGAAGCGCGGTCCGATATCTTCCGTCGATTCGTCAAAGGCAAGACGGGACCGGGTACCGAATCGGGAGGAACCGGTCTTGGACTGTCAATCGCCCGATGGGCGGCGCAGTTGCATGGCGGCACGGTACGAGTGGTGGATGATCCGCGCGGCGCCGATTTCGAAATCACTTTGCCGAAATATCACATTTCCGATGACGAGTGACGATTTACGCCGCCAAAGGTCTGCCGACCGGAGTGTGTGCCAACGCCAGCACGGTAATGACCAAAGCTCCCTGTGAAGTTAGAGCGTCAACACAACGACGCATGGTGGCTCCAGAGGTGACGATGTCATCCACCAGAATCACCGCCTTGTTTTGAAGGGTGACGCCCGGACGAACCATGACATGCCCCTTAAGGCGTTGCGCCCTCTGTTCCGTGCCCTTGGTCTCGACGGATTTGCCTTTGATTCCTTTGTTCGTCAACGCATCGCATACCTGTACGCGGAAACCTGTCCGGCACCGTAGAAACGCCGACAACCGTTTTGCCAGCGGCATCATGTGCCGTCGTCCGCGCTGACGCATGGAAGCAATCGACGACGACGCGGGAACGACCAGTATGGTATCGCAGATCTCACGAACGCCATCCATGGCGTCAATCACACCGGCGCGTTCCGCAAGCCTGCACAACGCATCCGAGAACGGACGGTCGCATTCCTCGTCTCCGTGGTCTTTCCATGCCAGAATCGACTGTCTGGCGGCACCCCGATACCATCCGCACGCGAACCATCGACCCATCTCAGCCGTTTCCAATGGTTGGGACAGTTCGCAGTCGAATGACGCAAGACAGGCATCGCACAACACGTCATCAGGCTTGTCGCATCCCGCACAGCCTCGTGGGAACAACAGATTCGCCATATGCGCGAATGAACCCGCCATCAGATTCACGCCGGCTCCGTCATCGGGACAATCTGGCAATGATCTCGCCGCATAATTTCACGGTATCCGCGGGACCGTTCACTTTGACAGCCCTTGTGCCGGCCTTCGCCGCGGGATAATCATTGCCGTCGGGTTCCATCCGGTCTCCGATGAACACGATCTGGCCGACCTCGATATCGAGAATATCCGCGAGTTCACGGACGGCGAACGACTTATCGACGCCACGCTGCGAGATATCAACACTGCTGGAGCCTCCAGGTCTTACTTCAAGATTCGGTAGTTCGGCAGCAACCGCACAGGCCAATCGGTTCTTCTTCTCGTTGGTGGGGTCCCAAGCCTCCTTGGCCTCGACGGGGGCAAGCTGCCCCAATGCGGAAAAGGTGATCTGACTGCCTCTGTCCTCGATGCGCTCGCCCCAGACATGAGTGGCCCAAATGCCTTGCTCACGAGCATTCCGTTCCAGCGATTCCTTCGCCTTGGCACGGTCCTCGTCGCTTAGATCGTGGGAGAACACTTTCCCCCACCGTTGCCCGTCCCACCGGTAGTAGCGGGTTCCGCTGGTCGGCATGAGGTGAAGTTTCGACTTGTCGGCATGGTCGGACAGCCTGTCCACCACCTGACTTTGCAGCAACGAGTATTTGCCGCCGGTGATCACCGCGACGTCAATCAATGATGTCAATGCAGAGAAGCATTCGGCCATGTCCGCTTTCATAGGTTTCTTGGACCGCGCCAACGTGTTGTCGAGGTCAAACCCAATCAGCCGCGCGCCTTCGCACAGCATGTTGACATCAACGATGTTCCAATAAGGTACGGAAATATCCGCCATGATCATTTCTCCCCTTGTCGAGCAGCCCATACCATGGTATCGCATGTTTCGAATAAGCCCTGATAAGGTAGAAACCATGCAACAGATGCCTTGGGAGACCCCGATATACCGCAACCGCCATGGGCGTGGCACGCGTACGCCCATGTTTGGTACCAGACTGCCCCGGTACCGTACCAGAAGCGGTATGTTCGACGATATGCTGGTGGCGCAAATCCGCAGACTCAACGGGGCATGGCCTGAGCTCATAGCTCCGGTCCAATTCGCTGTGGAGGATGTTCCGCCATCCGATCCCGCGCCTTGGGAGGACGTTCCGCATCTTGGATCGCAGTCATTTCCCGCCGGGCACGGCATTCCACCCCGTATCGTGCTGTACCGCATGCCGCTGCAATCGCATGCCCGTAACCGTATGGACCTGCAATTCGCAATCAGGGACGAGGTGGTCTCACGTCTGGCGGAAATCTACGGACGCCGTCCGGAAGAAATAGATCCTGATTGGGGCATGTGACTTTCAACGGACAACAGTCATATCCTGATTCGCCCAGACCTGCTCTCTGGCCTCCTTCAAATCGACGGCGCCGATGATGGCAAGTCCGGCGAGTTTCGCACCGGACACATCTTTCTGTCCGACACGAAGATTCCAGACCACGGCTTGGGCGGGATCCTTCAAACGGATGGCGGCGACATCGCCATCATTAATATCGGCGATGCGCACCGACGTCGAGGCCGAGGGACGGATGGCGATTTCACGCCTGTCCACTTGTTTGCCGTCCGTGTCGTAAGCCGTCACGATCGCGGTCCGATCCCCATCCGCGGTGTTGACGAAGCCTACCGTCGCGGTGGATTGGTCAGGAACCGCGATGGCGGAGATCTTCGCCGGAGCGGACGCATTGACTAGGGCGAAATCGGACTGCCCATCGGGGCCATCGTCTGAAATCTTCGCCGTGGCAGACACCGGTTCGGAAGCGGCTATGGCGATGCCGGTAGCGGATTTTGGAACGTCTCCAAGATCGATGGCGGACGCGCGGTTCGCCTTCAGCTCCTGCTGATTGGTCTGCTGTGCCCCCTTGGAGTCGATCCAGGATACGGTGACATCCGTTTTGCGGGACGTATACAGGTACAGTGTCGCATGGTCTCCGCCATTCAAGCCGTAGAGGGCCAGAGATTTCGCGAAAGCGTTATTCGGAAGCGCGTAATCCGATCCCTTTGAGGTCAATCCGTCCATGGAGACGGTGCGGACGATTGCGGCCACAGGAGTGTCCGTTCCAGTCACCGTGGCATACAGCGCGTCTTGGCCGGAAGCAGCTGCGGAAAGATTCAGTACCGTTTCCTTGCCTGAGGCCACGGTCAGCGTCGATCCGGTGGAGAGCGCCAGCGCGCCGGATTTGTCGGAGCCCCAGATTCTGATGGTCACCGATGTGTCCTTGGCGGAGGGATTGGCCACAACAAGCTGTTGCGTCAAGCCGGTCTTCGTACCGGAAAGCAGGAACGCCTGTTTCAGCGCCGGCACGACGCAGGAGGCTGCTGATACGCCCTTCAAATCACCGTCCGTGGCCCATGACATCACTGAGGAAACCGCGCCGGTACCGTTCGAAGCCGTCAGCAGACGCGTGTCTTGCAATCGGGAGCCGTCATCGACATTGCCGGAAGCCACAAAGATGTCATCGGACGAGTCGTCTTTTTTGTCCAGCATCGACACGGATGCCGTCATGTCGGCTCCCATCGAGGCGACGGATGAATGGAACACCGAACCGAAGGCGGCGTATCTCGCGGAAGACGCGATATTGCCGTTGGATGCCTGGTATTCGCTATCTCCATAGGCATCGGTATCGGCAATGGTCATGCGAGACGGGCAGTACGTCTGCCGCTGCCGGGGGCTGACGGTACGACCCACCGAGGAGCGTTCCACCGTGGGCGTGTCCGCATGCAGCCATGATGGCCGGTATATGAGCGTCACGGCCATCAGGACCACGATGAGCAACACCGAGATTACGGCAAGCGCAATACGCAAAGGCGTATTGGGACGAGAATGTCTGCTCATGCTTCCTCCAGACCCTGACGACGAATGCGCGGAAGCGCCACCAGGCAATACGCTACAAGAACGACGCCCATGCACCACAGCCATGAACGACGCCACACACTTGAGCCGGCCTTATCAAGCCCGCTTCGATCGATATGCTGCTTGGATAGATCCTGAACCGTCAAACGATAATACGTGCCATTATCCAGACTGACGACATTCTGTGTCCCGTCAGAGGCTCCAATGTTCGAATTGAGCTGGTTCGAGGCCTCTCGCTGCGCTTTGTCGCCGTTCTGCTTGATAACGTAAATGCCGCCGAAGCCCAACTTGCCAAGCTCGTTGATGGCATCGGAATCGGCATTGGCCAGCAACTGGGCGCAATCCTGCGCAATGGTTCTGCTGGACCCGTCGGAACGTCCCGAAACCACTTCGACGCGTTGCGCGGGAGAGCTGTCAATCAAGTCGCCACGACCGGTACGCATCACACTGTAGCTGACCGATTCGGCGCTATCGGCACGCAAGGCAAGCACGCGACGTGCATCATCCTGCCCAAGGAAATCGGTCGCCACCATCGGCAGTCCAGCATCGCTGGTCTTTACCTGGCTGTGATCGCATTCGACATAGTTGAATCCCGCACAGGCCACGACGGAGACGGCCAACAGGCAAACCAATACGGCACGACCCACATGCGAGGCAATCGACACTGCCTTCGAGCCGCGTCCTTCGATTTCGACGGCGCCGGTCTTCTCATGCTGTCTCAGCATGACGAAACGTCGAACCGCGCCGCCCGACATCATGCAGATGCAGGCGAGCAAGCCCATCATCGCATATGTGGTTCCCGGAAGCATGGAACCGGAGACCGGACCATCCACATCGACGGCCACCGCAATCGCCGCGGACAGCAAGGCCGTCGCCAATCCCGCGAACACGGCGACCCACATCATACGGGACACGCGCAGCACGAAAGGCAACACCAATGACACCGCGGCCAGCAATACGATCAACGCCAGTATGGAAACCGCCACATACCGCCATGCGCCACCGTCGGCGCCGATGCCGAACACCCGCAGCAACAGATCAGACAGATTCGCGACGACCGGTTTGCCATCATGCGCGGAGGAGGGCAGCATGACGCTGCCGAACAGCTGACGCCATGTACCGTCGGAAGCGAAACGAACGGCATTGACCAACGTCGGCGCGCATACGAACGCCGCCGGAAGCGGAATCAGAAGCAACGCGGGCTTATGGGAGCGGACGAACAGCAGGAATCCCAGGAAGGTGAGCATCAGCGGCAGCAACAACTGCGGCTGCGCGGCGACGACCGGAATGAAACACAGCGCCGCAACCGCCGCCGCCTGGACCGACGCGTGGGGATTGACCAGATCCTCCGTCCGATACATGCCGACCGCACGGAACGAGAAGGCGAAAGCGGCCGGAAGAAACACCATGACCGTCAGCATCGTGACATCCGCGTCATCATAAAGTCCCATGGACAACGCCAACGCGAACCACGCCAACGCGACCACGCAGCGCACCGCATCCGAGCGGGTGAAGATGCCGGCCAGCGCCCAGAAGGAAAACACCGTGAGCGGGGCTGCAAGGAAGAACATCAGTCCGACAGCTCCGGCAACATGTCCACCAGTGAGCACCGACGCCAGCGCAAGCACCAACAGCCATGGCGCGTTAGGCGCACTGATGCCCGTGCCTGAGGCATACGACCATGACGTGGTCGCGGTATGAAGCAACTGGGTGAAGCTCGCGCCCGTGGGCAACAGCTGTGCGGAATACATCGACGCACCCGAACATACGGAACGAAGCACGTCCCAATACAGCACGACTATCCATATGCCGGCAATCAGCGCCGCGCCGAAGGCCAATCCCCATCTACGCAGCAACCGTTTACGCAGATGGTCCTTCTCAAGAGGACTGAGCAGCACGACATCCCTCTGGTCGCGCAACGCACGGCGACGGTCGAGCCATTCCCTGACCTGCCGATGATTCGCAGACAGCGTGGATAGCGATTTAAGCGTGACCTTGCTTTGCCTGCGCAACCGCGCATGGGCGCGCCAAGCACCCCGCAGACGCAGCAGCGCACGCCACGGCATCGCCAGCTCGCAGCATGCATGATACGGCTGTTTGCGCGCCAAGCAAAGCACGGCCAATCCCAACGACTGGATGATGGACCACAGCCAAAGCAACGGCCACCATGAACGGTGCATGTCAGTGTACGCGTATTTGGCATTCGCCTCGCGTACGGCAAGATACGGATCGATGCGACCGTCCTCGTCTTCCACAGGGCGCCCGTTCTTGGAACGGATTCCTTCGAATCGGGCTCTTCTGTGGGCGATGCGAGCCTGGGGAACCACTACGACACGCCCACCGCCAAGACATATGCGGCGGCACAGGTCCGTGGATTCCGCGAAGGTGCCGAACCAGGGGTCAGCCCCTTCGAACGCACGCAACGTAGCCAACGGCACCAACGCGCCCGATAGGGAGACCGACAGCACATCCTGACGCCCGTCATATTGCTCCTGGTCAGGCTCGCCGTCGACCACCAAGGAAACGACATCATGGTGCCCGGCATACAAACCCACATTGTGCAGGTTCTTCGCCTGCCAATCCAACTGCTTGGCACCGAGCAGCGCGGCTGTCGGCGTGTTTCTCCACGCATCCAGCAACGTCTCGAAGCACCGGTCATCCGCCGGCCGCGAATCGTCATGCAAGGTCCACAACGCGCGGATGCCGGCATCAATGCCGATCTGATCCATCGCACGCGTTACAGCGTCCATGAAGGACGCCGCCTGCTTCACTCCCACCAGAATGACCCTCACCGTTTTGGCTTCCGGCACTTCCGTAAGCACATCCTGTGATGAGTGAATGACATCGAAGGTCATCTGCATGGGCTGCTCGATCTGCCCCGTGCAATCGGCGATAACGATCATTCCTGGAAGCATGCGCTGCGCAAGCACCGCTCCAACGGTAGAAGCGAGGAATCGAAGGTCATGCTGCGCGGTGATCACCGCAGCCACGGACATATCGACGTCCTGCCGATGCGTATACAGTCTGCTGTTCAGCACATCGGTCACGATTGTCTGGATATCGCTGCTGGCGTTAGAATTCATAATTTAAGTGTACGCACGGGACGCACCATGCCTTCAAGCCCGTTCCTTGTGCTCTTTTTTGTAGCGACGACGCTCACGCTCGCTCATACCGCCCCAGATACCGAAACGCTCATCATGGTCGATGGCCCATTTCAGACACTGTTCACGGACTTCACACTGGGCGCAAACCCTCTTCGCATCCCTGGTGGAACCGCCTTTTTCCGGGAAGAATGCTTCGGGATCGGTCTGCGAGCACAGCGCTTTGTGCTGCCAAGACACGTCATCATCCCGCTTGAACAAACCCCACAGTTCAGCAAGCGGATTCTCAGAAGACTCATCAGTCACGCCCCACATGAGTCCTCCCATAATTGTGTGCGCACCTTTTATGCGCATACTTTCACACCGCTTCAAATTACACACACGCAATGTAATTTTGTCAAGTTTCCCCGTGTCAATGCCTATATTTCAGAAAATCCATGCTAAAGTTCAGCCCAATCTGGGGTCTACAGTCGCAGAATCGGTGAAAATCGGCCATTAACCCTATAATTGCCCATTTGGATAGTGGTAGGTTCTAAAAGCATTGCGTCAAACGCGCATCTCAATCAGGAAGGCAACACCGTGGCAACGTCATCAACCGGCAATAAGCTTCCTAACATCAATGGTCTTCAGGATGCGAAACCACGTCACAGCCTGGGATATCGCGTGCAGCATCACGTCAGGACCGCAGTCGCCGCGGCAATCGCCGCGACTCTGGTGTTCGTCGGCACTGCAGCTGCCGCTACTTGGATGGACGTCAATGGCATCATCAAGAACAATTCGGTCGGCGTGATCGGCCAGGGTTCCCTGAATACGGACGCATCCATCATCGATCCGAACTCCGGCAAGCCGATCGAGTTCGTGCTGATCGGACAGGATTCCCGTGACGGCGCGGAGAACCAAGCCATCGGAGGCAGTTTCGATGACGTCATCGGCAACCATCAGGCCGACACCGCCATGATTGTGCAGATCTCCGCCGACCGCAAGGAAATCAACCTGGTCTCCATTCCACGAGATTCCCTGGTGGACGTGCCTCAGTGCGAAACGTCGAAGGGCACGATTCCCGCACAGTATAACGTCATGTTCAATTCCATCTTCGCAGGTGCCTACAAAACCGGCGGAGATCTCTCCTCGGCGGCCAGCTGCACGCTGAACGCCGTGAACAGTCTCACCGGGTTGAATATTCAGAACTTCATCGTCGTGGACTTCGCCGGCCTGGTCAAGATGATTGATTCAGTCGGCGGCGTGGACCTGTGCATTCCGCAGAACGTCAACGACCCGTACACCGGACTCAATCTCGACAAGGGCATGCACCATCTTGACGGCGTTGCGGCGACGCAGTACGCCCGGATCCGTCACGGCATAGGAGACGGATCCGACACCTCGCGTACCACACGTCAGCAGTATCTCATCAAGCAGCTGATGAGCGAGGCGCTCAGCAAGAATCTGTTCACTGATACCGCGCAGCTGTACCAGCTGGCGAAATCCGCGCTGAAATCGCTCAACATATCCCAAGGCATGGCTGATACCGCGGCTTTGGCGGGACTTGCCATGAGCCTGAAGAATTTCACCATGACCAACCTGCAGACCCAGACCGTCCCCGTGGTCCCAGCACCGTCCGACCCCAACCGTTCCGTCTGGACCGACGAAGCCGACAATCTCTGGGAGAAGATGCGAGCGGGCAAGCCGATTTTCGATACCGCCGATTCAAACTCGGGCGACTCCTCCGACACCAGTTCAGATAATTCAGCCAGCTCCGACGATTCCGGCACGACCGACAGCAACCAGTCGGACACCACTGCCGAGACTCCCGATCCCGTCACGGGACTGATCACCAAATCCGACGGCACGTTGGTCGATCCAAGCACTGGCGGCACCGTCGACCCGGATGACGGCTCCATTCATGACGCGACCACGGGCCAGTATATCGGCCTTGCGGATCGATACCTTAATGCGACCGTATGTGCCGTTCCGGCAAAGAACTGACGTAGACCACGCAATCACGTCCCCTTTCAACGTATGACGCAGGGACGAATCTTTTTGGAGGAACCATGAGTGAAGGCAAAGGAGCAAAAGAGCCTACGAGCGTGCCACCAAGTTTCATTCCGTCATCAGGACGCAAAAAAACCATGCCGTCCACGGATTCCTCCCGCTCGCAAAGCGCACCGAGCCAGCCAGCGAGTTTCGCACCGGCGAAACGTTCTGACCATGCATCATCTGTAAAACCGGCCAAACGCACGGCGCGTCCTTCTTCCTCGGTTCCGCAAAGCTTCCAGCCTGCGGCACGGGCAACGAGCGAGACAAGAAGAAACCCTTCATCATCTCCGGTGTCCTTCGCTCCAGAACATACCCGCACGGCCAATCCAACGCAGCAGTTCCGGGGGTCATCCTCCGTCTCCACGGCGCTCCGATCTGTTCCATCCTCTCCAGCGACGGCTTCCGTGCCAAAAAGAAGACCTCGCGTCGGACGTATCGTCCTTTCCATTTTCCTTGTACTGATTCTCGCACTGGGAATAGGGGTATTCTCCGCTTGGAACTGGGTCGATGACCAGCTCAACAAACAGACCTGGCTGACATCCAAAGCGGACACCGCCGGCGAAAGCTGGCTTATTCTTGGCTCCGACGAACGTGAGGGCACCATCGGAGACGCCGGCGACGTCGAAGGTTTCAGAACCGACACCATTCTTGTACTCACCAAGCCGAAGACAGGATCGTCCTCGCTGATTTCCATTCCTCGCGATTCCCTGGTGGAAATCGATGGGAGCTATATGAAGATCAACGCCGTGGCGCAGCTGTACAGCCGCAAACAGTTGGTCAACGAGGTGGAGGACATCACCGGCCAGAAAATCAACCATGTGGCAATGGTCCGCTTCGGCGGACTCGTCAAAGTGGTCGATGCCTTGGGAGGCGTGGACCTATGCTACGACCAGAATGTGAATGACCCTTATTCGGGTATGAACTGGACCGCCGGATGCCACACCGTGGACGGCAACACCGCTTTGGCGTTCTCCCGTATGCGATATGCCGATGTGCAAGGCGATTTCGGCCGTGCCGCACGTCAGCGCCAGGTGATCAACGCCATCGTCAAGAAGGGCGCTTCCAAACAGACGCTCACGAATTTCAACAAGACCAAAAAGGTCGCCGCAGCGGCGTTGAGCTCCGTAACCGTGGATGAGAAAGCATCGACTTCCTCTCTGCTTCGGATGGCGTTGGCTTTCAAAAGCGCCTCAGGCAAGGATGGCATTTCGGGAAGCGTGTATTGGACCGATCCGGACTATTACGTCGATGGGGTCGGATCGTGCGTTCTGCTGAATGACGCGAAGAACATCCAGCTTTTCTCCGAACTCTCACACGGCACGCATTCCGCAGGAACCGTGGGCACGCTGGCCGAACAGCAAAACTGACGACACGCCGGAGGATGTGGATAACCCACATCCTCCGACCACAACCCTCATATTGGCTTGCGGCATGCCGCCGCTCTTGCCCATGCTGGCCGTATGAACAAAAAGGCCCCTCACCGTATAAGCGAACAACATCTCACTGTATTGAGTTGGAGCGCGCCTTTGCTGGCGCAGCTCATCATGCTGATTGTCATGTGTATGCAACGTCATTGGCTCTATGCGGCGATGCTCGCTCCGAGTCTGCTCGGCAGCGCATTGATGCTCATCACCATGATCATGCGCGTCAGGCATGAAGAAACGAACAGCAACACCATTACTGGAAGCGATTCGCCGGTTCCAACGCATCATAACGGAAACGAAATCGACCATGCTCAGCTTTTCGCCGACATGCCGTCCATAAGTTTTGAGCATCTGCATGGCCTGGACAACGACCCGCTCATATGGCGCACCATCGTGCGTAATTGGCTTGTCCGTTCCCCAACGAACGGCATCGGCATGTCAGAACATGGCATATTCCATATAGATCTGGCATCATCCGGACCACATGCCATGGTCGCGGGGACCACAGGCTCGGGGAAATCCGAACTGCTGATCAGTTGGTGCATGGCATTGGCGATTCGGCATAGTCCTCAAACCCTCCATTTCGTCTTTCTGGATTTCAAAGGAGGATCGACCTTCAACGCTTTGGAGCGTCTGCCGCATACCGTGGGCAACGTCTGCGATCTTGACCTCGCCCATGCCGTCCGTGCGCTGAACGCCATAGAACAAGAATTGGCACGCAGGGAGGCCTTGGTAAGTGCCGAACGCGTTTCCAGATTCGACCAGCTTTCCCATCCCCCTGCACGGCTCGTGGTGGTCATTGACGAATTCCATGCATTGCGCGACCGTCTACCCGACTATATGCAGCGACTCAATCGATTGGCGTCGCTCGGACGCTCTTTGGGTATGCATCTCATCGTATGCACGCAAAATCCCATGGGTCAGGTCCATGCCGATATGAAGGCCAACATATCGCTGAGCATCTGCCTACGCGTCACCGACCAAATGCAATCGAATGAACTGATCGGCACCAAGGATGCAGCTTTGATTCCACCGGCCTTCCCCGGTGCCGCTTACTGTCATGACGGTCAACGCACTGTTCCTTTCCGCTGCAGCGCGGTCCATGACATTGATTCCTTGGTGCATGCCATCAACACCGCATCGGCATTCAGCGGCACCACCAATCCCTCCCCTTTGTTCTCCGCGCCGCTCGCACCACATGCAGGCAAAGACGATTTGACGGCGCCACAGCGAGAGGCATGGCACCATGTGCCTTTTGCTTTGAGCGACGACGGTGTACTCATCTCCACCGCATTCCTTGACGTAGGACACGGCAACATCGCCGTGATTGGCGCATGCGGAAGCGGCAAAACCAATCTGCTGCTCTGCTGCGCCAGCCGTCTCTATGAATCCGGTCGCTGCACCATCCGGTTCACACGCAAGACGAACAGCGAATGGACCACCGACGACGGCAGAATATCGCCGCAGCACGAACGCACCATATGGTTCGTGGATGACGCCGACGAATTGCTCTCCCCTTTCGCAGCCATGCCCGAAGCCGATAAGCTCAAGACCGCACTCGCCGATCCGTCCGTCACGGTAATCGCAGCTGTGGAAAAGCCGCAAAGCACCCTACTTGAACGTTGCCTCACACGTGTTGCGTTTCCTTGCGGAGAGAGAGCCACCGATGTGATGATGGGGATTCCCAGCGCGGTTCTCGACGGTTTCGGCGTCGATGACTATGCCATTGCCGGGCGTGGGGTCTTCATCCAACAAGCACGGGCATGTCCCGTGCAATGCGCGGAATTCCAAGGATTCTAAAAAAACCTGGCTTCTTTTGCGAAAAAGTCTTGAAAAATCATCCGATTCGTGGTTATCTAAATAACGGATAGAACGCCACTTATGGCAAGAGGAAGGCGATTACATGAGCAGTGCTTTCGATTGGCGAGCCAAGGCCGCGTGCCGGGATAAGGATCCGGAACTGTTTTTCCCGGTCGGCAACACCGGTGCCGCCTATCAGCAAATCGAAGAAGCCAAGGCCGTTTGCCGTACCTGCAAGGTGATTGACGCGTGTCTGAAATGCGCGCTCGACACCAATCAGGACTACGGCGTTTGGGGCGGTCTGAGCGAAGACGAGCGGCGCGCGCTCAAGCGGCGCGCGATGCGTGCACGTCGCTCGCAGGCCATGCAGATGCAGGTCTGATTCTTTTCAGGGCATATGGAAGGGCCGGTCGGATTCGATGGAATCCGACCGGCCCTTCTATATGCCATTCCAGTTCTAGAGGTCAGTTATCTTGCGCGGCACGCAGTTTCATGTCGAGCACCACACGGGTACCACCACCGCGACGTGGCTCCCAATGCACCGTTCCGCCAAAATCATTGGTGACGAACGTGTTGATGATCTGTGTTCCAAGCCCTGATCCGGAAGAGCGAGCCATGCCATCATGCTCCTCATCCGCCAAGCCGGTGCCATCATCCTCCACCACCACGTTGAGGTTATTGCCACCGCGGCCCACGGAAATCGTGATATGTCCTTCCTTACGTCCTTCGAAACCGTGTTCCACCGAATTGGTGATCAGTTCGGTAAGCACCAACGATAGCGGCGTGGCATCCTGTGCCGGCATCATGCCGAATTTGCCTACGAAATCGACATCGATGTGCTGGTCGCGCATCGTAGCCAAATCGACGGCCATCTTAAGCAGGTTGGAAATGACCTTGTCATAGTCGACGATCTCATCGGCGGTCTGGCTCAATCCCTCATGCACCATGGCGATGGTCTGCACGCGGCGCTGTGCTTCCTTGAGCTCCTTTTTGACCTCTTCGGACTTGGTCTTGCGCGCCTGCAAGCGCAGCAACGCGGATACCGCCTGAAGATTGTTCTTCACACGATGGTGAATCTCGGAAATGGTGGCGTCCTTGGTCTGCAATTCCTTCTCGCGGCGGCGCAATTCGCTGACGTCACGGCACAGCACGATACCACCCACGCGACCATTGGCGTCCATCAACGGCAGAGAGCGCATGGACACCGCGGCTTTGTTGGCGTCCAATTCGGAATCCACCGCGGCTTTGCCGCTCAGTACCAATGGCAGCGTTTCCAGCACCGGATCGTTCTCATGCAGCAGTTTGGTGCCGATCTCGCTCAGATACTCCCCCTGCATGGTGCTGACCGATCCCAAACGACGGAAACAGCTGATGGCGTTCGGAGACGCGTATCGGACGATGCCGTCGACGGTGAGCACGATGAAGCCATCCGCCACACGTGCGTTATGGCGCTGGTTCATAACCGGGTTACGGTACGGGAACTGGCCGCGCGGAATCATCTCATACAGCTGTTTGCCGGCGCTGATGCTTTCGGACTCATAACGGCCGTTCGATTCGCGTGTGGCCATGTTGGTCTCGCGGACCACCAAGCCAAGCGTCTTGCCATTATGACGCACCGGGGCGTACACGTTGCAGACCTTGGCCTTGCCGACCGTACGCAGTTTCGAGGAGCGGAACACCGATTCGGAGTCCATGGCCGCGTCAAGCTCGGCGCACAGGGATTCCGGGACGACGTTGCCGACCACATCCTCGGCTCTCAGACTCATCACCGTGGACGGACGGCATTGCTCGGCAATGATGTACTTGCCCTCGCCGTTCTGCAGGATTAGCAGCAAGTCGGCGAAACTCAAATCGGCAATCACCTGCCAATCGGCCACCAACTGGTGCAACCATTCACGATCGTCGTCACCGAAATCCGGACGGGTCATCAGGATATGTGAGAAATCAGCCATGCAACCATAATACGCATCAATGGCGAGGTTGCATACCATATGCCCACGTATAATGCGGAAACGCCGATTGACATATCCGACGGTTACGCTAACGTAGGTTACGGTTCCGTAACTTATAGTGGAGGCATCCGATGGCGAAACCTACAAACGCAGAAATCGAGGCGAAACGCGCGGTCATCGCCGAAGCACGCGAGCAGGCCCTGCAGGCGAAAGCTGAGACCATTCGCGTGAAGGCGCACAATAAGGCCGAGAACATTCGACGCAAGGCGGATGCAAAAGCCAAACGTGCCATCGCCAAAGGCGAAGCCCATGCCGCAAAAATCGAAGGCATCGTCCCCGCCGAAATCGAACGCAAAATCAGACTCGACGTGCATGGCAGGCCAAAGCCGCTCCTGCGTGGCTGGATCCACGCCATCGCCACTCCCCTGGCTCTTGCCGCGGGCATCGTGCTGATCTGCCTCGCTCATGGCACCGGGCTCAAATGGGCGTGCGCCGTGTTCATGACCTGCTCGCTGGTACTGTTCGGCAATTCCGCCTGTTATCATCTGGGAGATTGGTCACCACGGGTTACCGATGTGCTCCGTCGCATCGACCATATGAACATCTTTTTGCTGATCGCCGGCACTTATACGCCCGTTTCCTTCGCGCTCACGCCATTCTGGCGTGATTCCATCATCGCGGGCATGTGGATCTGCACCACGGTGGCGCTCATCATCCATGTCATCTGGATCAGCGCGCCTCGCTGGCTTTATGTTCTTGTCTATATTATTTTCGGCGTGTCCGGCGTCGCGTTCATGGGATTGTTCTGGATGTCCCCCTATGCCGGACCTACCGTGGTGATACTGCTGTGTGCCGGCGGCGCCTGCTATATCGCCGGAGCCATCGTGTATGCGCTGCGCAAGCCCGACCCCTGGCCGAAGGTGTTCGGCTTCCATGAGATCTTCCATACCGGAACCGTGGCGGGATACGCCTGCCACATGGTGGCCATCTACATGGTGATCGTGCAATTGTGGCCCTAAGGCGTAATCAACCCCACATGGACAAAACAAAATAAGCCCGTCCCCTCATCGTACGAATGCGATGGAGGAACGGGCTGTTGTTTTCGTCACACGTATGTCAGGCGAGCGGCTTGGCTTCCTTGATGGTCACGGAAATCTCACGGCCGTTCGGAGCGGTATAGGTCACCGTATCTCCGGCATGAGCGCCATTGATGGCGGCGCCAATCGGCGATTCAGGACTGATGATGCTGTAATCCGTGGCGATGGACAGGTCTCGCGTGCCAAGCACGTACACCATTTCACGTCCGTTGACTTCAAGGGTCACTAGGGATCCGTCACCGACCTCACCGGCCTTGGGCGCAGTCAGAATCTTCGCATTGCGCAGTTTGACGGTCAGTTCGTCGATGCGTCCCTGATTCACGCGCTGCGCCTCACGGGCAGCCTGATAGCCGCCGTTCTCGCTCAAATCGCCTTCGGCACGCGCCGCGGAGACCTTGGACAGAATCTCGTCACGGTACTCGCCCTCACGCCAGGCGAGTTCTTCTTTCATCTTGTCGTACGCCTCCTGCGTCAGCAGGATCGTCTTTTCTTCGGCCATGTTATCCTCCTTGACCTTGGAAGAATGATACCCGTCAATCAGCGGGTGGAGATGATGTCGATCACGAACACCAGCGTGTCCTCGCCGCCGATGCCGGCCTGCGGAACGCCACGGGAGCCATAACCGTACTCCGGCGGAATGGACACCACCAGGCGGGAACCGACGTTGTGTCCCGGAACGGTCTGATCCCAGCCCTTGATGACCTGTCCCACACCGATGCCGAACGTGGCCGGCTGGTGACGGTCGAAGCTGGAGTCGAACGGGGTGTCCTTGCCCCAGACCACACCATGGTAGTTGACGGTGACGGTGTCTCCACGGCGGACCATCGGGCCATTGCCTTCAAAGAGCTCCACGACCTTCAGGCCGGCGGGAGCGATCTCAGTCGGGAATTCGATGGTCGGGCGATCGCCGAATTCGGCATTGACAACAGGCATTTCAGATGCCATGGTGAACCTCCTTGAAAAAACACAGTGTCACCAAGATTAGCACCATCCATCGCTAGCATTCAACAACATTGACCGCAAGACCGCCTTTCGACGTCTCCTTGTACTTGGCCATCATGTCCTCGCCGGTGTCCTTCATGGTTTTGATGGCTTGGTCAAGACTCACGATATGCGTGCCGTCGCCCAGCATGGCCATACGGACCGCGTTGATGGCGGTATTGGCCGCCATGGCGTTGCGTTCGATGCAGGGAATCTGCACCAGACCACCGACCGGATCGCAGGTCAGTCCCAGATTGTGCTCGATACCGATTTCCGCGGCATTCTCCACTTGGTGAGGCGTGCCGCCCATCACGGCGCACAGCCCCGCCGCGGCCATGGAACAGGCTGTGCCGACCTCGCCTTGACATCCGACTTCGGCACCGGAAATGGACGCGTTGCGTTTGAACAAGTATCCAATCGCCCCTGCGGTCAGCAGGAACGTCACCACACCATCCTCATCCGCATGATCCACGAAATGCCAATAATAGTGGAGCACCGCCGGAATGACGCCAGCCGCACCGTTGGTAGGCGCGGTGACGATGCGTCCGCCTGCCGCGTTCTCCTCGGAAACCGCCAATGCGAACAGGTCGACCCATGCGGCGTCCGATGATTCGAGTACGGCGTCGGAGCGCCTGCCGTCCCGTTTGAGCACGTCGCTGTTGGATGCGAGCCTTGCATACATTTTTGGCGCCCTGCGGGGCACGTCAAGGCCGCCAGGCAGAACGGTTTGGTTGGTATTGCAACCGTGCTGCACGCAGCGGCGCATCACATGCCATACAGTGTCCAAATCGCTGCGCACCTGCACGGCGGACCGCATGGCCGCCTCATTGGCCCACACCACATCGGCCACACTCATGTGACGTTCATCGCACAGCGAGATCAGTTCGTCGCATGTGGTGAACGGATAGGGCATGTCCATATCGATATCGGTTGAGGAATCGTCGGTCTGATCGGCGAAGGCCGTTCCCGCAGGGGGTTTCTCATGGATGCCGATCATCAGGTCGTCGGCGTCGCCTTGTCTGACGAATCCACCGCCAATGGAATACCAGACCTGTTCGTCGATGAGATTGTTCTGCCGGTCGAAGGCTTGGAATCGCATGCCGTTGGGATGGGCCGCCATGCGGTGCCATACATCCATCACCACATCGCGTCCGTAATCGAAATCGATGCGATGCGTGCCGTTGAGCATCAGCTCGCCGCCTGCCTCGCATTCCATACGGATATTGCTCATGTGATCGGTATCGACGGTTTTCGGTACGTTGCCTTCCAAGCCCGCCACCGTGGCGCGATCGGTACCGTGCCCAAGACCGGTCAGGGCGAGCGAACCATACAGTACCGTTCGCACGCGGCCGACCCGGTTCAGTATGCCGTCACGTTCAAGGGAGGCAGCGAATCTGCTGGCCGCGACCATCGGCCCTACGGTGTGCGACGAGCTGGGGCCGACGCCGATGGTGAACATCTCCAGAATGCTGAACATGTATATTGCGCTCTCTTTTCCGCGTCTTCGCCGTCACGCCGCGTAAAGCACGCTGAACATGCGAATCATGATGAGTAGGCCGATGATGGCAATGACGATTTCCGCGATAAGCAGAATTATCGCAACGGTTTTGCGATTGCCGAGTTTGACGTCGAGCAGTTTTGCGAAAAGGAAAGCGACGAAGCCCAAGGCTGCTCCGTTCAGCGCGATCGCGCCGACCTGGCCGTTGGTAAGAACGCTTTCCCCGACTTTGGCGAGTATCGAATTGATGGTGGCGGTGAACACCAGCAGGCTCCATACGCCGTATCCAATCAATCCTACCGCCGCATAGCCGAACGGGCGGAATCGTTCCTTGAGTTTGAAAGTGAACGATTCGGCGCACCACAACAATGCGAAGCCCACAACGAAGGTGAACGCCACGGCAAGGAATGCGGCTTCCAATGCCCACGGAACGAGTGCCAACGAATGGTCCATCAAGGTAAAGTACAGCGGAGAACATGCGATTTCGCCGATAGCGAGCACGCCGGCAACGATAATCACCTGCGCAAGCATCAGGGGGATTTCAGTGGCGGGCTGTTCGATTACAGGCTTGATGTCTTTCGAAGTCATGCGTCATCCGTTTCAGTCGGTGTCATACGGTTTGTAATGTCCGACAGTGTACCTACGGAATGTTTCGGGAACGATATGCCACATTTTGCCTACACATTGCCCACATTTTTCCATAACCCACCGTGGAAAAGGGTTGAATCGCAGTGAATCGCGATGATGCCAAAACCGTTGGAGAATAAAGGAAAACCGCCATCTCTGGCGGTTTCCAAAAGTGCCTCCAGCGGGACTCGAACCCGCAATCCGAAGAGGTCGATTTTAAGTCGACTGCGTATACCGATTTCGCCATGGAGGCTTTGCGCCGGCCAGAAGAAAAAGCCGACGCCAAGCTATTATGCCACGTCAGCGCGCAGCAAGCAATCTCTTGCCGTAATCCAGCACGATGCCGTCCAACAGACCATGCTCGCTGGCCATGAAGGAGTCGATGCGCTGGCCATGATCCTCATATGCGGCTTCAGACACCTTGGCAAGCACACGGTTCCACACCAATGCGCCGCCGCCGACCACATCGACGCGTCCGGGATGAATAGTCTTGTAGGTCAGACGCTCCTCACGAGGCATGTGCAGGAACCGGTTGTCAACGGCATAGGCATCTTCCAGCGTGCAGCGTGCGCCGTCCACGGCGGTGTGGTCGTATTCCGTCAATCCCATAGCCAATGCGGTCATGGTGGTGACCGTTCCGGACACGCCGATGATGGTGTGGGTCTTGCCGGCGGGAACGGTCTTGAACGCCTCGTCGATATGCGCGTCGATATCCGCGACCGCCTCGGCGATCTGCCCCTCGGTCGGCGGGTCGTTTTTCAGATGACGCTCCGTCATACGGACAGACCCGATATTCATGGAGAACGCGGCCTGCACCTGCGTGCTCGGATGGGTGACGCCGTCGCCTCCCAGCACCAGTTCGGTGGAACCTCCGCCCAAATCGACCACCAGATAGGGGGCCTCAACCTCGCGATGGACGATGCTGGTGGCACCGAGGAAGCTTAAATCCGCTTCCTCCGTGCCTGGAATGACTTCGGGACGCACGCCCAAGATCTTCTCGATGTTGTCTTCGAATTCCTCACGGTTCTCGGCATCACGGGTGGCCGATGTGGCCACGAAGCGGATGCCGTCCACGGGATGTTCGGCAAGCACGCCGGCGAATTCTCGGGCGGCCTCATAGGCGCGCGCCAACGCCTCGTCGGCGAAGCGATGGGTTTTGTCCACGTCCTGACCGAGACGAATCACCCGCAGGATGCGCGGAACGATGTCTTCCACACCGTCCTCGCTCACACGCGAGACTTTCAGACGAATCGAATTCGTGCCGCAATCAATACCGGCAACGGTTACCGACTTCATTACTCCCACCTTCTACTCTTCGTTTTCCACTGCGCAACGGCATACGGCCGGATCGAACTCATGTTTGATGGCGGACAGGGCCATATCACCGATGGGGTTGGCGCCCTCACCCATCACCAGCGTCTGGGCCAACAACGCGTGCAGGCATTTGACACGCACCGGCATGCCGCCGGCACTGGTGCCTTCGATGTGTTCCTCGCTGTCTTCCAAGGCCAAAGCGATTTCATGGCGGAACGCGAGGTACAGTTCGTGGGCACGTTCGTATCCGGCACGCAGATCCTCGTTTTCGGCCAGCATATCGTTGTATTCCTTCATCTTGCCTTCGGCTTCGATGTGGGAGATGGCCTTCACCGCTTCGGGCCCGGTCAGATAGCAGGTCGTCGGGAACGGGACACCGCCTGGAAGCAACGGCCGGGTGACCACAGCCAAAGGCCGGCCGCATACGCAACGGGCTCCGACGGCGACCATGCCGCGCGGGTAACGTCCAAGCTGACGCTCCACCACGGCGATATCATGTTCGGTGGCGGGTTGGGCAAGCACTTTGTCCGCCAAACCCTTGGCCTGTTCGATAATCGTCATGTCCATGTCACTCCTGTCCGTCTTCCGACGGCTGCTGACCGTCCTGTTGCGATTGGCCAGTCTGTTGTTGACTGTCCTGTTTGTCTTCTTCGCCGGCATGCTGCGACTGTTTCGTCGAGTCGGCCTTCACGGGATCCGACCGATCCGCCTGCTTGAAGGAATATGCAAGTTCCTTATACCACGGCAGGGCGGTTTTCGGTGATTCGTCGTATGTCGTCCCTTTTTTCGGCTCGCTCTTGCCGGTCACCGCTTCGGGATGCTCGACACGAATCGCCTGTTCGCCGGGGAAGACGAATCCCAAACGATCCCTGGCCTGGGCGGTGACATACGCCTTGTCATCCCATCTTGCGATATCGTTCTCCAGCTCGCGTTTCTGCGCGACCAACGCCGCTTCCTGTTTTTTCAGTCCGTTAAGCTCTGCCAGATTCAACGCATAGGTATGGAATGTCGATGCCAACTGGATGGTTCCCAAAGCCACGATGAACAATGCCACGAAGAACGCGACCGGGCCGGCGCCGCCGCGTTGTGATGGTTTTTTTCGTGCCTTCGAACTCATAGCAACGAAAATACCCGTCGCGTTCGACTTGGAACACGACGGGTATTTCTATGTCAACGCATTCATGATGCGCTGGCTACGCTCACTCAGCGATGTACTTCTTGCAGGCCTTGAAAGCGCTGTAGCCGGCGTACTGAGCGGTGGAGCCGAGCTCCTCCTCAATCTCGAGCAGGCGGTTGTACTTGGCGATACGCTCGCCACGAGCCGGGGCACCGGTCTTGATCTGGCCGGTGTTCTTTGCCACAGCCAGGTCGGAGATGGTGGTGTCCGGGGTCTCGCCGGAACGGTGGGAAACCATGGAGGTGAAGCCGTTCTTGGTGGCCAGCTCGATGGCGTCGAGGGTCTCGGTGACGGTGCCGATCTGGTTGAGCTTGACCAGCAGGGAGTTGGCGGCGCCGAGCTTGATGCCCTTGGCCAGACGTGCCGGGTTGGTGACCAGCAGGTCGTCGCCGACGAACTGCAGGCGATCGCCGAGCTTGGCGGTGATGGCCGCCCAGTCGTCCCAGCCTTCTTCCTGGAACGGATCCTCGATGGAGACGATCGGGTACTCGTTGATGAGGTTCTCGTAGAAGTCGAGCATGTAGCCGGCCTCACGGTCGTCGCCTTCGAAGTGGTACTTGCCGGTCTCCTTGTTGTAGAACTCGGAGGAAGCCACGTCGAGGGAGATGCCAATCTGCTTGCCCGGCTCGTAGCCGGCGGCGGAGATGGCGTCCATGATGTAGTTCAGGGAGTCCTTGTTGGACTTCATCTTCGGAGCGAAGCCGCCCTCGTCGCCGAGGCCGGTGTTCAGGCCCTGCTTCTTCAGGACGTTCTTCAGGGTGTGGTAGACCTCGACGCCAGCCTGCAGAGCCTCGCTGTAGGTGTTGAAGCCGTACGGGGAGATCATGTACTCCTGGATGTCGGTGGCGAAGTCAGCGTGGGCGCCACCGTTCATGATGTTCATGTTCGGGACCGGCAGGATGTGGCCGTTGGTGCCGCCGATGTAGCGGTACAGCGGCTGATCCGCGGACTCGGCGGAAGCGTACAGAGCGGCCAGGGACACGCCGAGGATGGCGTTGGCGCCCAGACGGCCCTTGTTCGGGGTGCCGTCGAGCTCGATCATGGTCTCATCGAGAGCGCGCTGATCGGAAGCGTCCATGCCGATGACCTTCGGAGCGATCTCCTCGTTCACGGCCTTGACGGCGTTGAGCACACCCTTGCCCTGGTAAACGGACTTGTCGCCATCGCGACGCTCCCAAGCCTCGGCTTCACCGGTGGAAGCACCGGACGGAACGAGGCCCAGGCCCTGAGCACCGTCATCGGTGTCAAGAACGACCTCGACGGTCGGGTTGCCGCGGGAATCGAGAATCTGACGCGCGTAAACGCTTTCAATTACTGCCACAACTACTCCTTATAAACGTTAGGTTGTGATGACAATGCCAAGAATAGTGCGATTTATGGACGTATGCCAAACTTTGCCCGCATGTTCCATGTGAACGCTCACACTCTTTTTTGCATCCCATTGTCATTGACGCGGTGTCGGTTTCCAGTCCAGATCGTCAAGCAATTGACTGGTCCATCCGACCACTTCGTCCGAGCTCATCGGCTTGGAACCAAGCGAGCCTGCGAATGGAGCCGGTACCAGATACGTCTTGGTCAACGGCCGGTACTGGATGCCTTTGTAGATTCTGGCCATGCGCATCTGCACGGATTCACGCGGCTCGAACTTCGACACGCGCACGTTGCGTCCTTGCGCGATGATCTCGGAAATGCCGAGCTTACGCGCCTTGAACCGCAACCGCGCCACGTCGAACAGCGCCTCGAAATCGACGGGCGGCTTGCCGTAACGGTCGGTGAGTTCGTCGCGCAGCTCGTCGAGATCGTCTTCGGTGCGTGCGGAGGCGAGTTTCTGGTACGCTTCCAATCGCAGTTTGTCCGAATCGATGTAGTCGACGGGAATGGACGCCTCGATCGGCAGGTCGATGGTGACGGCAACCGATTCCTTGCGTTCCGGCTCCTTGTACTGTTCGACCGCTTCGGACACCATACGCACGTACAGGTCGAAGCCGACGCCTTCGATATGGCCGCTCTGCTCATCGCCCAGCAAATTGCCGGTGCCGCGCAATTCGAGATCCTTCATGGCTACGTCGAAGCCAGAGCCGAGCGCGGTGTTCTGCGCGATGGTGGCGAGCCTGTCATGCGATTGCTGGGTCATCGGCTTGGTCGGATCGTACAGGAAGTACGCATACGCGCGCTCACGTCCACGACCGACGCGGCCACGCAGCTGATGCAATTGGCTCAAGCCGAAGCGGTTGGCATGGTCGACGATCAGCGTGTTGGCGTTGGAGATATCAAGGCCGGTTTCGATGATGGTGGTGCATACCAGCACGTCGATGTCGCGATGCCAGAAGTCGCGGATCACACCGTCAAGCTGTTTCTCCCCCATCTTGCCGTGGGCTATGCCGACATGCGATTCGGGCACGAGCTCGTGGATTTTCGCCGCGACGGAGGAGATGTCCTGCACACGATTGTGCACGTAGAACACCTGCCCACCACGCAACAGCTCGCGCCGGATGGCGGCGGTGACCTGCGCGTCCTCGTAAGCGCCGACGTAGGTGAGCACCGGCAGGCGATCCTCCGGCGGCGTGGCCAGCGTGGACATTTCGCGGATACCGGTGACAGCCATTTCCAACGTGCGCGGGATAGGCGTTGCCGACAGGCTCAGCACGTCCACATTGGTGCGCAACGCCTTGAGCGTCTCCTTGTGCTCGACGCCGAAACGCTGTTCCTCGTCGATGATGACGAGTCCCAGATCCTTGAACTTGATCTTCGGATTGAGCAGCTTGTGCGTGCCGATGACCACATCCACGGAACCGTCTTCAAGCCCCTTGATGGTCTCGTTAATCTCCTTGGTGGTCTGGAATCGGCTCATGGCAGCCACGTTCACGGGGAAGCCTTCGAAACGTTCGGTGAAAGTCTCGAAATGCTGTTGCACGAGCAGTGTGGTCGGCACGAGCACGGCCACCTGCTTGGAATCCTGCACCGCCTTGAACGCGGCGCGCACCGCGATTTCGGTTTTGCCGAAGCCCACATCGCCGCAGATCAGACGGTCCATCGGAATGGGTTTCTCCATATCCGACTTGACCTCGTCGATGGTGGTGAGCTGGTCGGCCGTCTCCTGATAGGGGAAAGCGTCCTCCAGCTCCTTCTGCCACGGCGTGTCCTTGCTGAAGGCATAGCCTTTCGTACGCTGGCGTGCCGAGTAGAGCTTGACCAGATCCTCGGCGATCTCATGCACATGCTTGCGCGCCTTGGCTTTGGTGGCGGCCCAGTCGGAACCGCCCAGCTTGTTGAGTTTCGGCGTTTCGGCGCCGATGTATTTGCTGACCTGGTCGAGCTGGTCGGTGGGGATGAACAGTTTGTCCGCCGGCGCGCCTCGTTTGCTGGGAGCGTATTCGATGACCAGGTATTCGCGGGTGGTCTGGTTCTCGCCTTTGCCGATGGTACGTTGGCGCATCTCGACGAACCGGCCGATGCCATGCTGTTCGTGCACGACGTAATCGCCCGTTTTGAGTTCCATCAGGTCGATGGCCTTGCGGCGGCGTTTCGGCGTTTTCGCCTGTCCTGCGGCGGATGTGCGGCCGGTCAGGTCGCGTTCGGTGAGCAGGGCGATTTTCGCGGCGTCGTCCACGAAACCGTCGATGGCGCGCGATCGGACGCAATCGAAATTCGCGATGCCGGTTTCGTTGATCGCACGCTTCAGTCGGGTGAGTGTGCCTTGGGCCGCGGCCGTGATCGTCACCGCATAGCCGGCGTCGAGCAGTCCTTCGATGCCGGAGGCCGCTTTGTTTTCGTCACCGCGGTATTCACCGGGTTTGGTGGCATCAAGTTGGATGTGGCCTTCCCGGGTGGCGTCGACGCCGAAGCTGGTGAGTTTCCACACGTCATGTTTGGAGAAGACGAGTGCGGAGATGGTTTCCTCGAAATCGTAGAAATTCGCCTGGTCGAAGGTGATCGGCGCTCCGGCGCCATGTCCGGATGCGGCGACATGCCAGCTTGCGGCAAGGAATTCGTTGGCGGTTTTCGCCAGATCGTCGGCGGCGCGACGAAGTTTTTCCGGGTCGGACAGCATGACCAGCGCATGCTTGGGCAGCATGCCCTGCACCGGTTCCATATCGTCGACCAGCGCGGGCAGCAGCGATTCCATGCCTTCCACCGGGATGGCGTTGGCGATGGATTCGAGCATGTCCTCGGCGTTGGGAATGGAGCCGATCAGCGATTTCGCACGTTGGCGAATCTGGTCGGTCAACTGCAGTTCACGGCATGGCGTGGCCCATACGGTGGAAATATCCTTACCGTAGGTGCGCTGGTCGGATGCGTGGAATTCACGTATGGTGTCGATCTCGTCGCCGAAGAATTCGATACGCACCGGATGCGGCAGAGTGGGCGGAAAAACGTCGATGATGCCACCGCGGACGGCGAATTCGCCACGGTCCATCACCAAGTCGACGCGCGTGTACGCGTTTTCCACCAGTTTGCGGGATGCTTCGTCAAGAGGCAGTTCCTCGCCTTGGGAGAACACGAGTGGTTCGACGTCCCCCAAGCCTGCGACCACCGGTTGGATGAGGGAGCGCACCGGCATGACCAGAATGCGGATGGGGCCGAACAGCGTGCTGCCCTCTTCGGGATGCTTCAGCCTGCGGAACACCGCCATGCGGCTTGCCACAGTGTCCGCGCGTGGTGAAAGCCGTTCATGGGGAAGGGTCTCCCATGCTTCAAGCTGCGCCACATCGTTTGGGTCTCCGTCATACCAGGAACGGATGGACTCCACGGCTTCCTCCGCTTCGCGGCTGGAGGCGACGACGAGCACGACCGGCTGTTTGCCCGCAGCGCCGGCTGCGAGCGCCGGGCGTAGGCCGTCCGGCACACCGACGGTGATGCTGGGGTCGATGTCTGATTCCGGTTCTTCGATTTCCCCGGCGATGAGCGCGCGGAAATCGTCATCGGTTTCCAGCACGTCGAGGATGCCGGCAAGCGAGCCTGCGGTCGGCAGTTGCGGTGGTTGCGCCGGAGACGTCGGTTCAGCGGCCATTGAATCGCTCCTGGGCTTTGGCGAGACCGTCGAAGATGATGGTTTCGGCCGCGTCGGCACCGTCGGCGAGGAATTCGGGGAGCTGCTTGCGTTGGTCCGGTCCGAAGCCGCCCAGCACCCAGTTCACGGTGTTGTCGTGCGCGTGGGCTCCGCGTTGGGCGTGGCCGACGCCCATGCGCACGCGCGCGTATTTCGGGGTGCCGAGCGAACGGTCGATGGATTTGATGCCGTTGTGCCCGCCTGCGGAGCCGCCGGCTTTGACTTTGATTCTGCCGAAGTCGAGGTCCATGTCGTCGTGGATAACCACGATATGGTCCGGTTCGATCTGGTAGTAGGCGCTGATGGAGGCGACCGCGTTGCCGGATTCGTTCATGTAGGTGAGTGGCTTGGCGAGGAAGAATTTGACGTTGCGGCCGGATAGGTTCATCACGCCTTTGCCGAGCATGGCGAGTCCCTTGTGGTCGGAGAAGTTGACGGACCAGCGTTCGGCCAGCACGTCGGCGGTCATGAAGCCCATGTTGTGGCGGGTGCCCTCATATTTGGAGCCGGGGTTGCCCAGTCCTGCGATCAGCCAGAAATCAGATGCCATAATAATCGTCCATTCCTCTGTGTTCTTGCGTGCTCTCGTCTTGTTTAACCGCACAGATTCTACTGTCAGGTGCTTACAGGTCGAGATGCCAGTAGCTCATGTCGCGCATGGTTCCGGTGGAGTCGGTGGCGGCTTGGGGCATGAGTCCGAATTGGGTGAATCCGAAATGTTTCATCAGTGCGATGGATCCGCGGTTGTCGGCGAAGATGATGCCGCAGGCTTTGCGCATGTGGCGGTTTCGGCATTCGTCAAGCAGTCTGGCCAGTGTGAAGGTGCCCGCTCCCCTGCCCTGCCATTCGGGGGCGATGTAGTAGGCGAGGTCGGTGACGCCGTCGTAGCCGGCGCGGTCGTAGAACACGGACAGCGCGGAGAAGCCGATGATCCGTTCGCCGCCTTCCGTGGCTGCATCCGTGGCAGGCACGGTGGTGACGAACACCGCATATGGATCGTGGTGCGATTCCACCCATGCCTTGCGTTGCGCGTAGGTACGTGGCGTGGTGTCGGCGGACGAGCCGCCGCGGATGACTGCCGCGTTGTAGATGTCGGTGATCGCTTGGATATCGTCTTGCGTCGCGATGCGGAAAGAATAGTCGGCCATGCGCCCAGCATACCCGGCGGCGAACGACAACAGGGGCCGGTTCCTTTGGAAGGAGCCGGCCCCTGCGTATTTCATGAAGGGAATCGGACGGGAATCACTGTTCGAGTTCGATGGCCTTGTTCAGTGCTTCCTGAAGCTGCTTCTGAGCGTCGCCGTAGGCGGACCAATCGCCCTTCTTCATGGCGGCATCGGAATCCTTCATGGCCTGTGCGGCATCGTCGAGTGCCTTCTTCAGGTCGGCGCTCATCGTGCCGGACGAATCGCCATTATTGCCGCCGGTCTTACCGTCGGTATTGGATGGCGTGTCCTGCTTGCCGTCAGTGTTGGTCTTGCCATCGGCGGAATCGTCGTTCTTAGCATCCTGCTTGTCATCGGTGGTGTCGCCCACGTTTTCGGCGTCGCCTGCGGACGCGCCGGAATCGCCGCCGAACACCTGGTCGAGAGCCTCGTCCAGCGTGTCGGCGAAGCCGACCTGGTCGCCGAATGCGACGAGCACCTTCTTCAGCAGCGGGAAGCTGGTGGAGCCGGACGATTTGACGTACACCGGCTGCACGTAGACCAGGCCTCCGCCGAGAGGCAGGGTGAGCAGGTTGCCGCGCTGCACATTGGTCGAGCCGGATTCGAGCAGGTTGAGTTCCTTCGACACGTCGGCGGACGCGTTGAAGTTGTTCTGCGCCTGGCCGGGGCCCGGCACGTTGGAATCCTTCGGCAGTTCCTGCAATCGTATGGTGCCGTAGCTCGAGCCGATTTTGCCTTTCTCGTGGCCCGCGTCGGAATCGACCGACAGGAAGCCGGTCAGGATTTCCCTGGTGGACGAGCCTGCGGGAATGTACGACGAGGTCAGCGAGAACACCGGTTCGCTGGAGCCGCCGGTCTGCAGCGTCAGATAGTACGGCGGCTGCAGGATGTCTCGCTGTTGCGCCTGCTGCGATTCGGTCGGGTCGACGGGGGTCTGCCAGAAATCCTCTCCGGAGAAGAACTGGTTGGCGCTGGACACGTGGTATTTGGCCAGCAGTTCGCGCTGCACCTTGAACAGGCTTTCCGGATAACGCATGTGGCTCATCAGGTCGCCGGAGATTTCCGACAGCTGGTGGTACTGGCCGGGGAAGATCTTCTCCCAGGCTTTGATGACCGGGTCGGACTGGTCCCATACATACAGGTCCACGGAACCGTCGTATGCGTCCACGGTGGCTTTCACGGAATTGCGGATGTAGTTGGCGTTCTTCGAGTTCAGGCTGCTTACCGTGTCGGAGGATTCCGTGGTGGAGTCCTTGGTGGCCTCGCCCAAGTCGGTCATCTGAGAGTATGGGTAGGCGTCCGAAGTGGTGTAGCCGTCCACGATCCACTTGACCCGTCCGTCCACCACGGCCGGGTATACGCGGCCGTCAAGCGTCAGATACGGCGCGACTTTGGCCACACGTTCCTTCGGGGAACGGTCGTAGAGAATCTGCGAATTGGAGTTCACACGGTTGGAGAACAGGATCTGGTCGGAGCCGAAGCGGATGGCGTACAGCAGTCTGGAGAAGATGTTGCCGATCTTCGGACCGCCATCGCCCTTGAAGGTGTTGGTGGCGCCTTCCGAACCGGTCGGATAGTCGAATTCCCAGGATTTGGTGCCTTCCGGAGCGCCTACGATCGAATATTCGGTGGCGTTCGGAGAGAAGTAGATGCGCGGCTCGTACTTTTCGGAATCGGTGAGCTTGCCTTGGGTGGGGATGCCCGCTTCGAAGAACTTCGGCTGGCCGTCGGCGGTCACCTTGTTGCCGTAGGCGGCCACAACGCCATAGCCGTGCGTGTACACGGTATGGTCGTTGACCCAGTTGCGGTTGTCGAGACCGTCCAGATCGAGTTCGCGCGCGGCGATCACCGTGTCCTGGCTGACGCCGTCGACGTCGTATTTGTCGACCGCGACGGTGTCGGCGAACGTGTAGTACTGCTTGGACTGCTGCAGCTGTTTGAACGTCGGGGAGATGATCTGCGGGTCGAGCAGGCGGATCTGAGCGGTGGATTCCGCGGAATCAGCCAATGCGCCTTCCTCGCCTTCGGTGGTGGCCTTGTACTGTTCGGCCTTCACCTTGTCCAAGCCGTACGCGGCGCGGGTGGCGTCGATGTTGCGCTGGATATAGGTGGATTCCATTTCCTGCGCGTTCGGATTGACGCGGAAGCGCTGCAGCAGCACCGGCCAGGCCACGGTAAGCACCAGGCTCACCACGATGGCGGAGGCGATGGCCACGGTCGGCACCTTCCACGCCTTGAGCGCTTCGGAAGCACGTGCCGCGATGGGTGCGGAACCTTCCAACGTATGGGATTTCATAATCCACAGGCCCAGTATCACGCCAAGGATGGCGGTGATGGCGGCCATGATGAACGTGACGGGGATGGTGGCGTTCACCGTGGTGTAGGTGGCACCGGTGATTCTGCTGCCTTCCTCGGTCAGGTGCGAGAACACTCCCAGAACCTGATTGGCGGCCCAGGCGAACATGTTGAGCATCAGCCAGATGCCGATCTGGCGGCGGGCGCGTTTGGTGATGCGGAACAGGCCATGGCCGTTCACCGGCATGGTGATGCGGATGCCGCCCATAAGCACGTGGGTGACGATGGAGAAGATGATGCCAGCGAGCAGCAACAGCGAGACAGCGGACATGATGAGTTTCAGTCCGGGCAGCACGAACACGTAGAAGCCGTTGTCGATGCCGAACTGCGGATCCTTGGTGCCGAAGCTTTGCGAGTTGAACATGAGCAGGATTTCGGACCAGTTCGCGTTGAACTGGGAGCCGAACACCAGTCCGACAATCAGGGAGATGACCACGGCGATGCGTCGAGCGCTCTTGGAGCTCACGCTCTTGCCGATTTCGATGGTGTCGCCGTTCACGCGGATGGTGGAGCCGTCCGCAGCGTCGGGACGCGCCCATATCGCCAGCGTGGCGGAGATGAAGCCGACTGCGGCGATGAGCACCGCGTACGCCAGCCAGAGGCCGACCCTGGTGCCCAGCTGCGTCCAAATCACGCTTTGGAAGCCGAGCTGGCTGTACCACATGACATCGGTGACGAACTGCGCGAGCGCGAAGAACAGTCCGATGACGATGGCGAGCGCCAGCACCACGCCGATGAAGATCTTGCTGCCGTTCGACGGTTTGCGCGGACGGTTCGGCTTGCTGGTGATGCGGGGGCCCGAAGGTCGTTTCGGGGGAACGTTCGACGATGGTTGCGGACCGTCCCCTCCGTCGGTTTCGACGTTGAGGATGATCGGATCGTCGTTGCTGGGTTTGCGCGGATTCTGCCTGCCGGCACGGTTCGAGCCGCCTTCGGGATCGAACATGGGACCAAACATATCAAAGAAAGACATGCTAATAGCCTAGCGACAGGCGAGGAACGCCGTTAAGCCGCCAGCCGAACGGATCTGGCCGTGGGCTGAATCGGCTGTTCCGTGGCATGTCCGTATGAAGAGAACATATGGGGAATGCCGGCATGCCATAATGGCGGTATGAAGAAGGCTCATGGGTTTTTCACACGATTGGTGGCTGCCTGCTGCGTGGCGATGCTGCCGGTCACGTTGGCCGCATGTTCCGGCGACGCTTCCCCATCGGACGCCGCCACCGCAGCTTTTTCCACTCGCCGGCCGACGGTCACGCATGATTCCCTCGACAAGGCGCAAGTGCCGTCCGTCCGCGACGATTCGCCGCATGCCAAGGCGGTGCGGGCCGTGGAGTCCATGAGTGTCGAGGAACGGGTCGGGCAGCTGGTTATGGCGCCATTGTTCGCTGGTTCCGATCCGTCATCGTTGTATGACCTCATTGCGAACAGGCATGTTGGTTCGGTTTTGATCATCGGCAACTGGACTTCGGGGATCGCCGGGGTCGCGGCCGCCACATCCACGCTGCAATCGTATGCTCCGGGCGACAACCAGCTGTTGATGTCCACCGATCAGGAGGGTGGTCTGGTCCAGCATCTCAAGGGGGCCGGGTTCGATACCATGCCTTCGGCCACCCAGCAGGGCGCAATGGATGTCAGCCAGTTGAGGCAATCGGCATCCGCATGGGGCACGCAGCTCAAGGCTGCCGGCATCAATGTCGATCTGGCACCCGTCGTCGGCACGGTGACCGTGGACCGTTCGTCGAACGCCCCGATTGGCGCGCTGTACCGTGATTTCGGTCTTGATCCGGCCGGCAATGCGGACCATGCGAAGGCGTTCATACAGGGCATGTCCGATTCGGGGGTAGGCAGCGCCATCAAACATTATCCGGGTTTGGGATCGGTGACCGGCAATACCGATTTCACCGCGAACGGCATCCTCGACACCACCACCACGTTGGATGGTCCGGAAATCAGCGCGTTCAACAGCACGTTGGAGGCAAGCCCTTCGATGGTGATGATGTCTTTGGCCACATATCAGGCGATCGATCCGAATAATCCGGCCGTGTTCTCATCAACGCTGGTCACCGGCTATCTGCGCGGGAAAATCGGCTTCCAAGGCGTCGTCACTTCCGATTCCCTGTCCGCAACGGCTTTGAGTGGCGTGCAGCCGAGTGATTTGGGTGTGCGGCTGGTCGAAGCCGGCGGCGATTTGGCATGTATCGGCGCCTCTTCCTACGTGCAGCCGGTGTTGGACGGATTGAACGCCAAAGCGGCCGGCGATGCGACGTTCGCGCGGAAGGTGCAGCAATCCGCCATTCGTGTGATGACGCTCAAATACGAGATGGGGCTCGCCAGGTAATCGCAATGCCAAGCACAGGCGGAAGCCGTCTTACGAGAAAACCAGCTGTACCAGCAGCATATAGACGGCGGTGCCGCCGGCGATCGACAGCAGCATGTTCCTTTTCCATATGTGCAGCAGGGCGATTGCGATAATCGCCAACAATTCGGGAATGCCGTGGCTGCCTGACGTCAGGCGCACTCCTTTGAGCGAGTACACGACAAGCAGGCCTGTCATGGCATACGGCAGGACGGTGCCCAGGTAGGTGATGAAACGCGGCGGTTCCTTCGATTCGGGGAACAGCAGGAACGGCAGGAAACGTGTCAGCATGGTGCCGAGCATCGCCATGATGATGGTGATGACGCCTTGCCACGTGGTCATGATCATCATGCGTTCGTCTCCTTGTCCGCGTTGTTCGTTTCGTTCTCCCCGTCCGTCTTGTCGATCTTCAGGTCGTCCAGGTATGGCCGCAGCAGAATGAACATGACGAGCATGGCGACCAGGGATGGGATCATGAAATTGTCGGCGCCGAACACCCCCAGACAGATCGCGGGCACCGCTATGCCGGTAAGCGCGGCCATGTGGCTTTTGCGTTTCGTGGTCAGCCATTGATCCACGAAAATGACGGCGAACATGGCGGTCATGATGAAGTCGAGACCGGAGGTGTTGAAGGTGATGCGTTCTCCGAGAAGGCCGCCAAGCGTGGCGCCGGCCACCCATGATGACTGGTTGAGCAGGCCGACGAAGAAGTAGAACCATCCGCGATCGACGTCGGCCGCAATGATGGTGCCGTTGTCGATGGCGAAGGTCTCGTCGCACAACGAGAAAATGAGATACGGCTTCTTGGCGCCCATGTTCTTGAACCGGCCGAGCATGGAGATGCCGTAGAACAGATGACGGGTACCGAGCATGACGGCCAGCATGAACGTGACGAACGGGTTGAACGCGGACACCAGCAGATTCACGGTGACGAATTCCATGGAACCGGTGAAGATGAACGCGCTCATGCACATGGGCCACAGGAACGAAAAGCCGCGCGTGCCCATCAGCACGCCGTACGACAACGCCAGAAGGAAAAAGCTGATGCAAACCGGCGACGTCCGCGGCAATGCCGTTCTGAACGCCTTGCCCATGACGGCGTTCCTGTTCTGCGTCCGCACCATTAAATATCAGCCCTTCTTCCGTCCGTTCCCATGCTTCTCTTCTCATGCCTTCTCTTGCCGCGCCCTGATATACCCCGACGCGCCACAACGACGGCCAACATACTATCGCCGACCCCGACAAACCATGCGCAACCGTATCGGCGCGTGGACATCGACGGATTACGTACAAAGCATGCGCGACGAGATTATCATGCTGCATACTGGAACGTAACGAAAAACCTTTGGACAAGGAGCATGAATGAAGACACTGGTACTGGTGTTCCACCCGCATCTGGAAAAATCGCAGGTCAACCGCAAGCTCATGGACGCGGCCAACGAGACCGGCGACGTGACCGTGGTGGACGAGTACGCCGCATATCCCGACTTCAAAATCAACGTCGAACATGAGCAGGAGCTCATCGAAACGCATGACCGCATCGTGCTGCAGTTCCCGTTCTACTGGTACAGCTCCCCCGCGCTGCTCAAGCAGTGGGAGGATGACGTGATCAAGGCCGGCTGGGCCTACGGCGGCGGGCGGGCGTCGAAGGCAAGGAGTTCATGTTGGCCGTGTCCACCGGCTCTCCGGCGGACTCCTACACGCGTGAAGGCAGCCATGTGCGCACCATGGAGGAGCTGCTTTCCCCGTTCGAGACCACGTTCCGTCATACGCATGCCACATATCTGAAGCCGTTCCTCATCCAAGGCGTCGCCACGTCCACCGATGAGCAGATCGACGCCGCCGTGGCGAAGTATCCGGCAGCGCTGATCGGCTGATTCCTCTGCCTGTTTCGGCGCGCATTTCCCGATTTTCCGCAGGGAGCCGTGTTCGTTCCAGACGAACGTGGCTCCCTGTTTGACTTCAAGTACTTGAAGTTCCTATTCTCTTCCAACAGAGCATGAAGGAGCATACGGTGAATAACACTCCAGATACATTTACATCCGCTGCGGAGCAGGACATGTCCGAAACCCGCCAGGCGTTCCTCACCGGCGAGCGCGCGGAGTTCTTCGCGCATGACCGCCGGTACGTCGATACGATTTTCGACGATGGCGAATCGCCGTTGAAGCATGCCCATGACATCGAACTGAGGTCGAGCTCGTTCAAATGGAAGTATCCGCTGTGGTATTGCTCGGATATCGATGCGAAGGACTGCACGTGGTTTGAGATGGCACGTGCGGGCGTATGGTACACGGACCATATCACGGTGGAGGATTCAACGATCGAGGCGCCGAAGAATTTCCGCCGCTGCCATGACGTGACGTTACGCAACGTGGATTTCGTCAACGCCGAGGAGACGTTGTGGGCCTGTTCCGGCGTGACGTTGGACAATGTGAGCGCGCATGGCGACTATCTGGCGATGAATTGCGCGGATGTGAAAGCCGACAACCTACGTTTGGTGGGCAATTATCCGTTCGATGGCGCAAGGAACGTGGAGATTTCCAATTCCCGTCTGATTTCGAAGGATTGTTTCTGGAACTGCGAGAACGTGACGGTGCGCGATTCGTTCATTTCCGGCGAGTATCTGGCGTGGAACTCGCGTAACGTGACGTTCGAGCATTGCACGATCGAAAGCCTGCAGGGCCTGTGCTACGTGGACCATCTGGTGTTGCGTGACTGCCGGCTCGTCAATACGACGCTCGCGTTCGAATATTCCTCCGTCGATGCCGACGTGCGCGGCACGATCGACAGCGTGTTCAATCCTTCGTCCGGCACGATTCGCGCCGACCATATCAACGAGATGACGCTCGATCCGGCGAAAATCGATCCGACAGCCACGACGATCGTGACAGCCGACGCCGCATAACAGTAGGTAGGATTGGCGGTATGACTTACGATTTCGATACTCCGATCGACCGTTCCGGCACGTACTCGCTCAAATGGGAGGAGGCTGGCGACGCGCTGCCCATGTGGGTGGCGGATATGGATTTCCAGACCGCGCCCGTAATCCGCGAGGCGTTGCGTCGGCGCGTCGAGCATGGCGTTTTCGGCTATTCGATCGTGCCGCCAGAATGGAATCAGGCGTACGTGGATTGGTGGGGACGCCGTCATGGGCTTGCCATCGACCCGGATTCGCTGGTGTTCTGCACCGGTGTGGTGCCGGCGATCTCCAGCATGGTCAGGAAACTCACCACGCCGAACGAGAACGTCGTGATCATGACGCCGGTCTACAACATCTTCTTCAATTCGATTCTCAACAATGGCTGCCGTGTGCTTGAATCGCCGCTCGCCTATGACGGCGAAGGACATTACGAGATCGATTGGGCTGATTTCGAAACGAAACTCGCCGACCCGCAGACCACGCTGATGATTCTGTGCAACCCGCATAATCCGATCGACCGTATTTGGGATTGTGAGACTTTGGAACGTATCGGCGAACTGTGCTGGAAGCATCATGTGACGGTGGTCAGCGATGAGATTCACTGCGATCTGACCGATCCGGGTTTCGATTACGTGCCGTTCGCCTCGGTGGGTGAGCATTGCGCGATGAATTCGGTGACCTGCATGGCTCCGACCAAAACGTTCAACATCGCAGGACTGAATTCCGCGGCCGTGATGATTCCGAATCCGGTGTTGCGTCATAAGGTGTGGCGAGCTTTGAACACCGATGAGGTGGCGGAGCCGAACGCCTTCGCCATGGACGCCACCCTGGCCGCGTTCAATGAGGGCGAACCGTGGCTGAACGAATTACGAGCCTATCTGGCCGGCAACAAGGCGACCGCGCGTGCGATGTTCGACAAATACAACGCTTCGGTGCCGGCCGACCGGCGCATCATCATGGTCGAAGGACATGCCACCTACCTGTTGTGGGTCGACTGTTCGGCCATCACGCATGACACGGATGCGTTGTGCGATTATCTCAAGCGCGAGCATAAGGTGATGTTCTCCGAGGGTTCCGAATATGGTGGCAACGGTCATGATTTCGTGCGTATCAACGTGGCCTGTCCGCGTGCACGCATGATCGAGGGTCTTGCACGGTTCATCGACGGTCTGCTCGCGTATCGAGCACAATCGTTTCCAAAGATGGACTGATAAACCCTTGGACTGACGCATGACGGATGCGGCAACGGCCTCTTCAAGGACTATGAAAGGACGCAACATGGTGGTGGTGTTTTTCTCCCGCGCCGGCGAAAACTACGAAGTGGGCGAGGTGACGGTCGGCAATACCGCGAAGCTTGCCCAAGAGGTGGCCCGGCGGACCGATTCGCCGATGATTGAAATCACACGTACCGAGCCTTATCCGGAACGGTACGCCGCGACCTCAGAAATGGTGCAGGAGGAGCAGCGTGTCAACGCGCGTCCGCCGTTCACGCTCAGCGGCGATGTCGATGCGCTCGATTCGTCCGATACCGTGTTCCTTAGCTATCCGATTTGGTGCGGCGATATGCCGATGCCCGTGTACGCTTTTCTGGAAAGCCGCGACTGGTCCGGCAAAACCATTTATCCGTTCTGCACGCACGGCGGCAGCGGGCTTGGACGGACTCCGGAACGTATCACCGCAATCACCAAGACGACGGTGAAGCCGGGGCTTGCGGTCATGGGGACCGACGCACAGAACAACGCAAGTAAAGCCGCCGAAGCCGTCAGCGGGTGGATCGCCAAATCCGGTCTATAGATTCGCAATCCACATCCATCCGTTCCGTCTGCTTCAGCACGCCTTCGAGTTGGAGCAGACGGATTTTGGTTTCAATGCCTCCCGCATAACCGGTGAGACTGCCGTCAGCGCCGACGACCCGATGGCAGGGCACGATAAGCGCGATCGGATTGCGGTGCACCGCTCCCCCGATGGCGCGTGCGGATACCCTACGCCCGTCCGCACGTTTCAACTCCAATCGACGTGCGAGTCCGCCGTATGAAACCGTTTCGCCGTATGGCACTTTCCGCAGCAATGCCCATGCTTCCTTGCGAAACGGCGTGCCTTCCAGCCGCAACGGCACTTCGGTCCGAGGTATGCAACCTGCAAAGTATTCGTCCAGCCATCGTTTCGCGGCGCCAATCGTCGGCGAATCACCCAAAACCGCGGAATCATCGTCCGCATAGCCTGGCTGCCAATCGAACCACAGGCCGAGCAATGCCGTTTCGTCGGTGATCAGCGTGATGCCGCCAAGCGGCGAATCGTAATGCGACTTTGTTTTCACCACTGTCCTCCATCCCTCCACAAAACACCTATCTCGCCTATGGATGGCGGATTTCGTCTTTCGACACATGTTATCTCGCTTATAGATGGCGGACGGCAAAGTGAAAAGCCGCGCTTTTTACCCCCATACGCTATCTCAGGGGGTATAAGTCGAAAAACATCCGCCATCTATAGTGGAGATAGCATCAGGCAGACCCGCAAATCCGCCATTCATAGGCGAGATAGGACCAAAACGAAGGAGTTGGCATGGGATACGCACTCATCACGGGAGCGTCCGGCGGCATCGGACGCGAACTGGCGGCGCTGTTCGCAGCGGACGGACATGACCTGGTGATCACCGCCCGCAGCCAGGAACGGCTTGACATGATAAAAACCAAGCTCGAGCAGCGTTTTGGCGTGCATGTGGTGACGTTCGCCATAGATCTGAGCGAAGCCAACGCACCGAAGAAACTCCATGATTTCACCACATCACAAGGTATTGCGGTCGACCATCTCGTTAATAACGCAGGCTTCGCTGACTGGACGGATTTTCTCGACGCCGACTGGAACCGGCAAAACGAGATGATGCAGCTCAACATGCATGCGCTCGCTGAGTTGACGTATCGGTATGGCCGAGACATGCGCGCCAACGGGCATGGCAGGATTTTGAATATTTCGTCCGTCGCCTCGATGATGGCAGGCCCATACATGGCGATGTATTTCGCGTCGAAGGCATTCGTGCGCTCGCTATCCGAGGCCGTGGCCCACGAATTGCGCGGCACGGGCGTGACGGTGACCTGCGTATGTCCCGGTCCGACCACGACCGGCTTTCAGAAGGCTGCGAATATGAGTGGCCGCAACTTCTTCACCATGACCAAACCGGCCACCGCACGTCAGCTTGCCACGTACGCCTACCGCAGGATGATGCGCGGCTCAACCCTCGCCTACCATGGTCCGCTCACCAAGGCGGGCGCGCTCGCGGAACGGGTTCTTCCCCGCGCTCTGACCCGGCGAATCGCCGCGTTCATGAACGGCGGCAAGCCGCACACGCTTAAGGTTTAACGGCAAATCGCTTGGACGGACGGTAGCAGAGCAGAGCGATGCCGATGAGTACGGCGGTTGCGGCGAGGCTGATCGGGTAGACGATCATGATGGCCTCGAACGTGCGATGCGCGGGGAACACGAACGCGATCCAGGTGATGCGCACGCCGACCACGCCGATTACGGTGAGCAGCGCCGGCACCAGTGAGATGCCGAAGCCGCGCAGATATCCGGACATGACCTCGTACAGCATGCTGAACGTGTAGGCGGAGAACACCATGACGAGTCTGGTGTAGCCGACGGAAATGACCTCCGGTGTCGCATCGAACAACGCCAGCAGACTATGGCCGAAGAACAGCACGACGGCGATGGTGACCGCGGTGGCGATGAAATCCTCCAGAATGCAGATGCCAAGCACGCGCTTGCAGCGTCCGATCCGTTTGGCTCCATAGTTTTGCCCGGTGAAGGTGGCGCAGGCCTGGCTGAACGAGTTGAGCACGTAGTAGGCGATGATTTCGATGTTGAACGCGGCGCTGGAGGCGGCCATGACAACGGTGCCGAGACTGTTGATGGCGGCTTGGATGATGATGTTGGCCACGGCGAACACCGCGCTTTGCACGCCGGCGGGCAGTCCGATGCGCAGAATCTGACGCAGGGTAAACCAGTCGATGCCGAACTCGCGCAAATCAACATGGATGGCTGCGTCAGTATGAACCAGTCGATACAGCAGAATCATGGAGCTGACGACGTTCGCGATGACTGTGGCCGTCGCGACGCCCGAAACACCCCAATGGAACAGTACGACGAAAATCAGTCCCATGGTCACGTTGAGCACGCCGGAAATGGCGAGTACGGCGAGCGGAGCCTGGGTGTCGCCGATGCTGCGGAAGATGGCTGTTTCGAAATTGTATAGCAGGATGACGGGCATGCCGATGAGGTAGATGCGCAGGTATGCGAGCGCCAGGGGGAACACGTCGGCGGTCACGTTGAGCATGCCGAGAAGCGGTCCGGCGAGCAATTCTCCGATGATGGCGACGATCACGCCGCCGATCAGGGCGGTGACGATGGACGTGTGCACGGCGTTGCGCACCGCTTCGCGGCTGCCTCGTCCGATGGCGTTGGCGATGACGACGTTCGCGCCGAGAGCGATGCCGATGAACAGGTTGAGGATGAGTCCGGTGACGGGCGCGTTGGAGCCGACGGCCGCGACCGCGGCGGTGCCGTCGGATTGGGAGAAGTTGCCGACGATCATGATGCCGGATGCGTTGAAGAGTTGTTCCAGAATGCCGGTCGCCGCCACGGGGAGCGCGAATCGCAGGACTTTCGTCCATATGCGCCCGTGCAGCATGTCTATGCCCTGCTTGTTGTGCACCATGTTTTGCCTCCGCCAGCCGCAGCCGGCTCGTCGTTCGCTTCCGAAGGCATTGTAGTGGCGGCACCAAACGAGGGAACCGCCATGCCGTTTTGTAGGATGCTCTAAAAAAGGGCAATGACGTTTTCGAATTCCCTTTGGTGGCGAGTGGAGCCCGCGCGTTAGTATGAAAGGCATGAGTGAAACCGTTTCAACCGCATCCAACGCGGCCGACGCATGGACGAATCCGCTGCGCGACCCGCGCGATCTGAGACTTCCCCGCATCGCAGGCCCATGCAGCATCGTGATTTTCGGCGTGACCGGCGATCTGTCCCGTAAGAAGCTGCTCCCCGCCATCTACGATCTGGCCAACCGTGGCTTGTTGCCGCCAAGCTTCGGTCTGACAGGCTTCGCACGCCGCGACTGGACCGAGGACCATTTCAAGGACTTCGTCAAGGAGAACGTGCAGGCGCATTGCCGTACGCCGTTCAAGGAATCGACTTGGAAGCAGCTTGCGGCCGGTATCCGTTTCGTACAAGGCACGTTCGATGATCCGAAAGCGTTCGAGCGTCTGTCCGACACGGTCGCCGAGCTTGACCGCGACCGTGGCACGCGCGGCAATCACGCGTTCTACATGTCGGTGCCGCCGCGCGCGTTCCCGCAGGTGTCCCGTCAGCTGGCCGACTGTGGTCTGGCGAAAAGCGACAAGGGCGCTTGGCGTCGTGTGATCATCGAAAAGCCGTTCGGTCATGACCTGGCCAGCGCCAAGGAGCTCGATCGCGTGGTCTCCGAAGTGTTCGACCCGTCGAGCGTGTTCCGCATCGACCATTATCTTGGCAAGGAGACCGTGCAGAACATGCTGGCGTTGCGTTTCGCGAACGCCATGTACGAGCCGATCTGGAACAACAATTACGTCGACCATGTGCAGATCACCATGGCCGAGGACATCGGCGTGGCCGGGCGCGCCGGATACTACGACGGCATCGGCGCCGCACGCGACATCATCCAGAACCATCTGCTGCAGCTTATGGCGTTGACCGCCATGGAGGAGCCCGTCTCCTTCTCCGCCGCCGATCTGACCGCCGAGAAGACCAAGGTGCTCTCCGCCGTGCGCCTGCCCAAGGATCTGGCCGCGCACACCGCGCGAGGCCAGTACGCCGCCGGATGGCAGGGATCGCACGAGGTGGTCGGCTACTTGGACGAGAAGGACATCGATCCCGAATCCACCACCGAGACCTATGCCGCGATCCGCCTGGACGTCGACACCCGCCGTTGGGCCGGCGTGCCGTTCTATCTGCGTACCGGCAAGCGCCTGGGCAAGCGCGTCACGGAGATCGCCGTGGTGTTCAAACGCGCCCCGCATCTGCCGTTCGAATCGACCGCCACCAAGGAGCTCGGCAAGAACGCCGTCGTGATCCGCGTGCAGCCCGACGAGGGCGTGACCATGCGCTTCGGCGCGAAGGTGCCGGGCGGCACGTCGATGGAGGTGCGCGACGTGTCGATGGACTTCGGCTACGGTCGCTCGTTCACCGAATCCTCCCCTGAGGCATACGAACGCCTGATCCTCGACGTGCTGCTGGGCGACCCGCCGCTGTTCCCCACCACCGAGGAGGTCAACCTTTCGTGGAAGATCCTCGACCCGATCGAGGAGTTCTGGTCGACGCTCGGCCAGCCGCAGCCGTATCGTTCCGGCACGTGGGGGCCGGAGGAGGCCGTTGAAATGCTCGCCCGCGATGGACACCGTTGGAGGATGCCGTGATCATTACCCTGCAAGACACCGAGACCCGCGAGATCTCGGCGAAAATCGACGAACTGCACGAGGAGCGCGGCGAGGCGGCCCTGGGCCGTGTGCTCACCCTGCTCATCTCCACCAACGAGGCCGAGCTCGAGCATGATCTCGAAGTCGCCAACAATGCGAGCCGCGAGCATCCCTGCCGTGTGATCGCGGTCGCCCCGAGCAGCCGCAAGATCAGCCCGGAAGAGGAGCATCCCACCTTCCTTGACGCCGAGATCCGCTTCGGCTCCGACGCCGGTGCGGGCGAGATCATCGTGCTTCGTCCGCGCGGCGGTCTGGTCCGTCACGCCGACACCCTGGTGATCCCGCTGCTCGTGCCTGACGCTCCCGTGGTGGCATGGTGGCCGAACGAGGCGCCCGCGAATCTGTCGAAGGACCTGCTCGGCTCCATGGCCAGCAGCCGCATCACCGACGCGATGCACTCCTCGAACCCGCGGCGCACGATGGACGATCTGCGCCGCAACCGCTCCGCCAAGGACGTGGACATGTCGTGGACACGCCTGACCGTATGGCGTGCGATGATCGCCTCGATGCTCGACCAGCCGCCGCACCTGCCGGTGAGCAATGTGCGCGTGACCGGGCAGAAGGATTATCTGCCGTTGGATCTGCTGGCCGCATGGCTGCGACTGCGCCTGAACGTGCCGGTGATGATCGAGGAGGATCCGAACGCCACGGCCGTCACCGGCGTGTACCTGACGCGCGGCGACGGCGTGCTGAGCCTGGAGCGCCCCTCCACCGACGACGGGTTCGCCGTGATCAGTGTGCCCGGCCAGTCGCCGCAGACCATCAGCGTGCCCGCGCGCACGCTTGAGGAATGCCTGAGCGAGGAGCTTGGCCGCCTCTACCCCGATGAGATCTACAGCGAGGTCGTCTCGCAAGGACTAGATCTCGTCAAGCCCAGGCAGTAGCCACCGAGCGTCGAACCATAATACAAGGAGTGAACGTGACAGAACGTAAAACCGTCGTATACCCCAATCCGCAGGTACTGGCGGAGGCTGTGGCCGCGCGCACGCTGCTGACCATCATCGATCTGCTGGCCGAGCCGAATCGTAAACGTGTGGATATCGCCGTGACCGGCGGCACCGACGGTAACCGTGTGTTCGCCGCGATGAACGCCAGCCCGCTGAACGATGCCGTGGACTGGAGCCGTGTGCACGTGTGGTGGGGCGACGAGCGCTTCGTGGCGGCCGATGACGACGACCGCAACGCGAAGCAGGCTCGCGAGGCCTGGTACGGTGCGCTTGTGGAAAGCGGGCGCATGCCGGCGGCGAACATCCATGCGATGCCGGCCGATACCCGCGGCGCCGAGGAGATCGCCGCCGCCTCCCCCGAACAGACCGATGCGGTGCTGGCCGAGGCCGCCGCGGAGTACCAGCGCGAGCTCATCGAGCAGTTGGGCGAGAATCCGGCATTGGATATCGCGATGTTCGGCATGGGGCCGGACGCGCATTTCGCGTCCCTGTTCCCCGACCACGGCGAGGCCGAGATCGACGACCCGCACGTGCTGGTCGCAGGCGTGCGCGATTCGCCGAAACCGCCGCCGCTGCGCCTGACATTGACCGTGCCGATGATCGTCCGGTCGAAGCATACGTGGGTGTTCACCTCCGAAGAGCGTAAGGCCGGCGCGGTCAAGGCCGCCTTCGCCCAGCGCAACAACCCGCATGCCCCAAGCTCCTACGCCGATGGCGAGGAACTGCTCTGGCTCATTGACGAGGGTGCCGCTTCCAAGTTGTGAGGTTCATCCGAAACAGGTAACAGGGGGTGTCCCGCGACTCATGCCGTGAGACACCCCTTTTTTTTGAGTGTTGATTGATTGTTGAGTGTCGTTTTGACGCAGGTTCCCGCTGGACTGCAGCTTCGTAGGCGGTTTCGCGTTTCCGTAGGCGGTTGCCCCAAGTATCGGGGTCATGGAAAAGGCCGGTTTCCGGCCTTTTCCGCAGCAGGCTCCCAAGACCAACCACCTATGGAACGCAAAAACCACCTACGGAATCCCAATCCGCCGCCTATTTCGCCCCATAGCTTCCGAAAACCTCTCGGAAGGAGGTTAGACGATGGCATTAGACTCCCCTAGAAACGCAAATGGGATGCATCACAACCACAAGTACCATTCGTTCTGCTTACGGAGCGACACTATGCTCCGTCAATGCAACGGTACGGCAATATCGCAGCTCAGTAATATGCATATGCCAGAGGTCTTGCAATGGAACACATCGCAAGACCTCTGGCATATCCGCCCTGACACAGAGGCAAGGAAAAGATCAGGCTTCGATCTCTTCGCGGCCCGGCTCGGCCCACAGGGTGTGGAACGCGCCCGGCTGGTCCACGCGCTGGTAGGTGTGGGCGCCGAAGTAGTCGCGCTGGCCCTGGATGAGGGCGGCCGGCAGACGCTTGGAACGCAGGCCGTCGAAGTAGGACAGCGACGAGGCGAACGCCGGGGTCGGCAGACCGTTGATGGCGGCCTGGGCGACCACGTTGCGCCAGGACTTCTCGGCGTTTTCGATGGCGTTCTTGAAGTACGGGGCGAACAGCAGTGACACGTTGGCCTCGCCGGATTCGAACGCTTCGGAAATGCGGTTGAGGAACTTCGCGCGGATGATGCAGCCGCCACGCCAGATGCGTGCCACGGCGGCGAGGTCGATGTCCCAGCCGTATTCCTTGGCGGCGGTGGTGATCTCGTTGAAGCCCTGTGCGTAGGCGACGATCTTGGAAGCGTAGAGGGCCTGACGGATGTCTTCGATGAAGGCCTTCTTCTCGTCGTCGTTCAGGTTGAGCTTGCCGTCGGGGCCGGCGAAGCCCTGCTTCTGGGCTTCCTCACGCAGGTCGGCTTCGGAGGACAGGCCGCGGGCGAACACGGCTTCGGCGATGCCGGTGACCGGCACGGCGAGGGACAGTGCGGTCTGCACGGTCCAGGTGCCAGTGCCCTTCATGCCGGCGTGGTCGACGATGAGGTCGACGAGCGGCTTGCCGGTCTTCTTGTCGACCTGGTGCAGCACTTCGGCGGTGATTTCAATGAGGTAGGAGTCGAGTTCGGTCTTGTTCCACTCCTCGAACACGTCGCCGATCTCGGCCGGGGTCATGCCCAGGCCGCGGCGCATGAGGTCGTAGCTTTCGGCGATGAGCTGCATGTCGGAGTATTCGATGCCGTTGTGCACCATCTTGACGAAGTGGCCGGCACCGTTGAGTCCGATGTGGGTGACGCACGGTTCGCCTTCGGCCTTGGCCGCGATGGATTCGAAGATCGGCTTGAGGGTCTTCCAAGATTCCTCGGAACCACCCGGCATCATGGACGGACCAAGCAGGGCGCCTTCCTCGCCACCGGACACGCCGCAGCCGACGAAGTGCAGGCCGCGGGCGCTGATTTCCTTTTCGCGGCGGATGGTGTCCGGGAAGTAGGCGTTGCCGGCGTCGACGATGATGTCACCCGGCTCCATCAGGTCGGCGAGCGCGTTGATCATGGCGTCGGTCGGCTCACCGGCCTTGACCATGATGATGGCGGTGCGCGGCTTGACGAGGCTGTCCACGAATTCCTCAAGCGTCTTCGCCGGATAGAACTCGCCTTCGCCGCCATGCTCGTTCATGAGCTTTTCGGTACGGGCGTAGGTGCGGTTGAACACGGCCACCTTGTTGCCGTGGTGAGCGAGATTGCGTGCGAGGCTGCCGCCCATGGCAGCCAGACCGACGACGCCGACGTTTGCTTCAGCTGACATACTGTTCCCTTTCATGGAGAAACGTAGTACTTTTTATGAACCTTCCCCAGTGTAGCCCCGAGCGCACCCAAAGCGACGGCCCATCTCAGGGATGACGGGCCGTCAACCGGTCGCATGGTTTCAGTTCGTTTTCGTAGGCACGATGGTGCGTACGAATCGCATGGCTTCGGCTGGGGTGAGCGACGGCACGTAGGCCTGCGCGACGGCAAGCGAGATCTGCGGCAGTTTCGCCGGATCCGGATAGCAGATGTACACTTTGGCTTCATCCGGATGGAACTTGAGTTTGAAGCGGAACAGGGAGTGGAATCCGTAAGCCGGTTCCATGATGTCGGCCACCATCTGCAGCACGTGGTCGAGTACGGCGCTCTCCCCCTGTTCGTGGCCTTCGCCGCTCATGCCGGCAAGTGGCGCCGCGGACAGGCTCATGAATCGCACTTCGCCTTCGTCGCGCAGCCGTTCGGCCATGCGGGCGATGAGGAATTCCATGATGCCGTTGACGCTGTCGGTACGGTGACGCATGAAGTCGAGCGTCCATCCGACCACTTTGCCGTTCTCATAGGTCGGCAGCCAGCTGGTGACGCCCAGCACCTTACCGTCCGTGTCCACCGCGTACAGCAGTTTGACGCGTGGATCGACCAGCTCGTCCACACCACCCAGGGTGAAGCCCATTTCAGGCAGGGCCTTCTCGCCGGCCCATTGCGTGGAGATCTCACGGATCTGCGTCTGCACGGAGAACGGCGATTCCTTGAATGTGGCGAGCACGTCGGTGATGCCGTCGCGCTTGGCTTTGTTGATGGCGGTGCGTACGTCCTGCCATTTCTTGCCGCGCGTCTGCCATGCGGCCGGGTCGATCACCATTTCGGTGCCGACGTCGAGCGCGTTCCAACCGGCGGAGACCAACGCGTCACGTTGTTCGGCGTGCACGCTGTAGAACACCGGCGTCAGGGAACGTTGGGTGCAGAAGCCGGCGAACGCATGCAGATCGTCCTCATACTCGTCGGGGTCGCCGAAAGGTCCGGTGACGGTCAACGCGATGCCATACGACACGCGGTAGGCGATGGCGGAACGGCCGGTGGCGGAGAACCAGTAATCGTTGCCTTTCCAAGTGGCCATGAACGACATGGATTCGCCGCCGAGTCCGATGATCTCGTCCACGCGGTGACGGTACGCGTCGTTGATCATGGAACGGTCACGCAGACCACCCCATGTGCAGCACAGCGCGACCAGCCAAAACATCGGTCCGACGCACTGGTAGACGATTTCGGAAAGCAGTCCGACCGGCACGAACGCCGGTTCCACGCCACTTAGCAGGCCAATCGGCAGCAAACGCTGCACGTAGTCTGCGATCAGATCGACCAGCAGCGGCGTTTCGTTGAAGCCGGACGGCATGGACAGGCCGTAGCCGACGTACAGCAATCCCAGTAATACGAATGCGGCGAACGTGATGGCGATACCGCGCAGCACGGTCTCGCTTTTCGTGCGAATGGTGAAACATGCGCGGAACAGGATGATGATGACGATGCACAGCAGCGGCAACGCCATCGTGGCCAGCATCGCGTGGAATGCGCCGTGCCGTTGCAATGCGGATATCGCATCCATGTATGCACCGGCGTCGGAGCCGTCCACGTAGGACAGCGGAATAGCCACATAGAACACCGTCGATAGCGCAATGGTGCATGCGTTGAACACGATGCTGAGCGCGGCTGCGAGATGACGGCCTCGATACAGACCCCAGGCGATGAGCAGCAGCATCAGCGTCGGCATGATGGATACCAGCCAGTTGCCGGGCATGGTGAAACGCATCATGCGGTATTGCGTGAAGCAGTCCGTATGCGAGGCGCCGCTGAGGCAGTCGACCACACGTCCGGTGTCGAAGCCGGTGGAGCCGGTCAACAGTCCGAACATGGACAGCAGGCCGAACGATTGGCGTGACGAGACGGCGACGAGCGAACCGATGGCCTGCACGCCCGCGACGATGCCGATAAGCCGACGCATTTCGTAGATGGCGCCATGCCGGTATTCGTCGCCATGCGTGCGGGAGGCCATCAGATAGCCGAGCACGTGGCCAATCACCGAAGTGGCAAGCAGGCAGTAGTCGCTCACCTCGCCTCGGTAGAGGAACATGATGAGCACGACCGCATAGCCGATCACGCGGATACGGCGGCGCCACAGCATGGTTGTGAACGCGCTGGCGCACATAAGGGTGCCGGCGACGAGAATCAGCGGACCAAGGATGGCGCCATCATGCGAGATCGCATGCCATTGGGGGCTGCGCCCGTCGGATAGGGAGCACAGTCCCATGCCCAAGGCCACGCCACCCAGTGTGGTGATGACGGACACCCATGCGGTTTTGATTTTGCCGATCACCGATTCGGCCAGGCCGAACGCAACCAGCATGAGCGGAACGTCGATGAGCAGACGGCCCAGATTCGGCACGTACAGCATGGATATCGGCGCGGTGTACCAGCGGCCGCGTGCGAGCGCTTCGAAACTTACTTTGGCCAGGCTCGGCGGGAACGGCTGACGTATGAGCGCGCACACGATCTGCGTGCCCACGTTGATGAGGATGACGAACAGCACGAGGCAGACGGTGAGCAGGTGTCGTCTGATCCATCCGGCCAGATCGGCGAGCAGCGCGCGGAAGCCGAACAGTGGTTTCGCGGGTGATGCCTCGGCTGGTTTAGCAGGTGCGGTTTGCGTTTGAGTCATTTCTTTCCTTTTCTGGGATTCTCAGGCTTGCGGGTTTGTGTTCAGGATCGTCATATCGTGATGCGTTTGAGATTCGGATAGTCGGATAGGTTCGGGTTCGCACCATCCAGTCCGGTGTCGTGGCCGAATACGGCGAGCCCGTAACGCAGCACGTCCTGCACGGCGTGCCAGTCGTGTGCGTTGCCGGACGATTCGACGGCGGCGACGCGCATGCCGGCTTTCGCCGCGACCGGCGCGATTGTTTTGACGTTGCGTATTGAGGTGGTGTCCTTCTCCCCCGCGCCTATGATGAGCATCTGATGGGTGGGCGCGTGGTTGCGGATGGCGTTGACCGGCACTTGGTTCTCATAGGCTGTGGTGTCGCCGTCGAAGAACCGGTCGATCATTTCCTGTCGGCTGCCGTTGGTCGGTTTGATTTCGCTGTCGGTGGGAATCATGGTGCCAAACAGGTCGGGATGGTTCACGCCGATCTGCAGCGAACATGTGGCGCCTTGCGAGAATCCGGCGATGGCCCAATCCTTGGCATCCTGTGCGGCGGGCAGGTTGGTTTTCACCCAGTCGACCACGTCCTGCGTCAGGTAGGTCAGCGCATTGCCGTACACCTTCGAATCCACGCATAGCGTGTTGTGCGAATCGGTGCCAAGCTGATCGGCTGCGATGACGATTGGGGCGAGTCCGTCGTGGGTTTTCGCATATCCGTCCATCATGGTTTGGATGCCGCCGGCTTGGAAGACGCGTCCCGGACTGCCCGGCTGCCCGCTCAGCATGAGGACGACCGGCAGGGCCGGCTTGCGTTTCGAGTCGGCCAATGCCGCCGGAGGCAGGTAGACGAGGGCTTTGCGTGCTTCAAACTGCGATTTCGTGGCCGGAATGTCGATTTTGTTGACGGTTCCGTTCGCCGGAATATTGCGGATCGTGCCGTTGGCGGCCTGTTTGCGCCACTGTGCGACGGTGATGAGGTCCTTGCGTTTGGCCAGTCCGGTCAGATCGGCTTGGCTGTAGGAATCCTCGCCGAACAGCGAGCCGATGGTGGCGTATTCGCCGTACGATTGGTCGATGCCGATCGCCGCGGCCAGTATCGCGAATACGGTCAAGATGGCCGCGGCCACGCGCATCATGCCCCTGCTCAACACGATATGCGCGATGGCGAAACCAGCGATGGCGAAACCAGCCGCCACCCAAGACATCACACGGGATCCCAATCCGACGCCGAACACCACGAACACGTCGGACAGCAGCCAAGCTACCACATAGCCGACCATTCCGGACACGGCCTCAACGCCGATCGGCAGCACGGTAGCCAGTATGCGTCCGTCCCGTTTCGAAACGGCCGCGCTAACCAGCAGGATTACGGACAGCACTGCGACGACGGCGAACGCCGCCGCCGGAAACCAGCCTCCGACCAGGCTTATGTTCATAAGCCACTGACGCATATTTCCCATCCCCAACATATAGGTTTTCCTTCAACTTGACAGTTGTAGTACGCAAAATAACGGGCACGCGTCATCCTTATGGCTGATTTCGCCTCAAAACTCAGGGAAAACCCTGAAACCGCCGTGAACCGTTCGCTATTGGCGTATGGTTTTGGCTATGACATACGTATTCGAAGCATCGAACGTGCGCTGTTCGATTATGGTCGACGGCGAACGCCGCACCATATTCTCCGGATTGTCCTTCGCCATCGAGCCTGGCGAAATCGTGGACTTGGTCGGACCGTCCGGCGCAGGCAAGAGCTCGCTGCTGACCGCTTTCGCACGGCTCAATCCGCGCGCGTCAGGCGATTTACGGTTGGATGGCCGTTCCGCCGACGATTTCACCCCGCAGCAGTGGCGCGCGCAGGTCGCGTACCTGCCGCAGAAGCCGGTGCTGTTGGGCGAGACGGTGGGGCAGGCGATTCGTCTGCCGTTCACGCTTGCCATACGCCAGTCGGCGAGAACGAAGCAGGGACCACGCAGGATCTCCCCCACCGACGCGTTGCCGGACGGCAGAATCCGTGAAACCTTGGACAATATGGGTTGCGCCGACATCGATCTGAACCGTCCGCCACACGACTTGTCCGGCGGTCAGGCGGCGCGCGTGAGCCTTGCGCGCACGTTGCTGACCCGTCCGAAGGTGCTGCTCGCCGACGAAGTGGACGCCGGATTGGATGACGACAACGCCGAGAAAGTGGCGCGTATCCTCGCCAAAGCGGCGGCGGACGGCATGGCGATTGTTCGTATCCGGCACCGGCCGCCGGATGGCCATGCCACACGTGTCACGCGTCTTGCCGATGGCACGCTCACGCAGTCCGGCAACGCCGAAGCGGACGGTACTGCGACGGGTAGTACTTCGACGGGTAACACGGTAGAAGGGAGCGTCGCATGAACGGCAACTACTATGCGATCGACATCTGGGGTCTCATCGCCGCGCTGGTGATGGTGGCCATTGCCGCCGGCATCTCCGAAACCATGCGTATGGGTGTGGGACGTACGTTGCTGTGGTCGGCATGCCGAGCTTTGCTGCAATTGTGCGCGATGGGCTTCATCATGGAGTACGTCATCCGTTCGAACAATCCGTGGCTGGTGCTGCTGCTGGTGGCGTTCATGCTCATCGCGGCCGTGCAGATCACTCTTTCGCGTGCGAAAGGTGTTCCGAAGGGCTTGGCTGGACCGGTGTTCCTGAGTCTGGTCGTGACCATGCTCATCATGATCTCGTTGGTCACCGAGCTCATCATCCGTCCGCAACCGTGGTATGCGCCGCAATTGGTGGTGCCGTTGACCGGCATGCTGCTGGGCAACACCGTTTCGGCGTTGGCGGTGGGGTTGAGCCGCTTCTTTGAAAGCATGAAGGAACGTCGTGACGAAGTGGACACGCTGCTGGCGTTGGGTGCCACCACGTGGGAGGCGGCACGTCCAAGTATCGTCTCGTCGATCCGTCTGGGATTGCTGCCCACCACCGCGTCGCTCGCCTCCGCCGGCATTGTGACGGTGCCGGGCATGATGGCCGGTCAGATCATCGCCGGCGGCAACCCCATCGACGCAGCGAAATACCAGTTCATGATTCTCGCCACCATCGCGGCGCTTACGCTGCTGGCGGACAGCATCATCATGCTGATGGTCTATAAACGTTGCTTCACCGCGCTCGACCAGTATCAGCCGGTCAACAGCTGATACTGCGATATCCCGTATAGAAAAAGCCGTTCATTCCTTGCGATTGCTGGAATGAACGGCTTTTTGCTTGACCGTTGACGTACGTCAGCGGGAGCGGAACGGCGCCTTGCGGATCTTCGCATGCTTGCGGTACGGCTTACCCTGCCTTTCGCCCGCATGCTTGTCGTGGCGTTCTCCGTGACCGCCACGACGACCGGAATCGCCATACTTGGCTTCCATGCGACGGTCATAACGCTTCGCGTCCTCGCCACGCTCGTCATGAATCACGCGGATTTCCTTGCGATGGATGCGTTTGCCGCCCTGACGGCGGTCGTCGCGTTCGTCGCGGTTCCTGCGGTATTGGCGATCGTCCTCGTAACGGCGTTCGGCACGTGCTTCGGCCTTGCGCTGCTTCTTGGTCGGCGCGCCCTGCTTTTTCGCATACTGCTTTTTGCCGGGCTTCCTATCGGATTGGCCACGCTGATCGGAACGCTCGACGGAGCGCCGCTTGCGATTGTCGGTTCCACGCTGTTCGCCGGCTTCGGCACGCTGCTGCTCATGCAGCCGCGCGTACTTTTCGCGACGCTTGTTGTTGCGCTTCTCCTCGTGCTTCTCGCGCTTCTCCTCTTGGATTTCAGGATGTTCCCAACGATGCTCGCGTGCCTCGTATTCGCGGTTGTCGCGGCCTTCGAACTTGGCGGCGCGACGTTCGGCGCGATTCTGTTTCGGTTCGAAACGCTGCTCGCGTTCGGCGACTTCGGCGCGCTCTTCACGTCCCTTGCGATTCGCGCGGTCCTTGCGTTCGGACTTGAACGGCTTGCCGCCCTTGTCCTTGCCCCGGTCCTTGTTGCGTCCACCGGAACGGTTGCGTCCGGAGCGCCCGCCGTTTTCCGCGGAACCGTCGCCGCCCTTGCCATGCCTGCGACGCGGATTGCCCGCCGGCTGGGACTGCTCAAGCGTCCAACCGAAACGCGGTTCGGCCGACTCGCCCACCAATTCCAACACTTCCGGGGAATCGTGGGTCACTTCGATCGGCTTGACCTTCAGTCCGGCCTCATGCAGCATGCGGCGGGTGCGGCGGCGCTGGTTCGGCAGAACGATGGTCACCACATCACCGGAATGGCCGGCTCGCGCGGTACGTCCGGAGCGGTGAAGGAACGATTTCGGGTCCTCCGGAGGCTCCACCTGCACCACGAGCTCCACGCCGGACACGTCGATGCCGCGGGCGGCCACATCGGTGGCGACCATGACGTTCACGTCGCCGGATTCGAAGGCTGCGAGATTGCGATCACGCTGGTTCTGGCTCAGGTTGCCGTGCAGCTCGGCCGCCGGAATGCCGTTCTTCGTCAGGTCCTTGGCGAGCTTCTGGGTCTGGAATTTGGTGCGGGTGAACAGGATGCGGCGTCCCTTGCCGGAAGCGAGGGTGCGGACCAGCTCATGACGGTCGCCCTGCGTGGTTTCGAACACGTGGTGGGTCATTTCGTCGACGGCCGCGGTGGCGGAGTCGACGCTGTGGATCTTAGGATCGGTGAGGAACGTGTTCACCACCTCGTCGACGCCATGGTCGAGGGTGGCGGAGAACAACATGATCTGCGCGTCGAACGACACTTGGCCGAGCAGGCGCTTGACCGGCGGCAGGAAGCCCATGTCGGCCATTTCGTCGGCTTCGTCGATCACGGCCACTTCGACCTTCTCCAAGGTCAGCGCATGCTGTTCGAGCAGGTCCTCAAGACGGCCCGGGCATGCGACGACGATATCGGCGCCGGCCCTTAGATCGCGGATCTGGCGGGCGTAGCGCACACCGCCATACACGGTGGTGGTGGTCATGCCGTACATCTGCGCGAGCGGCATCAGCACGTCGTTGATCTGGTTGGCCAGCTCACGGGTCGGAGCGAGCACCAGACCGCGCGGGTGCGGCAGGAAATCGTCGGCGCGCCGTTCCTCGGCATGCCCCTTGCGCACCTGTTCCACCTCATGGCGGAACTGGCTCATGTTCTCGTACTCGTCGGCGTCGACCTCACCCAGGCGTGCGACCAGCGGAATCGAGAACGCCAGGGTCTTGCCGGAGCCGGTACGGCCTCGGCCAAGAATGTCACGACCGGCCAGGGAATCGGGAAGGGTGTCGGCCTGGATCGGGAAAGCGGTTTTCTTGCCATCGGCCGCGAGCACGCGTACCAACGGGCCGGGAACGCCGAGTTCGGCGAACGTCTGGGGGCGTTCCTCCTCCTCGCCCGCCTCATCGAAATCGGCGGCGAGGGCATCTTCATTTTCAATCACAGCGGTATCGGGCACAATGGCCTTTCATGTCAAACATTGCGCACGTTGCGCAAACCTGTTAACAATAGCCCATGCCCGATACTTTTGCCTTGGCTGTGACTGGTGGCCGACGCTACCGGTAGTTGCGTTCGATGAGGATGTCGGAAACCGTCAGATTCGCGTCGTTGACGAGGTTGAACAGCACCACTTCGGCCAGTTCCGCGGCGCTCATGAAGGAATGCTGCTTGTCCAACGACACGTAATCGTGGCTGTCATGGTAGAAGTCGGTGTCGATGCCTCCCGGATACACGCCCACAACCTTCACACTGGTTCCCTTGTAGGCCGCCTTGAGGCTTGTCGTATACCCCTTCTCACCCCACTTGGTGGCGCAGTAGACGGATTCGTTGGCGTTGCCGCGTGTGGCGGCGGTGGACATGACATTGGCGATTTTGAGGTCCTGCTCGCCGTCGGCCTTCAATGTTTCGACGCTCCACAGAATCATGCCTTTGAGCCCCTTAAGGCACTTGTCCACGTCGGCGGCCTCGTAGTCGACCGGCTTTTTGAACGACGGCTGTCCCGCGTTGTTAATGAGCAGGTCGATGTGGCCGATCTCCTTGATGGCCGCGACGGAGTCCTTCACGAACGCCTCGTCGCTGATGTCGCCGACGAAGGCGCGGTATTCGTCCGCGCCGAACGTGCGGGACAGTTCCTCCTGACGGGCCGTGTTGAAATCGATGCCGGCCACGAACCAGCCTTTGCCGATCAGCTGACGTGCCAGCTCATATCCCAAGCCAAGCGCGGAACCGGTCACAATCGCGATTTTCTTTCCTGCCGCAGTGCTCATGTTGTCTCCTTTGCCACATTGCGCAATCGCTTATAGATACCATCATAAAACGTATGCGAAGCAACACGTCAATCGATTGACGAAAACGGCAATGAAAAACGCCCGCCGACCTTTTTGGCCGACGGGCGTTGAACTAGCCAGCGTGAGATGCGATCCGTTACAGGATGTCCGGATCGTCCTTGGCGATGGTGCCGGTCGCCTTGCCGATGGCCTTCAGGCCGTGGTAGGCGACGAGGATGACGACGGTGCCGATGGCGATGCCGTTGAAGGAGATGCCGTTGAAGGCGAACTCGAACTGGCCGACGGCGATGATCATGGTGATGGCGGCCACCATGACGTTGACCGGCTTGTCGAAGTTGACCTTGTTCTCAACCCAGATGCGGATGCCGACCATGCCGATCATGCCGTACAGCAGGGTGGTCACGCCGCCGAGCACGCCGGCGGGGATGGTGTTGATGATGGCGCCGAACTTCGGGCACAGCGACAGGATCAGCGCGAACGCGGCGGCGCACCAGTATGCGGCGGTCGAGTAGACCTTGGTGGCAGCCATCACGCCGATGTTCTCGCCGTAGGTGGTGGTGCCGGAGCCGCCGCCGAAACCGGCGATGGTGGTGCCGAGACCGTCGGCGAACAGCGCGGTGCCGATCTGGTCGTCATAGTCGCGGCCGGTCATCTGGGAGACGGACTTGACGTGGCCGACGTTTTCGGCAACGAGTACGAGCACGACCGGGATGAACATCGGCAGGATGGTGAAGTCGACCTGCGGCAGACGGAATTCCGGCAGACCGACCCATGCGGCCTTGCCGATGGCTGAGAAGTCGACCTGGCCACGGAAGCAGGCGTACGCGTAGCCGATGATCACGCCGATGAGGATGTTGAGTCGGCCGAGCAGACCCTTGAACAGCACTGCGACGAGCAGCACCGCGACGAGGGTGACGATGGCGGTGTCGGGAGCGACTTTGAAGTTGTTCCACACGCTCGGAGCCAGGTTGAAGCCGATGATGGCCACGATGGCGCCGTTGACGACCGGCGGCATGATGATGTCAATCCACTTGGCGCCCGCGTAATGGACGAGCACACCGATCAGGGCCAGCAGGATGCCGGTGACCATGATGCCGAAGGATGCGACGGCGAGGCCCTTGTGGGCGCTGGCGACGGCCGCGATCGGGGCGATGAAGCCGAAGGACGAGCCCAGGTAGCTCGGCAGCATGTTCTTGTTGATCAGCAGGAACAGCGCGGTCGACATGGCCGTGAAGAACAGGGTGGTGGATGGGTCGAAACCGGTCAGAATCGGCACCAGGAACGTGGCGCCGAACATGGCGATGACGTGCTGCGCGCCGATTTCCGCGGTGCGCGGCCAGGTCAGCCTCTCGTCAGGTTCGACGACCTCGCCGGGCTTCAGCGTTTTGCCGTCGCCGTGGAGCTTCCACGTGAACAGGCCCGCGATTGGATTGGACATGCGATTGTCTCCTAACTCTCTTTACGACGCGCAACAAGAACGCGCGCCGCGCAATCACACGCCATTGTAGCGGAAGTGCCGATACGTGACGCCCCACAGAGCGATAGGGGGCTAAATCGCAGTCACAAAACGTATACCGGCAGCCGTCACAGGTGACGGTCGACGGCGTGCACCACGTCCACCAAATCGCCGTTCGACAGCACGGGACGCTTGAATTCACGCCAATCATCCACTTTCACCACCCAGCGACCATCCGTCTCGTCGAGTACGGGACGCGCCGTCTGTTCCCAACGGAACCGCTTGTGCGTTCGTCCGGTGGCGGGGTCGCGGCGCGAATAGTGGAAGCACGTGCAGTTGGTGATCTTCCATTCGTCGGCGGCCGCTCGATGCATGAATTCCTCGTCGGACAGGTCCTCCAACGTGAGCATCAACGCCAGCATGAGGTCGCCATGGCTGACCATCACCACGGATTCCGCATCGGATTTGCGGTTCAGGGACGTGAGCAGGTTGTGCACGCGGTTCTCGGCCACGTCGGCGATGGACTCGCCCGCCGGCGGACGCCAGTACAGCGGATCGGTGTTCTTGAACATCCAGTTGCGCGCGTAGTTGGTTTTGAAATCGTCTTTCGTGATGGTGTTGATCTCACCCCAGGAGCGTTCGCGCAGCACACGCGTCTCCTCCCATTTCGCCTTAGGCAGGGCCATCGTGGCAGCCGTCTCACGCGTGCGCACGTACGGCGAGACGAGGTAGCGGTCGAACAGCGGCTGCTGTGAGACCAGCCAACGGCCGATGCAGTCGGCTTGCTTGCGTCCGGTGGCCGTAAGCCTCCACGAGCGGTCCGGCACGGTGACGTTGTCCTGCGTATACAGCGAGTTGTCGCCCTGTTCGCCAGCACTGATGATGACGTTGGCCTCCGACTCGCCATGTCGGATCACATACAGATCAAGGGGCATTCCCATATTCGTTTATTCCTTCGCTTTCATCCACATCCTGCGCGCACGTTCCTTGTTCCGCCGTTCATTCGGCCGGTGGCGCGCATCATCATTGAATGCTTCCACCGTAGCTGATTCGCGCGTGTTTCGCACGCGCGGACACGTCGATTTCACGATTGGCACACCCGAATTTCGCGGTGCCGTCACCGGCGGTTCACCGCAACCGGCGTGGTAGACGCCGTGATCGCAATCACTCCGGCCAGATGCCGTTCTGCGCGTACTTGGTGCGGTACTCCCCCGGCGTCATGCCGGAATGTTTTTTGAACACCTTCGAGAAGTGGCTTTGCGACCGGTATGCGAGGATCTGGGCGATCTCGTCGAAGCTGTATTCCGAGTATTTGAGCATGTTCTCGGCCGCTTCCATACGCTTGTCGGTGATGTATTGCGATATGGCCGTGCCCGTTTCGCGTTTGAACAGCTCCGACAGATACGTGGGATTCAGATGCACATGCTCGGCGAGGATGGGCACGGTGATTTTCTCATGCAGATGGTAGTGGATGTAGTCCAGGCATTCGTTGACGGCTTTGGAATGTGTTTCCGCCTTCTGCATGTCGGCCATGGCCCATGTGAAGAATGTCATCATGTCGGTGTGCAGGCGGCGCACGTCGTCGGGCGTTTTGCAGTTTTCCAGGTTCTGGATGTACAGGTCGGAGGCGTTGTAGGCGTCCTCCTCGTCCATACCGCCTTCGATGGCGAAACGTGTGGCGAGCGTGATGGTGGTGACGAACCGGTATTTCGCGTTTTTGAGCGGATCGTCCGACAGGTAGCCGTACAGTCCGGAGTCCCACAGACGTGTGCTTTCGGCGATGGCGTTGATGTCGCCGGAACGCATCATGTCGTATTGCTTCATTTCCTCGACGTACCGGTGGTGCCGAACACGATCCTCGCGGGAGAGGAAGTCCAAGTATCTCAGCTTCGCTTCGTCAACAACAGCCATGCTTCTCCCCGCTATTTCCGATCGTCCAAATCGAATCCTCCCTCAAGGATAAAGCTCTTCAGCAGCTTCGTGGCGAGAAGATTCGCCGTGAATTGGGAGACCGGACTATCCGGCTTATCGAAAAACGCCTTTGCCAAAGACCTGTTAACCGACGCTTTCAACCGGTCGAATCGTCCGAATTCGTTCAGGGTTGTCTCTGTAAGGTCAAGCCGCATCATCTCGTTGAGCAACGCCCCATCCACGTCAAACGCCTTGGTGATTTGCTCCACTTGGCTGTTTTTGGCGCTGTTCGCGTAATATGTGATGTAGTCGCGTAGCGTCTTGCCTTCCTCCAACTCGATTTCGCCACGTTCCACATCATGCATGAACAGTTCGGCATACCGTTGTTCCTCTTGGCTGAGCGAAGCGAACGACTTATGCAACTCCTCCTCGGCTGATGTCAACAGAGCTGGATCGCCTCCGCCAAGCGCCTTAAGCCATTTGGCGAAGTTGGCGTTCATATAATCCGTATCAATCAATCCTGTATCTATCTCAGTGATATGGCCGTCAAGTTCATATGGCGCTTCCGGACCGCTGCCGGAACCTTCGCCGCTGCTGAACATTTCCTTATACCGCTGTACAAGAATCAGATATGTCCGTTCATCGAACTTCGGCCGCACAACCTCCACGGATCCATCGTCATGGGTGACGGAGTATTCCTGCCGCCCCCAAGTGAAACCTTGCACTTTGGCGGATTCCAGGAAATCATTGAGTTCCACGAACAGTTTTGCGAACTTGCGGCATGCCTCCACCGATTCCGGCAGTCGCATGAAATCTTCCACGCCTCCGGCACTGAACACGGAGGCGATTTCTTCGAAACGCGCATCCATCAGGCGCACGTTTTCCGGCAGTTTCTGCACGAACAGATCGAGCGGCTTGTCTCCGGAATACAGTTTTACCGCCGCTTCGATATACCCCTTCATGGTGTGTGGCTTGCGGTAGTAGCGGATAGTTCCGAAAGGCTTATCAGGGCCGAACAGTCGGTTCGTGCGACTGAACGCCTGGATGATGTTCTCATAGTCGATGATCTTGTCGAGGTACAGCGTGTTGACCCACTTGGAATCGAAACCTGTCAGCATCTGATCAACCACAATCAGCAGATCCAGCCGCTCCTCACGGTGCTGGTCGACCGTCAGGTATGGACGCTTGTGGGAAAGCCGCGCGGTGATGTCTTTCTTCATCTTCGGCCATGTGGGGATGATGAAATCCTTGTCGAACAGTTCGTTGTAATCGCCGATGATTTCCTTAAGCGCATCCTCCTTGAGGATTGCGCCGTCGGAATTGTCGACGTTGGGATCGAACAGCGCGGTCACGTGCATCTGCGGAGCACGTTCCTTGAACAGATGGTAATAGCTGATCGCCTCGGGAATGGAACTCGTGGCCAGCATCGCATGGAATTTGTTGCCTCTGCTCAGCAATGGGAATTGGTCGAGAATATCCTCCACGACCTTGTCTTCATGTGGCGTGCCTTGCGCATACTGCGCTGCGGTCAGATAGTCCTCAATGCCTTTGACATGTTCTCCGGCCTGCGTTTCCATGGGACCCATCGGCATTTGCTTCGGATCCATGTAATGGTAGAACACTTCGGATTTCGCCGGATCCGACTGGGCTTCCTCAACCGTCGCGGCTTTCGCCTTCTGCAACGCGACAGCCTGACGAACATCCTTGTCTCGGTAGGTCAACACCATGTACGGGTCGAATCCGAGCACATTGCCATCGCGGATGCCGTCGGCGATGCTGTATCGGTGAAGGCAATCGCCGAACACCATTGATGTGGTCGCGCCCTTCTTACGGTTCTCCTCATGAATCGGAGTGCCCGTGAAACCGAAATACAACGCGTTCGGGAAGGAATGGCGAATATCCTGCAGCATCTCGCCGAACGTGGAACGATGGCATTCGTCGATAATGAATACGATGCGTTTGCCAGCGAGCTTCTTCACTTCCTCTTCGGTGATATGCCCCTCGCCCGCTTTGATGTTGCTCATTTTCTGGATGGAGGTGACGATGAGTGTGTCTTTGGGGTCGATGCTTGCCAGTTTCGATTTGAGCACATCCGTGTTTTCCGTGCCCTGCACATCATCGGCATCATCCGCGAACGACCGGTATTCCAGCAGCGACTGCGTGCCCAATTCGACACGGTCCATGAGGAAGACCACCTTGTCGGCATCTTTCGAGCCAGCGATGAGCTGCGCAGCCTTGAAGCTGGTCATGGTTTTGCCCGAGCCAGTGGTGTGCCACACATAACCGCCCGGACGGCCCGGCGTGCCGCTTGGCACCGGCTCATCCCATTTGCAGGTGCGTACACGGTCGGAAATGGCGTTCACCGCCTGGTATTGGTAGCTGCGTAGCACTTTGAGGCATCCGTCTGCGGAATCGGCGACCGTATAGAACCCGATGAGCTGGTGTGCCATGGGAATGGATAGCAGATCAGATGTGAAACGCTTCCATTCATCCTGCCCGACATGTTTGTTCGCCGCTATGGGCTCATTGTTGAAGTCAGCCCAGTGGAAGAAGTAGTTGCTGTTGAAATCGCCTTCACCGGGATTGGCGAAGTACACGGCATCATCCGGATTCATGGCCACGAAGACCTGCACGAGTCTGAACAGCCCGGTGAACACGCCTTCATGCGCGTATTTGGCGATTTGATTGGTGGCCTGGCTTATGGGAATGCCGCTTTTCTTCAGTTCAATATGGATGACCGGCATTCCGTTGATAAGCAGGCAAACGTCTCCCCTGCGATCGTTCAGCATCTTATTTTTAGCTGGATAAATAGGCTGTCTTGCGATTTGGTACCGGCTTTGCCCCGCTGCTATTTCCTGCCGATCATAGATCTTCAGGCTGATTTCCTTGCCGAAATGCGCTGTGTCTGCGGGATTGTCACGTTTGATGGACACGGTCTTGCCGTTGATGAAGGAATTCAACGCCAATGGCGTGCGCAATGTTTCGATCTGTTCGAGGATCTGCGCCATCTCACCCTTGGTAAGGCGCTGCCCGTTCAGGCGATCGATGCCTTTGTTGTTGTCGAATAGGATGTTAGCCCAGTTGTCGATGAGATCCTGTTCGGTTGGATATTCCAACACACCATCGGTCCACCCGTGGCGTTTCAGCACCGCAACCAGATCGTCTTCGAAATCCGATTCCTTATCGTAGAACATGTTCCATCTCCCCGAACGCACCATCACTTTTCCGAGCTCAATCTTACGAGCGCAACCCCTAACATCCAAGAAACAACACCACAATACTTACGCTGATGAAGGGTGATGAGCGAGTCCAGACGGTCGAAGAATGCGCCGATTCGGCACTGCTCTGGCAAAGGTGGAACGAGAATTTCCTGCTTAAGAAAATCCTCTACAACTAATTCGTTCATCATAGTGCCACTTTTTGTGGAATTCACAAGAATTGGCCGCATAACCTTCTCACTGTGAATAAAGTACTTCCAAAATGAGTACTCCTGTTCAGCAATTGGCCGCAAACAAGTGAATCTTGGTGACATGATGCCGTTTCCAGCATCATTAAGCACGAACCTTCCATAAGCAAATTCTTTATTAGCATGTCCTTCAAATGCGATATCGCCTAATCGAAGACGCTTGTAGTTCGGCAAGGAAGAATCATCAGCTCCGTTGCCTGCAGAATTAAACGTCATTGAAGCAACAGATAAAGTTCGTTCAGACCCTAAACCATCAGTATTTCGCTCGTCATTTTTCTGGTATAGCTCCCCCAGCTTACGCTGTTCCCAAGCGGGGGCGATTGATACGGGAAAACGGCCACATTATCGCTCGTGTATGCGGTTGAGCTTCCTTCTTGTGAGCATTAGAGCGTATCCGAGCAGATTCTGACCGCGCCATTGGCTCGGATTGAACCTGGCTGGATCATGCATTGACAAGCCAATGCCCCAGATACGGTCTTTGACGGCGCATTCCGCCAACACCGCATTGCCGGTTGCCTCAAGCTGCGCACCGAGTTCGGCGTTCTGACTGAATTTGGCAAGCAATCCTTCATAGACTTCGATTTGGCGAACGCCGTTCCATACGTGATCGTCATAACCGGCTACCAGTCGGCCAAGTCGTTTGATCTCGGCCACGTCGCTGGTTCGAAGAATCCGCGCGGCTGTTTCGGCATCGTTGAAACAGCAGGCTTTGCGGTACATCATGTACTGTTCCATCGAGGAAAACTCGACATCATCCACAACGAAGCGCGATGGATACCAGTTGCTCAGGTATCCGTTCTCCTCATCGGGATTATGGAAGCAGATGATGTCCGTCATTCTTCGCCGACTTTCCGCACCGCAAGCTCCAGATCGAGATCATGAAGCCCGAAATAGGCTTTCTTCAGGAAGTCCAGCGGCACCTTGGCGATCACTTCAGCACTGGGAATGGCGTAGAACCATTGGTAGTAGGCGTAGAATTCGCCAATCCAATCAGGCATGAACCCTTCGAGCGCCCTGCCGTCCTTCAACTGGTAGTGCTCGGTCTCGGTGAAATACTTCCACAGCTCTTTCGCATCCATCGTGTTGACGTAGGCTTTGGCCTCATCAATGCTTTTGCGTGTTTTGCTCGCCATATATACGGTGATGAAGTCCTCCGTGCTCTTGCCCGGAAACGACTGTGCCACGTAGTCGAAAAGCTTGCCTTGAGTTTCCACCACATCATCCCGGTAGACCTCTGGATATGCCCGCATTGTCATCACCCCTAGAGCAACGTGCTGAACACGTTGGTCACCGTATTGGCATCGGAATCGATGAGGTCGCGCATGTTCTGCCGTGCCTCAACATCCCTCTGATTGTATTTGTCGTTGAATTCGCTGTAGCTGACGGAAAGCAGGCCGTCCGGGACTTCGCGCAGTTGCCTGTACGCCTTTGCGGTCTTGACGCAATACTGGATGCCCAGACCTCCAAGCGACAGCAGTTCCTCCAAGATATCGACGTCCACATTGTCTCGGACGAATTCTTTGGCGATATAAAAATACGAGGCGTTCGCACGCCAGCCTTTGATGACGTCATAGCCGCTGGTGTCGATGCCGTATTGGGCGATGAACTTCGCAGCCAGCACACGATAGCGCTTGGAATCAGCGGCATCACGATGCTTCATCAGCTCAGCCAGCCAAGTAAGCACGCTATGCTCCTGAAAATCCAGGATGCGCAGCCCATTCGTGTCCAGTTCGTACTGATGGACCCAGCCATTGGACTCATCCGGCCGGCACACGGCCCACTCCTTGGCCAGTTCCACATTCGCGGTCAGATAGAAACCACGGCCGTAGTCGTGTTTGTCGTTGCCTAAACCGTATTCGGGGGTCACGGATTCGTACGGAGAACCGTGAAATAACGTGATTATTGCCATGAACACCCCTATACAAACATCTTGTCGAGCATGGATTTCTTGATATTCCGGAGTAATTCGAGCTTACGCTGATGAAGGGTGATGAGCGAGTCCAGACGGTCGAAGAATGCGCCGATTCGGCACTGCTCTGGCAAAGGTGGAACGAGAATTTCCTGCTTAAGAAAATCCTCTACAACTAATTCGTTCATCATAGTGCCACTTTTTGTGGAATTCACAAGAATTGGCCGCATAACCTTCTCACTGTGAATAAAGTACTTCCAAAATGAGTACTCCTGTTCAGCAATTGGCCGCAAACAAGTGAATCTTGGTGACATGATGCCGTTTCCAGCATCATTAAGCACGAACCTTCCATAAGCAAATTCTTTATTAGCATGTCCTTCAAATGCGATATCGCCTAATCGAAGACGCTTGTAGTTCGGCAAGGAAGAATCATCAGCTCCGTTGCCTGCAGAATTAAACGTCATTGAAGCAACAGATAAAGTTCGTTCAGACCCTAAACCATCAGTATTTCGCTCGTCATTTTTCTGGTATAGCTCCCCCAGCTTACGCTGTTCCCAAGGGTCAGTGAAACCGGCGAAACGAATCTCTGGATACAGTGAACCCCCTTTAGGGAACATTTTGTCGAGCATGGATTTTTTCAGCACGCAAAGCTTGTCATACTTACGCTGATGAAGGGTGATGAGCGAGTCCAGACGGTCGAAGAACGCGCCGATTCGGCGTTGCTCTGCAAGCGATGGGGCTATTATCTCAGATGACATAATAATCTCAGGGGTTACTCTTTTTTGACTGTTTGATGATCCTGAAGAGCAACTCTCAAGGTAGGCAGTGATTCGCTCTGACAGTAACGATATCTTAATAAAACTCAAATCAGAAGAATGAGAAGAAAATGGCACAAATTCAGAAGAGCAAACAGCATTTGCTTCAGGGCGAGGAACATGCCAAATCCTTTTTTTCCTCACATTCAATTTGTTTACAAGTAAACAAGGACGGTCAACAATCTTTCTTAGACTATTCATCGAATTACCAATAACGGTTTCAGCCGTTTCATTGTTATCAAAAGCCGGCATACTGTATTCCGTAAATTCTTCATTCGGTGTTTCCAACGGATTAATGGTTCTCGATAGCTGTTCGCATGTGCTCGACAGCTTACGCTGTTCCCAAGGGTCAGTGAAACCAGCGAAACGAATCTGCGGAACCAGTGTTTTTCCGTGCTGTTCGGCCATATCATTCACCTCCGAGCAGTGCTTTGAGCTCTTCCAAGCCCGCCATATCGCGGGCATTGCCGGTCAAATCGCCCAGCATTCCAGCCAATTCCTTCTCCGCTTCATCGATTTGGCCGCATACATCGGCATATGTGGTGGCATACTTGTTCTTCAACGCGTTCACTTTGCCGATGAACTCGTCGATCACAGCATTCGGCAATGCCTCCAGCTGCTTCTGCAATGGTGTAATCCACTTGGCTTCCAGCAACCTTCTGGCTTCGTCATCACTCAACGCCTTGATCGCATCGCAGGTCTTCTCTTCCAACGCGTTTCGCTTGGTTTTGATACCGGACTTCAGTTTCTTTGACTCATCGAACAGCTTTTGGGCCTGCACCAAGCCCCGCTCAAAATCAGAAGCCGGATTCTTGCCGATCGCCTTGACCGCTTTCTTCAGTTCGGCGGCAACGAAAGCGTCACCGTCCTGATTGATCGCATCGCTATTCTGCTTGTCATCCTCATCGAAACCTTCCAAAATGGTTTCAATCTCGGAATCAATGTCCTGTACACGGCGTTCGTCCGCCTCGATCGCAGCCAAATCATCGTGCAGCAGCTCACGCTGAACCAAGTCGAAGGGCAGAACGCGGCCAATCCAGCCATCCTGCACTTCCACATCCTTGCCGCCTTTTTTCTTGATGACCATGTTCGGGTCCACGGCTCTTACCGCATCGAAGCCTTCGGAACCCAGCACTTCCAAATCAATGGAGATGCCGCCCCAAGCATCATCAAGCTTCTGATAGGCGTCATACGGGTCGATCAGCGCGGTATCGGCAACCATCGCATCCAGTTCCTCACCAATGGCCGTTTCCTGCCCGAGCGCATCCACCTGTTCAGGATGTTCCACCAAGCGGGAGCGTAGGTCGGAGGGAAGCCCGGAAATGGCCTGCGCATATGAAGCGACGAACGTCTGTACGTCGGCATTGTTGCGCACCACAGTGGCGACGTCATCATGGTCGCAGGCATAACAGGCACCATTATCGCGGAACAGCTCAGCCTTCAGACTCGGCCAGGCGTTCCAATATTCCCCAAGCTGCTCGACCTCGCTCTTCGGAACGCCTCCGAACATCGAAGCGTACACATCCCATGTCTCCGCATTCTCAGACGAATCAACATACCGGGGAATGTTGAGGTTGTAATCATTGGCGCGAATCTCGTCAATGGACACCAAACGGCTGAATTTGGGCACCGTGCGGTTGTTCGACACCACGTCGACAATGCGTTTGATGTCAGAAGCCTGTAGCTTGTTATTCTTGCCGTCCTTGATGAAATGTTTCGACGCGTCAACAATGAGCACCTTGTCGTCGTCACGTTTTTTTCGCAACACCATCACGATGGTGGGGATACCCGTACCAAAGAAAATATTCGCCGGTAGACCAATAATCGCCTGAATATGACGGTTCTCGATCAAATTCTTACGAATCTGACCTTCCTCGCCACCACGGAACAGCACACCGTGAGGCAGAACGATGGTCATGATGCCATCGGCACGCAGATGGTACAAGTCATGGAGCAGGAACGCATAATCCGCCTTGGACTTCGGTGCTATGCCATAGCTGAAGCGTGGATCGATCTCCTTGTCAGTGGGATCCCAATTCTGCGAGTAGGGAGGGTTGGAAACCACCGCATCCACGAACAACGGATTGTATGTTTCCTCCTTGTTTTCCAACGTGTCGAACCACGGCCAGTCGTCTTCCAAGGTGTCGCCGTTGCGGGCGACGATGTTGTCGGGAAGAATACCGCGCATCACCAGATTCATACGCGTCAGATTGTAGGTGTTCTCCTTGAGTTCCTGCGCATAATACATGATGGAATTCGGATTGCCGTTGCGCCGAGCCACAGACTGGCCGATATGAATCAGCAAAGAGCCGGAACCGGATGTCGGATCGTAGATCTTGATCTGCTCGCGCCCCTGCAAATGCCATGCGACGATTTCGCTCATCAGCTGGGAGACCTCGGACGGTGTGTAGAATTCACCGGCCTTCTTGCCCGCATTGGCGGCAAAATTGCTGATGAGATATTCGTAAATGAAGCCAAGCACGTCATAATCCTGACGGCTATCCATCGGAATGTCCTTAATGAGATAAATCAGGTCTCGTGCGGCCTTGGACTGACTTCTCGCATCGGTGCCAAGCTTGGAAAGTCCGGTCTGCAGGGTGTCGAAAATACCGTCGAACACTCTCTTACGCGCCGGATTGATGTTGCGGGAGAACGCCGAAAGCGCATCACGCACGTTGGAAATCTCGAAATCGTTGCCCTTTTTGACCCATGTGGAGAACAGGTTGTCATAGGAGATGAAGTAGCCGCACTCATCCTGTACGCCTTCCACAATGTCCGGATTATCCTCCGTAAGCAGCAGCAGGTCATCCTCGGTGAAATCGGTGTCCTTCAAGCGCATCAGCTCGTTTTCTGAAAGGAATTTGTAGAAGATGAAGCCAAGAATGTAATCCTTGTATTCGTTCGCCTCAATCTTGGAACGCATCTTATTGGCGGACTCCCAGATTTTCGAAGCGAGCTGCTGCTTGTTCATCTATCCCTCCTCATTGCGGTGCCGGCAAAATGCGCGGCTCCACGAGCGACTGCACATCTTTCACAAGAATACCGCACCCCCGCTTGGGAACAGCGTAAGCTGGGGGAAGTTGCTTCTGGATTCGAGTACGGTTTGAATGCGGCTGCTTCGGATTTCGATGGTGAGAAAAAGTATCTTCGAATCACTGATATAGATGATCAAACTCGTGAATTCCGTACGGATGATTTATCTTCGCCTGATATCAATAATCCGATTGATGACAGGTATCTACTCAAAGAAGGCGATATATTATTTGCACGAACCGGGGCCAGCGTAGGTAAAACCTACCTGTATAAGGCATCAGACGGGAAAACGTATTATGCCGGTTTCCTTATTCGAGCGCATGTTTCAGATGAGGCAGATGCTGGTTTCATCTTTCAGAGCACACTGACTGAACGGTATAAGCAGTTTGTTTTGCTTACTTCTCAGCGTTCAGGGCAGCCCGGCATCAACGCGCAAGAATATTCAGATCTCCTTTTGCCTCTGCCATCCCTGATGGAGCAGCGCCGAATCGGCGCGTTCTTCGACCGTCTGGATTCGCTCATCACCCTTCATCAGCGTAAGTATGATGGCTGCGCCAATCCCCTATTTTTAGAAAGGCGCATCTCATGCAGGAAACCATCACATCAGAATCGCTGTTCTGCGACTACTACGCCCAGTGGGTGAAAACGTACAAGGAAGGCGCCATCAGAGACGTGACCATGGGCAAATATCGACTTACGCAATCCTGGCTCGGCAAGCTCATCCCTGAACTCAGACTCACCGATATGGATCGAACCGCATACCAGCAGCTCATCAACGGATATGCACAGCATCATGAGCGCCAAACCACCATGGATTTTCACCATCAGATCAAAGGCGCCATTCTCGATGCCGTTGACGAAGGACTCATACCCCGTGATCCAACGCGTAAAGTCATCATCAAAGGCAAGCAGCCACGCATTAAGAAAATGAAGTATCTCAACCAATTCGAGCTGCATGCCATGCTCGCGGACCTTGATCTTGGGGCCGAGGCAAGCTGGGATTGGCTTATCCTCCTTATCGCGAAAACCGGACTCCGATTCTCTGAGGCGCTTGGGCTCACACCCGATGACTTTGATTTCGCACACCAGACGCTTTCCGTCAACAAAACTTGGGATTATAAAAACGGCGGCGGTTTCGTACCCACGAAAAACGAATCGTCCGTGCGTAAAGTGCAACTCGACTGGCAACTCATCATGCAAATGTCTGGATTACTCAAGGATCTTCCGCATGATAAACCTATTTTCGTGCACGGCAAGGTCTACAACTCAACAGCCAACGACGTGCTTGCAAAACATTGCAGAAACGTGGACGTGCCAGTTATTTCCGTCCATGGTCTGCGCCATACACACGCATCGCTGCTGCTGTTCGCCGGCGTATCGATCGCCAGCGTGTCACGCCGTCTAGGCCATGCCAGCATGACTACAACTCAGGAAACCTATCTGCACGTCATTCGCGAGCTGGAAAACAAGGATGTAGATATCGTCATGCGGGCACTATCGACACTTATCTAATGGGGGGTTCCTACTCTTTTCAGATATTCGAAATAATCGAGCCACTCGAAGCGGCATATACCGTTTTTCACCATCTTCAGTAAAAGCGCCAAACACCGTTGCCAGACTCAATTCCGTAGGTGGTTTTGTGGTTCCGTAGGTGGTTGGTTCTGGTATTGGTGTCTGAGAATGGCTTAATTTAAGCCGTTTCTCAAACGCCTTTCCTCCGGCAACCACCTACGGAAGCGAAAAACCACCTACGGAACACCCGCTTGGGAACAAACCCGCCGCAAGTCACCAGGCCAAGACGAATCTCGGCACACGAGGAACCGGAAATTGTCGTTCCGGAGCGCAGCCGCACGGTCACACGCCACACTCCGGAACCAAAGGCTTTTAGAAATAGGTGCTACAGCCAAGCTTGACGGCGAGGACGATGCCGGTGAGCACGGCGGCGGCGCGCATGATGTTCTCGGGGATATGGCGTGTGACCGGAGGGGCGATGGAACTGCCGATGATGCAGCCCAGGCACATGGCGATGGCGAACGGCCAGTAGACGGAGCCACGGCAGATGAACATGATCGCGGCGGAGATGTTCGCGCCGAAGCCGACCACGGTCTTCAGCGCGTTGATCTGGTGGAACGGGCCGATCTTGCCGAGGTCGAGGATCGCCAGGGCGAGGGTACCGGCGGCGGCACCGAAATATCCCGAATAGATGCCGACGAAGCTCACGCCAACCCACAGCCACCACGGGTCGTTGCGCAGACTGCCATTGGCCGTCCTACTGGCGATCAGCGCCGCGCGCTCGCCTTGCTGCGATTGGGGCAACGCCTGCGCGACAGCGTCGCGTGCGGCCGCTTTCTTCCGCGGGTTCAGCGCGATGATCAACGCGCTGAACAGAATGAGCGGCGGCACAGCGAATTCGAAGACCTTCGCGGGCAATTCCAACAGCAGCAAGCCGCCGATGATGCCTCCGACCAAGCCGATGCAAGCGTAGACAGCCACACGGCGTCCCTGGCCCTTGAGCTCCTTGCGCGCGGACAGCAGCCCGCCGATGCCGGTGCCGCACACGCCCACCGTGTTCGTGGTGTTGGACAGCACCGGCGAGATGCCGAACGCCAGCAACGCAGGATAGGAGATCAGCGAGGACGCGCCTACCGCGTATCCGACGAATCCCGCGCCGATTCCGGCGACAAGCACCAGCAGCAATGTGGTGATGGACACTCCTGCGATCATGACCGCTTCCCCTTCGTAAAACTCCTACGTAGTCCTCCTATAAGTAACGGGAGCCAAGCTTAACGGCTCGGCTCCCGCATATCACGCGTTTGCCCAGAACGTGGCCGGGCAAACGTCATATCAGTGGTTGCGCTTGGCGATCAGCGACTCGGTCCAGTAGGCGGCGAGCGGAATCAGCGCCCACTGCAGCGCGAGACCGGGCAGGCCGGCGGCCAGGTCGCTCGTCCATGTGGCGGCGATGGCCTTGCTGGAACCGAACGCGAACACGGCGATCGCGGTGGCTGCGGTCAGCACCACACGTCCGGCGAGCTGTGCGATGACCACCTTCGCCAGGCTCGGCAGCTTGATGCCGCGCAGCAGACCGGCTACCAGGCCGTATGCGCACAGTTCGACCATCATGAGCGGCAGCATCGCCAGCATCGGCATGCCGGACAGCAGGAAGCTCACGAGCGGAGCGGCGGCGCCGGCGATCGCGCCGACGGCGGGGCCCGCGATCAGGCCGACGAAGATGATCGGCAGATGCATCGGCAGGAACGCGACGCCCAGCATGGTGCCCTGTCCGGAGACGGCGCCGATGACGTGGAACAGTTGCGGCAGCACGACCGCTGCGACGATGGCGAGCAGGGTGGCTGCTGTCTTGGTGCCGAGACTCAGTTTCGGCAGGTCGGTGCGGCGCAGGGCGGCCGCGGGCATGGTTGCGGAATCAGACATTTGTTTTCTCCTTAATGTTTCCTTCTCTTCGGATATGCGTATACGTCATACCGGCTCGACGACCGACCCACCGTCCGGCAGCGCGGTGTCGACCAGCAAATCGGCGACGGCTTGGATATTGGTCGCTTCGAAATAGCGGTTTTCCAGCGGAATCCACTCGTCGACGAATCGTTGCAACATGCGTGGATTGCGTCGTTCGAGCCGACGCAACTGTTCGGCAGGATCGACCGCAAGACAGATCATGCAATCGTAATACCCCCGCAAGGCGGGGTGCATGCTGTAGCTGCCTTCCACAATGGTCAGCTGGGCCGGTTCGACGGCGTACGCGACGGCGAAATCGCCTGTATGGCAATCCCATGGCCGGTATTGCGCGGCTTGTCCGGCGGCGAGCGGTGCCAACACTTCCGTTTCGAACCGTTCACGGTCCACGTTGCCGCCGGGTTCGGCGAAACGTTCCGGCGTGCGCTGTTCGGGACGGAGGAAGAAATCGTCCATGTGCAGCACGTTGCCGCCGAAACGCCTGTTGAGCATCGCGGCAAACGTGGTTTTGCCAGACGTGCATGGCCCGTCGATTGCGACGAACACACAATCGCGTTCGGCAAGCAACGTTTCGATACGTGCGATTGCGATGCTGGCTTCCGTAGGCTTCGCGGGTTTCGTGACCATTGCGTTCGCCGTCAGTCGAGTACGGTCAGACAGTACGCGCGCGAACCGATGCCAAGTTCCTCGGCGTATTCGAGGATGTGTTCGCCGTGGAGCGAGGCGATGCGTTCGGTGACGGACGCTCCGTCGGGGGCGGTGTGGATGAGGTCGACGCATGCCTGGTCGAGCGCCACCGGGTCGAGCGAGGACAGCACGCCGATGTCATGCATGTCCGGTTCCGTCGGGGAGGGCAGGCAGTCGCAATCCACCGACAGGCGGTTCATGACGTTCAGATACATCATCTTGCCATGCATGTGGCTGATCACGGCCTCATCGGCTTCGGCCATCGATTCGAGGAATGCATCCTGAGGAGTTTCCACCCACTTGTCCTTGGTGACGCCGGCGGAATGGATCCAGCGTTTGCCGTTCGACGAGGCTATGCCGATGGACACGTTCTTGAGCGCGCCGCCGAAGCCTCCCATCGGATGGCCTTTGAAATGCGACAGCACGAAAATGGAATCGTAGTCGTCGATATGCTTGCCGACGATGTCGTAGGCGATGTGGCGGTGCTTGGCCACCGGGATCTCGATTTCGCCGCCCATGTCCATGATCTGGATTGGCGCAAGATCGGCGTATCCGTGCTTTTTGAACGTGGCAAGGCTTTTTTCGGGGGTTTCACGATTGCCGTCGTATGCGGTAGCGCATTCCACGAGCGTGCCGCCGATCTCCTGCACGAGGTCCTTGACGAGCGAAGGATTGAGATTATTGGATTTTTCCGATTCGCCGGAATGGACTTTGATGGCCGTTTTGCCTTCCGGCTTGCGTCCGAGCGCATGGTAGGCGGCGACGAGGCTTTCCGGTGTGATGATCGGCGTGAAGAACACTTCCGGTGCGGACTGCGCGTCGGTGCGGTGTTCCAGTCCTTCCAGTCGCGAGGCTTCGAATTGCATCTTGACCCTCCTTGATTCTGCCTGTGTTTTTGGCTTGCATCTCCAGCGTACCAACTTAAACCCGACTTGAAGCAAACAGACCTCAAACCCGTTCGAGATATGTTGCAAAATATGGATTCCCGCGCGTGTCTCCCCATCCGGCCGGCTTGTCCGCGCGAACCGGAACACTTGACGCTCGTGATTGATTTTTGCAAGAAATGGTGGACTCGCATAGCCACCAAGGAAATGGCGTTCATTGGCATCGTCACGTTGGCGGCCTCTCTGGTGGCTTCGTGGCTCAAGCAGTTTCCGGGATTCAGCCTGTTCGGCGCGTTGATCATCGCTCTGCTCATCGGCATGGTCGCGCAGTTCCCGATCCGCAAATGGTATTCGAGCCGTTCCGCCGAACATAAGGCCGGTGTGAAGGATGCGGCCGGGCTCATTTCGAACAAGCTGCTTCGCCTGGGCATCATCCTGCTTGGCTTCAAGCTCAATCTGACGGTGCTGTTCACGCAGGGTATCAAGTGTCTGCCGATCGCGGCAGTGGTGGTGACGCTCACCATCGTGGTGTGCTACAACATCGCACGCAAGCTTGGCGTCGATCCGCAGCTCGCCATTCTCGTGGCGGGCGGTACCGGCATCTGTGGCGCGGCAGCCGTCATGGGATTGTCCGGCTCCATCAAGGTGCCGCCGGAAAAAGAGGATGAGAAGGCCAACAATGAGGTGATGGCCGTGGCCATCATCGCCATCATGGGCACCATCTTCGCATTGCTGGAAATCGCCCTTGGGCCGTTGACGGGCCTGAGCAAGACGCAGTTGGGCATCACCGCTGGCGCGTCCCTGCACGAAATCGCCCATGCCGTGGCCGCCGGCGACGCGTTCGGCGCGGTGGGCATCGCCACCATCATGAAGCTTTCCCGCGTGCTGATGCTGGTGTTCGCGGCCATCATCATCGCCATCTGGTGGGACAGAAACCATTCCGAAATGCCGGCCGACGGCAAACGCAAAGTGTCGTTCCCGTGGTTCATGCTCGGTTTCATCGGCGCTTCCATCATCGGCACGTTCGTGCCGTTCATCGACGCCATCGCACCGAATCTGGTGGACTTCGCCTACATCGTGCTCGGCATGGCCATGGCGGCGCTCGGCATCAATGTGAATTTCAGCGCCATCGCGAAGAAGGGACAGAAGGCGTTCCTGGCGAGCTTCCTCACATCCGTGCTGCTCATGTGCTTCGCGGCGGGAATCGCGGCGCTGTTCTTCTAATCGCCTTCCGTTGTGCCACGCTGTCGTTTTGCGGAGGGCAGTTGGATTTCGGACAGCAGAATCGCACCGAAAATCAGCGTGAAACCGCATAACGACGGCACGGTCAGCGTTTCGCCGGTGAAAATCACGGATACCAGCATGGCGAAGATGCATTCCGTGCTTAAGATCACGGACGCCTCGGAAGTGGGCAGATTCTGTATGGCGATGGTTTGAAACACTTGGGCGATCACCGTGGAGCCGACCACCAGGTAGGCGATGCACAGCACGATGTCCCACCGCGCCCAAGCCATGGACGGTCCGCCTTCGGTAAGCACCGCGCCAGCACCGAACAGCAGGGCGCACCACACGAATTCGGCAAGCATCAGCGCGATCGCGTCGAAATCCTTGCCGATGAAACCAACCAAAACCAGATTCAACGCGAAGAAAAACGCGCCGATGATAGTCATGGCGTCACCGAAGCTCATATGCATGAGTTCCGCGCCACCGCCGCCGCTCAGCGACACCAGACCAATGCCGAACGCGCAGACGAACGCGGCCACCAGATGCTGCCAGCTGGGGCGTTTGCGCGTGAACGCCCACACCACGAACGGCACCATCACGCAATAGGTGTCGGTGAAGAAGCTGTTGCGTCCGGGAGACGTGGTTTCAAGTCCTTTGAGCTGGAAGATGAATCCCAGCCAGTAAGTCAACGCGAGTATCAGACCGGGAACGATATAGCGGCGCAGGCGAATCCTGCGAAGACGTGGGAAAAACACGATGGCCATAAGCAGTACCGCCGAAGCCATACGGAAGAACATCATCCACTGTGTCGGCATGTTCTCCTGCACATGCTTGAGCATGGTGTAGCCGGACCCCCATACCGCCGCGTTGACCAGCATCATCACGCGGGCGACCGGCTTCGATACGCTAATGCCTTCCGATGATTCCTGCCCCGCGTCTGCCATCCGTCCCCCCTACACGCTTCCACACATCCGACGTCGTATTCACATCATGCTTTCCGAAGGAAACTTTAGACGTGGCTGCGGAAGCAACACGCGGGAGCATGCTACTGCGCTTTGGCCGCCTGGCTGTTCACCCAGTTGTCAGCCATGTCAATGGCTTCGTCAAGCGTGACCTTGGCCGCCTTGTAATACTTGGAATCCTTGATGTTGCCGCTTTCGACGAGCTTCTGTCCGGAGTCCGCGGCCTTGGACAGCGCGGACAGCAGTTTGCGCCCGGTCAGGGTCAGGGAATCGTCCTTGCTGAGTTTGTCGACCAGTTTGTCTGCCTCGTCGATCGACTGTTGCAGTTCCTTTTTGGATTCATCCAACGATTTCGTGTCGGAGGTACCGTTCGAAGAAGTGCTGTTCGAAGAGGCTCCGTTCGATTGCCCGGATGGGTTATTGGACGATTGTCCAGCTGCCGCGCCATCCGAATCGGCCTTCGGATCCTGCAACGCGGTTTCGGCGTTTTTCTCTTGGATGCTTTTCAAACTGGCGTTCAGGGAATCGGTGGCGCTGTCCAACGTTTTGGCTACGAGATTGAGTTGCGTGATGGTGGCTTCCGCCTTGCAGCCTTCCGTATCGACTGTGTTCTCGGCGCTGGTGGCCGCGTCCGCGAACGCGTCGATGATGTCGTTCACGCCGAGCGCGCCTCGAATCAGCTTCTGCAGTTCGCTGCCGTTTTCGGAAGTGTCGAGCACGGCTTTGCGGGCCGAGCTGAATTCCGCGAGCGATTGCCGGCATGTGGCCAATGCTTCCTGCTGCTTGTTGCGGTAAACGCACACGCCGGCACCGCATGCCACGATGAGGGCCACGACCACGGCAAGGACGATCGGCCATGCCTTGCGGGGGCTGGAAGGCTGTTCAGTGGTCTGGTACTGATAATCCATACGTGTCACCCCTTGCGAACCGATAGCTGTCATCGTTCTTCGTCTTGTTAACCTTGCCTATTGTACGGGCTTGAAGATGGGAATATCCTGAATGGGCATCCTGCGCACACCAATGACGCAGGATCGGGCTGGCATATCGTCTCTCCGCAGGCGTGCCGCATGTCCATCACGGCCAGCAGCCCCCGTTTGTCCGCTCGTTCGACAGCCATGTCCACGAAATCGACCGGCAGATGCCGTTTGTCGGCGATTTGCCGCACCGTCAATCCTGCGGCGATGTCGCCGGCGATGCGTGCGACGATATCGTTCCGGCCGTCGCCGTATGTATCAGCCGTACGTGGCGTGCGCCGCCATCCGTGCGCGGAAGCGCCGGACCGTTCCATACCGCTCACCATATCAACCGCAATGTTTGGAAGGCGATGATGGCGATGACGTATGCCACGGCCAAGCTCAGCAGGACGGATCGCGCCGCGACTTTCGTGCCAAACTGCCGTCGCATTTCGGCGACCGTTGCAAGACATGGCGTGTAGGCGAGCGTGAACAGCAGGAAGGCGATGGCCGCCGCCTTGCCGTGGCCGTGCGATGACTGGTCGAACGAGGCGCGCAGCTTCTGTCCCAGCGTTCCCTCCCCGGCTTGTTGGGAAGCCGCATCATCCGGTTCGTCCGCATGGTATGACTGCGACATCGAACCGACCACGACCTCTTTGGCCACGAATCCCGTGATCAGCGCGGCCGAGGCATGCCAGTCATCGAAACCGGCCGGCGCGAACACGGGAGCGACCGCGTCGGCGAGCACGCCATACGCGGAATCATGCACGTCGTCGACATGAGCGAAACCGCCTGCGTTGGCGGTTACCGGAATGCCCTGCAGCAGCCACAGCGCCGTGATCATTGAAATGATGATCACGCTGGCTCCACGGATGAAGCCCCATAGACGCAGCAGCACCGAACGTGCCAGCTGCAACGCGCGCGGGCATTGGTATGCGGGAAGCGCCAGCATCAACGGTTCGGGTTCGAGGCCGCGGAACATGGTGTGGCGCAGCAGCACGCCGACCAGCAGGATGACCATGACCGAAGCCACGTACATGAGGAAGACCACGAGACCGGCGTATTTCGGGAAGAACGCGTGGGCGAGCACCAAAAACACCGATAGTCGCGCGGAACATGCCGCGAACGGCACCAGCATGCCGGTAAGCACCCGTTGCCGGGAATCGGATAGGGTTCGTGTGGCGGCCAAAGCCGGCAGATTGCAGCCGAAGCCGACGATGATCGGCAGGAACGCGCGACCGTCCAATCCCAAGGCGCGCATGGCACGGTCCATCACGAACGCGGCGCGGGCCATGTAGCCGGAATCCTCCAAGATTGACAGCAGCAGGAACATGATGCCCATCACCGGAATGAACGTCAGCACGGTGACCACGCCGTCAAGCAGACCGTCCACCAGCAGCGAACGCAGCCAGCCGCCGCTCACGGATGGTCCGAACAGGCCGAGCAGCAGGTCGAGTCCATCTGCGCACCATCCGCGGAAGGTCACGTCAATCCAATCCTGCATGGGGCTGGCGAGCGTGGTGGTGGCCTGGAACACGACGAACAGCACCGCAAGGAAGACGAGGACGCCAATCACGGGGTGCAGCAGCACGCGGTCGATGCGGTCGGACAAGGTGACGTGGTCGACCGCATGCATGTCGAGGCCGCGCAATATGCCGGCGGTCCAGTCGAGTCGTGCGTCGGCCCGCGATTCGGCCCAGACGCTCAGGCCGTCGGCGGTTTTCATGTCGGCGTCGGCTGTCGCGGTTGGCAGTGCGGTCAGCCCGTGCGGAACGGGCGTTCCCTCGAAACTTGCGGCGATCGCGTCGGCCAAAGCCTTGCCGCCGTTTCCGGTACGTCCGTCAATCGCGACGACCGGCATGCCGTCCAGCAAATGGGACAGTCGTTCCGCATCGACGCCGCAGCCGTTGCGGACGGCGAGGTCGTTCATGGTGAGTGCCACGACGGTGGGCAGCCCGAGCTCCACCACCATCGACAGCAGGTACAGCGATCGGGACAGCGCGGTGGCGTCCAGCACCACGACGGCAAGGTCGGGAACGGGCATGCCCGACGCGCCGGTCAACGCGTCGACGGCAACCTGCTCGTCGGGACTCATCGGCGCCAGAGAATATGTGCCGGGGGTGTCCACGAACTGCCAGTTTTGCGCGTTTCCCGCTGTTTTCGGTTTTTCGTAATGGTATTGCCCGCAGGTGATGGACACCGTGGTGCCGGGCGCGTTCATCGTGCGGGTTCTCGCGCCGAGCAGCGCGTTGAACATGGAAGATTTGCCAACGTTCGGATTGCCTACAAACACGACGCGTTTTACATTTTCGACGTTTCCCATATTGCCGGAGTCGCCGCCCATGCCGTCATTCGCGGGTCTGTTGACACGACAAGCGCGATGCCGGCAACAGCCATTCTGCGAACGGCAGCAGTCGCCGCCCCTCAGGTTCCGTAGATTCAACATTCGCGCATATTCCCGTTCTCTTCGCGTTACGCAACGTCGTCTTGCGCATGTTCATCCCGCGCGAACCGTACCCGGACGGCACGCGCGGTGCCGCCGTCCACCGCGACACGTTCGTTTCCGAATGCGACGACCCTTCCGCCGAAAGCGCTCCGCTGCATGACCCGTAAACCCGCGCCCGGAGCCAATCCTATCTCACATAGGCGGAACCGGTGCCGGTCATCCAGGTCGATGCCGTCCACGACAACGCGCATGGCGCGCGGACAGTCGCGCAGCGTCATGATGGCGCCGCGCTCCCCCGCCCGACGCCGCACCGTGTCATCGAAGCGGCGAGCATGCGTATTATCCATGTTTTCACACATAGCAGGAAACGAAGCAAAGCACAAGAGTGTTTTTCACGGAACTGAACCGCACCCCCAATTGTTGGACGTCGGTAAGTGGGATGCAGTCTGAGACCGCGATCTGGCACGCATCATCCAGACTTTGGTCGACGATCCCATTGAGCAACGCATTCGCGAACGGCGCGTCCAAGAGCAGGACGGCGAGGCCGTTGCCGACAATGCCCCGGTCAATACAGGCTGTGGCAACGCTGCCGACAATGCCACTGCCGAAAAACGCAAGCCCAGTGCCGCCACATTGAAGGCTTCAAAGACTGCCGCAACGGGCAAGCCCACGCTCAGCACGGCGATGCAGGCTCTCGCCGTCATCACCGGCGCATTGGCCAGTGGAACCGCCGCCGGCATCATCACCTACTTGATGTTCCCGGACGGCGGCCCGAACAAGCGCTGAGTCGCCGAAATATCGAAACGGATTGAACAACCCAGTTCGAAGCCCTGAGCACCATTTTGTCCGTGTCGCACCAGCGTTTCCCTCATTATCAGCTGTTTCGAGTTGCATGAATGCACCGTTTATAGGCCGAGAATTTCGTGCTTTTTTGCATCAAATTCTTCTTGGGAGAGAATGCCGATATCAACCAATTCCTTCAATTTCTTCATCGCCTCGACTTGTTCTTCCACAGACATGGATGCCGTGTGAGAGGCGGGAGCAGCGGCTTCCGGTGCCGGCGCAGGTGCCGGCGCTTGAACCGGGGCGGCAGTCATAGGATTGATGGCTTGCGCCATATTCATACCAAGCAACATGCCGCCATCGCCAAAGCCGTTGTCTTGAATACCTTGCGCAATGCGCTGCTGGGCAGCCATATTGCCAGCTTGTTGGGAAACGCCCTCGTATGCGGCAACATTCATCTTATTCGAGGCGAACTGCTGCACGAGCTGACGTGATTGCTCGGTGAACTCGATGCTTTCGATGCCCACGCTGGACACTTCAAAGCCAAAACGATCATTCCATGTACCGGCATTGGCTCGATCGCCACGCACGCATGCTGCGATGTCATTCGCCTTGCCGGGCAATTGCGAAATACGATATTCATTGGACAACGAATTGATGGCCACAATAAACGACTGTACGAATTCGGACAGAATCTGCCTACGTGGCCCTTCATCATCGAATGAATACGACACGGTAGTGGCAGGCACAAAGTTACGAACGAATCGAACTGGATCAGTGACCTTTAGCGACATGGCTCCGCGTGCGCGAATTTCCAAATCGACGCCATAGAACCGGTCGTTATACACCAGCGGCGCAGAAGTGCCGAATTTGATGCCACGAATCTCACGCAGGTTGACGAAGGCCACATATTTGGTGCGGCCAGGCTGACCTCCGAAGGTGAATCGATCGGCGACCTGGTTGAAGAACGATCCGATGCCGTCTCCGGCGAGCACGCTCTGTTCCCCGTTGCGATATTCATAACCGCCCGACTCGGTGATGACGTTTTCGATACCTGTTTCAGAGAAAATGAACGCCGCAGTATTCTCTGGCACATAGATACGCGAACCATTGGTGATTATTCCCTCGGAACCGTATTCATTCGAACCGCGATCGTTGTTGCTTCCGCGGGGAATGCCCGGCACAACGACGGTGTGTTCCGTGAACGGACCAGCGGTGATGATATCACGCCACAGGTCCGCGAATGTACCGCCGAGCGCGCCGGCGAACGCCTTAATAACTGCCATCTGTTTTTTCCTCGATATCTCATGCATATGGCCGATCTTGCGACTATGCAATCGCAAGACCGGCCGTTATGCTGGCATGTTGGTTATAGCTGCGTTTCGCGATCGCAGTATTCGCATCGAACGACTTCTTTGCGATGACCGGAAAGCGGAGCGCCACAACCTTCGCAATTCACCGAAACCACGGGTTCGGTAATCCCAAGCCCACTACGGAATGCGCCAAAAGTGTCCTTCAGCGCCCCGGCCAGAGCCTCCGTTCCGGGGATGGCCTTGTTGAAGACCGGCTCATCCATTGGCGTGTACTGTCTGCCGCGTATACCCATGTATCGTCATCGTTCCTTTCTTGGAAAACCGTTACCTCGATACGCCAGTCTGATCACTGGCCCACCGATGCGAGCTTCTGCATGCATCGAGTCATGACCTCGGTGTAGTAGGCCGAATCCTCACTGCTGAGGGAGTTTTCGTCAATGGCGTCTACCTTCTGGGAGAACTCAGAGTAACGCTTCATCATGCTGGCATAGTCGGTAGCCATGCTGACCACGTTGTCGGATTTCTGATATTTGTTCATGAAGGCAACATACTCATCGATAAAGGCCTCGTAGCTGTCCATCGTGGCCTTGAAGTCAGCACTGTCATTGGTGTTCTGCTGCGCCTTCTGATCCGAAGACTGGTCGCTCTGCTTGTTGGCATCGCTGGAATCAGTGCCCGTACCAGTGCTCTTATCATCCTGTTTCGCGGCGTCGCCGTCCGTAGACGTATCTTCCTTCTTTTCCGGAACCTGGATAGTGATGGACATGATGGTCTCGTCGTCAGTGTTACGAGAAACGCTCACACTGTATCCATCGGCGTTCTTGGCATTGAAACTGTCAGCGGACTTGCTATAGTCCACGGTGAAACCGTTGTCTTGCACGGACTTGACGTAGTCGGCATACTGCTTGGCGTCGGTACCGCACACCTCGATGGAGAAATAGTCCGAAGACTCGCTTTTAATTTCACCCTTTGTGGATTTCGGCTGCGGCAGCAGCGCCGCGATATCCGACTCCGGCCATGAATATGCTTCGCACTTGGTGGCGAGCGATGCTTCCAATTCCGCCCGATCAGCCTTGGCCTTCGCATCGTCACGAATTACGAACACGCCACCGATTACCAGACCCACAACGGTGATACCGACTGCCACCCAGGCCAGCACTCGGCCTTGCACCTTGCCACTCGGGCGGGTCACGTATACGGCGAAGCCTGAGAGCAGTGCCGGAATCACCGTGGCGAACAGCAGTCCGCCCCAGGATCGGCCAGAAACATCCACAAATTGGGCGAGTACGAACAACACTCCCCAAATAATGGCGAACACAGCCAGCTTGGAAGTCTTCTTCACCCCTTGTGCATTCGGAGCAAGCACGGCAGGCGCAGCGGCACCAGCAAAACCAGTGGCAGCACCGGCACCATGTGTGGCGGGTGCAGGAGCCACACCAATACGCTTGTCCAGAGCGGCGAGGAACTCATCAACGCGCTTGGCGCTTTCGTTTCCAGTCGCCTCCAGACGAATGGCGGCCCCTGCCGCACCCTGCGGGACTACGGTTAGCGTGCAGTTCACCCCATCATAGGAGTGGAAGGAAAACGCTCCGGTCTGGGTGTTTTCGTTATCCAAGGTAAACGTGGCGCCAGTAGTCAGCTGGTCGTGAATAACTTGGAACAGCTGTTGCGGACTGACCGCATATACACGATCAAATGGCGCGCCGGCGGGCCGCTGCGATGCCGTAGCCGGAGCCATCGGAGTGGTGGTAGCACCATCAGACGCTACGTTCGGTTGGCCAGCCGGTACAGTATTCGGCACGGTAGGCGCATTCGCGCGATCTTCCGGTGCGTCATTCGTGCCTTCGGACGGTGGAACCGGCTGAGGTTGTTGATCAAATGGCGTTGTCATGATGCCCTTCTTTCCTTAAGCAGCAGCATTACCAGCACAGAAGAGGCAAGCCCGGCAACCGTTACGGTCAATCCGACTGCCATGGCAAGCCGGTATCGTTCGCTCATCATTGCGTCCCCTTCTTATTGCTCGCTTTGCTCTGCGATACATCGAAACCAGTGTATGGCGTTGTTATTATGTACGCAAATTAGCATTTTGTATGCATGTTAGCTTTATTGTCGATGCTTGATACCGCGCATGAACATCCTTTCCGCCACCGCACCTACACGGATGGCATCGACCATTGTCGGCGACACGCGCGGGCCATACATCAGCTGACAACTGAATTTTTCGGCGTGTTTCCGAAAAGTCGGCGTCCTGTACGCTGAGAATCGAGCAACCGCGTACGATGGCGCAGCACAGCACCCGCAACACAGCGACAAGGAGCATGGGCAATGGCAGACATCCCCGAAGAACATTTGACCGAGGAACTGTTGGATCGGCTGCTCGCCAGCGCCAGCATTGAGCAGTATCTCGATGAGGGACTCGTCAGCGCACGCACGCTGACCGACTATCTGTTCGACCGTATGGAAGCCCATGACCTGAGACGAGCCGACGTGGTGCGGGCATCCGGCCTCAACGCCACAGTGGTTTATGACATTTTCTCCGGCAAAAGCCGCCCCGGCCGAGATCACGCCATTATGCTGGCTTTTGGTCTCAAGTGCACATTACGTGAAACCCAACGGCTACTTCGTCTTGCAGGCGTTTCCGAACTGTAGTGCAAACAGCGACGCGACGCGATTATCATCTGGTGTATACGCAATGGATTCGACCGCATTGCCACGGACGACGAGTTGTATCGTATGGGAGAGGCGACGTTGCTACCGGCCGATTGACGACATTCGGCCCAACAACACTCACCAGTGAGACGCAAGTAAGAGGGCGTCAAGGAGAGACATGGACGATAAGCAGGCGATGCATGCGATGAGCATCGACGATGCGTACCATGTCGAGCGTACGCTCGCTCGCGGACCTTCCGGCGTCACCGAACTGGTGAGCATTGACGGCAACGGCCCGTTCGTACGCAAGAAGATTCCCTCTCCCCTAGCGCAACGCAATGTGTGGGCGGCGCTCAGCGCCTGCCAGAGTAATCGTCTGCCGCGTGTGGAAGCGACGTACGAGCTGCCCGACCGGTTCGTCATCGTCTACGATTACGTGCCGGGCAGCACGCTTGCGCAAATTGCGGAGGAAAACGGGCGGCTTGCACCGAATGTGGCCGTGCAGCTTATCGACCAAATTTGCGAAGCCGTGCAGGAGCTTCACCAGCACGGCGTTATCCACCGCGACATCACGCCGGCCAACGTCATCGTGGCCCAGGATGGCGCGCATCTCATCGATTTCGGCATCGCGCGCATCCGGTCAGAGGCAAGCAACCGTTCACGGGATACCACGGCGCTTGGCACCTACGGATTCGCCTCGCCTGAGCAATATGGCTTTGCCAAAACCGACGCGCGTTCCGACGTATTCTCGCTGGGCCGGCTACTCGGATTCATGCTGACCGGCGTATATCCCGATGCCAGCGACTACGAGCAGCGACTTGCCGATGATGCCGCAGTACCGGCTCGACTACGCGCCGTCATCGGCTATGCGTGCGCATTCGAGCCCAGCAAACGGCCACAGAGCGTCCAAGAGTTTCACCAGGCGCTGTTCTCCCAGTCCAATCCGCCCATACCGAACGCATCATCGGCAAATCCGCCATCAACGAGAACAACGAACGGCAGCGCGTCGGCGTCTCGACTATTCCGGCGTCTGCACTTGAGCAAACGCGCCATCGTGCTGTGGTCCATTGCCGGAGCGGCACTGATAATCGCCGCCATTGCGGGAGGCATTGTGTTGGCAGGCCAACTTGGCATTATCGGGTCGGCAACATCACCCGATTCCTCGACACAATCCAGCAGCCAATCAACCGATAAGGCCGATGGCGGGCACTCCTCGAACGGGTCAGGAACCGACAATGCCAATGGCACGGGCGGAGTAGGCGGCACTGACGGCGCTGATGGAGACAATCAAGACACCGTCACCGACAATCCTCTGAAAATAGTGGAATCCGGCTGGTCGGCGGACCAGCAAGGGTATGTCCACTACGCTTTCGCCCTGCGCAACACCAGTAAGACCCAGCAGGTGCAGTATCCGCAGATTACCATTACGGGGCGGGCCAAAGACGGTTCCATCGTGTTCTCGCAGACGCAAGCACTGAATATGGCATTCCCGAATCAGACTGTATATGACGCCGGTCAAGCAGGCGAAGGCACCGCCCCAGAAACGGTTGATTTTACTGTGCTCAATCCGGATACATACAACGTCGCCAAGGCTCAGGGAACCGCCGCCTTCCCCATCAGTGGAATATCCAAAATAGACAACAGGGACGGCGGCACGACGTTCAATGGCGAGGTCCGCGCCGTGGCAGATGGATTCAAGCCATCTGATGGACAGCAAATCAAGATTTCCCTAGTACTGCGTAACGCACAGAACGCAATCATCTATGGAGATATCGCATTCGTGGATTGGCCGGGCAATGGCCGATCCACGCCATTCTCGATTACCGTCTACGATCTGCCGAAGTATGTGTCTTACGATCTGTATGCGCAAATCTGGTAGTTGACTTTACGTCTGGCAGGTGGCCGTCAGGTGCCTGTCAGGCCGCTGTTCGCGTCACCTGCGCACTGACGTTACGGCGCGCCTGGCCGAACAGATAGATGCCGATGGGCAGGGTCAGAACACCGCCGATGATGAACACCAGCGAAATCGGGATCACGTCGGCCAGTGGCGCGAAGATCAACATGCCGAGCGGCATTCCGAGCGTGCTCAGGGTGGTGTCAAGGCCGAATACACGGCCCACCATCTTCTCATCGGCCTCGGTCTGGATGATGGTGCGCATCGGGCCCATGCAGATGGCCGAAGCCAAACCGTTCACCACATCAATCAGCAAATACGCCAGCAGATTGTGAACCACGCCAAGACCAACGACGGAGACGCCCACCAGAGCGATGCCGAAGGCGACCACGCGCATGTTGTTGCGGATGAGCTTGGCACCGATGGTAGACATCAGCGCGCCGCCGAGCAGCATACCGATGCTCCATCCCAGCTCGTTGGCGGCGAGTTTATCGGAGGCGGTGGTCAGGTTGATGAATCCGAGATTCAAATCGATGCCCTCATATTCGCGGGTCATGAGCAACAGCGTAAGGTTCATCGGCGCCACGGCCACGAAGCACACCAAGGCGTCACCGAGCACCACGTTGCGCAGGTTCGCCCGGCGCCATGTGTAGCTGAAACCATCTTTCAAGTCAGCAAACACACGACGGACGCTGGCAATCAGCGAACGATCAGCATTGGCATCCGACATCGGTTCGAGTGTGGGTTGCCCGCTATTCTCCGCTTCAGCCATACGCCTCGCAACATGTTCCGCGCTCTTCTTCGGCGCTTTGATCGACGCCACAAAGCCGACGCCGATAATGGCCGTGGTCACATCGACTAACAGAATCGACCACAGCGGCACTGTGTTGATAAGCACAGCAGCCACCGCAGGTGCCACAATCATATTCGCCGAATTAATCACGCCGTATATTGAGTTGACGCGCAATAGTTTGCCCGAGGGAACAACATCCGGTATGAACGACTGCACAGCGGGCGTCTGCACCCCGCCTCCCGCCGAACGAATGAACAGCACCACGAAAATCATGGTCAGACTCGCCCATCCCATCGCGAAGCTCAGCGACAGCACGACGGTGACCACAGCAATCACCATATCCGGCAGCATAATCAGCAACTTGCGACTGTGACGGTCGGCCCAGGAGCCGCCGCAAATCGAGACGATGGCCTGCGGCACCACGCCAAACAACGTGGCCAGCAGCATGGCCGAACCGGTTTTAGTCTGCAATACGATCCACCACCAGATGGCATATTGCACAATATTGGAGCCCAGCAGCGAGAACGCCTGGCCGGTGAGTAGAAGCACTACACGGCGGATCCACGCACGCTCGGATTCCCCGTTGGCCACTGCTGCGGCATAGGCGGCACCGGGTTTGTTCGCGCTATGGACCGCTGCGCGCGCATTCGCATTGTCATCGCCGGAAACCTCGGGTGTTTCGCGCACAGTTGGTTCAGTTGTTGTACTACTAGAAGACATACGAGTGTTCTCAATTCTTCAATTCCACTACAAAGGTCACATCACGGCATACGCACGCCGACGCGCGTATGCGTGCACGACTCCAGCAACGAGCCGTACCCGCCGTTAGATGGCAGGCTTCAGTATCGTGACGCCATGCGTTAGCGTCACCATGCAACGATAGGAACACACTATTCAATAGTATAATCATGAAGGCGTGACGTTGCCCTTGCGCAGGTGCCGTAAGACTCCGCGGACAAAGCAATGAGGCTTCCCTGCGAGAAGGAAGCCTCATATTCCATTCATTCTATTCAGCGATGATGGCGCCTAATCACCGATCATCCTTTGGGAACAGCGCATCGAAGGCATGTTCCATCACGGACTTACGGCGGATCACACCGACGAGTCTGCCATCACCATCCACCACCGGCAGTTTCTTGAACTGCTTCTTGGCGAGGATTCGGGCCACCTCTCCAACATGCTGGTCGGGCGTGGCGGCAACGACCTTACGCGTGGCGATGTCCATCACCTTCTTGCCGGAGAGCGCCTGCACCTTGGAGGCCACGGTTTCGTCGTCGAACACCACCATCGTCGAACCAGTGCCGGTGGAAACCGTACGGGATTCATAGGTGGCAATCGATTTCATGACATCGCCGTCGCTGACGAAGCCGACGAGCCTGCCATCGCCGTTCACCACGGGAAGGCTGGAGACGTTGAGGCGGATGAACTCGCGCACCACATGCGTGATGTCATCGCTGTCCAGGCAGCTGTAGGGCTGATCGTCCATGATCCCACTGATGGACTGTTCCTGGGCCTGCTTGAACAGGGAGGAGGCAGGGGCCACGTATGCGCCGGCGTAGTGATGCTCGACGGGCTGGCCTTCAGTGGTTTCGGCCGCGACTTCGGCGGAGGCTTGCGCCTCGTAGGCCTCGGCGTTGCGTGCGGCCTTCTCCTTGGCACGGCTGGTGACGGTGAAGATGCAGATGATCAGGGCGACCAGCGAGATGGCGGCGCACAGCAGGTAGGAGAACGCGATGCCGCTGGCCGTGGCGGACTTC